>ENA-OQAA01001113-OQAA01001113.1-human-gut-metagenome-genome-assembly--contig:-NODE-1113-length-14992-cov-2.473192_pt1 | contig 14992 bp, 22 predicted proteins | sample MGYA00242489_ERZ504515 | MGnify/ENA primary metagenome ERZ504515 (study PRJEB26092, sample SAMD00036237) | human gut metagenome | host: Homo sapiens | study: EMG produced TPA metagenomics assembly of...
AGATCCGCGCCCGTGAAATAATACGGATATGCTGGTGGGTGTACTGAGCCATATCGTAGAATTCCGCAACGGCGAAAGCGGCGCCCATGTGCGGCACATCCGTATCATCACCGAGCTGCTGCTCCGCCGTCTGTTGGAGATCAGCAGCAGATACTCTATCACTGCGGAACAGCAGGATATGATCCCGCTGGCTTCTGCCCTGCACGACATCGGAAAAATCGGCATTGACGAAAAGATCCTTAATAAGCCCGGCAGGCTGACCCCGGAGGAATTCGAGGTCATGAAGACCCACAGCATTCTGGGAGCCCAGATGCTGCATGATCTGGATAATTTTGCAGAGCAGCCGCTGCTGCAAACGGCCTACGAGATCGCTCGCTGGCACCACGAACGCTGGGATGGCGCGGCTACCCGGATGCTGAAGGGCGATGAGATCCCCATCAGCGCACAACTGGTCTCGCTGGCTGATGTGTACGATGCACTGACCAGCGAACGCTGCTACAAAAAAGCCTTCTCCCACGAAAAAGCCGTGCAGATGATCCTGAACGGCGAGTGCGGAGCGTTCAACCCGCTGCTGCTGCAGTGCCTGACGGATATTCAGGCTGACCTGAAAGAAGAATTACAGCAGCACAACTGAGCAATGGATGCAATAAAACAGGAGAACAAAAAGCCCAAATGAAACACAGAATCTCACGCCGTGTATTTCTGCGCGGCTGCACGCTGCTGGCGGCCTCTGCTGCCGTCGCAGTCTGACTTCCTGCGGCGGAACCAACGCGAAGGACAGCGGTCTTCCGCAGCTCATTGTGGGAAGTGATACCTATCCGCCCTATATTTATCTGAACAATGACGGCGTTCCCGCCGGGATCGACGTGGAGATCGCCACCGAAGCGTTCCGCCGCATGGGATATGCTGCCCGGTTTGAACCGATCGATTGGGAGCAAAAAACAGATCTGGTGGAAAGCGGTACCATCGACTGCATCTGGGGCTGCTTTTCCATGGATGGGCGCGAGGAGGTATACCGCTGGGCGGGACCCTACATGGTGAGCCGTCAGGTGGCTGCGGTGGATGCCGACAGCAGCATCCGGACACTCGGCGACCTTGCCGGAAAGACCATCGCCGTGCAGAGCACCGGCAAGCCGGAGGAGATCTTTCTCAGCGGCTCCGACCCGCGCATCCCGCAGACCGTCGAGGTGTTCAGCACCGAAGACCGCAGCGTGCAGTATGCGATGCTGCCTGCGGCTATGTGGATGCCATCGCTGCCCATGAGACGGCCATCCTGCAATACATGAAGGACAATTCCGTGGAGTTCCGCATCCTCGAAGAACCGCTGCTGGTCACCGGGCTGGGCATCGCCTTTGCCAAAAACGACAGCCGCAGGCTGGACATCCAGCTGAACGCTGTTCTTGCGCAGATGCGCACAGACGGCACACTGGAGCAGATCCTTGGCAAGTATCTTGAACATCCTTCGCAGTATCTGGAGGTGGACACCATTGGCACGTAAAAACAAAACCATCTCAGATACATGGAGATGGGGGCTCTATCTGGTCATCGGCGTGCTTTTTATGGCCGGCGTCGTTTTTTTCTCAAGTTGGCAGGCACTGCGTGCAACGGAGGCTCGTTTCTGCCAGATCCTTGATTTTGTCAAATCCCAGTCCACCAGCTTTGAAAAGCACAATGATACGATTGTGGCCAAAGCGCTCCGCCGCGCGGCGGTATCGGTGCATCAGCTGGCACAGGCCCCTGCGCTCGACCTTTCCGACCCGCAATGCCTGAACAGGCAGGCAGAGCTGCTCTGGCTCACAGGTATTTCAGTTCTGGCCCCGGACGGTACGCTCCTGTGCGAATCCACAACGAACGGCATCGGCTATGCCCGGTTTGGAGAACCGCTCAAAAATGATGCCGTTCTGGACGTTTTCTCTTACCCGCAAAAAACCTACCTGAAGCGGGTCCTGCTGGAGGATGGGTCTGCGTGGATGTTGCGGCACACCGGGCAGAAAGCAAAGAGGTCATCCTGCTTGCCTACCGCTATACCCCGGCAGAATTTATAGAGGGAACGGCTTTGTCCATCCAGAGCGTACTGGACGGTTACTCGGCTGAGACCAGCAGGCACATTGAGTTCATCGTGCAGAACAATCAGTCATTGCCTCCAACCTCCCGGAGCTCATCGGGCAGGATGCTGCGGACAGTCTGCCGGTGCGGGAGATCCGCAAAGCCGGGGCTGCCGAAACGCTGACCCATACCCACGATTGGAACGGCTCCGGCTGCTATTTTGGAATGTACTGCCACGGAAGGTCTTTCGATCTCTATGCGTATACGGATGAAAGATCCGTCTTCCGTGAATCGTTTCCGCTGATCTTGATGGCGCTGGCCGGTTACATCCTGCTTGTAATGGTCCTTCGGGTGCTGCGCAGACGCTCCGTGCAGGAGATGGAGCAGCAGAAGAAAGAGCAGGAGAAGAAGTATCAGGCTCAGCTGGAGGAACAGAACCGCAAACTGGAGATCGCACTCCAGCACGAGGGTGCGGCAAACCGTGCCAAGCGGGAGTTCCTGTTCAATATGAGCCACGATATCCGCACTCCCATGAACGCCATCATCGGCTTCACCTCGCTGGCTGCGACCCATATTGATAATAAGGAACAGGTGCTGGACTACCTGAAAAAGATCTCTACCTCCAGCCAGCATCTGCTTTCCCTCATCAATGATGTGCTGGATATGAGCCGCATCGAGAGCGGAAAAGTAAAAATCGAAGAGAAAGCGGTGCATCTGCCGGACCTCGTCCACGATGTGCGCTCCATCATCCAACCCGATGTTTCGGCAAAGCGGCTGTCGCTTTTCATTGATACCATGGACGTGGAGAACGAGGACATCATCACCGACCCGCTGCGGCTGAACCAGATCCTGCTGAACATTTTGTCCAACGCCATCAAGTTCACTCCCACAGGCGGTACGATCAGCATCCGCATTGCCCAGAAGAACGGTGCGCCCAAGGGCCGTGGCTGCTATGAGTTCCGCATCAAGGACAATGGCATTGGTATGAGCGAAGCGTTCCAGAAGCACATCTTTGAGGCGTTCAGCCGGGAGGAAAGCTCCACCGTCAGCGGCATTCAGGGTACCGGCCTGGGCATGTCCATCACCAAGAACATTGTGGATATGATGGGCGGCACCATCGCGATCGAAAGTGAACCGGGCAAGGGCAGCGAATTCATCGTAGATCTCTGCTTCGCACTCAGCGGACAAAGGGTGGAGCCCAAGCAGCTCCCACAGTTGGAAGGGCTGCGCGCATTGGTAGCAGACGACGATACCGACACCTGCCTGAGCGTCAGCACCATGCTGTCCAAGATCGGGATGCGGCCGGAGTGGACGATCTCCGGCCGGGAAGCGGTGATCCGCACCCGATACGCCATGGAGCAGGGTGACGAATTCAGCGTCTACATCATCGACTGGCTCATCCCCGATATGAACGGCATCGAGGTCGTGCGGCAGATCCGCAAGGTGATCGGGAAAAGCTGCCCTATCATCATTCTGACGGCCTACGATTGGACGGATATTGAAGAGGAAGCCCGCGCTACCGGAGTGACCGCCTTCTGCGAAAAGCCGCTGTTCCTTTCCGAACTGCTCAGAGTGCTGGCAGAACCGTACGGTGCAGAGCCTGCCTGTAAGCCAGCGCAGCCAGATGCCTCCGAGCTCAAGAGAAAGAAACTTTTGCTGGTGGAGGACAATGCCTTGAACCGTGAGCTCGCGCTGGAGATCCTGAAGGAAGCGGGCTTTGCGGTAGACACTGCTGAGGATGGCGAGATCGCTGTCCAGAAGATGAAGCAGGCGGCCCCCGGGCAGTACGATTTGATCTTAATGGACATCCAGATGCCCAAGATGGACGGTTACGAGGCAACGCGGCAGATCCGCGCCCTGCCGGATGCTGCAAAGGCAGGCATCCCCATCTTTGCAATGACGGCAAATGCCTTTGAAGAAGACCGTCAGAATGCATTGAAGCCGGTATGGACGGCCACATTGCAAAGCCGCTGGATATTCCGCATCTGCTGCAGGTCCTTGCAGATGTACTGAAATCATAACGGCTGCCAGCCGACAAAAGCAAAAGCACCCGCAGCAGGCTTCGCAGAGGCTCTTGACCTCTGGAAGCGATGCTGCGGGTGCTTTATTTATTTTCTGTCTGACAGGCGTTTGGCTCACAAAATTTTGCGCAGCTCCTGCACGAGATCGCCGATCACGATGGGCTTGGACAAAAAGCCGTTCATGCCGCTTTCCAATGCGTTGCGGCGGTCCTCGTCGAAGGCGTTGGCGGTCATGGCAAGGATCGGGAGCTTTGCCCGGGCAGGGTCATCCAGTGCGCGGATCTTCCGGGTGGCGGTGTAGCGTCCATCACCGGCATCTGCACATCCATCAGCACCAGATCATAGCTGCCCGGCGCTGCGGTGCTCACCTTTTCCACCGCCACTTCACCGTTTTCCGCCGTATCGACCCGGAAGCCGTACTCGCGCAGGATCTCCTGCGCGATCTCGCGGTTCAGCTCGTTGTCCTCTACCAGCAGGATATGTCTGTCCTTAAAGTCGGCGTTCTTTTCCGGCAGAAGCTCCTGCGACGCATCTGTCAGCTTCTGGCCGAGGGCGCTCATCAGGGTCTCGCGCAGGTCAGACAAGAACATGGGCTTGGAGCAGAAGGCAGTCACACCGGCGGCCTTTGCCTCCACCTCAATGTCAGACCAGTCATAGGCCATCAGGATGATGATGGGGGTATCGTCGTTCAGGCTGCGGATCTGGCGGGTGACCTCGATGCCGTTCATATCCGGCAGCCGCCAGTCGATGATATAGCGTGGTAGACATCGCTCATCTCGATGGACTGCCGCGCGCGCAGCACCGCTTCCTTGCCGGAAAGGGTCCACTCCGCGCGCATTCCCACCTTGACCAGCATCTTTGTCACGCTGTCGCAGGTGTTGAAATCGTCGTCCACCACCAGAGCCTTCAGCCTTCCAGCTCGGTGATCTTTTCCACCGGGCGGTGCTCTGCCTGCACCCGCAGCGGCACACGAATGATAAACTCGCTGCCCTTGCCCTGCGCTGTCTGCACCTCGATGGTGCCGCCCATCATATCCACGATGTTTTTGGTGATGGCCATGCCAAGGCCGGTGCCTTGGATACGGCTGACCGTGGAAGTGCGCTCCCGCTCAAACGGCTCAAAGATTTTTTTGGCAAATTCCGGCTCATGCCGATGCCGTTGTCCTTGATGCGGAACTCGTACTGCCCGCAGCCGCGCACCTGCCGGCAAGCTGGCGCACCCGCACCGAGACCGTGCCGCCCGCCGGGGTAAACTTGATGGCGTTGGACAGCAGGTTCAGCAGGATCTGGTTCAGCCGGGTCTTATCGCAGTAGACATCCTCGTCGGTCACGTCCATCGCGTCCATATAAAGCTCCAGCTGTTTTGCGTAGATCTGCCCGCTGACGATGGTTTTCAAATCGTGCAGCACATCCGAAAGGTTGACTTCCACCTCTTCCAGATGGATCTTTCCGCTTTCGATGCGGCTCATATCCAGCACATCGTTGATGAGCGAGAGCAGATGGTTGCTGGAAGCAAGGGTCTTGGCCAGATAATCCTTCACCCGCTCCTTGTCGTCGATATTGCTGATCGCCAGTGTGGTAAAGCCGATGATGGCGTTCATGGGGGTGCGGATGTCGTGGGACATATTGGAAAGGAAGGTGCTCTTGGCGCGGTTGCAGTCTCGGCGGCGGCAACGGCATCCGAAAGCGCCTGATTCACCTGTTTGTCGGCGGTGCGGTCGGACATGACAAGGATGTATTTGGTCCTGCCCTCTACCTCGCTGCCTATGGCGATGTTATGGAACCAGCGGCGCTCTTTGGTTTCCAGATGCTCAAACTCGAGATCCCATTCCCGCTGCTGCCCGCTGAGAAGCCCATCCAGAAAGTTTTTGCCCTGCTCCGGGGCGCCCAGCTTGTCCAGAGCATGGACATCCTGCCGGACTTCTCTCCACGGGATGCCCAGAAGCCGCTCAATGTTCGGGCTGACATAATCCACCTTGGAGGTCTCTGCGTCCAACATCAGGAAAACGTCGTCCACGTTCAGCGAGAGCTTCTGGAACAATTCATCCCGGTACCGGATCTCGGTATCCTTCCGGCGCAGGGTGACATGGCTTCTGCACACAATGAGCAGAATGGCCAGCACCGCAAGACCTGCGGCGATGCCCGCCACAATCTGCGCCGTGCGGAACCACAGTTCGTCCAGATTAGCATTGACGATGCTGACCGGCACAAGCCCCACCATCGTCCAGCTCTGGACCGCTGTGCCCTCGTAGACCAGATAATAACTGGTGTCGCCCAGTTTGACCCTCAGGTTTCCGCTGCTGCCCTGTGCAAAGGCATTGGACAGATCCAGGATCTGCGCCTCGGAAAGATCGGAATGGTCGCGCAGCATCGCAATGAAATTGTAAATGGTCTCCTTGCGGTTTACAGAACTGTCGATGACCACCCGCCGTCCGGGTAGATGACATAGTTGCTGGCATTGCCCTCAAAGGCAGAGCTGTCCAGCAATCTAAGCACCGCATCATTATAATAAGAGATGGCAACGGCATCGTAGGCAAAGCCCCGGTAGCTGCCCTGCGTTTCGGGACAGATGAACGCCAGCATCTGGGGCTTGCCGGGCAGCGCCGTGTTCACGACGACATCCTCATCGTGAGCGAGCTTTTCGTCCAGATTGGTCTGCAGGCCAAGATAGCCGGTCTCCCCGGTCACGGTCATGTAGTTGCCGTCATAGGTAAGAAAGTAGAATTCGGCAAACCCGGCCTCCTGCTGTGCCGCCCTGATATACGCCTGTATTTCGGCCTCATCCGAGGCAGTTTCCAGAAAGCCGTTGTACAGATGCAGGTAGCTCACATTTTTGCGCACCAGCTCTTTCAACATATTATTGGATTTATGCAGCACCTCTTCCAGATGCGAGGTACTTTCCTGATAGATGGTCTGGGACACAAACGAGATGTACCGAACGCTGAAACCTGCTATCAGCAAGACCAGAAGAAGGATGGCCGCAACAGGGAGCCACTTTTGCCGGGGATGGCAGTTTCGTTTGGATCCATGCTTTTCGTCTTCCATCCCGCTCACCTCAGTGTCATGTAGTTTTCAGGCTCTGCAAGCGCTGCGCCGCCGCCGGAGAGATGATCGCGCCATCTGTTTTTTACCCATGTATCTCCGTCCAAAGACGTGCCGCTCTCGCTCGCAAGCAGCGCTTCCATCTGATTTTCCGCTGCCAGACAGGTCACGGTAACGGTGTCGTCGTCCCGGAGCGGCTGTCCGTTCCGGGTGATGCCGGTCAGGGTATAGCTGCCGCCTGCCTCTTTGACCTCCACGGCAATGCCGCTGACCACCGGCAGAGAGCCGCGGTTGAAGGGTACAAACCCTCCCTCGCAGCCCTCCACAAAGGCGCGGACGGTCTCCTTCAGCTCTGCGCCGGTCATAGTGCGCTGGCGGGACATCAGACCGTTGGGCATGATCATGGAAGCGGCCATTTTCTTGTTATAATCTGCCTGCAGCACACTGCCGGTAAAGCTGTTTGCGGTGGCAAGCAGCACATCGGTGCCATAAACGCCCCGCAGCGTGTTCGCCATGACGGAGAAGGAGGCGCTGCCGCCGTTTGCGTGGAAGACATTGGAATAGCTCTTCCCGGAGGTCAGCACGATCTCGTCATCGGCAGGCGTTTCTTCGGCAAGAAGCTGGGCATTGAACGCACGATAAGCCTGCTGTGCCGTGTACTCGCCCGCGATCATTTTGGAGACAACGTCCTTGGAGACGGCAAAGAAATCGTTGGAGGCGATGCGGATATACATGTGGTTTTCTTCCACCACATCGCGCACGTCCTTCATGTACTCGGTCAGGCGCAGGGGGACGTTCTGGCTGTAGCTCAGCAGGTCCTGTCCATCGGAGATAATGCGGTTCTGCGCCTCCTCGGAGAGCATGACGTTCAGCACCTTCATGGCTTTTTCGCGGCGCGCGGTGTCCTGCTCGAGGTCACGGTTCAGAGCGATCTGGAAATACGGGGTGGTCATGATCCACTTTTCGCCGTTCTGGCTGAAGAAGGGCAGGAAGATCGTGTCGATGCCCTCATCCTGAAACATCTTGACACCGGCAGAGCTGCCAAAGTACATGGCAACTTCTCCGTTCCGGAACATCCCGGTCACATCGTCGTAATTCAACGCAAGATCATCTGCCGTGAGGTGGGTATCCTGAATGAACTGCGCCATCCGCTCAAACGCCCCCGGCCACACGGTGTCGTCCAGACCCACCCGTTCGGTGCTGGCAGGGTCGCTGTAAGCAGTGCGCCACTTGCGCCCATCAGTCGTGGTAAGCTCGGCAGCGGAAAGCCCCTGCAGCGTTTCCATGCAGGTGTAGTCGTAGGTATAATCGGCGGTAAAGCCGCGGATGCCACCTTTTCAAACGCCTGACAGGCCGAAACGAAGCTCTCGTAATCGGTGGGCAGAGGAATATCGTACTGCTCAAAAAGGCTGCGGTTGACCACAAAGCCGTGGGCATCGGCGCAGACCGGCAGCCAGTTCACGCTGCCGTCCTCGTTTTTGAAGCTGTTGAGGTAGGTGTTGTACACAGCGCCCGCCTCGTTGGTCAAGGCAAGGTTCATCAGGCTGTCCTTCAAGGGAGCCGCATCGTGCAGCGAGAAGCGGCAGCTGGTGATGATATCCGGCAGACCGCCGTTCTCCTGCAAAAACTTGTAAAAATCCAAATCGTTGTTGCCCACGATGAATTCAATATTTACATCCGGCAGCTGGGACTGGATATAGGGCGCATAGTTCTCGTACAGGCTGGTACTCCACAGATACACCTGAATGGTCTGGGCATCCTCCTGCTTTTCCACATTTTCGGCGGTTTTTGTTCCGCAGCCGGTCAGCAGGGAGACCGCCATCACCAGTACCATAAGCACGGAAAACAGGCGGCGCAATGTTCTTTTGTTCATCAAATCGTTCTCCTCACAGCGTCTTGGGCAGCTGCCGTTCTGCACTCCCGAATACCGCAAAAAGGCATAGGTACAGCACGACAGAGATATAAGATTATTTTACCACCGCCATGAGGGATTTTCAATAAAATTTCATGTATTGATACCTAAAAGCAGCGCATCCGATTTCTTTGCGCCAGTCGATGCAGCTTTTTGTATCAACGCACAGGGTGAGGCGGGCTGCCAGTATTCTTATGTACTGCCGCCCTCTGTCCGCATCAGAGATATTTCTGGATGGTCGGCACAAGGACATTCATATTGATCGGTTTTGCGATATGGTCATTCATCCCGGCATCCAATGCCGCCTGTTTATCTTCGGAGAAGGCGTTTGCCGTCATAGCGATGATGGGGATGTCCGCCTTTTGGGGGTCATCCATCCTCCGTATCTTTTTTGTCGCATCGTAGCCGTTCATCACCGGCATCTGGATGTCCATAAAGATCAGCTGATACGTTCCGTTCGCCGCTTTTTCCAGCATATCCACACATTCCACGCCGTCTTTGGCTCGGTCTACCGTGCAGCCCTCTTCCTGCAGCAGCTCGACGGCGATCTCCGCATTGAGGTCGTTGTCCTCGGCCAGCAGGATCTTCACGCCGCACAGACTCTTTTGGTCCGAAGGGCCAGTCTCCCGTTTCGCCTGTATTTCATCCTCGGACGCAATGCGGCAGGGAATGGTCACAGTAAACGTGGAGCCAACACCGATCCTGCTCTCCACTTCCACGGTGCCGCCCATCAGCCGACCAGCTTTTTCACGATGCCCATCCCGACTGCCGCTGCCTTCCACCTTGCTGATGGTGGACGTACGTTCCGTTCAAAGGGTTCAAAAATGTGCTTCTGGAACTCCTGCGACATCCCGATGCCGTTATCGGCAACCGTGATCACCATATTGCACCAGCTCTCTTTTTCGCCGGGCTTCTGCGTAACATCGCAGCGGATCGTGCCGCCGGCTCCCGTGTATTTGACAGCGTTGCTGACGAGGTTTGTACAGACCTCAGTCAGGTGCGGAATATCCGCATAGATATACGGATGCAGCAGCTGTGTTGTCACCGTAAGCGTCTGCCCCTTGCTGTCTGCCAGATTCCGGAACATGGCAATGCAATTACGGAAATCCTTCTCGACATCCGAAACGGAATACTCCATCTCCGTCTTATCGTTTTCGATTCGGGCAAGATCCAGAACATTGTTCAGCAGCATCAGCAGGTTCTGTCCGCACACCTGAATGTTCTCCATGTATTTTTTCAGCTTTGCAGGGTCGTCCGAATGCCGGGAGGCAAGGTCTGCGTAACCGATAATGGCGTTCATGGGGGTGCGGATATCATGCGACATATTGAACAGGAAGGTGGATTTGGCGTGGTTCGCGCTCTCGGCGTTTTCCACAGCGACCTGCAATTTTGCATTCAGCTCCTGCGTATCGTCTGCGGCTTTCCTTGCAGCTGCTTCGGCTTTGCGCGCCTTCCGCAGCAGCTGCAGGATCGTGAGCAGAATGACTGCAACTGCAATGCTGCCGACCAGCAGCACCATGACAAAGTTATCCTTTATAAACTCGCTCAAGGTGACCTTCCGCAAAGAGCTCTTATGCATCGCCAGAGAGCTGGTAAGCATATTGGCTGGCATTGCCTTGATCGTTTTGTTCAGGATGGACAGCAGGCTGCGGTTTCCGCTATTGACCGCAAAGCAGGATCTGGCAGGGTTTGGCAGCGGAACGCTGTAAAAACCATAAATTTTGCTGTATTTCGCCTCACTGCTGACCCCTGTGATAAAACAGTCTGCCTGTCCGTCCTTGACCAGTTTTATCGCATCCTCTGTGTATCGCAGTCCACGATCTCCCACTGCGGATAATAAAACGCAATGTACCTTGTCAGGGAAATCTTGTTTTGGGGAACGGCAACGCGGTTCACTTTGTTTTCAGTAAAGAGCTGTTGGTTCGTGACCACCATCATATTGGCGGTCCACGTTGTGTTGGTTCTGGCAACGCGATATTCTTCAGCCAGATTGGGACTCTGTCGAAATGGAAGATCATGTCGATCTCGCCTGATTTCAACGCATTGAGTTCCGCCTCTTTGTCGTCATAACCGACCAACTGAAATTCCAGCTCCTGATTTCCCAGACAATCTGCGGCAAACTGAATATAGTCTATGATTGTTCCGGTAATCTCCCGGTGGCAGGGTCATAGGTGCTGACGCCGCTATCACTCGTCAGAAAGCCCATCCGGATCGCGCCGTGCTTTCTGAGCCACGCCTTTTCCTCACCCGTAAGGATGGGCTTATAATCCAGCGAGAAATACCTTTTACACAGATCCGCCGTATAAAAAGGAGCCTCTTCGTCCAACGTGCTCATCGCATTGTCCAGTTCTTCCTTGAGATCAGAACGGTCTTTGTTGAGCGCATAGTAGATGCTGGATTTTCCCACGCGGGTTATGGTCGAGATGCCAAGATCTGCCCAGTAGGATTCTTCCAGCGAAACAAAGCAGTCGATCTCGTGATTTGCCAGCTTTTGCTGCACATCCTCGTTGTTGGAGATGTTGACGTGCTGCGTTTTTATGCCGTGTTTTTCCTCCCATTCGGTCAGCATCACTTCCGGCTCCGTTCCCATCACAACGCCGATCTTTTTGCCGTTCAGCGTTTTGAAGTCAGAGGCGGAGATGTCTGTGCGCGAAAGGTCGGCATAGAGGTAATATTTTTCCTCCCCCATCGGCTCGTCCGAAAACAGCATCTCCTCAGCGCGATCCTCCGTATAAGAAATACCGCCCATGATGTCGATCTCGCCGTTTTCAAGTTTTTCAAAGCAGTCTGACCAGTCGCAGGTCACATACTCGAACTGCCAGCCTGTATAGCCGGATAAGTCTGCAGTAATTCGTAGCCGTAGCCTTTCTTGCGCCCTTCTCGTTGCAATAGTTGAAGGTGTCCTCAAACGAACCAACGCGGACGACCTTTACAGGGGCGGTTTCTGCGGCAGCCTTCACAGGGAGCACGGCTGACAGCAACAGCAGCAGACTCAGCAGCGCACAGACGCTTTTCCGCATCAGCGTCTGCATGGTTTCGCTCATTCCAGAGTTTTTCATGATCCCCCAATCTTTCTCCGCCCCAGGCGGTCTCATTCCGGTTTTATTTCCATTGCACAGATTTCAAAAAGTTCATTGCAGCATCGATCCCGTCAGATCGTCAGCAGCTTTTTTGAACAGTATATATACCAACGTATACAATATGTAGTGTAACATTATAACAGAAGCATTTCAAGAGTTCATGCTTGTGAATACTGCTTATATTCTATTATTATCGCAAGTCAGGAAATCAGCGCAGCATCAAAAAGGCCGTCGAGGATGCCGCCCGGACCAGTTCCTGCATCTCGCTCCGTGCCTTGCGGCAGTCCGGGCAGGCAGCTTTGGCCAGTTGGGTTATTTTGCTCCCCGTGGCCCGAGCAGGCCCTGCGGGCCAACATCCACTGCCAGATCTCGCTGGCTCTCAACCGCATCTACACCGAGTGGTACCCCAGCAAGGGCTACAGTTTCAACATCACCAACTCCACCAGCTACGACCAATACTATGTCCATGGCCGGACGGTGTTCGACGTCATGGTGCGGCTGACGGACGACATCTTCAACACCTATATCCGCAAGACCGGCACCGTGAACCCCTACTACGCCGAGTACTGCGACGGAAAATCCGTCACCTGCCCGGCCTCAAGCAGTGGGGGACGGTCACTCTGGCCAATCAGGGCCGCAATGCACTGAGCATCCTCAAATACTACTATGGCAACAACATCGAGATCATCCGCACCAACAACATCCAGTCCATCCCCCAGAGCTACCCCGGGAGCCCTCTGCGGCAGGGCAGCACCGGAGCGGCGGTATTCACCCTGCAGCGGCAGCTCAACCGCATCACCAAAGACTATCCCTTCCTCGGCCTGCTGACGGTGGACGGCATCTTCGGCCGCAAGATGACCGAGACGGTCAAAAAGTTCCAGAAGCAGTTCAACCTCACCGCCGACGGCGTGGTGGGCCGCAGCACCTGGTATAAGATCAGCTATATCTATGTCTCGGTGAAGGACCTCGCCGAGCTGACCAGTGAAGGCGAGACATTCAGCGGCACCCTCCCGGACGGCCCATGGAACTTCGGCAGCAGCGTCCTCAAACAGGGCTCCACCGGCAGCGAGGTAGAGCAGATGCAGTTCTGGCTGAGTACGCTGGCTCAGTATGAGAGCAGCATCCCCTCTGTCACGGTGGACGGCGTCTACGGCAGCGGCACAGCGGCGGCTGTCCGGGCGTTCCAGCGGCGCTACGGCCTGACGGTGGACGGCATCGTGGGCCGCACCACATGGACCGAACTGTACGACCAGTTCCGCAGCATCCAGTCCGACAACGGCACCCCCAACGCCTACCCCGGCACCGCCCTGCGCCAGGGCAGCAGCGGCCAGAACGTCCGCTGGTGCAGTTCTGGCTGAAGATCGCACGGACGGTCTATTCCAGTCTCAACAACATCACCGTGGACGGCATCTTCGGCTCGTCTACCGCAGCGGCCGTGCGGCGGTTCCAGACCTACTTCGGCCTCACCAGCGACGGCGTCGTGGGCCGGACGACATGGAACAAGCTCTACGAAGTCTACAACGACATCGCCAACCGCCTGCTTTCGCCCAGCCTGCGGCCCGGCGAGTACCCGGGTGTGCTGCGCAATGGCTCCACCGGCACCGCCGTCCGGGAGCTGCAATTCTACCTCTACCTCATGAGCGCCTACCAGAGCAGCATCCCCTCTGTCTCCATCGACGGCCGTTTCGGCGCGGCCACCGAGGCCGCCGTGCGGGCCTACCAGCGGTTCGCCGGGCTGACGGTGGACGGCATCGTAGCCGGAAGACATGGGATTCGCTCTACGGCAAAGCGTCGGCCCTCCGCTCGTCCGGGCCGGTGGTCACCCTCAAGCGTCTCCCCTACCCCGGCACGCCGCTCACCGTCGGCACCGACAGCAGCGCCGTGCTCTACTACACCCTGCTTTTGCAGCGCATCGCCTACTACTACGACAGTGTAGCGTCCCCCGCGCTTTCCAGACAGTACACACAGGAGACCGCGGACGCCACCGCCAGCGCGCAGGAGCTTCTGGGCCTGCCCGCCACCGGCGTGGCAGACGCCGAGACGTGGACAGCAGTGGAAGCCCTGAGCTTACAGCTGGCGGCCTTCACCCCCAACCCCGACCGGCATCCCCGGGCAGGGGCCGGACTACCCGGACCGGGCCATGAAGGAGGGCAGCGCAGGGCCTGACGTCAGCCTCATCGAGGGCTGGCTCAATGGCCGCTCCCAGCTCTACTGCGAGGAGGACTACGTCGCCGACAACGCTGTCTTCGGCCCGGAGGATACCGCCGCTGTGAAGGAGACGCAGCAGCGGGCGGGTCTTGAGGCAAACGGCGTCGTGGACCGGCCCACCTGGGCCGCACTCCGCGCCCAGAGCCATACTGCCTGCGACAACTGCACCGAGGAGGGATGAGAGATGGCACGCTTACTGGTCTATGACGCCTACGAGAACAAAGTCTACACCTATTCGAGCCTGCGCGAGAACGACCCCATGCCCTACAGCACCGGCAGGACTCTGACCGTGCGGGAGTTCCGGGGCAAATCGAACAGCCCGGTGCTCTGGACGACCATCGCGGCAATGGAAGCGTGGAACCTCACCCGCCGCAAATACGGCAGGGGCATCCCGGTGGGATACGCCTTCCGCCGCATCTGGGAGGGAGGCCACGGCACCCGCAGCCAACACTATGCCGGCGTGGCCTTCGATGTGGGCAGAGTCTCAGCCAGACCCAGCGCACCGCCATCTACAACGCCGCCCGCTCCACCGGGGCGTGGGGCTATGTCGAGCCGCTGAGTCAGACCCCCACATGGGTCCACTTCGACCGGCGCTACGGCACGCCTGCCTGCAGGGGCACCACGCAGCTACCCCACCCTCCGCCGGGGAGCCGGGCTGCTACGTCCATGGATCCTCCAGGACGC
>ENA-OQAA01001114-OQAA01001114.1-human-gut-metagenome-genome-assembly--contig:-NODE-1114-length-14980-cov-3.564465_pt1 | contig 14980 bp, 18 predicted proteins | sample MGYA00242489_ERZ504515 | MGnify/ENA primary metagenome ERZ504515 (study PRJEB26092, sample SAMD00036237) | human gut metagenome | host: Homo sapiens | study: EMG produced TPA metagenomics assembly of...
AAGCAGGTCAGGTTACGTCGGTTCGAGTCATCATCGGCTTTATGGACCTTTAGCTCAGTTGGTTAGAGCAACCGGCTCATAACCGGTCGGTCCTGGGTTCGAGTCCCCGAAGGTCCATTTGGTAAAGGTATCCATAAAAATTTAATTAAATATTTGGCCCAGTGGCTCAGTTGGTTAGAGCGCCGCCCTGTCACGGCGGAGGTCGAGAGTTCGAGTCTCTTCTGGGTCGTTTAGAATGAATTTTTCATTCTAAGAAATGCCGCAGTGGCGGAACAGGCAGACGCACAGGACTTAAAATCCTGCGGGACTTATACTCCCGTACCGGTTCGATTCCGGTCTGCGGCATTAATTTAAAGTAGGAGAAACGCTGTAAAATCAACGTTTCTACTTATTTTTTTGCTCTCAAAAGTTTGATTACACTTGATTACATTTATTCATTGTATTGCTTTTTTCTTATTGTTTAAATAATTTATAATTCTGCCACAGACTATGTTCTATAAGCCGATTCTAAAAATAAATTTTGATTTATACTATCTTTTTGCCATCCTAAGTTGTTATATATAGTAGAAGGAATAAACGTTTAGAATTTCAATAGACGAGAAAGGAGGATTTTGTGGATGTAGATTTTCTTTTAATCAGAAAAATGAAACAAGGCGATGATGATGCGTTTGAGATTTTTGTTCGCAAATATTATAGTGATATTCTGAAATATTGTAGTTATCATTGTTTTGATACAGAATATGCTGAAGATCTGACACAGGAGACTTTCGCAAATTTTTCGCAAAATTATCTGATTATCGTTATAAAGGAAAAACAAAAAACTATTTGTATACCATAGCAGGAAACCTTTGCAAAAATTATTATAAGCAACAAAAAAACTTATTTCTTCAGGAAGATTGGCTATCAGAAGTAGAGTCACTATCTGGCAATGTGGAAGAAAAAATTACAGATAGAATGATGCTGGAATGGGCTTTAGAACAGCTGCCGGATGAATTCCGACAGGTCATTCATCTTTATTATTTTCAGGAAATGAAACTGACAGAAATAGCCAGTGCCTTAGATATCGGTCTTCCACTTGTTAAATATCGTTTGAAGCAGGGAAGAATTCGTTTGCAATATTTACTGAGAAGGGAGGGATGATTCATGAACCTGGATAAACAGATGAAAAAGTATAAAGAAAAAAGAAAGGTGAATCCAAGGGAAGAAAAAATACAAGAAACCATTGAAGTTGCTAGGGAAAGCTTTCTTCTTGCTGAAGCAGAAAAAAACTTGTCATATGGTTCTTTTCTATATATACAGTTTCGATTAATTAAAAAAAGATGGTGGCTGCTTCAAATTTTAACTCTTATTCTTTTATGGGCAATCTTTCCATTTGCAGAGGATGCTTTATATGCTTATCGAAGCATGGGAGTTGTAGCAGCATTATTTATCATTCTTATTATTCCAGAATTGTGGAAAAACAGAGCAAATCAATGTATGGAGGTTGAATCAGCTACTTATTATTCACTTAGGCAGGTTTATTCTGCAAGAATGTTATTATTTGGCATTATCGATGTTTTTATTATTACGGTATTTTGTGGTATTGCTTCCATTACTCTGCAATTAACTTTAACGGATTTGCTGGTGCAATTTTTATTTCCCTTAGTAGTTACTGCTTGCATTTGTTTTGGAACTTTATGTAATAAACGGGGATTTAACGAAGTAGTTGCTGTGGGTATGTGCATGATTTGGAGTGCTGTTTGGTGGCTTATTCTACTGGATGAACGTATCTACTATGACATTATGATTCCTGTATGGGTTACTCTTTTTTGTATTGCTTTGGTATTTATGGTTTTCACGATATATAAGTCTATTGATTGCTGCGATAGAATATGGGAGGAAAAATTAGATGGAATTAAAAATTAGTAAGCTTACAAAACAGTTTGGCGATTTCACAGCAGTAGATTGTTTAAATATTACTATGACAAATGGGGTGTATGGATTGCTGGGCGTAAACGGTGCAGGAAAAACCACATTTATGAGAATCATTTGCACATTATTACAACCTACCAGCGGACAAATTTTATGTAATGGAAAAGACATTTTTCAAATGGGAGCGGACTATAGAAAGCTGCTTGGATATCTGCCACAGGAATTTGGCTTTTATCCGGAATTTACAGTCAAAGATTACCTTCTTTATATTGCAGCTTTGAAAGGTATCCGTCCGGCGGTTGCGAAAAAACGTGTAAAGAATTTAATAGCAAAAGTTGGACTTTCAAAGGCAGAAAATCAAAAAATGAAAAAGTTATCTGGGGGTATGAAACGGAGAGCCGGCATTGCCCAGGCAATGCTGAATGATCCCCAAATTTTAATTCTTGATGAACCTACGGCTGGCCTGGACCCCAATGAAAGAATTCGATTTAGAAATTTGATTAGTGAACTTTCCCAGGAGAGGCTTGTGCTGCTTTCCACACATATTGTGTCAGATGTAGAATATATTGCAAACGAAATCTGGTTGATGAAGGAGGGGAAACTTCTTCATAAGGGAACCGTAGAGGAGCTGATTCACTCTATGACCGAAAAGGTATGGAAATGTTATACTAATAAAGCTAATGTACAGGATTTGATGAAGCAATATAAAATTTCAAATATCAAATCAGAAGCTCAAAGGGTAGAACTTAGAATTATAGCCAAAGAAAAGCCTTTTCCAGATGCAGTCATGGAAGAGGCGAATCTGGAAGATGTATTTTTATATTATTTTGGTGAGAAGGCAGGTGTTGATGATGCTGTTATTTGAGATTAAGAAGGTACTTTCAAAGCCATTAAATAAAGCGGCTCTGCTCATTTTGACCGCTGTTCTTGTAATAGGGAGCGTTTTAGCTATACGAGATGTCCGTTATGTTGATAAAGATGGAAATTTGTCAACAGGTATTTTGGCAGCCCGCCATTTGCAGGACGAAAAAAGTCAATGGGAAGGGTATTTGACGGAGGATGTATTAAGAGAAGTAATCCAGGAAAATGCAGCGATTAACGCTTTGCCAGAGGCTAAGTCAGAGGACATACAAGAAAATAATAAGGCAGCGGCAATGAAGCAGGGATTTTCTGACATTCGAGAAATGATTAATCTTGCTTTTTCTGAATTTGATAATTTTGATTATTACAGAATCGATAGTATCTCTGAAGAGGAAGCAGAGAATTTTTATGAACAGCGAATAATGGGTTTAAGAAACTACTTAAATCGGGATGAGATAGCAGACATGTTTTCAAAAGATGAAAAAGAATGGCTGATTCATAAATATGAAAGTCTGGACACACCGTTATATTATGAGTATGCAGACGGATGGAAAGCACTGCTGGATTCCCAATATCTTCCAACACTAATGATGATTACTGTATTAATCATTGGATTTCTGGTGGCAGGTATTTTTTCTGATGAGTTTACATGGAAAGCAGATTCTATTTTCTTTTCAACAAGATGGGGAAGGGGAAAGGCTGTTCTATCGAAAATGGGCGCTGGTTTTCTGATTACAACGATTCTCTACTGGAGTGTTGTTCTTTTATTCAGTGGTATAGTGTTAGCTGTATTGGGATTTAGTGGCAGCGGATGTGCAGTCCAGACAGGTGTTAGCAACTGGAATAGTATTTATAATATTACCTATTTGCAGGATTATGTGCTTAGCACCTTTGGTGGATATATTGGAAGTTTGTTTATTGCAACCTTGGCTATGCTTGTTTCTGCAAAAACACATTCTACTGTATTTGCCATTACGATCCCGTTTATACTGACCTGCATTCCGCCTTTTGTGGGGAAACTTGAGGCATTTGCGAGAGTCATGACATTATTTCCAGATCAGCTGTTGTTTATCAATAAGAACCTGGAAGATTTTGCTCTGTATCATATAGGCGGAAGGATTTTAGGTGGAATATCCGTTATGATACCCTTGTATTTGATTCTGTTTTGCCTCATATTTCCCATTATTTTTAGAGTGTATGGCAAAACCCAAATGAAATAACAGGTACGTTACTGTCTGGTAAAAGAAAAAGCCGGAACATATCCAGGAAAAGGAGCTGTTCCGGCTTTTTGCTTACATGAAGCAATAGAAATTATAGATGTTAATAAAAATAATCACTACCATTAATCCAATAAAGAGCTTGTCTACGGTTTTTTCGGATATTTTTTTGTTTAATCCACGTCCGAAAATACCTCCGGCAATTCCGCCAATGACCATAAAGATTAAGACTACAGGATCAAAAGCAGGGATACTGCTTGTCACTACAGAAGAAAGCAGACTTGCTATTTGTGAGAAGAAAATAATGTAAAGAGAGTTTTCTGCTGCTTCTTTTGTTGACATGGAAAAGAAGAAAAACAAGATTACCAGGTTAATAGGACCTCCCCCAATGCCAAGGAATGAGGAAAGAAGTCCAAGTACAACGCCAATGATACAGGAAAAAACAGGACTTGTTACATGGTAAGTTTTAATTTTGGCTTTGTATATGGTATAAACAAGGGTACCGATGGTAATCAGCATCAAACAGATGGACTGTACAGCGCCCACCTTGGAAATTGGAAAAGTGTTGGTAAGAAGGGAAAAAATCCATTTTCCTAAAATACCACCAACTGCTGCTCCAAGGGCTAAAGGCAAAGCTGTTTTGGAATTAATACTGTTTGTTTTGCTCATCTTGCTTTTGATAACGGAATACGTTGTCATGGATAAGACGGTACATCCTGAAAGAAAGCTGATGGTACTGACGTCCATCATTTGGAAAGCATCCAGAACCGGTTTGATAATTACCCCGCCGCCAATTCCACAAATCGCACCAATTACCGACGCAAAAAAGCAGATTAGAAAGAATAAGATAATAAACATATGCGACCTCCACTTTTATAATCTATATCATCTTATCCTTTTTCTGGATAGATAACAATTCTTATGTTATTATAATATATATAATAAAAAAGTTATATATAAGGGGGAGGACTATGACATTAAGGCATTTTCGGATTTTTTCAGAGGTCTGTCGTTTGGAAAGCATTACCCTTGCTGCAGAAAGTATGAATATGGCACAGCCGGCAGTCAGTTATGCAATTAAAGAAATGGAAAATTATTATGAAACAAAATTATTTGAGAGGATGAACCGAAGGCTTTATATTACAGAAGCAGGGGAGCAATTATTATTATATACGGATTCTATTTTGGCGCAGTTTGATGAGGCAAGAGATGTGTTAAGAGATAAAAATGCAGTGACAAAAGTGAAAATAGGGACAAATGTATCTTATGGTATCAGTTGGCTTCCGGAACTGACTGCAGGATTTTTGAAACAATATCCGGAAATTCCCCTGTATACTTTAGTGGAAAATTCCAGACAGATTGAAGAAAAGCTGCTTCGAAATGAACTGGATTTTGGAATTATGGATTATCCCATGCACGCAGAGTATTTTATCACCAATCTTATGAAGGAAGAAACCATGTCTGTGGTCTGTGCGGAACAGTATCCCCTGCCATCATGCATTGACATTCAGAAATTACAAGAAATACCGCTTCTATTGAGAGAAGAGGGAAGTGGTTCACGCAGCCTGATTGAAAGTCTATTGAATAAATATAAAATTTTACCGGAGATTGTTATGGAAAGCAGCAGTGACCGCAGTCTGATGGAGCCTGCAGCCAGGGCAGAGGAGTTCTTTTTCTTACAACTGCAGAGGTAGCTCCTTATATATCCAGTCACAGATTAAGAGAGATTCAGATAGAAGGAATAGAAATTAACAGAGCTTATTATTTGGTGTATCATAAAAGTAAGTTTTTAACAAAGAGCATGAAATGCTTCAAAAATTATATGGAACAGAAAGAAAATTAGAGGAATTATGGATAATAGGGCAAAGGAGGGCTTTGCAAATTCTTAAAAGTATGCTATGATAAATCTATCTGTAAGATAACGTAGTATAGTATTCAAGTCAGTTCAGACGTAATTCCACAAATCAAGAAAACAAATTGGAAATGACGAACAAAGTAAAACTTTCGAGAGGAATATAGAATGAGAGAAAAATATGCTTCCTTGTCCCTTGGGGCGTTAAAGGAGATTGCAAAAGCAAGAGGTTTAAAAGGAATTTCTACTTTAAAAAAAAGCGAGCTGGTTGAACGCATGGTTCAGGCAGATGAAGAGGAAAAAAAGAAAACCGAACATACTGCTGAAAGTGTTCAGGACAAAGCAGAAACAGGAAGAATTGAAGAAGTTCAGCAGGAGAGCAGAAAACCAGAAGAAAGAAAATATCAGAGAGAACAAAGAGAGGATAATCAGGAAAATAAACCGGCAAGGGCGCCTATGGAACAGTCTGAACTGGATAGCGGATTAACAGTAAGCGGTATTTTAGAGGTACTTCCTGATGGGTACGGCTTTATCAGAAGTGATAATTATTTGCCCGGAGATAATGATGTATATGTATCTCCTTCCCAGATTCGCAGGTTTAATTTGAAAACCGGGGATATTTTAAGAGGAAATACAAGGGTAAAGAGCCAGAATGAGAAATTCTCTGCTCTGCTGTATGTGACGCATATCAATGGAATCAGAGCTAATGAAATGCAGAGAATGAATTTTGAGGACATGACTCCTATTTTTCCAAATGAGCGGCTTCATCTGGAGAGACCAGGTGGAAGTATGGCAATGAGAATTACAGATTTAGTAAGCCCTATTGGCAAGGGGCAGAGGGGAATGATTGTTTCACCTCCTAAAGCCGGTAAAACGACTTTATTAAAAGATGCGGCAAAATCTATTCTGAAAAATAATCCGGAGATGCACTTAATTATTTTACTTATTGATGAGCGCCCGGAAGAAGTTACAGATATGAAGGAATCCATTAAGGGAAAAAATGTGGAAATTATTTACTCTACTTTTGATGAATTGCCGGAGCATCATAAACGAGTGTCTGAAATGACCATTGAAAGAGCAAAACGTCTGGTAGAGCATAAAAAAGATGTAACCATTTTTATTGACAGTATTACCAGACTGGCAAGGGCATATACCTGACGGTTCCCCCAAGTGGACGTACTTTGTCTGGTGGTTTGGATCCGGCAGCGCTGCATATGCCAAAACGTTTTTTTGGAGCAGCGCGAAATATGCGGGAAGGCGGGAGCCTGACTATTCTGGCAACAGCTCTTGTAGATACAGGAAGTAAGATGGATGATGTTGTCTATGAAGAATTCAAAGGAACAGGAAATATGGAATTGATTCTGGATAGAAAACTTCAGGAGAAGAGGGTATTTCCTGCCATTGATATTGCAAAATCAGGAACGCGCAGAGAAGACCTTCTTTTAAGCCAGGAAGAGCAGGAAGCTGTGGATATTATTAGAAAAGCTTTAAATGGCATGAAGTCAGATGAAGCTACAGAAAATATTCTGAATATGTTTGCAAGAACAAGAGACAACCGGGAATTTGTTCAGATGATAAAAAAACAGAGAATTGTGTAAAAAGGAAGGGCGGAGAAATCCGCCTGATTCTTTAATTTAATTCTTCCAGATTCTTTTTTAACTCTACCATTTTATCACGTAGCTGGGCAGCCATTTCAAAGTTCAAATCAGCTGCAGCAGCCTGCATTTGTTTTTTCACTTGTGCAATTAATTTTTCCAGCTCTTTTTTGCTCATGGATTCAGGATCTTTCATCATTTTGTCTTCTGTTTCTGCTACTGCTTTTGAAATACTGATTAAGTCACGAACAGCTTTTTTTATTGTTTTCGGGGTGATGCCATGCTCCTGATTGTATTTTTCCTGTAAGGCTCTTCTTCGCATGGTTTCGTCAATAGCCAGACGCATGGAGTCTGTCATGACATCTGCATACATAATTACCCGTCCTTCCGCATTGCGGGCTGCACGTCCAATGGTCTGGATAAGGGAGACTTCAGAACGTAAGAAGCCTTCTTTATCAGCATCTAAGATTGCCACCAAGGTGATTTCCGGTATATCCAGCCCCTCTCTTAACAGGTTAATACCTACCAGTACATCAAAAACATTCAGGCGCATGTCCCGGATAATCTGGGTGCGTTCCAGAGTATCAATATCAGAATGCAGATATTTTACACGGATTCCCAGGTCTTTCATATATTCGGTTAAATCTTCTGCCATGCGCTTGGTTAGAGTGGTAATTAAAATTTTGTTGCCCTTTTCTACTTCTTTATGAACTTCTCCTATTAAATCATCGATTTGGCCTTCTACGGGACGAACCTCTACTTTGGGGTCTAAAAGGCCTGTGGGACGGATAATCTGCTCTGCCCGGAGTAATTCATGACTTTCCTCATAATCCCCAGGGGTTGCAGAGACAAATAAAATCTGGTCAATTTTGTCTTCGAATTCTTCAAAATTCAGTGGCCGGTTATCCTTTGCTGATGGCAGACGAAATCCGTAGTCCACCAAGGTCTGTTTCCTGGATTGGTCACCAGCATACATACCGCGAATCTGAGGAAGAGTCTTGTGGGACTCATCTATTATAATAAGGAAGTCATCTCCAAAGTAATCAATGAGTGTGTAGGGAGGCTGCCCTGGCTGCAATCCGGAAAGATGTCTGGAATAGTTTTCCACACCAGAACAGAAGCCAGTTTCTTTGAGCATTTCAATATCAAAGTTTGTTCGTTCAGAAATTCTCTGGGCTTCCAGAAGTTTATCCTCGCTTTTAAAATATGCTACCCGCTCTTTTAGTTCTTCCTCAATAGCGCCTGCAGCTTTCAGGATTTTTTCCATAGGAACCACATAGTGGGATGCCGGAAAAATAGCAATATGATTTAAGGCATTTTTAATTTCACCTGTGAGAATATCAATCTCTGTGATACGGTCAATTTCATCTCCGAAAAATTCTACCCGTACTGCGGTATCTGTATAATCCGCAGGATAAATTTCCACTACATCACCTCTGACACGGAATGTACCACGGTGGAAATCAGCCTCATTGCGGTCATATTGAATATCAATGAGATTCCGGATAACTTCATCCCGATCCTTCTCCATGCCAGGACGAAGAGAGATAATCATATTCTGGTAATCATCAGGACTTCCGATTCCATAGATACAGGAAACACTGGAAACAATGATCACATCTTTGCGTTCGCTCAAAGAAGAGGTGGCAGAAAGACGAAGTTTATCAATTTCATCATTTACAGAGGAATCCTTGGCAATATACGTGTCTGAAGAGGGAACGTAGGCCTCTGGCTGATAGTAATCGTAGTAGGATACAAAATATTCCACTGCATTGTTTGGGAAAAATTCTTTGAATTCCCCATATAACTGGGCAGCAAGGGTTTTATTATGTGCTATGATTAAAGTCGGTTTATTTAATTGTGCGATAACGTTCGCCATGGTAAATGTCTTACCTGAACCAGTGACCCCCAGAAGAGTTTCACATTGGTTTCCTTCTTTAAAGCCTTTTACAAGCTGAGCAATGGCCTGGGGCTGGTCACCGGTTGGCTGATATTCTGATACTAATTCAAAATGATCCATGAGATAAATCCCCCTATTTTAATAAAGGAACAAATGTTCTGATTTTATTCTATCTTATAGTATGTACAGTGTCAACTCTTCTTTTTCGTTTTTTTCTATTTTATTTATAAAATAAATATAAAGCTCTTGACAAATATATCTCCTGGTGCTATCTTAAGAACATAGATGTTAGCACTCCATATCAACGAGTGCTAACAACGAAAAAGATAGAGAAAGGAGTATAAGATGGAACTGGTAACTGAATTAGATGAAAGAAAACGGAAAATTCTGAAGGCCATTATCCAGACTTATTTGGAGACCGGCGAACCGGTAGGTTCCAGAACTATTTCCAAGTATACGGATTTGAATCTTAGCTCCGCAACTATCCGAAACGAAATGTCAGACCTGGAGGAACTGGGATATATTATACAGCCTTATACCTCAGCAGGCCGAATTCCATCAGACCTTGGTTATCGTCTGTATGTGGATGAACTCATGCGGGAGAAGGAGCAGGAGGTATCGGAAATCAAGGAACTGATGATTGAGAAAACCGATAAGATGGAAAAAGTGTTAAAACAGGTTGTGAAGGTGCTGGCTTCCAACACCAATTATGCAACTATGATTACAGGTCCAACTTATCATAGAAACAAGTTGAAATTTATCCAATTATCTAAAGTTAGTGAGCGCCAGCTTTTAGCGGTAGTAGTGGTGGAAGGAAACATTGTGAAAAACCACATTGTTGATTTAGAAGTACCTATGGATGAAGAAACTATATTGAAGCTAAATCTTTTGTTAAATACACAGCTTAATGGACTTACCATAGAAGAAATTAATCTTGCCATGATTTCAAAGCTAAAAGAACAAGCTGGTAGTTACAGCGCTGTTATTAGCAGTGTGATCGATGCAGTTGCTCAAGCCATTGCTGTAGATGAAGAAGAGATGCAGATTTACACCAGTGGCGCTACAAATATATTTAAATATCCGGAGCTGGCAGATAAAACAAAAGCCAGCGAACTGATTTCAGCTTTTGAGGAAAAGCAAGCACTAGCAGAATTCGTAAAAGATACTATGGAAAATGAACAAGGAGACCCAGGTACTGGCATTCAGGTTTATATTGGAGATGAAAGTCCTGTAAAAACCATGAAAGATTGCAGTGTTGTAACAGCTACCTATGATTTGGGAGAAGGAATGCAGGTACTATTGGCATCATCGGTCCCAAAAGGATGGATTATGAAAATGTGGTAGATAATTTGAAAACCTTAAAAAATCAGCTGGATCATATTTTTAAGAAAACATAGAGATAGACAGCAAAGTTAAGATATAAAAATAGAAAGGCGGTAAGAATTCGTGTCAGAAGAAAAGAAAGAATATAACACTGAGGAAGAACAGATTTCCAATCAGGAAGAATATGTAGAAGAACCACAGCAGCAAGAAGAAACAGAAGAAACCTCTCAGGAGGAAGGAACAGAGGAAGCTGTTGCCGAAGAAACAGAGCAGGAAGAAAAAACGGTTGAGAAAAAAAGGTCTGTTTGGAAAAAAGAAAAAAGATAAAAAAGATGAAAAGATTGAAGAGCTTACAGACAGAGTAAAGCGTCAAATGGCTGAGTTTGATAACTTCCGCAAGCGTACAGAGAAAGAAAAGGCTTCCATGTACCAGATTGGAGCAAGAGAAGTGATTGAGAAAATCCTTCCAGTTGTAGATAACTTTGAAAGAGGTTTGGCAACGATTCCTGAAGAAGATGCAGGAAATCCTTATGCAGAAGGTATGGAGAAGATTTACAAGCAGTTGATGACAGTTCTGGATGACCTGGGAGTAAAGGCGATCGAAGCTGTAGGACAGGAATTTAATCCGGATTTCCATAATGCAGTGATGCATGTAGAAGACGAAGAAGCCGGAGAAAATGTAATTGTAGAAGAATTCCAAAAAGGATATTTGTATAAAGAACAGGTGGTTCGCCACAGTATGGTAAAAGTCGCAAATTAGCGATATTCATCTAAGGGAAAAACCCTTATGATTTTATCTTATAAATTGCAAACAATTAACACATAATAGAAGAAAAATTCAGGAGGAATTTATCATGGGAAAGATTATAGGTATTGACTTAGGTACTACAAACAGTTGTGTAGGTGTTATGGAAGGTGGACAGCCAGTAGTAGTAGCAAATGCTGAAGGTGCAAGAACAACACCATCCGTCGTAGCATTTACAAAATCAGGAGAAAGATTAGTAGGTGAACCTGCAAAACGTCAGGCAGTTACCAATGCTGACAAGACAATCTCTTCTATTAAGAGACATATGGGAACTGATTATAGAGTAGTAATTGATGACAAAAAATACTCACCACAGGAAATTTCAGCTATGATTCTTCAGAAACTGAAAACAGATGCTGAAAACTACTTAGGTGAAAAAGTAACAGAAGCTGTTATCACAGTACCTGCTTATTTCAACGATGCACAGCGTCAGGCAACAAAGGATGCCGGAAAAATTGCAGGACTTGATGTAAAACGTATTATCAACGAGCTACAGCAGCAGCACTTGCTTACGGACTTGACAATGAAAAAGAACAGAAAATCATGGTTTATGATTTAGGTGGCGGTACATTCGACGTTTCCATTATTGAAATCGGTGATGGTGTTATCGAAGTATTATCTACAGCAGGTGATAACCGCCTTGGTGGAGATGACTTTGACCAGAAAGTTGCAGATTACATGATTGCTGAATTTAAGAAAACAGAAGGTGTAGACTTATCAGCAGATAAAATGGCTATGCAGCGTATCAGAGAAGCAGCAGAAAAAGCGAAAAAAGAACTTTCTTCTGCAACAACAACGAACATCAACCTGCCATTTATCAGCATGAATGCAAACGGACCTCTGCACTTTGACATGAACCTGACAAGAGCTAAATTTGATGAATTAACACATGACCTGGTAGAAAGAACTGCAGAGCCAGTAAGACGTGCATTATCTGATGCTGGATTATCCGCTTCTGAATTAGGCCAGGTATTACTGGTTGGTGGTTCTACCCGTATTCCAGCTGTTCAGGATAAAGTAAAACAGCTGACAGGCAAAGAGCCAAGCAAGACTTTGAACCAGATGAATGTGTTGCACTTGGTGCTTCTGTACAGGGTGGTAAATTAGCAGGAGATGCAGCGCAGGTGATATCCTTCTTCTGGATGTTACTCCACTGTCTCTGTCTATTGAAACCATGGGTGGTATTGCAACAAGATTGATTGAGAGAAATACAACGATTCCTACTAAGAAGAGCCAGATCTTCTCAACAGCAGCAGATAACCAGACAGCAGTTGATATCAATGTTGTACAGGGTGAAAGACAGTTTGCAAGAGATAACAAATCTCTTGGACAGTTCCGTCTGGATGGTATTCCACCAGCAAGAAGAGGTGTTCCTCAGATTGAAGTTACCTTCGATATCGATGCAAACGGTATTGTAAATGTATCTGCAAAAGACCTGGGAACAGGAAAAGAACAGCACATCACTATTACAGCAGGTTCCAACATGTCTGATGATGAAATCGATAAAGCAGTAAGAGAAGCTGCTGAATATGAAGCACAGGATAAAAAACGTAAAGAAGCCGTAGATACAAAGAACGATGCAGATGCTATGGTATTCCAGACAGAGAAAGCCATGGAAGAAGCTGGAGATAAGATTGATGCAAATGATAAAACAGCAGTAGAGGCTGACTTAAATGCATTAAAAGATATTCTGGCTAAATGTGGAAATACAGATGAAATCTCTGATGCACAGATTCAGGATATCAAAGCTGCAAAAGAAAAATTAATGCAGAGTGCACAGAAGCTTTTTGCTAAAATGTATGAACAGGCTCAGGCACAGGGTGGTGCACAGGCTGGTCCTGATATGGGAGCAGGTGCACAAGGCGGTTCCAATGAAGCATATGGCGACGATGTAGTTGACGGAGATTACAGAGAAGTTTAAGAAATCAAAGGAACTTGGTCTGCAGCATGCAGGCAGTAAATATTTGAGGCATGGGGTGTTTTCGAACATCCCATGTCTGCATGTTTAGAAAGGGATAAAACCAATGGCAGATAAAAGAGATTACTATGAGGTCCTGGGGGTAGACAAGGGGGCAGATGAATCTGCGATTAAAAGTGCATACCGGAAACTTGCCAAAAAATATCATCCTGATGTAAATCCCGGAGATAAAGAAGCAGAAAAGAAATTTAAAGAAGCTACAGAAGCCTATGGAATTTTAAGCGACCCGGAAAAAAGAAGACAATATGATCAGTTCGGACACGCTGCTTTTGAACAAGGCGGCGGAGGCAGTGGCTTTGGCGGAGGCTTCGGCGGCTTTGGCGGAGCAGATATGGGAGACATTTTTGGAGATATTTTCGGAGATCTCTTTGGCGGCGGAGGCAGAAGGAGACCAAATAATGGTCCCATGAAAGGCGCTAATGTCAGGGCATCTGTACGTATCACTTTTGAAGAAGCTGTTTTTGGCTGTGAAAAAGAATTAGAACTTACATTAAAAGATACCTGTGATACCTGTCACGGTACAGGTGCGAAACCGGGAACTTCACCGGAGACCTGTTCTAAGTGTCATGGTTCCGGTCAGGTGGTATTTACACAGCAGTCTATGTTCGGTACCATACAGAACGTGCAGACCTGTCCGGATTGTCATGGAACAGGTAAGATTATTAAAGAAAAATGCTCCGACTGTCATGGAACCGGCTTTATTTCCAACCGAAAGAAAATTCAGGTATCCATACCGGCAGGAATCGACAACGGACAGAGCATCCGCATCAGGGAAAAGGGAGAACCAGGTGTAAATGGAGGTCCAAGAGGAGACTTGATGGTAGAAGTCATTGTAGCGCGCCATCCGATTTTCCAGAGACAGGATATGAATATCTTTTCAACAGCGCCGATTACGTATGCCCAGGCAGCGTTAGGCGGTGAAGTGCGGATTAGCACGGTTGACGGAGACGTTATGTATGATGTGAAGCCAGGTACTCAGACTGATACAAAAGTGCGGTTAAAGGGAAAAGGTGTGCCATCTCTTAGAAATAAAAATGTAAGAGGCGACCACTATGTTACCTTGGTAGTGCAGGTTCCAACAAAGCTTAATGAAGAGGCAAAAGAGGCTTTGCGCAAGTTTGATGAAGCCTGTGGAAACCGTCCGTCAGGCGGAGAAAAGAAGAAAAAATTCGGAGAAAAATTAAAAGATATCTTTGAAGGATAAGAAAAAGAGGCGGTCTGTATTTGTAAAAAATGCGGCGGCCTCTTTTGTGGTACACAAAATACATTTTTATTGCATTTTGAATTTATTTCCCATATAATAATTATCATGTGTTTGCGGGAAAAAGAGAAAGGATCAGAAGGATATGAAGTGGAAGAAATTTAGAATTAAAACAAGAACAGAGGCAGAAGACATTATTATCAGCACCCTTTATGATATTGGACTGGAGGGGCGCAGATTGAGGATAATGTGCCATTGACAGCACTGGAAAAGGAGCAGATGTTTGTGGACATCCTTCCCCAGATGGCAGAAGATGACGGAACTGCGTACCTTAGTT
>ENA-OQAA01001115-OQAA01001115.1-human-gut-metagenome-genome-assembly--contig:-NODE-1115-length-14960-cov-2.922875_pt1 | contig 14960 bp, 15 predicted proteins | sample MGYA00242489_ERZ504515 | MGnify/ENA primary metagenome ERZ504515 (study PRJEB26092, sample SAMD00036237) | human gut metagenome | host: Homo sapiens | study: EMG produced TPA metagenomics assembly of...
TATACTTCAATTAAGATTGGTTTAAGTTACTTCGGTTTCGAATAAAAATTTGCATAAGTTTAATTTTTTAAACTGGTTGTATATGAATGAGGAATGATGTATAGTATTTGCGAGAGACACCTTCTTTCGTAATGTTGCAAATGTTTGTTTTGGCACTTTCATTATACAACACATGGAATCGAGGTGTCTTTCTTTTATGCAAAATCACGAACTTGCTCATTTATAGCATAATAATTCAGACTATATCCAAAAGATCATTTTCAAAAAGCATTTTTAATAACTCTCTCGATTCAAAATCTACAAATTCTTTTTGCAATTTTGTAAGCATAATTTTATGTTCTATCTTTTTTAAAAAATTTAGCATTTTTATGTTTACTTCATATATTTTATACTTACTATTATCAATAAGAAAAATTGTTTCTCTCATACTTTTCAATCTTTCATCCCATATTTCTTCCACTTTTATCTTGCTTCTCAAAACAATATAGCTCCCATCCGATATAAACGCTTTCTTTTTAATTATTTTAGCTGCATTTAACTTAGGATCCTGATAATGATTCAAGTAAAACAAATGATGACTTTCAACTTCATCTCCCCAAAATGGTTTTTCACCTATTTCTTGAGAATAATAATGAATCAGCCTATTTACTAACTGATGTGCTTTTTCTTGACCAATGCCCTTTGATTCGTAATAATATTCTCTATTCAATTGATTAACACATTCCAATTTTTCTATTCCATATTTATCTGGATATATTTGATATTCAGATTCTTCTTCTAAGATCATTTCAGAAAATCCAAATGTTGCAATATACTTTCTATTTTCTGTAATAAAATTTAGAGTTTCTTTGACATCCTCGAGTTTTTCACCTGGAAATCCAATAATAAAATAGAGTTGAACCGCAATTCCACATTCATAACATTTTTTTATAATTCGACAGGCTTCCTTATAAGAAATACCTTTATGAATATTTTTTAAAATTTTATTCGATCCACTTTCCATTCCAAATCCAATTTTTTTACATCCAGATTTTGCTATTTTTTCGATGATTTGATTAGATAATTTACTATCCAATCTAGACTCGCACCGCCATATAATATCACAACTGTTTTTTATTAATTGATTAGCTATTTTTTCTAATCGACTTGCTTCAATTGAAGTATCATTAAACCAAAAATATGATGTTCCATACATTTTTTTCAATCTTATAATTTCTTCTGTTAATTTATCCAAATCTTTTTCGACATACACACCTCTTCCAGAAATTAAATGCTGTGTACAAAATGTACACTTTGCCCAATGACACCCTTTTGACGAAATTACAGATATAATTTTCTCTGGCGAAAAATAGTGATCCATATTAATCCCTCTGTAATCTGGTAAGTCTGTATCGTTTATGTCAAACTCTTGAATAACATTTTGGATTATTTCACCATCTAACTTATATATTAAATTTGGTACATTTTGAATATTTTCTTTTCCTCTCACATATTCCACATATTTATACAAAGGTTTTTCGCCTTCATATACTAAAACACCATCCACATAATCAAATAATGTTTTGGATCTCAAAATTTTATTTTGAAGAAATGACATTAAAATGCCTCCAAAAACAATTTTAGGAGTATATTCTAAATGCTTTTTAATTAGTCTTACCAAAAGTAAACTTATATAAAATTGGCTAACATCAAACATTGAAAACCCTATAATGCTTGGCCTCTCTTCTTTTAAATATGGAATTAGCACATATTCCAAATAATCATTAAAAAGACTCTTTTTTCCCTCTTCTACAAGCATAACAATATCGTCTATCGTTTGTGTCTCTCTAACAAATTTATAATCTGCAACGCTTATTTTTTCTGGATAAAAATAACTAGAATATAAATACAAAGCGGCACTTATCGTATTCGTAGCCCAATAATATCTTTCTGGTTTATAAAACTCATTTGTACTTTTCATTATTTCGACTGCCTTTTCCACATTCTCTATAATAGTTCCAGAAAAATTTTGTATTTTCAAATAATTGTTATATTTCTTTTTTTCTTCATTGTTTAATGTCTTCTTTCTTTTTAATTCTGCAAAATCTTGTTTTACTAATTTGCTCATCTCAATTAAATTTTTCTTTTCTAACAAATATTCATAAAATCCATGGTTAGCATCAAATTGTTGTACATCAACATTTCTTTTCCGTAAATATCCCGTCAAGTATGGTAATGCAGGATATGGATCATAAGGCATGCATTGTGGCATAAAAAATAAACATAATTCCATTATTTCTTTCTCTTTCTTCTGCAATTAGATCTTAATTATTCATGATATATCAGATATAACCGTTTGATTTTATCTTTCAAATGGATATTTGGTAACTTCTTTAATATTCGTAATATCTTTATTGAAAATAACCGTGACTTCCCCATCGTGATATCCAAATGGATATTTGCTAAATCTTGCATTTGTATCTCCATATACATAATTTTTTATATAGTACTGTTGAATCTTTACATTTTCAAAAAACACATAATTATTTTCTTTATTAAATTTATATATTTGCTCAAGTTGTGTTTCTATAATTCTCCAATCCACAACGTTACTATTATCAAATAAAACAGCCTTTATCTTTTTCTCTTTTAACTCTAATAAAAGCTTTTCGATATCCGTAGCATCTTCTAATAATACCTTTTGAATCTCAAAAACATAGTCTTTTTCAGTTTCTCTAATTTTTCCATCCCACTCTTTTAAATGTATGATTTCTATTCTTTTGCGTGTTCGTTCAATTTCGACATATTCAAAAGGATTTAGTACTGTTGCCAAAATATAAAATAATTTTTCTATCTCTTGTTTGCTTGGCACATATTTCCCTTTAAAAACAATATCACTACAAGAATAGGGATTTTCACAAAACAACATGTATAAAATATTTGCTATATTTTCTAATTTAAATTCATCACCTTCAAATACAATTTGATTAAATACTCCGATTAGACTTCCATCTAATTGCTCTAGATTATGATCATTATTTACAAATTCTTCTTTAAAAATAAGCCTCCCTATAACTCTATCCTCTAATATAGGCTTTAAATTGTAATCATTTTCTACCTTGATATCTCTAATATTATTTAATCCTTTATAATCAGAATTAAAATAACTGTTAAATCTAAGTAATTCAAAATTTTGTAAATATCTTTCCCCCTCTGTTTTATTTATTTGTTGCTCAATAATGAGTTCACTTCTGTACTCTATCATACTAGCAATGTCATCTCGCGTCAGTGTTTTTGTTTCTTGTATAAAATATGGTGGATTTTGAGAATAAATCAATCCAAGTTCTTCTGCTTTATTTCTCAATTCTGTCCCCGGTATAACCTGTAATAAAAAACTATTTACTCGATCTCCAACTCCATTTTCAATCAAAAATTTATTGCTTTCTATAAAACTTTGTTTAGTCTGATATGGCAAACCAATTATCAGATGATAATTTACATCTAGTCCTGATTTTTTTAATCAATTTTATAGTATTTCTAACTTTTTTTTCATTGAATCTTCTATGAATCGCTTTAAGTTCTGAAGGATTTGTTGATTGAATTCCTACCTCAATATTTAAAATGTTTAATTCCTTAAATATTTCAATCTGTTTTTCGTCTACAAACTCCGGATTTATCTCTGCTCTAAACTTAAAATAATGATCTGCATTTATTTCTTTTAAAACAGGATATATCTGTTCTAATCTTTGTGGTAAATTAAAATTTGAATCTGTAAATTCACAGCTTTTTGGTCCTCCTAACCTTTTTATCATCAAAAGTTCCTCTCTTATTCTCTCTAAAGAAAAAATCGAAGTTTACTTTCCCCACCTCCATAGAAACAATAACTACAAGAAAATGGACAACCTCGCATTGTTTCAAATACAACTTCATCATATTCACTCAAATCAAAAACATCATATAAAATGGTGATGCTATATCATCTAAATTTGAAATTCGTTTTCTCTTTTTATTTACACAAACTTTTTTTCCGTCTCTATAAACAATTCCATCTATCTCATTTATCTTCGTTTTTCCTATATGATATTTCAAAATATCAACAAAGCTAAATTCACCTTCGCCTTCTGATATAATATCTATATACGCATTTTGTTCCATAATTTGGGACGCCTGCGTTCAAACTTCTGGACCTCCAAAATAATCAAACATTCTGGTAATGTCTTTTTTATTTGCTTTGCCAAATAATAACTTCTTAATACGTTCCATCCATAACATGAGAATCCAACAATTTCAGGATTTGCACTAATTATATATTCCAATAACCTTTTATCCCCATAATTTAAGCATTTTTTCCTATCTAATATTTCAATATCAAATTTTTCAGGACATAATCCTTCTTTAATAGCTTGTGCTTTTAACAATCCTAATCCTAATGGTACAAAAATGCTAGTTGTACCATTTGCCGATTGAACAGGTGTCGTAACCTGTGCTAATATAACCTTTTTCATTTGCTCATTCCTTTCAAGTAATTTTATAATTTGTATGTCCTCCCGGATAAACCGGAAAAGTTTATTTTATATATTCCTATTTTGTGTTACTCTAAAAAGCAGTCTTCTGGTCTATCACTTACAGACAAATACATCGATAAAATTTCTGTCATCATTAACTATTTTGATCGCATAATTACTCAGGTATATCTCCCGAACTGAAGCCATACAGAATAAATGACTTCTTAATATGAAACTCAACAGTATGCTACTTGGACAGCGTATTACTTATAACTGCACCAAAGAAATTAAGGCAAATTAAAACCAAAGCATCCTTGGCACAAGGATCAAACAACATATAGATGATGTATCTCAAAATGTATGACAAATTCGACCATGTACTACAAATTGAAAGCTCCAAAAGTCTAGTGCAGGGAAAAGAACATCTACAGTCTCTACCAGTTGTTCATAAGTCTGAAACCGGCGAACTACCAATACCTTAAATTTGTCTTTTTCTTTGGCGATCGCAGCAACTGCCGGAAAAAACTGGATGAAATCAGCCATTCGAAAAGAGAAAAGAAACGAACTCATCGTAAGTTTAAATTTTGATCTCGTGATTTGTCCCTACTGAAAGATATCAACAGATGAAAATATATGACATTCGAAATGTCGGGCAAAATATTCGGCTTCACATTTCAGAAATCACTCCGTCCGCAATAATATAGGTTTTTAAGTTTTTCCTATATCTGAGTGTCTGAAAGTCCATAATCTGATTGAGAAAATCTCCAGTTCCTCTAAATGTCTGGTTACTGCACTCAAACCAAAAATCATAGCTACCAGTTAGCCATAAAAAACCTTATTCTTGTTCATAAACTTACATCTTGACTTGCCTGATACTGAAATTTTACTCTTTTACTCGGAAAATCATTTAGAAGTGGCCTAATATATAATTTTTGATACAAAATTGCTGATAATTATGCAACTATATTTTATACAAAAACTTTGAACTAATTTTTCAATAATCAGTTCAAAGGTTTTAGCTCAAACTTTTCTACATCCCTATACTTAAGTATTTTTTGACCAATTTTTACACGTTATTCCTACTGGCTTCAATTCTTCTGAAAACTCTCTCATTAACTCTTCGCTAATTTTTTTGTCTTGATCATTCTCTTCTCCAAATATCTCCTGAAATAACTCTTTTTTTGTTTTTTCCATTTTAATTCATCTCCTTCCATATTTTTTATTTATAAAATTTATTGAAATTTTATCATTTTTCCTTTTTTTCTTAAATAATTTGTCCATCATATGCACACTTTTGACCTTAAATAGCTGATTTGCTCTTTTCACTTATCCCCAAATATTAATTTATAATGGTGGATAAGAAATGTTAGGAATCGTAACTGGTCCTATGTTTCGGTTGTTGGTTAAAAAGTCGAAGCGTGATATTTCCAACCCGAATTTCTATAGCAGGATTACCATTGCGAGAGTTTTGAGAAAGGCTAAGATTTTACTCTGCTTCAGGAATAGAATCGATCAAATCAACTTTTACGACTTCTATTCCTGAACAGTCGTTTTCATTTCAGATTTCTTAGAAGCATCTGTCAATGAGTATCCACTTTTCCTGAGTTTACTTACCAATTATAAAATGTACACGGATGAATACCATTCTATTCGCACCATTGGTAATCGGGAAGTTCACTTTAGCGGCATTCCATGATAAGTTTTATTTGATCGTCTTTACAAACTCGTTTATTCATAATGATGGGGCTCCTTTTAGAAATAGAGTAAAATGCTAGTGTATTGTATTATTGATATTTAATTAAATATTCATAGCTATTACAGCGCTTTATGTTAAACTTTAATTTTAAGCCCAAAGTAGCACTAAAAGCGCTTCCAATTAATTCTATATGACTCTCAGTAGCATGGATGGATATCCTGCAAACACTTATAAAGTATCCCCCCATACCCGTTCATAAATCTAAAATTTATTTGTTCTTGCGGTAATAAATGGACAACTTGTTCTTCCAACTCACTTTTCAATAACTCGACATCCCACTCTCCTTCAATTGATATCCCATATTCTTTCATTTTTTCCTGGGCGATTCTCAAAATCCACAAATTCCCACAATTACCATGGCACAGAGAATCACTATCTCTTTTCCAATACTCCTTCAATTTTTTATAAGCTCTTTTGATATCCAGTTCCAATCTATTTTTCCATTTACTATTCTCTACAAACTCATAACATAAAATTCTGGAATACAAAACCCCAGACGCCCCATGGCACCATGCTACTGATCCAATAGGATTAGAAGATACTACTTTTCCCTGTTCTCTGGTGTCTTTCCAATTATTTATTGCCGAATCATACAACGAATTTTCATAGTTCCAGATCTTATCTGCAATTTCTTCATACATAGTTCGTCCTGTATACTTACTCAATGCAAGAATCGGAATTAAAATCCCACTATTCCCATGAGCTAAGCCAGACATTGGTGGAATTTCTTCTTGTATTCTCCATCCAATCCCCTGTTCTTGCACCTCTGCTGATTTTAATAAGATTTGAATAGCTTCTTCTCCGGTCTGCAAAAACCTCGCATTTCCCGTACTGCCATAAAGCAATAAAAAGCTCCACGCTGCTCCTGCATTTCCTGATAACAGATCATATCTCTGATCTTGTTTCAATAATTTTCTAACAATTTCGGAATGTTTTTCAGCATATCGCAAATAAATCTGTTCATTGCTTCTTTTATACAAACACAAATACGCATAAACGATAGATCCCTCTCCCTCATAAAGTCCAGTCTTACTGAATCCAAATTTTTGAAAGAACGTATCCCATTTTCAGTATATATGAACATTTCATTTTTTAATGTATCATACACTTTCGTTGCCTGTGGTCTCTTCGCTGTTTTTAGCTCATAGAATAAAAGTAACATACCTGCAAGGCCACTATATAAATAATGATTCATTGGCAAAAGTCTCCAACTCTCACCATTTTGATCCGATAATTGAGTCGTTAACCAATTTACCTGTGTTTTCTCGCGATTCCATATTGCATGTCGTAATATCCTACTTTCTAATTGTTCTATTGTAACCTTCTCAAGTTGATTTCTTCTTTCCTTCCACTTTTTATCATCTATAGAATAGACATGATTTTCATAATTGCATCGGTTTCCTGAAAAAAAGTGTAATTGCCATTCGAATATATTCTTTTTGTACGTTCATATCTGAAACACTCATTTTTTCGATTTTCTCAATGAATACTTCCCATGCCGTCTTTGAAAAATACTCTTTAGAAATTTCTTTTCCATTATGTATCAAATATTTTCCACACACCGAACAGGAAAAATAAGGAATATTTCCATTTAACAAATCTTGAATTTCTCTCTCCACAATCTCCTGTTCCGTTCCATTTCTCCCTTTCCATAATGAATAGAATAAAGTTTCTCTTTCCGCCCCGTCTCTCATCACACTGGGATGATAAGAAGCAGACAACAGCATACTATATTGCTGCGTATTCATTGCCACATATCGACTCTTTAAGTTCTGCAGAAAAGATGACCTTTGTAATAATTCTTCCTTATCTTCCAAAATTTTTACATACGCTTTTTCAAATCCATCCAATAAATCCTGTATATATTGAATCGGATTACAGTCCTTTCCTCTTATTTTTACTAAATTTTGAACCGCTTTTGTCTCAGGATATCGATATTCGATTCTCATATTTGCTGTTCTTCTATTAACGATTACCGGAACTTTAAAGCCATATTTCTGCCCACCTTTTCCTGAAATCCCACTACTGTCGATATTTAAATTTTGCCAGGCATAAGGAAGAAGCCCCGAACATAATACCGAATCTGCCAAATGCTGATTGATAGCATCTTTTATTTCATCTGTGTTATGTTCCCTTTTTCCATAAGTCAGAGCTTCCAAATCGACCAACACTGGATATTCCCCTGATGCAATCACATTTTCAAAATGCAGATCTCTTGTTCCCAAACAATATACTAAAACAAGTTGTATCCCGAAACGCTGATAATATCTTTTTACTTGTTCTTCCGTATCGCAGCTATCGTGTTTCACGATACTGCACCAGCTATGATTCTCATAAGATAGGATCGGATATTTATAACAATCTAATCCCACCTTATCAGATATCCATTCTAACAAGTTCAAAAATCCCAGTTCATTTTCCATACTTCTTGGCTTATATAATAAATCCAAAGAATCATCCAGTGTAACCACTACCACACTTTTTCCTTGATTATGCACATCAGACAACCCTGATTTTATATTAGTAATCCTTTTCACAGAATTCCCTTTGCATAATTCATTCTGAATCTCACTCTTGTTATCCACAAAATTTTCTACTACTTCAGAATAATATCCAACAGCTTGATAAATTTTTTCTTCAATACATCTCCATAAAATTGGGTATTTTTGAAACAGTTCTTTTTTGAAATCACTGGTTCCAACTATCTCTGAATAAAAGAACTCATATTCCTCTCTTTCATCTTGTCCATGAAGTTTTTTCTGCTGTTTATACAGATGCATTTCTGCAATTAATGTTCTAATACACACTTCTTGCAATATATTTATCAAATATGTCTGAAAGCACTCGTATACGTACTCTGAAATCGCATCAGAATTTTTTCCTATGGTTTTTACAAATAGTGCTCGTCCATATTGTAAAAACGGATCATAAAATCGCGAAAACTCAATACTTTCATCTAATTTCTGCTCTATTTGTAAGTTCTGTTCCAGGCAAATCATGTTATGATAAAATCCCATAAAACGTTTCTTTAATTTCACATTCTCTCTAACTGCATACTCATTTCCATTCACATATCCATAAAAATTTATGTTCTCTTTATACATCTGATCGAACATTGTTTCTCCCAACAGATTTCTCCAATATTTCTTTCTTGCCTCAGACTGTTTTTCTTCACAATTCATTGTTTCATATATTCGCTCCGACAAATAATACGATTTTTTTAAATTCATCTCTCTCTTCCTCCGCCACTCTATAAACATACATATAAAATGAGCAGAATGCTTTTTCACCACACTCTGCTCATAAAAATTTTTTATATTTTAACAACAATAAATTGTCAAAAATGCACTGCACCCTACGGTGTGTGAAGATACTATTTCATTCTCTTGATCTTCTGGTATCATTTTTTCGATTTCCTGCATTTCTTCCAATAAATTCCCCGCATACATTTCTAACACTCTACTATCTGCCATTTTCCATTTCTCCTTTGAACTTCGATACTCACACATTAAAAAATGTTATTTTCGTAATAAATATTTTTTCTTTTTCTTCATATGTAATAAGCCCCTGATGTTTATCTACTATTCTCTGCATACTTTTTATCCCATATCCATGTACACCCCTTTCTTCTTTTATTGTTTCAAAAACACCTTGTTTTCTTATGCAAGGCATTTCAAACGTGTTAAGCAACTCTATTGAAAGTAACTGGTTGATCTGTTTAATCTGAATTTTTACCCATTTTTCTTCCGTTTTTACCAAACAACAAGCTTCGATTGCATTATCTAATAAATTACCAAATAGGGCACACGTCTCCTGCTCTGTTGTTGGAATTCCGGTCAATAACATGGTATCTATTTCATATCGAATACCTGATTTTTGTGCCACCACTCTTTTTTGTTCCAAGATAAAGTCTAAGATTTTAATTCCTGTATAGACCTTAGGTACTGTTCTTTGGAATTCGTCACTTATTTGCTTTATATACTTCTGCAGATTCTCATATTCCTCATTTTTAAGATATTCCTGAACAACCAGAAAATGATGCTTTGTATCATGGATCAATTCTCGATTTTGTTCCATAACTTCTATCATTTCACAATATTTTTGATGCTGTAATTGTTCCTCCATGACAAGAGTATTGTTTTCTTCTTGAAGAATTCTATTTTTCACCCATAAGATCAGCAAAAAAATAAGCACGGCAATTACGACTGACATAGAAACTAGCGATTTACTTCCTTGCAATTCTCTCTTCCCATCGCCATATCTGAAATAATCACTTGATATCCTCTCACCAAAACAGAAAAAGATACCCCCATCATTAAGAATATATATTTAAATCTGTCAATACTTTTTTCTACCTCATATTTTTTAATACTACTTAAAATACAAGCAGCACAACTTCTACTGCAAAAATAGATTACTATTTTCTCTATCTGATGTCCTGAAAAATAAATGTTCTCAGCAAACATATCTTCTATCATACACATCCCGAAGAAAGCAAAGAAAAAATCTAGCAATGCAATAACTTGAAAAATAAACAATTGTTATACTTACCAGAAGAATAAAGTCCTTTCTTTCAATAAGCAAAATTATCAATACTACTAAAATGATAATAAATAAAAACATCGTATTAGAAAAAAATAAGATGCTTCGATTGATTGCCATTAACACACCTGTACTCCAAATGCTGATTTGCATCACCACTCGTTGCCACTTTAATAGCTGGGTCTTTTCAATACATGTAGCATATAAAAACTGATAGTATATCCATATTTCCCACAAGGACAAAAACAATAATAACACTTTTCCTGTAAATGCTTGTAGCATCTATCTCCCTCCCCAATATTTCGCAATATCTAATTTCACCTCTTTTAACCGATAACGACTAATGGAAAGTTGGCTCTGGTCACTTAAGAATAATTTATTTCCTTCCAATTTCAAAATATGTTTAGCATTCACTAGGTACGCACGTTCTATCTTTAGAAACCCATTTTCTTCTAAAAGCTCCCCAACCTGATTTAAAGAAATACGCTCCTTATATTCTCCTTCTGTTGTCACATAATACACATATTTTGTTTCTTTCCCTTTATACACATATATAATGTCTCTAAAATATATTTTCTTTTGTATCCCATTTGTTCCTACAATGCGGAATTGTGCATACTCATGTTGTATTTGATTTAATAATTTACGTGTAATCTGTGGCAAGCGTATCTCCATATCTTCTTTTAATATATATTGATACGCACTAATCTTATAGCTTTCCACCGCATATTCCATATACGCAGTAATATAAATGATATAAAGATTCGGCACATCTTTTTGTAATCTTTTTCCCAACTCTAATCCATTCATTTCCAGCATCTGAATATCTGAAAACAGAATATCAAAACGTGTCTTTTTCTGGACCTCCTCTAAAAAATCTTCCGCACAATCATAGCTTCTGATTTCTACTGACTCCTGCTCTTTTAAAATCTCCTTTATACATTGATGAATCTTCAATCTCATGATTTCTTCATCATCGACAATTCCTATTCTTATCATGTCTATTCCCCTCAAAATGTGTAGTATTCTTTCTTATTCACGTCATAAAGAATTGCATCTTCTTGAATATATAATTTAAATGTTTTTTCCCATAAGTTCTCATTGTCACTTTTGCTAATGATTTTTCCAGAATGATAAATGTATGTCCCGGTATTCTTATTTTTTATATTCCCTAAAATGTCATTCACTGCCTCTGACACTTTCATGGAATGTAACTTTGGATTCCACTTTCCTAAAATCTTCCGTATTGCACTTTTATTTAATGCAACTTTTTTTCCAAAATATTGAATGGGAAACACTTCTTCACGGGTTAAACATAAAAAATCAAGAACTGTTTGAAAAATTTCTTCTCCGTCTGCATAGGAAAATCCCAATTCCAAATATGCATACATATGCCAAACAGCTTTTTCTAAATAAGAAAACTCTCGACTTTCTCTATATTTCTCCGTTAGATAAACAATACAATTCAATAGAACTTGTTTACTAGATATGCCTGTACTCTCTGTTCCTGAAAGAACCAATTTAATGGTCTGAACCTCAACACCGTTATATAACATTTTACTACAACCTCCTTTATTTCCATAGTATCTCGATATTTCGTATTTGTAAATATATTTCAAATACGTAAATTTATTTCTACCAATACTATTGCTAAAATAAAAGAAGAGAGCAAAGGAGGTTTCAAAATGCAAATTGGTGAACGTATTAGATGCTTACGCACTTCCAAAGGATTAACACAGCATGATCTTGCCCAAGCTATTCACATTTCATCCAGTTTTATGAATCGAATCGAAAAAGGTTCCTCTACCGTTTCAATAGAATATGTTTGTAGTATTGCCAAAGTTTTAAATGTGACACCACAAGATATTCTTTGCGATATTTTCGTCACCCCAGAAACAGCTTCTATTTCTGAACAAATAAAGCTACTTTCTGAAAAGCTTCCGCCTGACAAACAACTCCTTCTATTAAATACTTTAGAATTTATGATGACTCAATCAAACTTATTATAGCAACATCTTTTTATTTTTTAAGTTTTTGTCCTTTAATAGTATGTTTTTAGACCTTTAACAGAATATTGTACGCGATATTTAATTGCAAAAACGTGAATATTAAGTACGATATTCTCTTACATAAAGCATAAATTAAAACCCACTTATATTGTTCCACAATAAATACGCCCGCTGATAATTCCTCATTTCATCCACAGGCCGGAACATCAATCTTTTGATCTGCTCTTCTGTCAGCCCCTTTTCCAAGCACTCGACAATCATTTCTTTCTGCTCTATACTCAACTGCTCTGCATACCGCTCCATACATTCCAAAATGCTGCCTGACAGATCATATTGTTGTGCATCTGAAAATTTTGCTTTTCCTCCAAATCCTGAAAGAATGTTACATCTTCTGGAACCTGTGATTGCCCCGCTCCTACTGTTTGTCTGACGGATTCTGCCCGCTCTTTTCTTGCCTGCATAAACTGTGCTTCAATCTCCTGTTCCGTTGGCTTTGGATACTTTCGGAAATTCAAATACAAAAAGGCTTCCCGATCAATCTCCCGATAATAAATCCCATCCTCTTTTTTTGCCATCTCCTGATAGGCATCCCGTTCTTCCCGATTCAAAAACTGAATCTGCTTTTTCGGTTCCAGGGTGAAATATGCTCGCTGTTCTTCATCAAAAATTACTTTCACCGGGTGATGATATCCCATCTTCCCTGCCAATTGTTCCATTTGCTTCCACTCCGGGGTGTGAAATGGGATTGCTTTTTCATCAAAAATAGGATACTGACCTTCGATAAAGATCAGACAATTCTTTCGGTTCATTCGTTTGACCGCCGCAGGAGTCATCAGACTTCTCCCCAGTTTCTGGTTTTGAATATTGGAGTTTCCGTGTGCCCCAAATGTCCGCCCATCATTCCGGACATCAATGGTCATCTCCCCCAACAGCTCCGAAATATATTTGTGGGTACTCTTGGCTCCTGGTCCGGATCCCATATAGATTGTGACTGCACAGTTCTCCACAAAAATCTCCCACTTATCCTGTTGAAACAAGGCTTTGATCTGCGCAATGGATTGCAAAATAGGGACAATAGAAATATTCCTTCCCCGGATCGTTCCCATCAAAGATTCCGTTTTACTTGGTTTTGGTCCTGCATAAAATTCATCGGCCCACAGTCTGACATGAATGGGCAATGCCCCTCCACATTCATGATCTGCCGTATGGATCAGCACATCAAACATGGTGGTATAAAACATGGAAATCAAAAAATTAAAAGACGGATCATTGTCTGGCATGACCAGAAACAACACCGTCTTTTTCCCGGAATATTTTCTGCCCCGGTTCCCAGACTTCGAATCTCCATATCATCAGCTTCTAAAATTCTTTTGATTGCAGGTGTTTCGCACAATCGCAACATAGCGTTTACCATTAAGATTACGCAACTGACTGTTTCTTGGGCTTCCATATTTCCCTTTAGTTTCCGGTAATCCCGTACCGGTGGATATTCCGGGCCATATCTTCTTGCAAGATCGTCCATTTTTTCCTGTAACCGGGTACTGTTTTCTTCCGATCCTGGCTGCATCTCTAAATTTGCCAATGCTAAAACCCGTGGCAATGTAGCGGCCTGGTACTGTTCCGGATGCTCTTTTTTCTCCCGCTCTTGCCGCAGCCACTCATAGGAAAATAAAGACATGAGATACAGACTGACGGCCTGATCCCAAAACGGCTCCCCTTTCATTGCATCCGGTGGCTTTACGGACTCCTGCAGGTTAGTAATCAACTTTACCAGTCCCACTTCATCCCGAATATACACAAAAGGATTCCATCGGTCAGACTCTTCCGGATTGATGAGGTTTAGCACCTTTACTGCGATATGCTTCTCTTTTAAATAATTTCCTGTTTTTCGCAGCAATTCCCCCTTAATATCCAACACAACATTGGTCATAGAAGCTAACAGGATATTGGGAATAACTAATGATGTGGATTTATAACTTCCCGACCCTCCCAGGATCAAAAGATTCATATTTGACAGTTTTCCATTATCTACAGCCACATTTTTGCTTAACAGTGTATTCTTCGTTTGATCTTTATTCATTAAATTTCGCTGAATCTGTTTTAAATCTGCCACTGCTCGGAGCCATACTCCACTCCCATCTGTCGGTTCCGGTAATAATCCATCAGATA
>ENA-OQAA01001116-OQAA01001116.1-human-gut-metagenome-genome-assembly--contig:-NODE-1116-length-14956-cov-1.433475_pt1 | contig 14956 bp, 28 predicted proteins | sample MGYA00242489_ERZ504515 | MGnify/ENA primary metagenome ERZ504515 (study PRJEB26092, sample SAMD00036237) | human gut metagenome | host: Homo sapiens | study: EMG produced TPA metagenomics assembly of...
CCGGATCTTTTCCTTTTACTCTCTCATAGATCGGAGCAGTCACTTTCATACAACCCGGTTCAAACCCTTTTTTAATCGCTTTCTTCGCCTCTTTTTCTGTAATATCTTCGCATTTCCAATATAACGCTCTTCTAGCGTTTTTCCGTGACGCATCAAAAATCCGCGTCCCTTCATCGACCTTGGCATGCAGTTTTCCGCAAATGCCCCTAACATCCTGCGGATAAATAACGGCACTTTGTTAAATCCGGTGTACTCAAGAGGCTCACAATAAATATTATATCCACCGAACAACTCATCTGAACCTTCTCCTGACAGAACTACTTTTACCTTTTTGGCGGCCTCCTTACTCAAAAAGTAAAGCGCAATCGCTGCCGGATCCGCCACAGGCTCGTCCATATAATACATAATATCAGAAAGCGCATCCCAATACTCATCCGGTTCAATAATCTTGCTGTCGTTCTTCATATGAATACTCTTTGCAAATTCTTTTGCATCATGAATCTCACTGTATTTCTCTTCCCCAAATCCGACTGTGAACGTGCGGTCAACCTGTCCTAAATAAGCCATGTAGCTGGAGTCCACACCGCTTGAAAGATAAGATCCAACCTCCACATCACTGATCTTATGCATCTCTACAGACTCTTTCATCACTTTCTCGATTCATCCACAACCTCATCAAATGACTTGTCCGTATCTCCTGTAAAATTCGGTTCAAAGTATCTTGTAACCTCAAGCTTTCCATCCTCGTAAGTAAAATAATGTCCCGGCTGGAGACAATATACCCCTTTAAAAAAAGGTTTCATTTGTAGGCACAAACTGGATGATAAATAATTTCCCAGCGCCTCCTCATTAAATACTTTATCGAATTTCGGGTGTTCCACAAACGATTTGATCTCGGAACCAAATAAAAAACTTCCGTTCATCTGTGCATAGTAAAATGGTTTGATACCGAAAATATCTCTCGCGCCAAACATTTTTTTTCTTTTTCTCTGTCCCAAATTACAAACCCATACATTCCACGAAGACGGTCAACCAACGCTTCTCCCCACTCCTCATATCCATGAAGAAGTGTCTCTGAATTCGGTATGTGTCTTAAACTCATGTCCCGCCTCAATTAATTTTTCTCTCAATTCCTGATAATTATAAATTTCTCCATTAAATACCAGTACTTTTGTTCTATCTTCATTATACAGCGGCTGGTCACCTGTCGAAGAGATATCGATGATACTCAAGCGTCGAAATCCAAGCGCTGCATCGTCATCTAAAAACGTCCCTGCACTGTCTGGTCCACGATGTACAATGGTATTCATCATATTTTCAAGCACCTGTTCTTTATTCTCGATTGCTCCTACAAATCCTGTAAATCCGCACATGTATTGTTCTCCTTCTATTTTCCTTCTGTTTCATTCTTGCTGTCTTTTGTTCACGCAGCGCCGGTGCCGCAACTGCCACACCGACGTTACTTTAACATTATACCCACATCTTTTCATAAAACAACTTGTTTTTTCCTGTTAAACTTTCCTTGTACACTCTGTCTACTTACAATTACAGTTCCCTCTCATATCAAATTCCGGATTGATCGCATAGAAATTCTTACTGTCCAAATCATCCTGCACGATTCTAAGACTTTCCCCAAATCTCTGATAATGCACGATTTCACGCTCTCGCAGGAAACGAATCGGATCACACACTTCCGGATCTTTTACGAGACGTAAAATATTGTCATACGTCGTTCTCGCCTTCTGCTCTGCTGCCATATCCTCATGTAGATCCGTAATTGGATCTCCTTTTGACTGAAAATACGTCGCCGTCCACGGTGCTCCGCTTGCCGCCTGTGGCCAAAGCGCAAGGGTGTGGTCTACATAATATTTGTCAAAACCATATTTTTCAACCTCTTCTACTGAAAGATTTCTGGTGAGCTGGTGGACAATGGCACAAATCATCTCCATGTGGGCCAGCTCTTCCGTGCCGATGTCCGTTAAAATTCCGGTCACTTCTTTATACGGCATCGTATAACGCTGCGACAAATATCTCATAGAAGCAGCCAGTTCGCCGTCAGGTCCTCCGAATTGTTAAAACATATAATATAGAAGAAACCGCTCCTCATCTCTCCGGGGTACGTTGAATAAGGAACGGTCTCTTTTATATCTTCGGTTACAATATATTCCATGTGTGTAATTTTGTCAAATTATTTTAAATTTGCTATTGACTTATGCACGCATTGCGTGTATAATACAAGTATAAGGTAAAGGAAACAAACAAAAGCAAAGGAGAGAACGAAAATGAAAAAATACAACTTATCAAACATTATGAAAAGAGCATGGGAACTTGTTAAGAAAGTAGGATTCGGAATCTCCGAAGCACTTAAAAAAGCATGGAGCGAAGCAAAGAAAGGAACATCAGAAATGACAGGAACAGAAAAACAAATCGCATTTGCGAAAAAACTTGTAGAGAAAATGAACGAACAGTTTGATGCAATTATTACAGATTGCAAAAACGCACACCCGGAGAAAGTTGGAGCATGGGGAGCCGTAAAAAGCGGTTACAACAGAATTATGAACGAATCAAACGCTGGATGCGTAATTGATACATTAAAAAACATTAACAAAACAACATATCAGGAGTATTACAAAGAGTTGTTTTTAAATGTAAAATACGGAACTGACAAAATGTGCGAAAGAATCAGAAAAGAAGTTTACGCAAAATAAAGAAAGGAACTACTGAAAGTAGTAAGGTAAAGAAAAATGATGAACTTAGAAAAATACATGAAAGAAACTTTTTTAGAAGAAATGAGACCAAGCAACTTTTTTGACGAGAGCGGAAAGGAATTAAAAATAGATCAGAACGACTATAAAAAACTACGCAGTAATCAAAGTAGAGAAAATCGACACAGAATATGTGATCGAACAAAACATCACAGTGAGACACATCGGTTAATAAATCTAATGCTGACCTATCGGCTACGGGGAGAAAGAGGAAAGAATATGAGCAATGAAATAAGAAAAGAAGAATTATTCGGATACTTACATGAATACGATGGAAACGGCAATGAAATTCATTGCAAGACTCCTTATGGATACGAACATCATCAGGAATACGATGAAAACGGTAATATGATTAATTATAAAAATTCTTGGGGGTATGAATCTTTTAGAAAATACGACGAAAACGGTAATGAAATTCTTTTCGAAGATTCTGATGGTCGCAAAGAATCAAAGGAATACGATGAAAATGGTAATATAATTCACTTCCAAGATTCTAGTGGATATGAATATTGGAAAGAATATGATGAAAATGACAATGAAATTCATCACAAAGGTTCTGACGGATATGAATACTGGAAAGAATATGATGAATATGAACGCCTAATTCATTTCAAGGATTCCAAAGAATTTGAAGAATGGTACAACGAAGAATGGTATTAAAAGAAAGGAGACATACTTATGCAGGAAATTAAAATTTATAAAAATTACGGCGTTTTAGCCGCAGAAAAAAGAAAAGTTTATACTTATGGTGGAGAGCATGTGCACGCTACATGCTCTGATGAAATGACGGTTCTTGTCCCGAATGAGTGGGAACTGTATAAAAATCAAATGGGAAATATAATGGCAGAATCTCCGTGGGGTTGGTGCTATGAAATTAATGATGTTTTGACAGATATTAATGGTCATCCAGCGTTCCGGGCGATGGATGAAAGTGGAAGACCGCACATTGCACATTTATACACGGTTGATGAACTGGAAGAAAAGAAGAGGAAAGAGGAAAGGAGGAAAAAAGATGAAAAATCCAATTAATAACGAAAAATTCCGGGAAGTATTAGAAAATTCCGGCATGAACATGAAGCAGTTCAGTGACTATTTTGAAATCCCGTACCGCACGGTGCAGGATTGGAAGTCGGGCGCTAGAAAATGCCCGGATTATTTACTAAGCTTGATGGAATACAAAATAGAAAAGGAGGGGCTCTAACATGGAGAAATCAGAGGAGAGGATTTTAGAATCATATAAAATTTTGCAGTCCGTAAAAGGCACTGCGAAAGATACTGGATATTCTTGGAATCGCGTTGTAAAAGCTCTATCTAGCAACGGATACATATTGTCCGAGGCGCACGCCGAGATATTAAATAAATTCAATGCCGGAAAAAATGCGGATGAATAGCAAAAGAAATGAGCTTAAGTCCAAAAACAGTACAGGCGTATCTCCCAAGGCAGAGGCCTGTGTATAACGAGAATATGTCTGTAAACGCTTTGAGGGTCAAGCAATCTCGCGAAAAGCATAGATCAGATATTTGATATTCGCCCCATCTCCGAAGAGGTGGGGCTGTGTTATTTAGATTTTCTCGACTGATTTTGATTGATAATAAAGTTACCGTTTACGATATTACCCATGTAACCGCCGTCCTGAGATACTAATTGAGTCCCCTTTTTGATTGTGACCGTTATGTCCTCAACCGCACGTAACTTGTCGCCTTTTTTGATGTCCGGCATGACATATTTGCAATGCATGTAGCCGACTGTGCTGTTGTGTCTTACTTTTACGCCCTCTGTACCGCTGTCTAAGACGGTGATGTGATCACCCTGTTTTGCGTTGATAATGACATTTTTCCATGTTGCATCGTAAATAGGGCAGTCACTGTTAAGATGTGCTGACCCTGGTCCAATTCTTCTTACTGTACTCACTCCACTACCTCCTGTTGTTCCACTAATTTCTTTGTTTAAAATACCCCTTACGATTGCTCTTGCGCAGCGCTTTGCATCCCACACTTTCGCATCGTCTGCATCATCAACAAAGCAACACTCGATTAATGTTGCAGGTGCTTTTGTATCTTTTAGCACGCGCAAACTCTTGTTAATTTTAACGCCCGGACAAGGCGATGTACTGTCACTTCGTAGGGTGTATCCAAATTCTTCCGCAATGCTTTTGGCGATACGTTCCGCAATTTCTCTCATTCCTGTGTCGTATATAATCACTTCGACGCCTCCCGTTTTGGCATCGCCGTGGTAATCATTCCTGCCGGAATTAAGATGGATGGAATAATCTCCATCTACTTTGTGTGCGTTGCATTTCGCGATAATTTTGTTCAGGCAACCCGTTTGCGTTGTATTTTCGTCGCACGTGCAGTCGTATGCGGTGTTTCCCTCCGCTCTTAATAGACGGATTACTTCGTTTTTTACGATTCTATCTTCTACAGATTCTTGCAAGATACCGACTGCTCCGGATGCTCCCTGCCCCTGCGGACAATGTCCTGCATGTACGTTATATGTTCCCATAGCAATTCTCCTTTCTACTCTACAATTACCCAATCTTCTGCTAACATGTCCGCCTGACTCGCAAGCCATCCCATCTGCACACCACTTGTTCCTACAAAAGCAATTGCTTTATTTCCGATTGCTTCATGGTCGCAATTAATAACTTCGTCTTCAAAAGTATACGAAATATCTGTTGCAAGCTGGATATATTGTTTCTTCCCATTCCAGCCTTCACGTGCTACTTTTACTCCTTTTTTCAGCAATTCTATTGCTACCCCGAAAGACATTTTTAGTTCTCCTCCAAGTATTGGACAATTATTGCCGTCTGCTGGAATCCATTCCTCGGAAAGAATATTCATTAATGTATATTCAACTCGCTGTGTTTCTCTGATATCTAATCTCTGATTGTCTTTCGTGTACATGATAATCGTCTGTTTCTCATCATCCCAGCACCAATATCCTCCCCATGAAGGGCAGTTTCATCGGGATTCCTTTCTTCATTTCTTCAAGTGCTTGTTTAAATTTCATTCCCATGTTCTTTTCCTCTCTTTCATTTTATGTGCGAGGGCGATTACTCGCCCTCTGAATTATTTGTCTGTGTTACCTTTGTAAAATCTCTTCCAAGCTCTGCTGCTTTTTCCCATCCATACATTGCTACAAATGCCACCAAGAATCCTGCCATAATAGCAGCGATGATCATGTACCACAAAATCGCTTGTTGTATGTACTGCATATATGCAATAAACGCCACCACCGTGATTCCGATAGACAGTACAAATACTAAGATGTCTGTAGGAATCTTCTTAAGCCCCGATACTCCTTTAAATACCTGTGTAATGACGGATACCGCAAACGCAAGTACTCCAATAATTCCAATAATCAATGTTGTATTCATAATAAGTTGTTCCATAGTCTTATCCTACCTTTCCCTCTAATCTTCAATTCTATGATTTGCTACCTTAATTTTTTCTTTCCAATAAAAAAGTCCTTTCCACAACTGAATTATGCTTTTCGACTTTTTTCGTAAGCTCATCGAGCTTGTACTGCATTAACGCTCTTGTTTTCTCCTGTTGTGCACGATTGCTTATGATACACACCAATAACGTCACGCATGCTGATATGCACGCTGAAATAATCGTCTCCAATTCTTCATCTCCTTTACTATTTTTATGCAACAAAAATAAAAAAGACCCTTACGGTCTCGCTCTGATTTCCAATATTACCACCTCTACTCGTCTTTATTGATCTGCACTAGGCACATTACAAACACACCAAATAGCGCCCCTGCGGCAAAAGTCAATACATATCCCATTATGCTACCTCGTCTTTCTGTTCTGCGTAGGTTTCTTCAGCTAACAATACTAGGGTTGCATATTCCTCTTCTGAGATTCTGCTCATTGCGAAATAGACGTCCAGTTTTGCGATTGCTTCGTCTTTTGTGTCATAGAATTTCTTCTCAATCAAGTTTGTCATAAGTTTTACGATTACTGTGTTATTCATGCTTCATTTCCTCCACGTTTTCTAATTATGTTGTTTACATCAGTATCTACCATTCCAGCCTGTACGGATAATGGCATTAAAGATAGCAAGTTGGCAATTCCTTGCGTGTGTGCCGTCACGATTTCGGTAAGTTTATTTTTCGTCCACTTCTTCGTATCAGCTACATAGGACACTTCCATGTGTGCGTCCTCGGAATTTGTTACGGTTGTGTTTGGGTAATAGGTGTGTAGGGCTCTGTAGGCTTGTTGTACCTCTTCCGAAAATGGCTCGAATACTGGAGTGTTAACTTTATACAAAATGCAAGGATTTTCTTGTCTGATAATTGTTTTCACAGTTTCTAAATCTGTAAAACGATTATCTGTTATAATTGCCCGTCCATTCGCTGGTACATATATTTTATTATTAGTATTAGTCCACTCCGAACCAATATATCTGTCTGACATAGGGACATAGTTCGCTTCCGCATTAGATGCATTAAAGCCTACGTATTTTTGACCGTTTGCATGCTCTCCAATAGCAAAGCTTTCTTCGCAATTTTTCACGTGGACCATGTTTAGATTTTTAAAATTCCAAAAACCCCGTCTCGCACACTTATCTCGTCACATATCCATTGTTTCCCAGTGCTGTCCGTATAATTGCCACCCGATTGTGTTTTTAACCCAGGTAATCCGTTTGGCGTTGTAACGGTAAGTATTTGTTCTCCTTTCCACGGTTCGTATTCCGTCACTGTTTCTCCGATTTCAGCTTGCGGGTATACTATTTTATTTATTGTTTCGTCTTTTTTTACAAGATAAAATATAAGCCCGTTATTAATATCATGGGATAAATCTTTTGAATATTTAAACATCATTTTTGTTTACTAACACTTTATCTCTCATCACATTTATATAGGTGTCGGTTGTTGCAGTACCTACAATTTTCAACCCCCTGTCCTCTAAAACAGTTATAGTTATACCAGCAATATTTATAACAGAACCTGCCTTGGCGTTATACATGGGGTCATATTTGTCGCTCTGTATGTATGGGTATTGGATTAAATTCTTTCCCCTTACCTTTATCGCAATACTTCCGTTTTCCCCGATGTTAGTAATGTCCTGTTTGTTATCAGGACTTGGATTCTCTCCCTGTTCTGACTTCCCGAATACACTTAACCCGTCAAAAAAGTGGCTAGAACTATCTCGCACAACGATAGTCTCTCCGCTTGCACTCTCCACAATCGCATTTGCCTTGTTTTGCAACAGGTCTGCAATATTAGCCTTATTTGTCTGTATCTGCTCCCTGTCCTCTGTAAACTGTGCTGTTTCGGCTTGCAAGATTTCTAGCTGTTTAGTTCCCTCTTCGGTTACTTTACCGACTTGGTAGCGCCTTCGTTTTCGACTGTCTGCACCGCATTTGTTTTAGCTGTCTCTACCGCCTCTGTGGCTTTTGTTTGTGCGTCCTGTACGGCTTGTACTTGCTTTGTGCCCTCGTTAGCGACCTGTTGCTTAATTGCGTTCACGTCAACGTCAAAAGTCTGTATTTTATCGTCGATTTCCTGTTTTGCGAGATTCTTCTGTTCGGTTATGTAAGATGCTGTTTGGTCTTTTACTTCCTGTACAGATGCTTTCTCTTGCCTTGTAACCGCACTAACAGCGTTATCTTTCGCCGTAGTGATTGCCTGTTCTGCCTCGGTCGCCTTACTAGCAACGTGTTCATCAAATCCATTCACAAGATTTTCTACAGTTCCCTTTACACTCTCGGCTGTCTGTGCCGCTGTTTCAGCTCTTTGCATGTATCCTGCCGAACTGTCTTTACTGTTCTCAGATTCCTGTGCCGCTTTTATCGACGCATTTGCTGCATCCTCCGCCGACTGTTGTGCCCGCTCTGCTCCTTGTCTTGCTTGTAATGCATTTTTCTGCGTCCGTATTCGCCTGTTTTGCAAGTCTTTTTACATCTGCATAGATTTCTGTATATTCCTCAGTAATTTCTCCCGGCACAGCGATACACTGCCAATACTCTGTTGTCTCGCCTTGCACCGGTGCAATTCCTGTGATTGTCTGTCCCAGCTCCGCAAGGCATAAATAAGACCCACCGCTTAACGCTACAAGGTCTAAATACTCATATGCTTCAGAGTTGTCATATTCGCCCCTCGGATTCGGGGAGACGTTGCCGAGGTCTGTCTCTGTGTAATTATTTACTGTTTTCATCGTTACCTCCTAAAAATTTAGTCTATAGTATAATCTACTGCCAACTCGGACAAATCTCACCTTGTCGATTTCAGGGTCGGAATACATTACCAAGCGTCCATCTACCACCTTAAACGCCGCAAAATAGACATCTCCAGTCTCGCCTTTCAATTCCTCTTCTTTGCCTTGTACGTACTGGTCTATCTCCGCTTTTGCATCTTCTACCTGTCCAGGAATTTCCATTGCAGTTTGTGCAGCTTTCTCGGCATAGTACATAGCATTATCTTCTTCCCTGTCGGGCATGTCCTCTCGTCCATGCGCCCAGCCTTCAGCTTGTTTCTCTGCTGTCTCTGCACGATCAGCAGCGTTATTGACTTCTTCAATCGCCTCCCGAAACGGATCTGCATTGTCGTCTCCACCCGGAATCTCCGGTTTAGATCTAGCTTTTACTTTCAGCGAAAGACTGTGTTCTGTGCGCCCGCTGGTCGCATCCGTGAGATAAATCCATACGTATACAAAGTAATCCTGTAATTCACCTTCATTTTCAAGTAGGCTATCTGGTATTACCACATCCGTCACTCCATCTTTCGTTGTGCCGATTCGTGGTATCGCCTGTCCTGCAGTTTTTTCTAACGAGAAGTGGATTTCTACCGCTTTCGGAAGATTCAGCCCTTGTATTCGCAACACTTCTCCATAATTCCATTGTGACGCCCCGTACACAATCGGATGGCTGTCGTTTTTAAAATTTGCTATTACCATCTTATCCCTCCTGATCTGTTAGGATTTCCCTTACCTGTTCTCGGATTTTCTCAGGTACATCTTCGATGCTCTTCTTTTCTTTTTGTATTAAATCTGCGTATACTCTTGCAATGTAGATCATGCTTGCACCCCCATTTCGTATAGTTCGCAGATGGCGCCTTGCAGGTCTGTAATCTGCGTATTTGCATTTACTAAGGCTTCTTTTAACGCTGCGTTTTCCGTTTCAAGCTGTTTTATCCGTTCTTCCGAACTCTTTCCAACTTGATTAATAACTACACCATAAATTCCACCTGTGTACTCTTCCGTGCGGTAAAACTCCGTATAGCCCTCGTATTCGGCAATATTTTGTTCGCGTTCTGTGATGCGCATGATTTTTGTCTTTACCGGGTCTGTAAATAGTTCTCTCAGTTGCACCGGCGCAATATTTATTACTTTGATTTCTAATTTTCCGCCAGTCTCATGCACTGACTGGGTTTGTATTTTTGTTGCATCTGCAAATATTAATTCCATATTATCACCTACTTCCATCTTCCGACTGCGTACCAGTCAAAGTCGTGTGTATCAATATTCGTACCATTTAAACCACGGGAATATGCATACCCTTGACTAGTTGAGTGTTTAGATGCAACCATGATTTCCACCACTTTACCGCTGATGTATTGCCCTTGTACAAACAACATGTAATCTTTTGTACTGCCGGAAAATGGAATTGCGTATTTTATGATTCCATATCCATCTGTATATGAGCAATTCGCAGTTCCCCACTGTACCAGCTTTCCGCTTGCATACTTTTCATAATAGTTATACCTGTTTGTTCCGGAAATTAATTGTTTCCCCTGTTCTACTATGTAGTCTTTTAGGCATCTCATTATCAAAGACATGTCAGGCTTCAAGTCAAACATAGGCTCCACTGCAACAATGCTCAGTCCCTCAATCTTAACACGGTAAAGTGGCATCTCCCTGATTTTCCCATTATTATAGATGTCATCCTGTGTTAGTTCCGGATCCACCGCTGTAGTCCCTGCAACACCTTTTTTTACAGTGCAGTGCATCTTGTCAATTCCACCTGTTCCGGTTGTTTCAAACACCGCTACGATAATGTCATTTCGTTTCTTTCCTGATTCTCCATTTGCAATTTCGCAGTCCTCGTATTCTCCATACGGTATTCTCGCAAAGTGTCCACCTACAATCAGAACACCGTCTGCAATTCTTACTTTATTATTACTGAGCGTTGTCGCTTTGCACTGTTGGCCATTTGCAAACACTCCATCCGATCCGACAATCGACTGGAAAATGGCAGCATCATCTTCTGCGTAAATATGTGCTGCCTCTTCCGGCGGTGTATTTAACGTAAGTCCTTTAAATCCCATCTAATCATCTCCTTTTACTCTATATTCGATTTTCACAGTGTTTCCTTGTATATTCAGTATCTTTCCGATAATCGGCTTTTGTACGTATGTTTCTGTCACAGTGTCGTAACCAGCGATAATGTCTCCAATTTCGTAGTCTCCATCGTCTACTGCAAGATTGCATTTTTTGTAATTCTGCAGTTCTGTCAGCCGGCTTGTTCCATCTTTTTCCAGTTGTGCTAGATCTGCACTCGAAAAATCATAAACCGCTGCACGCTCCGCCAAGCCTTTATAAAACTGCGTCTTGCCAATACTACCATCTTCTTGCACGTAAAGATGTAATACCACACGTTCTTCGTTTTGTCCCTCGCCGGCACAAACCAAATGATTTATTCCGCCCCTGTAATCTTCTATTGTAAGAGATATCTGTTCGGATTCCTGCGAATACTCTAGTTCTTCTGAAAAGTCCGTAATCGGAACAGCTTGAAGGCTTACATATCCGTAATCAAGTCCATCAGGCTCTATATAAGATATCTGTAAACGATGCTTATAAGCTGTCAGTAGCTTTGTAATTGCATCATATAACGTCACATACCTATCCACTTGCCAATCCTTAACCGCTACATCAGTAGAGATTTCCGGAACAAAAAAAAGACCATCGAATCGGTCCTTTATCAATTCTCTCAATATACTATTTAATTCTCCATTCAGCACAAGGTGGTCTTTCCCAGTCGGTGGCTCTACAATTTTTTTCGTAAGCAGACCTCTCCATGTCAATCCACCAAAGGTCAGCTCATATCCATCAGACTGTATATCGTCAATGATCCCGCCGTACTCTGTATCGGGTATAAAAATACGATTCTCATACCAATACTTTCTCTTTGTCCATTCAGAAACTGGCAACTGGAATTGGAAGTCATTCGTATCACCTAAATCAATATCGATCTCGCTCACATCATTCATGTAGTCGATTTCTTCTCCTAGGGGCGTTGATGCAATAAATTTCACTGACACTTCGGTTCGCTCCTTTCCTCATATATCAATAAATCGAAAGCGAATGTTCCTGGCCAAACAATTTCCTGTCTTCCGGAAGGGATTTTCTTAAAAATACTCTTCTTCTTTGCACGGTTATGAAAAGAGCTTTCACGCTCTCCATTCGCTAATACTTTTTCTACTGTTTCTTTCATACTGTTGATTTCAAGATATTCTCCTTCTTCCAGTACGATATTTACGAGATACGGGTATCCGCCGATACCGATTTGCGGATTGACAACCGGTCCATATATTCTCAACTTAAAATTCGCATCTGTAAAATGTGGATTGATAATATATGCATTATTCATTCCGTTTGCGTACCTGTATGGATATTTATAAGGATATCGCTTGTTATCCGTAGATGTAATATCCGATATTTTGAAGGAGAACTCGGTTTCGGTAATCCAAAATGGGAAATCGGTTATAATTCCATACTCACACTGTATAATCTGATCAGTCTCCCAGTTATCTTTTTCGGAAGATTTTATATAGCAGGTCATATACTGTTCATTAATATACAACCTTCCAGAAATACCGGATAAAATATCTGTTTCAAAGATTTCTGTCAAAGCATTCATATTTTCTCGCGCTCCAGCTGATTTACTGCGATGCACATCAATATTTAATGCTTTTTCCCTTACCGTGTATCCAAATCCGACAATTCTATTAGATGTTGTAGACACTTCCCATTCATAATCTAAAAGGTCAGATACCAGCATCTTATATGGTTCTTTATTAAGATTCACTTCTGTGCCATTATGATTTACATATCTAACTATCATGCCAGTACATAACCTCCATCCTTTAATGCTCTGTTAACTTGTCTACCATTTAAAATAACAGGCCGTTCGTTCGACTCGTTGTTAGCCTCTAACTGTGCTTTCTTTATCTTCTTATAATCCATCTGCATGTTCGTGTAATTGTTTGTAACTGCCTTCGTCGCAATATTCGTAGACATCGGCATCGTAGATGTTACCTGTAGTGCGGATGTCTGCATACATCCTACTGCTTTTTTCATGCTCTTAGTCATTTGTTTCACTGGAATATTCTTCTCAAAGCCTACACCAATACCTTGGGCCATATATTTTCCAACTTCATCTCTCATTAATCGAGACGGGGATTTGATACCGAAGAAGTCTTTTATTCCTCCTAAAACAGATTCTCCGAACCCTTGAATCTTACCAATTACCCAGCCTGTCATATCGGAAATACCGTTCCACAAACCCTGAACAATATTTTTTCCAATAGAGAGCATTTTCCCTGGAAGAGTTAGTATTGCAGATTCAATTCCACTTGCAATTTTTAATGCAGCAGTTTTCACGTATGAGACTAATCCGCTTATCGTATTTCCCAAGCCATGCATTGCAGATTTTCCTATATTTGCAAGCGTGGATGGTAAATTCAGCAGTGCATTTTTTAGACCGGTTAAAATTTCAAATCCTTTTTTGACGACAAAATCTTTCATTGCTCCAATTCCATCGCCTAAAAATTTAATAATATTACGCCCAAGGTTTAACCACTGGAACGCCATTAACGTATCAACGATAGCGCGAATGATCTTTGGTATATTCGCAATCAGAGTCGGTACTGCCTGAATCAATCCCATTACGAGCTGGCCAAGCAACTGAACACCCTTCATTAAAATTGTAGGGAAGTTATCATTTATGATGTTCGCAAATGTGGAAATAATTTCTGGCACACGTGCTATCAGAATTGGAACAGCAGTCACAATCCCCTCGACCAGTTTTTGTAGCAATTCAAATCCTTTTTGAATCATCACAGGGGCTGCCTCTGCAAGCTTGTCTCCAATTCCTTGTGTAAAGTCAAGAATCTTCGGCAACGCCGCAGGAATTGCTTTCACAAATCCATCTACAAAATCACTAAGTAATTCATATCCCTTTTGAATCAATATCGGAGTATTTTCCGTAATGCCTCGCACGACTGATACCGCAAGATTTTTTCCGGATTCAACAACCTTTTGCAAATTATCGCCCGACAGTAAATTCACTAAATTTTCCTGTATTAAGTTTTTTACTTCCGGCAACGTCTGTAGTAATCTCGGAACAATTTCGCCTAACCCTTTTAAAACATTTTTGCCTGCTGTTATAAAAGATTCTGCAAGAGCATCTGGAGATCCTGTCCCATTAAGAAAATTGTCAAAAGCTCCCTTCGCCGTTGCAATGGAACCTGATATCGTTTCGGATGCTTCCTTTGCTGTAGTTCCGGTAATACCCATTTCCGTCTGGACAATGTGAATCGCCTCTGTAATATCTGCAAAATTAGCTTCTAGATGCCCTTTCGAATCAACGAAAATTTTGCGGTATTTGCAAATTCACCATTCAATTTCGCAGCGTCTTGCATCAACCTATACATCTCGGAAGCAGTTCCGCCGTATCCCAGTTTTAGATTGTCCAGCATGGTATAATTCTGCTTAGCAAACCCTTGATAGGCATTTTGAATCATCTCCATGCTCGTGCCCATTTTGTTAGCATTATCGGACATATCTGTGATGGCTCTGTCTGCGTAAGCTGCAGCTTTTTCAGTATCATTTCCCAATGACTGCAAGAGCGATGCTGAGAAACTTGTAACAGTTTCCATATAGGCATTCGCAGATAGCCCAGCTGTCTTGTAGGCATTCTTCGCACTATCGATTACTTTTTGCGAACTATCTTTAAACAGCGTTTCAATTCCGCCAATATTCTGTTCAAGGCTTGCATAGGAATCCAAAGCATTTTGGTCATAACTCCAAATGCTGTAGCCACACCGGCAACAGATCCGCCGACGACAGCTAATCCGCCTTTTGCAATGCTCCCTAGTTTTTAATACTTGCATTAAACCTTTTCGTTAATTTCTGTATCAAATTCAATGAACCGTCATAGCCCATATATCCTTCCTTTCTTG
>ENA-OQAA01001117-OQAA01001117.1-human-gut-metagenome-genome-assembly--contig:-NODE-1117-length-14947-cov-1.790148_pt1 | contig 14947 bp, 19 predicted proteins | sample MGYA00242489_ERZ504515 | MGnify/ENA primary metagenome ERZ504515 (study PRJEB26092, sample SAMD00036237) | human gut metagenome | host: Homo sapiens | study: EMG produced TPA metagenomics assembly of...
CGAAGAACTTTGTAATACCTTATTAAATCTTCATCAAAATCTTCTGAATTTACAGAATTTCGTAATCCCACTGAGGCCAGTAACTCATACTCAGTCGATGTGGCCATCAGTCAAGAAGTGTAAAAGATTACGTTACCTTCCGAACCCCTACATCACTTCACCGAACTCCTTATAAACCGGGTTATCTCTAATTTCGAATTTCCGGTAAACTTCAGTCCACGCCGTGATCTCTCTATCAAATCACGAATATTATTCATTTCTGGTAATCTGATAAAATTCGGATCAAATATCTCACGTTTAAAGAACAGACAGATACACGTAGCACGCAAACCAGACTCCTTATCAAAATAAGCATCATCATTACGCCATTCATGAGGGAGATTAGGGCCAATCATACATACATCCCCCTCCTCATACTGTTCTATACAATCCCCGACAAAACGAGTTCCTATACCTCTAGTTATATACATTATCTCTATGGCCGGATGATAATGCCAAGGTACAATGAAGTGCGGCAAGTCTTCTATATAATAATGTATATGACTGTCTATTGGGAATGGCAGTTCTTGGTAAAGTGGTTTCATAGTCATCTAAGTCAATAATCACCGTTAATTATAAAAGCGAATATAGATAATTATTTTATCAAAGCAAGCTATTGTATGTTAAAACTCATAGTAACATCAAAATATAAATATCAATCTTATACTCAAACAAACAAATGATATCTTTTGTATCTTTGTCCCCGCATTTTCACAACCACATAAAATTATAATGAAAACAATAGTAAATGTTCCCTCCCGACAGAACACCATGCGCGAACTGCGGGATTATCTGATGATTGCCCTGGGTATGGTCTTATATGGTATCGGCTGGACAGTCTTCCTGCTTCCCAACGATATTACTACCGGTGGCGTACCGGGCATTGCATCCATCGTATATTTTGCCACTGGATTTCCCGTCCAATATACGTACTTCGCCATCAATTTTCTGCTTCTATTGCTGCCTACGTGTGTTGGATGGAAGTTCAGCGTAAAGACAATCTTTGCCGTATTCACCCTGACCTTTTTCCTTTCCATTATCCAGAAACTGACCGAGGGTGTTGTCCTCCTGCACGACCAGCCTTTCATGGCTTGTGTCATCGGTGCCTCCTTCTGCGGTAGCGGCATCGGCATCGCCTTTTCCAACAACGGCAGTACTGGCGGCACGGACATCATTGCCGCCGTAATCAACAAGTACCGCGACATCACGCTGGGCAGAGTCATGTTGATATGTGACCTTATCATCATCTCGTCCAGTTACTTTGTTCTAAAAGATTGGGAAAAGGTGGTGTATGGCTACGTTACTCTATACATATGCAGCTTCGTGCTCGACCAAGTGGTGAACAGTGCCCGCCAGTCCGTACAATTCTTTATTATCAGCGATAAATATGAGGAGATAGCCAAGCACATCCAGGTATATCCTCACAGAGGTGCAACGGTCATCAACGCCTCGGGCTTCTATACGGGAAAAGAGATAAAAATGCTGTTCGTGCTGGCCAAGAAGCGGGAGTCCACCATCATTTTCCGGCTCATAAAAGACATAGACCCAATGCCTTTGTATCACAAAGTGCAGTCATCGGAGTCTATGGAGAGGGATTCGACAGAATCAAAGTGAAGTAGAGGATTTCTCGAACTTCCCTTGATTCCAAGTATAAACAATAGGACGGCGGACAAACGGTTTCAGTTTCTCCGCCGCTTCTTTACCCATGTAATCGGTCGTGGTAAAAGTGAATGCCAACGTGGCATCCTTCGCAGAAAGGTCCGCTTTCATCAGCAGCATGTCGGCCTGGCGACGGGCATCCTGATACTCATAGACATCCACCGTATCCGCGGCCTCAGCGATAAAATCATCCAGAACGGGCAATGCCGGCAGGTAGGACGAAGCAACCAGCTCCTTCCAGTCTGTCGTATAGAACTTGACATGGCTGTCGCAAGCCGGAGCACAAACCGTAGCAACCACACAAATCACCTTCGTACTGTCGTTAATAGACAAGAGCTTCATCTGCCATGAACTCTGGGGCGTCATCTTCACATGTATATAGTCTGGAGAAAGTTCCGTCATTTCCGATTTACCACCAAAGCTGTTGGTCACCTCAGCTTTCATCTTACTTTCCAGAAGTCTATAAAATCCGCACGGTTCACGGCGCTAAGCAACGGACATATAGAATCCGGCATATTCTTAAAACACGTCTTGGCTTCCTGGGCCTGCAAATACCCCCATCCGATGAAAGCCAAAATCAAAAAAGCACTCAGTTTTCTTATCATAACATTTTAATCATTTCTTCAAGGAAACGGGCATCTGTTTCATCAAAACCGCCCAAATCGTCACTGTCAATATCCAATACTCCCCACACTTCACCGTCCTCACGCTTCAGCGGAACCACGATCTCCGAACGCGACAGCCGAGCTGCAGGCTATATGTCCGGGAAATGCATCCACATCGGCACAACCAACGTCTCGGCTCTATCCCATGCCGTGCCGCAAACACCACGGCCTTTCCTGATGCGCGTACAAGCTATCGGTCCCTGGAAAGGTCCTAACACCAATTCTTCACCCTTCACCAAATAGAAGCCTACCCAAAAGAAATGGAAAGTCTCTTTCAGCGCCGCCGAAACATTCGCCAGATTGGCTATCAAGTCATCTTCACCTGCCAGCAGATTTTCAGTTGAGGAAGCAAAGCGCGATATTTCTCTGTCTTGCTACCAGCATTTATATATAGGTCTTCTGCCATATATCTCTTGTTTATTTACTCCCCAAATATAGGAAGAACATTCCAATCAGCACCAAAATGAGGTCTACCGCCTTGCTTTTTAAATTCTTTTCACGGAAGAAAAGCGCACCGAAAAGGAAGGAAACAACAACGCTTCCACGACGCACCATCGAAACGATGGAAATCATAGAGTCCTCATAGCTCAGGCATAAAAATAGACAAAGTCTGCCGCACAAAGGAAAATGGAGATACAGATAATGGTCCAGTCCCAACGAAACGGGGTACTTTCTTTTCGCTTGGGGTACCACAACAGCAAGATAATGGGGCACATGATAAAGACTTGGTAGACATTATACCACGACTGCACCAGCATCGGGTTGAGCTGCTTCATCAGATATTTGTCATACAGCCCACTGACAGCTCCGGCAACGGCAGCCAGCACGATGAAAAGAATCCATTTGTTATGCTTGAAGTCGATTCCCTCCTTCTTGCCCGAACGGCTCAGCATGAAAAAGGATACTATGGCAAGCATCACGCCAATCCATTGATAAAGGTTCAAGCGTTCGCCAAACACAAGCATGGCACCTACAAGCACCATCACGGGGCGCGTCGCATTAATCGGTCCCACGATGGTCAGCGGCAGATGCTTCATCCCGAAATAACCGAATATCCAGGAAGAGAGCACGATAAACGACTTGACAACAATAAACTTATGCACTCCCACCCCACCACGGAACATCAAACATCGTACCTCCCAACACCGACGGCGCAAAGGCAGATACCAGAATGAAAGGAAGAAATATCAGGCTCGAGAACAGCGTGTTCAGGAAAAGTACCGGCAGTACGGCATTGTCACGAAGCGACTTCTTCTTGAAGACATCGTAAAATCCCAATAAGGCAGCAGAGAGGAAAGCAAGCAATAACCACATAGAGTTAATTAAAAATTAAGAATTAAAAATTAAAAGGAGGGGGGTACGTTTTTGTAGTGCATCCCTCTTTTATTCTAAAAAAGTAGTTTCCGGATAGGCTACATCCACTAGAAACAATGCATTTCCGGGAACGGAGGTTCCTGCCTGACAACGGTCCTTCTGTTCGATGACGCGTCGGAAACCCTCAACAGAAAGTTTTCCGCGACCCACTTCGAGCAAAGTACCGACAATGGCGCGTACCATGTTCCGCAGGAACCGGTCGGCTGGATGGTGAACACCCAGGTCACATCGTCTACCCGGGTCCAGGCGGCATGCATAATCTTGCAATTATTGGTTTTGACATCCGTATGGAGTTTGCTGAAGCTGGTAAAGTCCGTATAGTCAAACAAGGTTTGGGCAGCCTCATTCATCCGCTCAAAGTCCGGCGTTTGGAACAGACGGCAGCGATATTGGCGGTTGAAAGGAGACTTGGCGGTAGTGACATAATATTTATACATACGCGCCGTAGCATCAAAGCGGGCATGTGCATCGGACTTCACGGCCCGCAAGCGGTATACGGAAATATCGGGAGGAAGCAGACGATTCAGCTTATCCGTCATAAAAACAGTGTCCAGAGGAGAATCACTGTCAAAGTGAGCTACCATCAGTGAGGCATGCACCCCGCATCGGTACGCCCCGCTCCCACGACTTCCACCTCACGACGCAGCAAGGTACTCAGCGCCTTCATCAAACACTCCTGCACACTCACTCCATTCGGCTGGATTTGCCAGCGTGATAAGCGGTGCCATCATAAGCCAGGTATATAAAATATCGTTGCACGGTCTTTTTTGTGTGCAAAGATAGTGCAAACCGAATACAGAACTTTCATGCTCGCATGAAAAGTTATGTTAAGGTGCAGCTATATTCGCTTTTTCAGCACAGATAGTGCTAATTTAAGAAGGTTTGAATTATCTTTGCAAGGTTTTTCACCACAGATTACACAGATTAACGCAGATTTTTCACAGACATCATGAAATATTCTTCCAAAATCCTACCTATACTGATAATTGTCGCAGCTGCCGCAACATTCACCTTTGCCGGCTGCAAGAAGAAAGACATGTCGCTCAAGTTGAACGAACCGCGCAACATTCGGGGTGTTGTCAGCTACAAGCGCTCGTTCGGAGACTTGAATGAGAAACATCTCAATGTAGCCCAAGCCATCGGCATACGTGTACTTTCATCCCGCGAGGAAGCAGAAAAGATGAGAGAGCAACTGCAACCTATCACGACAAACGAGCTCTATGCCGTGGATTCACTGACGCATTCCATCCCTTATCTCATTCCGGGCGCCGCCAGCCTGCTGGACACCATCGGACACAACTTCCTTGATTCACTGACCGCCAAGGGGCTGAATCCAAACAAGATAATTGTGACTTCCGTACTCCGCACCCAAGACGACGTAAAACGCCTGCGCCGCCGTAACGGCAATGCTTCTCCAAACTCGGCACATTTTTACGGAACGACATTCGATGTCAGTTGGAAGCGCTTTCAGAAAATAGAAGACGAGGATGGACGTCCTTTGCAGGATGTCAGCGCAGATACCTTAAAACTGGTTCTTTCGGAAGTGCTCCGTGACCTGCGGAAAGCCGATAAATGCTACATCAAGTACGAGTTGAAGCAAGGATGCTTCCACATTACGACAAGAGAGAAATAAGCGGAAAAGAATTAGCGTTAATAGTATTTTTCAATCCCGCCAAACCCTATTATTATTTTGTTCTCTTTCGTTTTACAGATAAGTTATTTAATCGCCTTTCAAATTCTTCCGGTCGTTTCCTCGCCGCTTCAATGTATGCGATTCGGATACGTTTATAGGGGTCAGAGAAACTCTGATAATTCTTCCATATTCTTTCATCCTCTTTCAATCTGTCGATTATATCATTTGGAAAAACAAAAGGAACCGACAAGACAGTTCGTATTTTATCCTCAAATTCAAGATGTATCATTTTATGCTCCAGCAACCATTTCAACCTTTCTTTGTTGGCTTGCGAATAGGTACTTTTAGGATTCCTGGGCGTGAAACGCTGAATTTTATGTTCTTTGTCAAGTGACTTTATCGTGCTGTCAATCCACCCGAAACAAAGGGCCTCTTCAACAGCGTCATTATATACAATACTTTTCTCGCTTGAAGATTTAGTAGGAAACACAAACCAGACTCCATCGGCAGTATCGAAATTGTCAGCCAGCCACTTCCGCCAATCTTTTCTGTTTTCAAAATATCTTATTTCTGTTGACATGACAAGCCATCCAAATTACACTTCTCTCCTTATTCTTCCAGCATCTTCCACGCTAGCGGCAGGCAGGCAACCTATATCCCCCCACCGTCCATCCCCACTGCCCCCTGCTTCTTGCAGGCAACATCTCCCGCCAGTCCGTGCACATACGTGGCCAGGCAGGCAGCCTTCTCCGGCTCATAGCTTGGGCAAGCAAGGCAAGCACCACTCCGGTCAGCACATCACCGCTGCTCCCGTTGCCATACCCGGATTGCCGGTAGGGTTGAAAAAACATTTCCCGGCAGGAGTGACAATGGCAGAATAAGCGCCTTTCAAGATGATGTGCACTCCGGCGCTCTTCGCCAGCTCACGAGCTTCATCAGGCGCTCGTACGAATTCTGGCATTTGCTACAAGACGCTCCAGCTCCTTGGGGTGCGGAGTCAGAATACTCCCTTTGGGCAGACGCCCTATATAGTTACGCTTCTCGCCCAGCAAGTTCAGGGCATCAGCATCCACACCATCGGAGTCTGGCATGTCTCTATCTGCTCCAGCAGAGCCGCCTCGGTCTCCGCCGCCTTTCCCAGTCCCGGCCTATCGCCACGGCCTGGTAATCGTCCGTATCGGTAGCGGCGGCAAAGCAGGTGTCGCTGATATCCAGCTCCGTCATGGCTTCGGGCACGGAAGTCTGCACAATGAAGTTGTTGCAGAACGGCACATGTACCGTCAGCAGCCCCACACCTGAACGCAGACACGCACGCGCAGCCAGCACCGAGGCCCCCGCCATCCCCTGCGAACCGGCTATCAGCAGTGCGCGGCCGAAGTTCCCCTTATGGGCAAACCGGCTGCGCGGCTTCAGCAGGCAGACACGTCTTCATGCTCCAGCAGGCAGAAGTCCGTTTCCATGTCATGGATGACATCCTCGCTGAGTCCGATGTCCAGCAACTGCCATTCGCCCACATACGGCTCGTTCTCGGCAAAGAGAAATGCCAGTTTCGGCAGTTGCAGGCTCAGCGTCAGATGGGCACGGACGATATTCGTATGTACGTTGTAGGTGTTGTCCTCACCCATCAGTCCCGACGGGATGTCGATGGACACCACCGTGGCGGGCGAGGCATTGATGTACTTCACTACGGCTGCAAAACCGCCGCTCAGAGCCTTGTTCAGACCGCTGCCGAAGAGGCCGTCTATCACCACATGGTCTGCCGTCAGCACGGGAGGCACAAACTGAGTGGTCACTTCGTGGAAGTCCACGCCCGGCACGTCGGCCAGCCGCTCCTTGTTCGTCTCGCAGTCCGGCGAAAGCGTCCCTTTCGTATTGAAGAGATACACCTCGAGCCGGTAGCCCTTCCCGGCCAGCAGTCGCGCCAGGGCAAGCGCATCGCCACCGTTGTTCCCCGGTCCGGCAAAAACGGTGAGCGGCGTGTCCGGCTCCCAACGCTCGGCAATGGCACGGGCCAATGCGCGTGAGGCACGTTCCATCAGGTCGATGGAGGCAATCGGTTCATTCTTTATGGTATCTGCATCCAGTTGCTTGATGCTTGTAGTAGGAAATATCTTCATAATAGGATTATCTTAAAATCGTAGAGCAAAGATAGGGCTTTGATTTCAACTGTACAAAGAGAAGACGTTTTTTTATCAAGTTGCTTTGTCACCGGGGAAAAAATATCTGCTCCGTAAGGAAAAGTTGTCTTCAATGCAAAGGATTCTTAGAACAAAGCCTTTATTCTTAGAAACAAAAGCTCTATTTCTACAAACAAAAGCTTTATTTACAGAAACACAAGTTCTGTTTTAAGTTTGCGTAGGCTTACGGACAAGTTTGTACAGGCTTGTCGGCAAGTTCCCGCAGCTTGTCGGCAAGTTTCTAATTATACCCATTAACTTACGCAAAATAATGACTAATTTTGTACCCTCGACATCTAATAAAAGCCAAAACAATAAAAGCATATTCAATGAGTACATCACGACACCCGAAAGGTCTTTACCTTATCTTCGCTACCAGCACGGCAGAGCGTTTCAGCTACTACGGCATGCGTGCCATCTTCATTCTGTTCCTCACCCAGGCACTCCTTTTCGACAAGGAGCACGCCGCCTCCATCTACGGCAGCTACACCGGACTGGTGTACCTGACGCCCTTAATCGGAGGCTACATCGCCGACAAATACTGGGGCATCCGCCGTTCCGTCTTCTGGGGGGCCATGATGATGGCAGTCGGCCAGTTCCTGATGTTTGCCAGCGCTCGATGCTGGAGGCGCGTGAGCTTTCGCATTGGCTGATGTACGGCGGACTGACTTTCCTTATATTGGGCAACGGCTGCTTCAAGCCCACCGTCTCCTCCCTGGTGGGGCAGCTCTACGAGCCGGGCGACAAACGGCTGGATTCCGCCTACACTATCTTCTATATGGGTGTCAACGTGGGTTCCTTCCTCGCCCCGCTGGTCTGCGGCTATTTTGGCGAGACGGGCAACCCTCACGACTTCCGATGGGGCTTCCTCATTGCCGCCATCGTCACCGTGCTGACGGTCGTCCTCTTCGAAACCCAGAAGAACAAGTACCTCATCGGCCCCGACGGCAAGCCCCTCGGCATCATCCCCGACGCCGCAAGGAACGGCCCCAGGCAGACAACACCGCCCGGAAGAGTGCCCATGCCAACGGACGGACCATGCGCAACTACCTGCTGCTCGCCCTGCTCGCCATCGCGCTTGCCGGTTTCTTCTACTGGTGCTTCGGGGACGATTGGATAAGCATCGGCATCTTCACCGCCTGCATCGTGTTTCCCGTCAGCATCCTGCTGGAAGGCTCGCTCACCAAGACGGAGCGCGACCGCATCTTCGTCATCTACATCATCGCCTTCTTCGTCATTTTCTTCTGGGCGGCCTACGAGCAGGCAGGCGCCTCGCTCACGCTTTCGCCTCCGAGCAGACCGACCGCGTCATCCTGGGGTGGGAAATGCCCGCCTCCTGGATTCAGTCCTTCAACCCCTTCTTTGTGGTGATACTTGCCGCCATCATGCCGGGCGTATGGGGCGCCCTGGGCAAGCGGGGCATGGAGCCCGCCTCGCCCACCAAGCAAGCCATCGGCCTGCTACTGCTTTCACTGGGCTATCTCGTCATCTGCCTTGGGGTGAAAGATGTTCAGCCGGGCATCAAGGTGAGTCTCATTTGGCTGACGGGGCTCTACTTCATCCATACCATGGGCGAAATCTGCCTCTCGCCCATCGGACTCTCCATGGTGAACAAGCTCACGCCCATCCGCTTCGCCTCGCTGATGATGGGGATATGTACCTCTCCACCGCCACTGCCAATAAGTTTGCAGGCACGCTGAGCGGCTCTACCCCGAAGCCGGAAAGGTAAAGACGCTACTGGGCTATCGCATTGAGACGATGTACGATTTCTTCATGGTGTTCGTCGTCATGTCTGCCACGGCATCGCTTATCCTCTTCCTGCTTTCAAAGAAATTACAGAAGATGATGCATGGAGTGGAATAAAAATCGTATTTTTGCGGCAACTTTCTAAAAACATCCCATCTATGGATACCATACAAATAAAAGACAAGATGTTCACAGTCTCCATCAAGGAGCAGGACATACTGAAAGAAGTAACCCGTGTAGCGAACGAAATCAACCGCGACCTGGCAGGAAAGAATCCTCTATTCCTCAGCGTACTGAACGGTTCGTTCATGTTTACCGCCGATTTGCTGAAACGAATCACGATTCCCTGCGAAATTTCGTTTGTCAAATTGGCATCTTATCAAGGAGTATCCTCTACCGGGGTAATTAAGGAAGTAATAGGCATCAATGAAGACCTCACAGACCGTACAGTGGTCATTGTAGAGGACATAGTAGATACGGGACTCACCATGCAACGCTTACTGGACACCCTCGGCACTCGCGTCCCAGGGAGATTCATATTGCCTCCCTACTGGTGAAACCTGATAAGCTGAAAGTTGATTTAAACATAGAATATGTGGCCATGAATATTCCGAACGACTTCATCGTGGGCTACGGGTTGGATTATGACGGCTTCGGGCGCAACTATCCCGACATTTATACTGTAGTAGACTGATACAGACATAATATAGTAAATCATTAAATAATAACTAAGCAAATGTTGAACATTGTAATTTTTGGTGCTCCCGGTTCAGGTAAGGGAACACAAAGTGAAAAGATTGTAGAAAAGTATGGCATCAACCACATCTCTACCGGAGACGTGCTCCGTGCTGAAATGAAAAACGGTACAGAACTGGGCAAGACTGCTAAAGGTTATATCGACCAGGGCCAGTTGATTCCCGATGAGTTGATGATTGATATTCTGGCAAGCGTATTCGACAGCTTCAAGGATAGCAAAGGCGTGATTTTCGACGGCTTCCCCAGAACAATCGCCCAGGCTGAAGCATTAAAGAAGATGCTCGCCGAACGCGGACAGGAAGTCAGCGTGATGCTCGACCTCGACGTGCCCGAAGAAGAACTGATGAAGCGCCTCATCAAGCGCGGACAAGAATCAGGACGTGCAGACGACAATGAAGAGACAATCAAGAAGCGTCTGGTGGTTTACCACTCACAGACAGCTCCGCTGATTGACTGGTACAAGCAGGACGGCAAATACCAACACATCCAGGGCTTCGGCGTATTGGAAGAAATCTTTGCCGATGTTTGCAAGGCTATTGACGCAGTGAAATAACAATAAAACAGAATATGGCTGAATCGAATTTTGTTGACTACGTAAAAATATATTGCCGCTCCGGAAAGGGCGGACGAGGTTCTACGCATATGCGGCGTGAGAAATACATACCCAACGGAGGCCCCGACGGAGGTGACGGAGGACGAGGAGGCCATGTCATCTTGCGGGGTAACCGCAACTACTGGACGCTGCTCCATCTGAAGTACGACCGCCACATCCTGGCAGGACACGGAGAATCCGGCTCCAAGAACCGGAGCTTCGGAAAAGACGGAGCGGACAAGGTGATTGAAGTGCCTGCGGCACAGTGGTGTACAACGCCGAAACGGGTGAATATATCTGCGACGTCACTGAGCACGAACAAGAAGTCATCTTGCTGAAAGGCGGACGCGGAGGTCTGGGCAACTGGCACTTCAAAACCGCCACACGCCAGGCTCCCCGCTTTGCACAACCGGGCGAACCGATGCAGGAGTTGACGGTAATCATGGAACTGAAGCTGCTGGCAGACGTCGGTCTGGTAGGTTTCCCCAATGCAGGAAAATCCACTTTACTGGCATCCGTTTCTGCGGCGAAGCCCAAAATCGCCAAATATCCGTTTACAACGCTGGAACCCAATCTGGGCATCGTGTCCTATCGCGACAGCAAATCGTTTGTGATGGCGGACATTCCCGGCATCATCGAAGGAGCCAGTGCCGGCAAAGGCTTAGGATTGCGTTTCCTGCGCCACATCGAGCGCAACTCATTGTTGCTGTTCATGGTGCCTGCCGACAGTGACGACATCCGTAAGGAATACGAAATCCTGTTGAACGAGCTTCGCACTTTCAACCCCGAAATGCTGGACAAACAGAGAGTGCTTGCCGTCACCAAATGCGACATGCTCGACCAGGAACTGATGGACGAGATAGAGCCGACACTGCCCGAAGGGATTCCGCATATATTCATCTCTGCTGTCTCCGGCATGGGCATCTCTACGCTGAAAGACATCCTTTGGGAAGAGCTGAACAAGGAAAGTAATAAGATAGAAGGCAAAGTGGACAGCATTGCCCATCGCGCCAAAGACCTCAGCCACCTGCAGGAAGAATTGAAAGAAGAGGGTGAGGACGAGGACCTCAGCTATGAATACGTCAATGACGACGAGGACATAGAGGACCTCGAGGACTTTGAATACGAAGAAGATTGGGAGGAAGATAAAAAATGATTCCTCTTACAGAAGATAGGAAAATGTTGGGATATGAGCTGCTTGCCTCATATCCCGGCATTTCTTGTTTTGTAACCACCCGCCACGGTGGATGCAGCCAAGGTAACTATGCCTCCCTCAACTGTACACCTTACACGGGAGACGAAGCCGAAGCTGTACGCCGCAACCAGGAAATAGTATGTTCTTCCCTGCCCCAATGCCCCCAAGAACTGGTCATCCCGTTTCAGACCCACGGGACAAAGGCACTTGTCATTGACGGAACTTATCTGCATGCAACAGCAGAAGAACGCCACTCCATGTTGCAGGGCATTGATGCACTGATAACCCGTGAACCGGGCTGCTGCATCTGCATCTCTACGGCAGACTGCATTCCCATCCTGCTCTACGACCGGAAGAATGCCGTGATAGCCGCTGTTCATGCCGGATGGCGCGGCACTGTGAATTACATCCTCGGCCACACACTCGACAAGATGCGTGCCCGCTATGGCACAGAGGGCAAAGAAGTGATAGCCTGCATCGGCCCCGGCATCTCCCTTTCCGCCTTCGAGGTAGGCGACGAAGTCTATGAAGCATTCCGCAAGAACGGTTTCCAGATGGATTACATCTCCGAATGGAAACCCGCCACCCACAAATACCATATCGACCTATGGGCTGCCAACCGACTGCAACTACTGGACTTCGGAGTACCTTCCGCACAAGTGGAGACAGCAATATATGTACTTTTACCCAATATGAAGAGTTTTTCTCGGCACGCCGGATGGGTATCAAATCCGGAAGGATATTGTCGGGAATCATGTTAACCCATTCAAACGGATTGCATTAATGTATCATATCACACTTTCTAAAGAAATCAAGCAGAATTGCCCCGAATTCCGCGGTGCAGCCGTATTTGCCGAAGTGACAAATGCCCCATATTGCGAAGGGTTGTGGCAGGAAATCGCAACTTTCACCCAAGAGCTAAGAGCCCGTGAAACCACGGACAGCATCAAGTACCAACCCGTCATTGCCGCCACCCGCGAAGCCTACAAACGTTGCGGCAAGGACCCCAGCCGCTACCGTCCCTCGGCCGAAGCACTGAGACGGCGACTGCTGCGCGGATTGGAACTCTATCAGATAGATACGTTGGTAGACCTTATCAACCTTGTCTCCCTACGTACGGGCCACTCTATCGGCGGATTTGATGCCGACGAGATACAAGGGACCGACCTTGAGCTGGGCATAGGACGTGCCGAGGAATTGTTCGAGGGTATAGGCCGCGGCATGCTGAACATAGAAGGGCTGCCCGTCTACCGCGACCGTATAGGCGGTATCGGTACCCCGACCAGCGACCACGAACGCACCAAGATGAAACTTTGAAACCCGCCATATCCTTGCCATTGTCAACGGCTACAACGGGCAGGAAGGTCTGAAAGAAGCAGCCGAAATGATATTGGAACTGTTGGAGAAATATGCTTCCTCTACCAGTGGGACTATACAATATTTTGAATAAATGAGAATCCGTATTCTTGTCCCTCTCCTGCTCATAGCCCTTGGTGCCACGGCACAAGGGAAGAAAACGGTCTTTTCCACCATGGAAACCAACCATATCCGCGTTGCCACTCCGGGACTGTTTTCGCAAAGAGAACTGATAGAGCTACCTTTGGAGGACATTCCGGACACGGAATACTCCTTTCCCCTGCCTGGAGGAAAAGTCATCTCCCCTTACGGACGGGGGCGGGGACGCCACAGTGGCATAGACATCAAGACCTACGCCAAAGACACCATACGGAGTGCCTTCAACGGCGTAGTACGGATGTCCAAGCTTATAGCGCCTACGGCAATGTCGTCGTCGTACGCCATGACTTCGGACTGGAAACGATATACAGCCACAACTTCAAAAACCTTGTACATTGTGGCGACACAGTCAAAGCCGGACAGCCCATCGCACTGACCGGACGCACCGGACGCGCCTCTACTGAGCATCTGCACTTCGAGACACGCGTCAACGGGCAGCACTTCGACCCCAATATTATCTTCAACATGAAGGAACAGACGCTGAACCGACAACGTATCGGATGCTCAAAAAAAGGAAACGGCATCGTCGTGCAACAATTACCGACAATCTACCCGAAGCCAACTGCAAAAAAAATACCCAATGGAACTGTTTAAGTATCCAAACGTTTCACTACATTTGCAGAACGTTTCACTAAAAGAACGAATTGAACTTTAAAACATATCAATGATAGAAAAACTGATTGTTCTTGAAGATATTGACCCGGTAATATTTTATGGCGTAAACAACGCAACATGCAGCTGATAAAGGCCTTGTATCCCAAGCTTCGCATCGTTGCCCGCGGCAATGTCATCAAAGTATTGGGTGATGAGGAGGAAATGTGTGCATTCGAGGAGAACATCACCAAGCTGGAGAAATACTGTGTCGAATACAACTCTTTGAAAGAAGAGGTCATTATAGACATCATCAAAGGCAATGCCCCGCAAGCGGAAAAATCGGGCAATGTCATTGTATTCAGCGTAACCGGAAAGCCGATTATCCCGCGCAGCGAGAACCAGCTGAAGCTGGTAGAGGCATTTGCCAAGAATGACATGCTGTTTGCCATCGGTCCCGCCGGTTCAGGAAAGACCTATACAGCCATCGCGCTTGCCGTGCGGGCACTAAAGAATAAGGAGATAAAGAAAATCATCCTCAGCCGCCCTGCCGTAGAAGCCGGAGAAAAGCTCGGTTTCCTGCCCGGCGACATGAAGGACAAGATAGACCCGTATCTGCAACCACTCTATGACGCCCTGCAGGACATGATACCTGCCGCCAAGCTGAAAGAGTATATGGAGCTGAACATCATCCAGATTGCCCCCCTCGCCTTTATGCGCGGACGCACACTGAACGATGCCGTCGTCATTCTGGATGAAGCGCAGAACACCACCACCCAGCAAATCAAAATGTTCCTCACCCGCATGGGAATGAACACCAAGATGATTGTCACGGGAGACATGACGCAGATTGACTTGCCTTCTTCCCAGACTTCCGGTCTGGTGCAGGCACTGAAGATTCTGAAAGGCGTAAAAGGCATCAGTTCGTGGAGCTGAAACAAGAAAGACATCGTACGCCATAAGTTGGTAACTCAGATTGATGGAGGCCTACGAGAAGTTCGACAA
>ENA-OQAA01001118-OQAA01001118.1-human-gut-metagenome-genome-assembly--contig:-NODE-1118-length-14937-cov-3.013032_pt1 | contig 14937 bp, 16 predicted proteins | sample MGYA00242489_ERZ504515 | MGnify/ENA primary metagenome ERZ504515 (study PRJEB26092, sample SAMD00036237) | human gut metagenome | host: Homo sapiens | study: EMG produced TPA metagenomics assembly of...
TTTGTAATAAGGCAACACCGCACAATTCCCGCCTGACGGCTTAAGCACCGCTCCGACGGCTGCGGCACGCATCTGCGTTGCCAAAATGCTCGATAATGTCGGGTTGCGGTACCCGCATCGTGCTTCGGGGGCAAAAGCCCCTCGCACTCTGCGACCGCTGCCCCTGCTTCGTTCGCTGTTTCCGCCACTGGCGGCGCTCACCTTTGCAGCATCCAGTATTATCTGCGCTTTTGGCTTAGCATCTGCCGTACCTCGCTCGCCGTATCGGCACTTAGAATTATGCGGTATTGCCATAACAAAAAGGCCGTTGTGCAGTTTGGCTTGCACAACGGCCTTTGAATTATAATTTGAACGATGAAAGGGAAAGCCTGAAAAATCAGAACTTGAAGCTGTCCTTCAGGGTGACGATGCGGTTGTAAACGTGGGGGTTCTTGCTGTCCGGCGTAAAGTAACCGGTGCGCACGAACTGGAACCGCTCGCCGGGCTTGGCATCGGCCAGGCTCTCTTCCAGCTTGGCGTGGTCAATGACCTGCACGCTGTCGGGGTTCAGGTAATCCTTGAAGTCAGCGCCATCGGGAATGCCGTTCATGTTGGCTTCGGTAAACAGCTTGTCGTACAGGTGGATCTCAGCGTCCACGCAGTGCTCGCAGCTGACCCAATGGATGGTGCCGCGCACCTTGCGGCCATCGGCGGGGTTGCCGTTGCGGGTTTCCAGGTCGGCTTCGGCATGGATGGTCACCACATTACCGGCTTCGTCCTTGTCCACGCCGGTGCAGCGCACCAGGTAAGCGCCCATCAGGCGGACTTCGCTGCCCAGGGTCAGGCGCTTGAACTTCGGCGGGGGAACCTCAAAAAAGTCGCTCTTGTCGATCCAGACTTCCTTGGTAAAGGCAACCGGGCGGGTGGTGGTGTCGTTGGCATCGCGGTTGGGGTTGTTGGGCAGGTCAAAATACTCAACCTGGTCAGCCGGGTAGTTGTCGATCACCAGCTTGACCGGCTCCAGAACGGCAACGCGGCGGGCGGCGTTCAGCTCCAGCTCGGCGCGCAGCACGGCTTCCAGCTGGCGCATATCCACCAGGCTGTCTGCCTTGGCAACACCGGCGGTGCGCACAAACTCAAAAATGCTGGTGGGGGTATAGCCGCGGCGGCGCAGACCGCACAGGGTGGGCATGCGGGGGTCATCCCAGCCATCCACAATGTTCTTTTCCACCAGTTCGCGCAGGTAGCGCTTGCTCATGACGGTGTTGGTCACATTCAGGCGGGCAAATTCGCGCTGCTTGGGGAAGCCGGCGCCAAAAATATTGGTCACGACCCACTCATACAGGGGGCGGTGGTTCTCAAATTCCAGGCTGCACATGGAATGGGTGATGCCCTCAATGGCGTCCTGAATGGGATGGGCAAAGTCATACAGGGGGTAGATGCACCACTTATCGCCCTGGCGGTGGTGGGAAACATGCTTGATGCGGTAGATCGCCGGGTCACGCAGGTTCATGTTGGGGCTGGCCAGGTCGATTTTGGCGCGCAGGGTCTTTTCGCCATCGGCAAACTCGCCCGCGCGCATCCGGCGGAACAGGTCGAGGTTTTCTTCCGGGGTGCGGTCGCGGTAGGGGGAAGGACGGCTGGGCTTACCGGCATCGTTGCCGCGGTATTCCTGCATCTCCTCGCGGGTCAGGTCATCCACATAGCTTTGCCTTCCTGAATGAGCTTTTCGGCGTATTCATAGCACTTTTCAAAGTAATCGCTGCCGTAAAAAATGCCGCCGTTGGGGGTGGCACCCAGCATTCCAGATCTTTCAGGATGCTCTGCACATACTCGTCGCCTTCGCGGGCGGGGTTGGTATCGTCAAAGCGCAGGTTAAACTTACCGCCATAGGTTTTGGCGGTCATGTAGTTGATGTAAATGGCCTTGGCGGAACCAATGTGCAGGTAGCCGTTCGGCTCCGGCGGAAAACGGGTATGGATCTCCTTGACCTTGCCCTCGGCAAGATCCGCGTCAATGATCTCAGTCAAAAAATTGGAAAACTTTTCGTCAGCCATGTATTCCACTCCAATAAAATATTGTAGATTGTAATATTGTCGATTTTCTTATTTTACAATAAGCGGCAGGGTTTTGCAATATGGGGAACAGGGGCAAAATGCAGAATTGAACGTGCAAGACCGCTTTTTAAGCAAAAAAACGCTTAGCGATAGTCAATGGCAAGGGTGGGCAGACCGTTCAGGGTAAGGTCTGCAATGTTGCCATCCTTGAATTCATAGTAGCCCTGTGCGGCAATCATCGCGCCATTGTCACCGCAGTATTTCAGCTCCGGCAGGTACACTTTCGCGCCGAGCTTCTGGGCACCATCGTTCACCAGCTGGCGCAGACGGCCATTGGCCGCAACGCCGCCCGCCAGGCAGATGGTTTTGGCGTTGGTATCCGCTGCGGCGGCCAGCAGCTTTTTGGCCAGGATCTGTGCAATGCGCTCCTGGAAGCTGGCGGCCATATCGGCCACGCGCACTTCCTCACCGCGCTGCTGGGCGTTGTGAACCTCGTTGACAACGGCAGTCTTTAAGCCGGAAAAGCTCACGTTGTATTTACCCTCCACATGGGGGGTGGGCAGCTTGTAATAGTGCGGGTCGCCGGTTTTGGCGGCCTGCGAAACGCTGGGCCCGCCGGGATAGGGCAGCCCCAGGGTACGGGCAACTTTATCAAACGCTTCGCCTGCGGCGTCATCCACCGTGCGGCCCAGAACATGGTACTTGCACCAGTCCTCTACCTGCACAATATGGCTGTGGCCGCCGCTGGCCACCAGGCAGAGGAATGGCGGCTCCAGCTGTGGGTGGGTCAGATAGTTGGCTGCAATGTGCCCGCGCAGGTGATGTACCGGAACCAGCGGCTTGCCCGCGCCGTAAGCCAGGCCCTTGGCAAAGTTGACCCCCACCAGCACGGCCCCGATCAGGCCGGGGGCAAAGGTGACGGCCACCGCGTCCACATCCGCAATGGTCATGTTGGCATCCTGCAAAGCCTGCTGCACCGTTGCGCTGATGTATTCCGCATGGCGGCGGCTGGCAATTTCCGGCACAACACCGCCGTAAAGCGCCTGTTCTTTGACGCTGGTAGAAATAACGTTGGAAATTAAATGTTTTCCATCCTCCACAATCGCAGCCGCCGTCTCATCGCAGCTCGATTCGATGCCTAAAATATACATTGTATACCCCCCGTGTGAAGTTAGGAGTTAGGAGGGAGGAGTTAGGAGTTAATAGGAACGGAAAGATTTTAGCGACCTTTTATTTTGATCTGTAGGGAACGGTCTTGACCGTTCCGAAACCTTGCTACAGATGCCATGACGGGATTTGCAGCAAGGTTGGCGGGAGCATTGCAATTTCTCATTGCGCATTGCTAATTCCTAATTAACTCCTAACGCCTACTTCCTACCTCCTACCTGTTAATGTGCTTCCAGCCAGGTCTTGCCGGTGCCGACTTCGGCGGTGAGGGGGACGGAATAGGATACCACCTGCTCCATCTCCTCTTTCAGAATGCACTTGACCTGTTCCACTTCGTTTTCCGGTGCTTCCACGATCAGTTCATCGTGTACCTGCAATAGCAGGCGGGCCTGCAGTTTTTCGTCCCGCAGGCGCTGCCAGACATGCACCATGGCCAGCTTAATGATATCCGCCGCGGTGCCCTGGATGGGTGTGTTGCGGGCCATGCGCTCGCCGGAGCTGCGCACCTGGAAGTTGGAGCTTGCCAGCTCCGGCAGCGGGCGGCGGCGGCCAAACAGCGTTTCCACATAGCCCTTCTCTTTGGCGTGTTCAATGCAGTTCTGCATGTAGCGTCCACTTTCGGGAAGGTATTCAGATACGTTTTCAAGAAGTATCTGCCTCCTTGACCGAAATGCCGAGGTCCTTGCCCAGAGAGAACGCTCCCTTGCCGTACATGATGCCAAAGTTGATGGCCTTGGCGGAGGTGCGCAGCTCATGGGTGACATCCGATTCCGGGATGTGGTAGATCTTGGCCGCGGTGGCGCGGTGAATGTCTGCCCCGGACAAAAACGCCTGCTGCATGGCTTCATCGCCTGTAATGTGGGCCAGAATGCGCAGTTCGATCTGGGAATAGTCGGCGTCCACCAGCGTTTCGCCGGGGGCGGCCACAAAGTAGCCGCGCAGGCGGCTGCCCAGCTCGGTGCGGATGGGAATGTTCTGCAAATTCGGCTCAGTGGAGCTGATGCGTCCCGTGCGGGCTTCGGTCTGGATAAAGGTGGAATGGATGCGTCCGTCCGGCCCCAGGCTTTCAGCAGGCCCTCCACATAGGTGGAAAGCAGCTTGGAATAGGTGCGGTACTTCAAAATATCATCCACCGCCGGGCTGTAGGCGCGCAGGCTTTCCAGCGTTTCGGCGTCGGTGGAATAGCCGCGGGCCGTTTTTTTGCGGGGCGGCAGGCCCAGCTTGTCAAACAGGCTTCGCCCAACTGCTTGGGGCTGTTCAGATTGAACTCGTACCCGACCTCAGCATAAATGTTCTGCAAAATGCCGTTCAGCTCGGCGCGCAGCTATCGCCGAACTGGCGGATGCCCTCGGCGTCCACCGCAAAGCCGATGCGCTCCATGTCGGCCAGCACGCGGGCCAGAGGCAGCTCCATCGTGGCCAGCAGGTCGTGGCCGCCCTGCTCGTCCAGCTTAGTGGAAAGCACATCCAGCAAGGCGGAAAGCGCCCCGGCATCCGGCGCGGCGGCGCAGCAAAGGCGGGGGCAGCAGCGTATTCTGCCGCCAGCTGCCCGGCCTGGTAATCACTGGCCGAAGGATTCAGTAGGTAGCGGCCAGCTTGCCATCAAACACAATGGCCGCGCCAACGCCGCCATGCTCCAGTGCAATGTGGTACAACGGCTTTGCATCAAACACACGCAGCTGCACCCCGGCGGTATCCAGCAGAGAGGGCAGGCGGTCGTTATCCAGCAGGTAAACGGAATCCCCCTGCACGGCGTACCAGCTGCCGTCCTTGTTCTGGGCCAGGTCATATCGGCCTTCCGGCGCAAGGGGCAGCAGGTCAGGCTGCACTTCCGGCAGAGTCTCTGCGCTGGCGGCAACCGCTGCCGGGGATTCATCCAGCCCCCAGCGGGCGGTCAGTTTGTGCATTTCCAGCTCAGCCAGCAGCTGGGCTGCGGCAGCCGGGTCCCCGGCAGTGCGGCAGTAGTGCTCCGGCGCAGTTTCGATGGGAGCGTCCTTGCGGATGGTGCCCAGCATGTGGGAAAGCTCGGCCAGCTCCTTGTTGGCTTCCAGCTTTTCCCGCTGTTTGGGTTTGATGGCTTTGTCGTCCAGGTGCTCATACACGCCCTGCAAACTGCCGAACTTCTGCACCAGGCAAGGGCGGTCTTTTCGCCAATGCCGGGCACGCCGGGAATATTATCGGAAGCATCGCCCATCAGGCTTTTTACTTCGATCAGCTGCGGCGGGGCCACGCCGTATTTTTCCTGGATGGTGGCGGGGTCCATGGGCAGCGTTTCGCGGTTGGTGGCAAGCAGCACCGTGGTGGCATCGTCTACCAGCTGCAGGCTGTCCCGGTCACCGGTCGCCAGCAGGGTGGTGCCCCCGGCGGCCTCGTTGGCGGCGGCCAGCGTGCCCAGGATATCGTCCGCTTCCCAGCCGGGCTTGCTGACCTGCACAAAGCCAAGGTCGGTCAGCAGCTGCTTTAATACCGGCATCTGCTCCGCCAGCTCCTGCGGCATACCGTGGCGGGTGCCTTGTAGCCGTCATAGGCGGTATGGCGGAAGGTGGGGGCTTTTTCGTCCCAGGCAATGGCCACAGCGTCCGGGTGGTGGGCGGAAAGCAGGTTGAGCAGGATATTCTGAAAGCCGAAAATGGCGTTGGTGTAGCGCCCATCCTTGGTTGTCAGCAGCTTGATACCGAAGTAAGCCCGGTTCACCAGACTGTTGCCATCCAAAACCAGCAGTTTCATACAGGAACCTCCGAAAAAACGAAACACATCGATCGCAATAATAAAAATAGTATATCACAAATTGCACTGGTGTGGGGAGTGTGGTAAAATAATATTTTAGCTGAAGCAAAAACAAAAGTTGGGAGAGAGTTAGGAAGTAGGAGTTAGGAAGTAGGAGTTAGGAGTTATTGGTGTGTGCTGGCGCGCACAATTTTGAATGTTAGGTTTTATTGTTTTACCCCAAAAATTCAAAACGCGGCGCAAGCCGCACCTTTAACTCCTCACTCCTAACTCCTCGCTCTTCACTCCTGCCTATCAAAAATATGCAATTACGCAATCTAACCATTCCATATGCACAGCCTGCGGTGTTTGCGCCGATGGCGGGGTTTACGGATGCGGCGTGCCGGCACCTGATGGCGGACCATGGCGCGGCGTGGACGGTAAGCGAGATGGCCAGCGCCAAGGCCATTACCTTTGGCGATGACAAAAGCGTGCGCCTGCTGCGGGACAAGGCTCCCACGGCATTTATGCCGTGCAGCTGTTTGGGGCCGAACCCGAAACGATGGCGCAGGCTATCCGGATCATTCAGGAAAAAAGGCGTGCAGTTTGATATCCTGGATATCAACATGGGCTGCCCGGCACCCAAGATCACATCCAGCGGTGCAGGCAGCAAACTGATGCAGGACCCGGAGCTGTGCGGCCGCATGGTGGCCGCTGCCCGCGGCGCCCTGGGGCCGGATAAGCCCCTGACCGTTAAAATGCGCATTGGCTGGGATGCCGAGCAACTGACCGGCGTTGCCGTGGCCCGGCAGTGCGAAGCAAACGGTGCAGACCTGATCGCCGTGCATGGCCGCACGCGGGAGCAGATGTACATCCCGCCCATTGATGTGGATGCGATCACGGAGATCCGCAAAGCGGTCGGCATTCCGGTGCTGGCAAACGGCGATATCACCACGGCGGAAGGCGCAAAGCAGATTTTGGAGCAAACCGGCTGCGCGGGCGTGATGATCGGCCGCGGCGCGCTGGGCGACCCCTGGCTGTTTGAGCGCATCAACGCCGTATTGACTGGCCAGCCGGAGCCCGGCGAACCCAGCCTGAACGCCCGCATGAGCGCCCTGCGCGCCCAAATCTACGAAATGTGCGAAGAAAAAGGCGAATGGACCGCTATGCCCCAGGCCCGCGGCCAGGCCATGCACTATATGAAAGGTCTGAAAGGCGCCGCCTCCCTGCGCCGTTATTGTTCCATGCTGGAGCATTTTACCGATGTGGACAAGCTAATTGAGGCGGTATATAAGCTCCAAGGGTAGTTAGGAGCTAGGAAGTAGGAGTTAGGAGTTTATGGTGTGCGCTGACGCGCACGATTTTGAATATTAACCTTTTCTTATTTTCAAATTTTCGAAAATGCGGCGCAAGCCGCACCTTCAACTCCTACCTCCTAACTCCTAACTCCGCACTCCTACCTCCTAACTATTTACTTACTTTTTCGTTAGCTCATCCAGGTTCTGCGTATAGCACGGCAGCATGTGTTCAATAAAATAATCGGCTTCGGGGCTGTGCATGGCGGCCAGATCGGCTTTTTGCTGGGCGAGAGCGGCGGTGAACTCGCGGTTGCCGCTTTCCACCTCCTCCATGCACTTGATCAGGGCCGAAAGCCGGTCTGCGGCTTTCAGCAGCTTGCGCTCGGCATCGTTCAGCACACTGCCGGTCAGGTAGCTGCCTTCGATCTCATGCAGCTCCGGCGGCAGCAGATCCGCCATGGCAAGGGCGCTTTCCCGTTCCACGGCTTTGTAGGCGGTGCGCAGGGCTTCGTTCTTGTATTTGACCGGGGTAGGCATATCGCCGGTCAAATTTCCGGCGCATCGTGGTACAGCGCCGCGGCGGCCACGGTGTCGGGGCGGATATCGGCCCCGGTGTGGGTGATGTTCCGGGCGATCAGGCAAAGCGCATGGGCCAGCAGGGCGGTATCCGCCGTGTGCTCACTCAGGCTTTCCTGCCGCATGCAGCGCATCAGCGCCCACCGCGTAATATACTTCATGCGCCCCAAAAGAGCGTGAAAAGGGTATAGAGACAAAACAAAGCACCTCACTCTTGAAAAAATTAGGAATTAGTAATTAGGAATGAGAAATTAAATGGTGGGCAATGGGGCAGACCTTTTGCTAAAATACGAGGAGCCTAAAATACGAGGAGCCAAAGAATGGCAGATAATTGCTCATTGCTAATTCCTCATTTCTAATCTCTAATTATAAAGTATATCACATCCCTTCAAAGGAGGGAATTGCATTGAAGATTGGCGGCAAGCTTTTGGAGCGCAAAACAGGCGGGCGGTCACGGTATTGGCAGGTGTTCTGGCTTTGCTTTGCGGTGGCGGCGGCGCTGTTTTTGCCCCACTGCATCATTGATGCCTGAACGGCGACTTTTTCCACTACGCCGGGGACTTTAACGACCAGCAGATTTCCTTTTATTCCTATGCCAACAATTTTGTTAAGCAGGGGGCAGTTTCAGCTGGGCAACGGACCTGGGCAGCGGGTTTGTGAACTCCTACAGCTTTTATCTGTGCGGCAGCCCGTTTTTCTGGCTCACCCTGCTGCTGCCCTATCGGTGGACGCCCTGGGCCATGGTGCCAATGCTCTGCCTTAAATTTGCTGTGGCGGGCGGCGGGGCTTACCTGTGGATGCGCCGCTGGGTAAAAGACGAGCGCTGGAGCATGGTGGGCGCGTGTCTGTATGCGTTCTCCGGCTTTACGGTGTACAACGTGTTCTTTAACCACTTTTTGGACGTTGTGGCGCTGTTCCCCTACATGCTCAAAGCGCTGGATGACGCCGTGCTGGACCGCAGGCACGGTGCATTTCCGTTTTGGGTTGCGGTCAACCTGCTCAACAACTATTTCTTTTTTGCCGGGCAGGCCGTGTTTTTAATGATTTATTTTGTCTGCATGGTGGCGGGCGGCCGGTACAAGCTGAACCTGCGCCTGTTTGGGGCGCTGGCGTTCCAGACGGTGCTGGGCTGCTGCATGGGCTGTGCGCTGCTGGTTCCGGCGGCACTTTCGCTGGTGCAGAACCCGCGCACAATCGATCCATTCAATGGGTACGGCTACCTTGTATACGGCAGCGCCCAGCAGTACCCTGCCATTTTTTACAGTGCTTTTTTGATGCCGGATGCCCCCTACCTGAAAGACCTGTTCCAGGAGGGCATCTTAAAGCACACCAGCATGACCGTCTACCTGCCGGTGGTGGGCATTGCGGGCGGCTGGTGTTCTGCCGCGTGCGGCGGCGCCACCCCTTTGCGCGCATCATGAAAGTGTGCCTTATCTGCGCCTTTGTGCCGGTGCTGAACAGCATGTTCTATGCCCTCAATTCCAGCTATTATGCGCGCTGGTATTATATGCCGGTTTTGGTGCTCTGCGCCGCCACGGCTATGACGCTGCAAAAAGCCAACCTGTGCGAAACCGAGTACCGCCGCGCGCTGGGCCTTGTGGCGCTGTGTACCTTGAGCAGCATTGCCTTTGCGCTGGTGCCCAATGAAAAAGACGGCACCACCACCATTGGCGTGGTGGAGGAACCGCTGCGCTACTGGGGCATTTTGCTGGTCAGCATGTTGGGCGTGGGGCTGTTCTGGCTGCTGCTGCATTACCGCAGGCAGCTGGCGGCACGGTTCCCGGCGGCGGTGCTGGCCGTGGTGCTGGGGTTCAGCTTTGTGTATGGGCAGGTACACCTTTCCATCACCAAATACGGCCAGTGGTACCACGATGCGGACTATGTGCAGCAGACCTGGCGCGAAGCCCCGGAGCTGAATGCCGTTCTGCCGGACGATGTCTTTTACCGGCTGGACGCTTACGACAGTTATAACAACCTTGGTCTGTGGCTGGACAAAAGCTGCATCCAGTTCTTTAACTCCACGGTAGCACCCAGCATTCTGGAATTTTACCCTACGGTGGGCGTTAAGCGGGATGTGAACTCCAAGCCGGAAGCCAGCCTGTATGCCCTGCGCGGTCTGCTGAGCGTGCGGTATACCCTTGTGCCGAAAGAAAAAGTTGAGGATTGGGAAAAAGAAAAGCTGGAAGGCTGGAACCTTGTTTCAAGCACCACAAGCTACCTGATTTACGAGAACGAGAACTGGGTGCCGATGGGCTTTACCTATGATTCCTATATTACGGAAGAGGACTTTGAAACGGTGAGCGATACCCACGCGGGCAATGTACTGATGAAAGCCCTGCTGCTGACCGATGAACAGGTGGAACGGTACGGCCAGATGATGCAGAACCTGACGGATGATGAGAAAAATAACATTAGCTATGAGGATTATGTGCAGGACTGTACGGCCCGGCGGGAAAGCGCTGTGACAAGCTTTACCGCAACGTGCACCGGCTTTACCGCGCAGGCGGATCTGGAAGCCGAAAATCTGGTACTGTTCAGCGTGCCCTATGACGATGGTTTTACCGCAACCGTGAACGGTGTGCCGGCGGAGGTGGAGAAAGTGGACAACGGCCTGATGGCGGTTGCCGCCCCGGCGGGCCACAGCGAGATCGTGTTCACCTACCACACGGCCGGTCTGCGGCAGAGCGTTGCCGTCAGCGCCGGCGCTATTGTGGTGTATGCCGTGTGGGTGGCAGTATTGCACCGGAAAAAGCGCCGGGAAGAGAGCAGTGTGGGGTAAATGATGCCTCGCCAAACCGTTGGGAGTGTGCACGGTCAAATTTAGGGCAACACCGCATAATTCCCGCCTTACGGCTTAAGCACCGCTCCGGCGGCTGCGGCACGCATCTGCGCTGCCAAAATGCTCGATAATACACAAAGTATTATCTGCGCTTTTGGCTTAGCATCTGCCGTACCTCGCTCGCCGTATCGGCACTTAGAATTATGCGGTATTGCCTTAGGATGTAGTCGGGGGCGGAAAATTGCGTTTTATCCCGATTGAGACCGTAGGGGCGCACATTGTGCGCACGCGGGTGTGTGGCATATGATGGGGTGATATACCCGGATACAGCCCGATATGTGGAATCATGGCACAACATCCCGCCCTACAGCTGATTTTTAACTATCTACTATAATTTATATATTAAAGTTTTTTCGCTGAAGCCTTTTTTTTCAAAAAAGGCTGGAAAATCCCGCGTGGAAAATTCCTCGTAAAACAGAAAGTGAGAAAAAAGATGCCGAACCATGCCGAACAGCTGGCGCAGGAACTGAACCTGAGCCTGAAAAACGTACAGGGTGCCATTGACCTGATCGATGCCGGGAACACCATCCCATTTATTGCCCGCTACCGCAAAGAAGCTACCGGCTCTATGGATGACCAGGTGCTGCGCAACTTGGGCGACCGCCTGGAATACCTGCGCGGATTGGATAAGCGTAAAGAAGAAGTGACCGGCTCCATTGAAGCGCAGAACGCCATGACGCCGGAACTGCAGGCCGCTTTGGCTGGTGCCAAAACACTGGCCGAGGTGGAGGATATCTATCGTCCGTATAAGCCCAAGCGCAAGACCCGCGCCAGCATCGCCCGCGCTCGCGGCCTGCAGCCGCTGGCCGATGCTACCTTGAAGCAGGATGCTAACTTTGACCCGCAGACAGCTGCCAAAGACTACCTGAACGAGGAAGTCCCCGATGCAGCAGCCGCTCTGGCCGGGGCACAAGATATCATTGCCGAAACCATCAGCGATGACGCTCACTGCCGCGCCGAGCTGCGCCGCTACTACCATGCGTTCGGCATGGTCAAAAGCGTAAAAGCTAAGGACGAAGACAGCGTATACACCCAGTATTATGATTATACCGAGCCTGTCGCCAAAATCCCTGGCCACCGTATTCTGGCCCTGGACCGCGGCGAGCGGGAAGGCTTTTTGAAGGTGAGCATTGCCGTGGAAGCCGAGCGCGCCGGGGGCATTGTGGCCTGGATGTTCGCCCGCAAAAGACCGGCGGCGCCAGCGCTGCCATTGTGGAAGCCGCGGCACTGGATGCCTACAGCCGCCTGATCCACCCCAGCCTGGAAAACGAACTGCGCGCCGAACTGACCGCCAAGGCCGCCGAGGGTGCCATCACTGTGTTTGGCGAGAATCTGCGCCAGCTGCTGCTGCAGCCGCCCATCCGCGGCAAAACCGTGATGGGCCTGGACCCCGGCTACCGCATGGGCTGCAAGGTTGCCGTGGTGGACCCCACCGGCAAGGTGCTGGATACCAACGTGGTATACCCGGTGCCGGAATTCAAGCGGGTGGATCAGGCCAAGAAAACCATCAAGAGCATGGTGCTGAAAAACGAGGTGGAGGTCATGGCCATCGGCAACGGCACCGCCGGGCATGAAACCGAGGAGTTTGCCGCCGCCGTAATCCGTGAACTGGCCGAGGAAAAGGGGCTGCACCTGCAATATATGGTCGTCAGTGAAGCCGGTGCTTCGGTGTATTCGGCGTCCAAGCTGGCGGCGGAGGAGTTCCCGCAGTATGATGTCAACCTGCGCAGCGCGGTTTCCATTGCGCGCCGCTTGCAGGACCCGCTGGCCGAACTGGTTAAAATTGACCCCAAGGCCGTGGGCGTGGGCCAGTACCAGCATGATATGCCCCAGAAGCGCCTGAACGAAACGCTGGACGGTGTGGTGGAAGACTGCGTGAACAGCGTTGGCGTGGATCTGAACACAGCGTCCGCCCCGCTGCTGGCCCGTGTGGCCGGCATTACCAACGCTACCGCTAAAAATATTGTGGCTTGGCGTGAGGAGGAGGGCGCGTTTACCTCCCGTGCGCAGCTGAAAAAGGTCAAGGGCCTTGGCCCCAAGGCATTTGAACAGTGCGCAGGCTTTTTGCGCCTGCCGGGTGCCAAGAACCCGCTGGATGCAACCGCCGTCCACCCCGAAAGCTACCCCGCCGCCAAGGGCCTGCTGGAAGCCTGCGGCTGTGACGCCAAAGAGATCGGCACGGACGCGATGCAGAGCCTGCCGGTACGGGTGAAGAGCCGCGGCACCAAAGCCCTGTGCGAAGCACTTGGCGTGGGCGAACCCACCCTGATGGATATTGTGTCCGAGCTGTGCAAGCCGGGGCGCGATGTGCGCGACAGCCTGCCCAAACCCCTGCTGCGCAGCGATGTGATGGGGCTGGAGGACCTGAAGCCCGGTATGGAGCTGAAAGGTACCGTGCGCAATGTGATTGACTTTGGCGCATTTGTAGATATCGGCGTGCATCAGGACGGACTGGTGCATGTTTCCCAGATCAGTGATAAGTTTATCAAGAACCCGAGAGATGCGCTGAAAGTGGGCGATGTGGTGCAGGTCAAGGTACTGAGCGTGGATACAGCCAAAAAGCGCATTGCCCTGACCATGAAAGGCGTGCCCCAGAGCTGAAAACCTGGCCGGAAACCGCAAAAATCAGCACTTTTCGGCAGAGCATGGAATTATGTTGCCGGAAGGAAAAGCCAAATGGACAGTTTGAATGTGCAACCTGCCAAAACAGGAACAAAAACCGTTAAAATACAGAGCTGAAAAGACAAAAACTGAAATCAGAAAAGTCAAAAAATAAAGAAAATTCGTGAATAAAGCGAAAAAACTTTGGCAGCCTGTACAAAGCGGAACATGAACAAATTTGTCTTTTGTGCATCCCGATGAAAAAATGGCAACAATGAATCTAACATAGGTACGCCGGATAGAATTATGCTATAATGCAGCTGTAAGGGAAAGGAAATGTGGGTTCCGCCCTTACCGCGCAGGCATGATGGCCTGTGCCGGGTTTTATTTATGGAGGTCATTATTATGGTAAGACAAGTCAAGGTTTCCAACTTCGCAGAAGTACAGGGAATCGTGTCTGCCGCTGCCAAGTGTTACAATGAGGTCGGCGTGCATGACATGAAGGGCAGCATTGCTGATGCAAAGAGCATTCTCGGTATGATGAGTCTGGACTACAGCCATCCGGTCAAGATCGTCTGTGAGGACGAACATGACCTGGACTGTGTGATCCAGCACTGCGCCAGTAAATTCAGCTGCCCGGCGGGCTGGCTTTCAGCCCCGGAGGCAGGAATAAGGAAAAACAGAACAGGGCGGTTGGCCATTTTGGGACGGCTGCCCTGTTTTTTTGTTGCTTGGCGGGCGATTTTGCCCCCACACCGTGCTTGCAATGGGCGGTCAAACGCGGTATAATGTTTTTACATTGCCATTTGCGGGTGGTGCCCGCGCGGCAAATTGAAAGTATAGTAAGGAGACCCCACAACATGAAACAAAAATTCATCAGTCTGGCTCTGGCAGTCATGCTGCTGCTGGGCGTAACGGGCTGTGCCATGTCCACCCCGGCCAGCGTGGGCAGCATTGGCGGCGTTGATATCCCGGCCGGCATCTACCTGCTGGCCCAGTATAACGCTACAACACCGCTTCCGGCGCAGCAAAGCTTGCCACCGGCGAAACCGCCAGCAATGTGAAAGCCGTGCTGAAAGCTGAGTGCACCGGCACCATTAACGGCGAGGAAGTTACCACCGACGGCGCAGATTACGTTGCCCGCCTGACCCTGCGCAGCCTGCAGTATTACGCAGCTGTGGAAAAGAAGTTTGACGAGCTGGGCGGCACACTGGACGAAGCCGCTACCGCCGAAGCCGCCAAGACCGCCGATACCCAGTGGGAGAATAACAGCGATCTGTACGCAGCAAACGGCATTTCCAAGGAAACCTTGGAAAAGTACCAGCTGAACAGCAAAAAGGCAGATGCCTGCCTGAAGCTGATCTACGGCGAAAACGGCAGCAGCCCGGTCACCGAGCAGGAATATGCCGATTACATCAACAACGATTGCTACTACCTGGAGCTGGTCCAGCTGCCGCTATTTGACCAGAGCACTTATACTTTTGCCAGCGACGACCAGAAAGCCGAGATTGAAGCCCTGGCCAACCAGTGCCGTGATGACTTGGCCGCGGCTACCAACGAATCTGCCCTGTACAGTGCTGCAATGACCTATGTGCCGCAGGCCTTTACCGCACTGGGCAGCAGCGTGGAAGCAACCCAGGCACTGTATTACACCGGCAGCGGTCTGTTTACGCCTTCGGACCTGTCCAGCTACAACACCAATGACGGCGGCAACA
>ENA-OQAA01001119-OQAA01001119.1-human-gut-metagenome-genome-assembly--contig:-NODE-1119-length-14925-cov-6.070212_pt1 | contig 14925 bp, 18 predicted proteins | sample MGYA00242489_ERZ504515 | MGnify/ENA primary metagenome ERZ504515 (study PRJEB26092, sample SAMD00036237) | human gut metagenome | host: Homo sapiens | study: EMG produced TPA metagenomics assembly of...
CACGAAACGATGGAAGCCGCCGTACAGACCGCAGCGGATGCTGAAAAGTGGATTGCCCTGATGAAATCAGTATGTCAACCCTGTGGAGCTGACCGCCGAACTTCTGAACACTCTAATTGAAAAAATAACCGTCCACGAAGCTGTCAAGGGCGAGGACGGAACCGTGAGCAGGAAGTAGAAATCTACTACCGCTTCATCGGCAAAATCGACTGACCTTTCTTTTTTACCCAACAATATCTTTAATTAAGGGAGACGGGGAACTCCAATCCTGATATTGAATTGTTAGCTCCTATTGCAAGACTACTGCATATTTCCCTTGATATCCTGTTGTCTTTTCACGAAAATCTGACTGACCTTGAAATCGAAGAGCTGATCCACAAAATGGACAAAATGTTTTCGGAGGAAGGCTTTGAGAAGACCTATCAGTGGGCTGTAAATACTATAAAAGAATATCCAAACTGCAATCTGCTGATCTGGCAGCTGGCAGTAATGCTTGATTCGCGGCGGATCATTGGCATGTGCGAGAATCCTGACAGGTACGATGAGCAGATCAATTCCTGGTACGAAATGGCGCTCGGTGATAAAGATGAAAGAATTCAGCACCATGCAGCTGATTCCCTGTTCGGCTTCTATTTGCGGAAAAAGAATTATGAAATGGCAGAAAAATATTTAAACTATTTTTCCGATTATGATCCATGAAAAAGGTGAAGCAGGGACAATTATATATGGAGCAGGGGAGAACAGAAGAGGCATTTGAGATGCTGGAAAAGGCTGTTTTTTCAGAGTATACCACTTTAAATATGGCTTTTGGAATCATGATTACTAAGGCTCTTGAGGAAAAAGACCATGGATACGCAAGGTTTCTGGCAGAGAAAATGTGTACATTAGCTTCAGGCTTTGATATGGGAAAATACAATGAATGTGCAGCAATGTTGAATGTCGTGACCGCCGAGAACAATGTGGAGGGCACTTTCCAGGTCGCAAAGCAATTGCTAAACAATGTGGACACCCTAGGTGATTTTCAAAAATCCCAATTATACAAGCATATGAAATTCCGGGAAGTCGAAAATCCATATACGGAAGAAATGAAAAAAGAATTGCTGGAAGGCTTCAGAAACGCGGAAGAGTTTGCTTATATGAAAGGATATGAACCCTGGGAAAAATTGTTATCAGGGAATTAAAATTGTCACTTTCCTCAAAATGGTTGTATATCAATGAAGAAAGATGTATAGTATGTGCAAGGTTTTTTCTTTTATTCAAAATCAGGAACATGCTTATGTGGTAAGCAGAGTATAGAAAGACATACGAGGAGTGACAACAATGGAAACAATCACAAGAGACGAGGCTTTTGCATTATTAAAAAAATACAACAAGGATCCATTTCATATCCAGCATGCACTGACTGTGGAAGCGGTCATGAAATGGTATGCAAACGAACTGGGCTATGGAAAGGATGCTGAATACTGGGGAATTGTAGGACTTCTTCACGACATTGATTTCGAGCTTTATCCGGAAGAGCATTGCCTGAAAGCGCCGGAAATGCTTCGCGAGGCAGGGGTAGGCGAGGATGTGATACACAGTGTGGTATCTCACGGATATGGAATAACCGTAGGCTGCGGTGTAACGATCGATGTAGCACCGGAACATGAGATGGAAAAAGTGCTTTTTGCAGCAGACGAACTTACCGGATTGATCTGGGCAGCAGCTTTAATGCGTCCGTCCAAGAGCACCAAGGATATGGAACTGAAATCCCTGAAGAAAAAGTACAAGAGTAAAGGCTTCGCAGCAGGCTGCTCCCGGGAAGTAATCGAGCGCGGTGCGCAGCAGCTTGGCTGGGAACTGGAAAAACTGCTGACCATGACACTGCAGGCGATGGCAGCCAGTGAAGATATGATTAATGCGGAACTTTTTATATAATGAAAAATCCTCTTGAAATGACAGGACTATTAAGTACCCATCAATCAAGAGGATTTATAGTATTGAGTTATTCTTTAGAGGACTTATTTAAATTTACTGGCTGATCAGTTCCTGTAATTCAGCATCATAATCAACTCTTTCTCCACTTGTGGTATCAAATACCATAGTAGATTTGTTATCATCTGTATAGGCGCTCCATGCTGGAACTTTATCTCCATTTGGATCTCCGGTGGTTGCAAAGTTTACCCAGCACTTGCCATTACATCCTGCAGATCATAAGCGTCCTGACTTCCGCCATAGGAACCGGCTACTAAATCTACATTGTGGAATACAAATGGGATTTCTCCGCAGTGCCATAAGTTTACACCACCATCAATTGGAGATTCATAGGATACAACGTAGTCATAGTTCTTAGTTGCACCAGCTTCAACTCGCTTTGTAAGAGTTTTTGAAAATTTGGTACGATCTGCTACATAATAAGCATCACAAGCGCTCTTTTCAGGATAAGCTTTCAAGAAGGCTTCTTTAACAGCTTCCGCTTTATCACCATATTTTTCAGTTAATTTTGCGTCTACTTCTTCATCAGTCCAGGAGTTTTTGTTGGTTTCATTTGGATCCAGAGCAGTCCAGCAGTTCATTTCTCCAAATACAGAACCTACCATAACCGGAACATCATTTGTCCAATCCAGGAAATCAGTATGAAGATAATCTTCATCGAGAACAGGACTCCAGCCCACAGAAGTTCCCAGTTCCTCGCCTACCTGTTTCTGTGCTTCCGTTGCAGCCGCATCGAGAGTATCATAAGGAACCTCTTTTAACTGTTCAACCTCATTGTCTGAAATTCCTAAAATTTCAAGGGTTTTTGCAGTTACTTTTTTTGCAATATCCTGGTCAATATGACCTTCACCACCACTCTGTACTACCGCCTGATCGAATAATCCTTCTGCTTCAGAGGTAGCGAACATATTGAGAACCTTGCAGCCGCCGCCGGACTGTCCGAAAATAGTTACGTTGTCAGGATCACCGCCGAAGTTAGCAATGTTTTCTTTTACCCACTTTAAGGATGCAACTAAATCTGCTGTGCCGCAGTTACCGGAATACTGATAATCCTCGCCATAATCGGAAAGATCCATGTAACCAAGTACGTTTAAACGATGGTTTACAGTTACCACAACCACATCACCATATTCGCTGAGATTCTTTCCATCATATGCAACACCTTCAATAGAGGAGCCGTTGTAGAATCCACCGCCGTGGAACCATACCATAACCGGCTTCTTTGCATTGGTATCCAGATCCTGTGTCCAGACATTCAGATTCTGGCAATTTTCGCTCTGTGCCCAGTAACGATGAGGAATGATAAAATCTCCGCCATCCGGATCTGTCATTTTTGTAATAGGAGCGGTTGAACCATAGACAAGGCAATTGCGGATGCCGTCCCAGCTATCCGGAGCCTCTGGCATTTCAAATCTGTCTGCTTTTGCATAAGGAATTCCACGGAAGGTATAAGTTCCGTTGTCAATAAAACCACGAACCTTTCCATATGTGGTGTCTGTAATGCCTTCTGTTTTGCTGACTACAATACTTTCTGTGGATGCTGTGTCATCAGCTGCAGCAGCGGAAACGGTTGAAATTCCCATAGAGAAAATCATAGCACTGCTTAAAAGAATCGTTAAAATTTTTTTCTTCATTTTTGAAATCTCCTCCTTCGAAACAAGTGACTTTATTATAAAAAAACAGGTCTGCCAGTGCTATAAGTTTTTGAATCAGTCACTATTACTTTTTTGCTTGTTTGGGAAATCCGATTGAAAAACAATTTGATTGGTTGTACTATATTTACTATGAAAGTCCTGGATAGCAGCTGTGGGAGCGCCATAGGCGCGGAACAGCTGACTTTCATATATTCAATATGAAAAGAGAGTTCTTATGAAAAAAAATCTGAAGATGTTTTTATTAATTGCTGTTTGCGCCATGGCAAGCTGTTGTCTGTTATATATCAGAGAAGCGGATGAAAAGCAGCAAATTCACAGTGAAAAAAAAGAAAAGGAAAAACTGGTATTTCTTACATCTAAGAGAGAAACAAGACATATTTTTGAAAAAATCATTGCAGATTTTAATGAATCACAGGATGAGATATATGTAGAACATATGGCAGTACCAAATCCGGATCAGGAGTTACAAATACGGGCGGTTCAGGGAGAATTTCCGGATATTGTTGAATTTATCGGAATGCAGAAAGATGAACTGGGAAAATATGTAAAGGGTGGATATTTGCGGGCATTGGATACTTTTTCCGCAACTCATTGCGTAAATGAACACTTTCTGGAAAAGTTAAAGATTCTTGGTGGCACTTATGTACTTCCATTGTCTGTGAATTACAGAGGGATATTTTATAACAAAAAGCTGTTGGAAGAGGAAGGATATCAGATTCCTTCTACATATGCGGAGCTTATTGATACGATGCAGCAGATAAAAAAAGCAGGAAAGCTTCCGATCATTTTTGCAGATAAAGACAGCTGGACGATTCATCAGGGGTGGGATGCGATTGACATGTCCTCAAGGGGAAGCCAGGACGATTTTTTTCAGAACGTGTTGAATGGTGATGCTTTCTTATATGAAGATTCTATCGCGCTTGATTCTACCAGAAAATTTTGGAAATAAGAAAATACGGACAGAAACAGACCGTAAATACAGGATATGACGAAGCTGTGAAAAAATTTGCAAATGGGGAAGCTATATGTTTTTTCAGGGAAACTGGGCGTATCCTATGATAAAAAAAATCAATCCCGATATAGATCTGTTGTTTATGCCGTTTCCTGCATATCACGAAAACCAGGCAAAGGTTGTGGTGAAAATAGATGCAACACTGGGGGTTTCCGCTTCCTGTAAGCATTTAGAAGCAGTCGAACAATTCCTGGATTATGTTTTTTCAAAGAATGTCAGTGAATATTATGCAGACAAAGCGGGGGCATATTCCTGTATAAAATCTGTAGATGTAGAAGACAGTTATGCGAAGGCATTTACAGATAGTATCAGAAGCGGTGAGTTTTTTCTGGAGGAATTTGCTTACGAGACCGAAAAATCGGATGCGATAAATGCTTTATTTCAGAACTTTATCAGTTCCCCTCAAAGGGATACAGAAAAATCATTTTTGAAAGAATTGAATGATCTTTTGATTCAGCAGAAAGGAGACTGAGGATGAAGAAAATTGCAAGATTACCTGTATGGTGGCAGCTTTTTATTGGGTTAGCATGCAGTTTCCTATTTTCCTTAATCATAATTTGTGCTTCTTTTTTCAGTGATGTAAGAGAGGCCGAAAAAAATAACTGGTCTTATCTGCACGGAATGAACAGTCAGTGGGAGATGGAGATTGAGCCCATAACGAAGAATCTGGATTATTTGAAATATTTACCTTTAATTGATAAAGGTATCATGACAGATCTTCGAAATGATTATGAAAACAATCTTTAAAAAAACAACTTTCGTCCAAAGAATATGTAAATGGTATTCTGGAAGATATCTGTGGAATTAATCCTTATATTTTACGTGCTGCGATTTTAACCCAAAATGGAAATGTTTATGGTAACTTTGTGGAAGATTCGCTGACACAGATTGAACAGGCACAAGACCATATTGTCTATTCGAAAAGTCGGTCATAAAAGTGAAGAATACATTACAGACATATATGAAGGCGAAATAAATCTGCTTCCTTATAAATTATTGACAATTGCATATGCTATGTATCCGGTGGAATCGGATGAAAAGCTTGCTACTATTTATATTGATTTGGATTTTGAAGAAATAGAAAAAAGTTTTTCTGTGTTTTCAAACGATGAAATTGAATGCTGCCTTTTTAACAAAAATGGAATCATTTATTCTTCTGAAGAAGAAAACAATTTTCTTCTTGAGGATGTGAAGAAGATTTATGAAAATTCAGATCATCAGGGAATACTGAAAGCAGATGGTTCTGCCTGGAATGCATATGTTGTTAAAGTCGATGATTTGGACTGGTATCTGGTTCAATGCATGCAGCAAAAAAGCTTTGTATTCAAAAGTATGAAGAATATTATGCTCTTTTGTTTTTGGGCTTTGCTGGTTTTCGTTTTTTTACTGATGGGTGGAATGCTGCTGATCAGTCGTATTACAAAACCTATCTCTGAATTTTCAGATGCTTTAGATCAGGTAACCTTACACAAAAAGCAAAAGCCACAGCACATTCAATTAGAAGAGAATGTACCAAGGGAAATTTCCACAATGGTAAGTGGCTATAACGATCTTGTATCCCGTATTGAAGAGAATATTATTCTGGCATACAAGAACGAAATAAGCCAGAAAAAGACAGAGCTGCAAATGCTGCAATACCAGATCAATCCTCATTTTTTATATAACACATTAAATATTGTCAGTGCATTGGCGAAACTAAATGGGATTGATGAAATATCGGAAATTTCAGAATGTCTGTCCCATATTTTCCATTATAACGTAAAAGGGGGAAATATTGTGCAGCTGAAAAAAGGAGCTTGAGAATCTTCAGTGCTACGTAAAAATACAGTCCATACGTTTTCCGGGAAATTTGATGTAATATACAACGTAGAAGAGGATATGCTGACTTGCGAAATGTTAAAGTTTATATTGCAGCCATTGATGGAAAATGCAATGGAACATGGTGTTATTCCATGCAAAAGAAGAGGACGGATAGAAGTGACAGGAAAAATCACTTCCGATCATATAGCTGAGATCAGTATTTGCGATAATGGGAATGGAATAGGCGATGAAATGCTGCAGAGGTTACACCAGGAGCTGAAGAAGGACTTGCAGCAGGGCGTGAATCATAGTTCCTCTGGAATCGGACTTATAAATGTGCACCAGAGGATTAAAAACTATTATGGAGAAGAATTTGGAATTTCAGTTGAAAGTAATCAAGGGGAATACACTTGTGTGAAAGTTTGTTTCCCGGTATTGCGAGAAGAGGTGTGAAAATGAATTTTAAAATTTTAGTTGCAGATGATGAATATTATGCGAGAAAAGCACTTGTTATGATGCTTGAAAAATCAGAACTGCCGATTTCAGTGAATGGAGATTTTGAAGACGGGGAAGAAGTGATAGAATTTCTTCAGGAGAATGAGGCGGATATTATCATTACAGATATCCGGATGCCAAATACAGATGGCCTGGAACTGGCAAAATATGTGCAGGAACATATGCCGAAATGCTCGGTAGTAATAGAAACCGGATATGAAGATTTCCAATATGCAAGAAATGCGTTGCGCTATCAGGTAAAGGATTATTTGACCAAACCGATCAATGAATCAGAATTACTTAAGTCAATAAAGAATATTCTTGCTGAAAAAACACAGTCTGATAACCTGGAAAATATGAATAAATTAAAAGGGGTTGTTGAGAATCTGGATTTGCACAATTGATACAAAACGAAAAATTGTTTGATGATCTGATGCCTGCTGATCTTTGGAATGTTCATTGCTGGTTTTTTATGGTGAAGGGAGAAGTTTCACATTCAGGATATCAGAAGATAAAAAACTATTTGCAAAATAAAAGAACTACTGCAGGTGTACAAAGCTGGTATTTTAAAAATAAAGGCGAATGCATATTGCTCTTTTTCTGCAATGAGAAAATGAATTTCAAAACATGTATTGGAGAAGCTGATTTTTTACAGTTAAAAACACAATAAAAATCTGATTATCCGCTAAAACACAGTATCTATCAGCATTTTCAAGGAAACAAACACATCAATTACTACTTATTTACTACTAACGAATGAGCCTTGATACGCAAGTTTTCCTAGATATGCAAAGATATTATGGTACAACACATCAGTATTGAAACAAGAAAAAATTAAATATTTTATAGACTATGGAACGCCTAACATGACGTTCCTTTTCTATTTCCAGCCGTTCTTATTGGACGGCTATTTTATTACCCAAAATGAAAGGAGCATTAGATTTATGAAAAAGATGTTAAAACGATTGTGTACGGGCTTCTTAGCTCTTGCAACTGTCGTTACTGCTTTGCCGACTACACCCGTTCATGCAGAAAGTAAGCAATACTGGACGGAGTCAAAAGAGCGTGTCGGTATCGTTGAAAAAGTAATGAATGACGGTTCAATTGGTTCTACCTTTAATGAGGGACATTTGACCGTTGAGGGCGAGGACGCTTACTGTATTGACATCAACACAGACTTTAAGAATGGTTACAAGACCAGAGCTGACGTAAGCACCGTATGAGTGCCGACCAGATAAGCGACGTTGCCTTATCTATCGAATATGTAAAACAGTACACAGACAGCCACAGCGGAATAAGCAAAAATCACGCTTATCTTTTAAGACAGCTTGTAGTCTGGCAGAGATTGAGCGTACATCTTGGCTGGCAATGTGATAACGTGCGAGCTTCTTATGATGAAATTCCAAAGGCTACGCAGGACGAAGTTTTCTCTGGTGCGAAAGCCTTTGTCAAAGAAAATAAAGGACGCTATGAATGTGGCGGTTATATCTACTCTGGCGAGGGGCAGGAATTGGGACAATTCTGGGCGAAACTGAATGTCGGAAATACGAAACTGCAAAAGGTTTCCAGTAATGCCAGCATCACAGACGGTAACGGGAATTACTCAATCGCTGGTGCAACATACGGTGTCTTTTCTGATAAAGACTGCACAAAACAGCTTGCCACCCTTACGACTGATGAAAACGGAAACACAGATATTGCAGAGGTAAAAGCAGGCACAGTCTATATCAAGGAATTATACGCACCAGCAGGATATAAAGTGGATAAAACTGTATATTCCTTAAAGGTTGAAGTTGGAAAGACAGCAATTTTGAAAGTATCAGATACGCCAAAAGTAACGGACACTTTGATTGAGCTTTTCAAGATTGATATGGAAACACAGAAAGACAATCCGCAAGGGAACGCTTCTTTAGCAGGTGCGGAATTTACATGGAAGTATTATGCTGGCTTCTACAATAAAGACAATCTCCCTGCCGAAGCTACTCGTACATGGGTTACAAAGACAATCGCTGAAACAGACAGCGACGGGACAACTCATTACATCACAAAATTAGCGGACACATACAAAGTATCTGGCGACAGCTTCTATATGCAGGACGGCAAGGCGGTTCTTCCACTTGGAACACTAACCGTAGAAGAAACAAAAGCTCCAAACGGCTACTTGTTAGAGGGTGCATATATGCAGGCTGGCGATAAGTCCGAACAGATAAAAGGCTTATATGTAACACAGATTACCGAGGACGGCGACCTTGCCGTATTATCTGGAAGTAACCAGTTTTCCGTATCAGACAAGGTTATCCGTGGCGGTGTCAAAATTCAGAAACGAGATTTAGAAACGGGCGATACAAAGCCACAAGGAAGTGCCACTTTGAAAGATACTGCCTTTGACATCATTTCCTTAAATGATAATGCAGTATTGGTTGAGGGCAAGTTATACAAGAAAAATGAAGTGGTAAAGACAATTCGTACAGATATTGAGGGTGTCGCTTCTACTTCTTCTGACCTCTTACCTTATGGAAAATTCCGTATCGTTGAGAGTGAAGCTCCCAACGGTTACTTAACTGACGGTGCAAAGCCGATTGATTTTACAATCACAGAAAATGGAAAAATCGTGGACTTAACCGAAAAAGCCCATTCTATCTATAATCAGATTAAGCGTGGAGATATTGAGGGTGTAAAAATCGGTGCAGGCACACACAAGCGTCTTGCTGATGTTCCTTTTAGGATCACAAGCAAGACAACGGGCGAAAATCACGTCGTGGTAACTGATGATAACGGGCAATTCTCCACTTCTGCTGAATGGGCTTCTCATAAGCACAATACCAACGCAGGAAAGACCAGCGAGGACGGTGTGTGGTTTGGAACTTCTGAACCAGACGACAGCAAGGGTGCATTACCTTATGATACCTACATCATTGAAGAAATGCGTTGTGATAGTAACAAAGGCTTTGAACTTATCCCACCTTTTGAAATCGTGGTATCAAGAAATAACCTTGTGATTGATTTAGGGAGCTGACTGATGAATACGAAAAAGAAATCTCTATCCATACCACAGCGACCAGCAAGGACGGCGAAAAGACTATCCTTGCAGGAAAAGAGGTAACAATCGTTGATACGGTCAAATTAGACGGACTTACAAAAGGCTCAAAATATCAGCTCAAAGGTTGGCAGATGTTAAAGGAAGAAAACGCCGAGCTTGTCATTGACGGAAAGCGTGTAGAAAATGACTATACCTTTGTCGCTGATGATGAGGAAATGAAAATAGAAATTACATATACATTCAATGCGTCCGAGCTTGGCGGTAAAAATCTGGTAACATTCGAGGAATTATACGATTTGAGCAATTCAGACGAACCCGTAAAAGTTGCGGAGCATAAAGACATTAAGGACGACGGGCAGACCGTACTTATCACAGAGCGTATCATCAAGATACATACAACCGCTACCGATAAAGACGGCAACAAAGAGCTTGAAGCTGAAAAAGAGGTAACAATCATTGATACCGTAACCTTAGAGGGCTTAGAAATCGGTACACAGTACAAACTTGTGGGCTGGCAGATGTTGAAAGAAGAAAATGCAGAACTTCTTATCAATGGAAAGCGTGTGGAAAGTGATTATACCTTTACCGCTGACAGCGAAGCTATGAAAGTGGAAGTTGCCTTTACCTTTGACGCTACTTCTCTTGACAGCAAACAGCTTGTAACTTTTGAGGAATTGTACGATTTAAGCAATCCAGACGAACCGAAGAAAGTTACCGAACATAAGAATATTGAGGATAAGGGACAGACGATTACCTTTAAGGAAAAGCCAGAAGAACCAGAGAAACCCGAAACACCACCGACACCAGAAAAGCCTAGCAGACCTAGCGACAGTCCCAAAACGGGCGACAGTACAAATGTAATGGCATTTATCGTGATGTTGCTTGCGTCTGCTGGTGGACTGGCTGGAACATATCTTTACAAACGCCGTAAAATGAAGAAATCATAAGGCGGTAACGGTATGAGGAAAGAAAAATCACGCTCTCCGCCGAAGCTGTCAAACGGCAGATTTTTGCTTATTCTGGCTTGTCTGCCTACAACCTGCAAGAACACGGATAGTCAAGGGTGCGTAAGCATTGATTTTACCCTTTACTATCTGGGGGATTGCTGGTACTTCCCAAACCGCCAGAATAAGAAATCACAATTAAAAAACTTATCAAATATAGAAAGAAACGAGGTAAAACAATATGGAAATGAAATATGTCGTGCCAGATATGACACAGTCTTTTGGAACTCTTGAATTTGCAGGCGAAAGCGAGCCAGTCTTTGAAAGAGATAAAAATAACCGCAGGGTCTTAGCCAGACGAAGCTATAACCTTTATTCTGACATACAGAAAGGCGAAAATGTTGTGGTGGAAATTCCTGTGCAGGCTGGCGAAAAGCATTTCAAGTATGAACAGAAAGTAAAACTTGTCAATCCGAAGTTATACGGCAGAGGTTACGCAATCGGGGATATGGGACATACCGATTATGTATTAGTTGCTGATGATATTGTAGCAGTTGAAGAAAAGTAAAGGAGTGAAGAATTTATGAGATTATCAAACGGGTTTGTTATTGACAAAGAGAAAACATTTGGAGAATTAAAGTTTACAGCGGTACGTGATGTGTTCTTGCAGAATGAGGACGGGACACCGAGTACCCAGCTTAAAAAGCGTATCTATGATTTGAAGTGCAGTCTGCACGGTGGAATTATCCCCGTGTCTGTACCGCCAGAAGTACCGTTAAGGGAATTTCCTTACAATGCAGTTGTGGAGCTTGTCAATCCAGTAGCCGATACGGTATCAAGAAAAACCTATACGGGTGCAGATGTGGACTGGTATGTAAAGGCAGAGGATATTGTGTTGAAGAATAAAGCAACCAGAACGCAGGTAGCCCACAGAACCCTACACCGCAGGGACAGCCGAAGAAATAAAAGTGATGTATTTGTCTTAATTTTGATTGACACGAACAATGCGGAGTGATATATTTATCTCATAAAGATACAAAAACATCTCATTTGAAAGGAGAGATAAATATGTCAAAGAAACAAATTAAAAAAATTATTTTTATGGGGGTAGGGTGTGCTTTATTGCTTATTGTTGGTACAATCTACTCCCTATTATACAATAATGGACGCTGGGTCAAAAATATGGATATGTCGGAATATGTATTTTCTTACAAGGATATTCCTATGTTAGTAATTGGAGCTTTAATAGCACTATATGCTATCTATATAGTAATTATCTGCTTTAAAAATGTCTTTTCAAAAAACAGCAGGGAAAAACGATATTCAAGAACAATTTCTCCTTACTGGGGATTTTGTGGAATGTTTGGTTTTCTGGGGTTTGGCGGATTTTGGACATACTATAAATTTGGAGAAATATTTCCTTTTGCTTTTTTCATATTTTTTGGTTTTTTCAGTTTTTTCTTTGAAGGTAAACTTTCTCATATCTTAGAAGATGAGCTTTTTCAAGAAAATAAACGTAAGGCACAATTAGAAGCTTACAAGATAGGTTTTAAACTATTATTTGTAGTTATCTGGCTTATGGCAATAGGTATGTTTTCCCGTAATGTTGAGTGGTGTGCAATGTTTATGCTGATTTCTGTTTCACTTATCTATGCTCTTGTTCTTTTTCTTAGCAACTATTTATTATATCGTTATGAAAAAAGGGAATAAATTATGGAAGCAAAGTTTGTATGTAATTTAAAAAAATATCGTGTAGCACAAGAATTAACACAAGAACAACTCGCTGACATTGTAGGTGTTCGTCGTGAAACTATTATGAGATTAGAAAAAGCACAATATAATCCGTCACTTAAATTGGCAATAGATATTTCAAGAGCTGTAAAAGCTCCGATAGAAGATATATTTATTTTTGAATAAAGACAGTTTAAAGCAGTTAGTCTTAGGATTGACTGCTTTTTTCGTACACAGAAAGGAGAGATTGTTTTATGCGTAAGATTTGGAATAAAGGACACCGTATCAGAGCCAGCGACAAGCACCTTGTTTACCACTTTTCCATAGGAACGCTTCTGTTTGTATTCGTGGCGGTTCTCCTGCTACTGAATAGTAACAGCTCATGCGTACCGATTGGGAGCATTTCAGCTTGTTAGAGAACGGCTTGACGCTTTGCCCTTACAACTTCATAACTATACTGATAGCGACTGGTGTTTGTGCATTGGTCGCTTTTGGGTATTACCGCTTCTGTTACGACAGTTTCAAGAAGCTCCTGCACCGTCAAAAGCTGGCAAGAATGGTACTGGAAAACAAGTGGTATGAAGCCGATACCGTACAAGACAGCGGTTTTTTTACTGACCTGCAAAGCAGATCAAGGGAAAAAATCGTCTGGTTTCCAAAGATTTATTATCAAATGGAAAAAGGCTTGCTTCATATCCGCTGTGAAATCACGCTGGGAAAATATCAAGACCAGCTTTTACGGTTAGAGGATAAGCTGGAAAGTGGCTTGTATTGCGAGCTGACTGACAAGACCCTGCATGACGGCTATATTGAATATACCCTGCTTTATGATATGATAGCGAACCGCATTACCATTGATGAAGTACGGGCAGAAAATGGCTGTCTTAGACTGATGAAAAATCTTGTCTGGGAATATGACGCACTCCCTCACGCTCTGATTGCTGGTGGGACTGGTGGCGGTAAAACCTATTTTCTGCTGACGCTCATTGAAGCCTTACTGCATACAAACGCTGTCCTTTACATTTTAGACCCAAAGAACAGCGACCTTGCGGACTTGGGAACAGTCATGCCAAACGTCTACCATACTAAAGAAGAAATGATAGATTGCGTCAATGCCTTTTATGAGGGCATGGTACGACGAAGCGAGGAAATGAAACGACACCCGAACTATAAGACGGGCGAAAACTACGCCTATCTTGGACTGCTCCCTGCTTTCTTATCTTTGATGAATATGTGGCATTTTTTGAAATGCTGGGGACGAAAGAAAGCGTGGGCTTACTTAGCCAGTTAAAGAAAATCGTTATGTTAGGACGACAAGCAGGTTATTTCCTTATCGTTGCCTGCCAGCGTCCAGACGCAAAGTATTTCTCGGACGGTATCAGAGATAACTTCAATTTCCGTGTGGGACTTGGGCGTATCAGCGAATTAGGTTACGGTATGCTGTTTGGTTCAGATGTGAAAAAGCAGTTTTTTCAGAAGCGTATCAAGGGGCGTGGATATTGTGATGTGGGAACAAGCGTTATCAGTGAGTTTTACACGCCTTTAGTCCCGAAAGGACATGATTTTTTGCAGACTATCGGCTCTCTTGCACAAGCAAGGCAGGACGGGACGGCGACGTGCGAAGCGAAAGGCGACGGCACGGACTAGCCGTTGCTGGTGTGGCGTAAGCCACGCCAGCAGGTAAAACCCCTCGGTATCTAACAGAGGGGTACGTTTGCAAATAGACAATAGACGAAAAACACAGGAAACATAAGGCTTATCGCATGGTTTCCTAGCAAAAATCGGCTGTGAAGTCGCCTTAAAAAACTTCACACTTGACAGATTGGGGGTATGGTTCTGAATGAAGAACAATGGATAAAAGAATTACGGGAAAAACGGATTGCTTACGGTATCTCACAAGGCAGGCTGGCGGTGGCGTCTGGTATCACAAGAGAATATCTCAACAAGATAGAAAGCGGAAAAATGAAGCCGTCAAAGGAACTTCTGAATACTCTGCATAAAGAACTGGCAAAGTTCAATCCAGAAGCACCGCTTACCATGCTGTTTGATTATGTGAAAATTCGTTTTCCCACGCTGGATATACAGCACATCATCAAAGATATATTAAAACTGAATATCAACTATATGCTCCATGAAAATTACGGGCGTTACAGTTATACGGAGCATTACTCTTTAGGGGACATCTTTATCTATACGTCGGCTGACGAAGAAAAAGGTGTCCTTTTAGAGTTAAAGGGGCGTGGTTGCAGGCAGTTTGAAAGTTACCTGCTGGCA
>ENA-OQAA01001120-OQAA01001120.1-human-gut-metagenome-genome-assembly--contig:-NODE-1120-length-14921-cov-1.655671_pt1 | contig 14921 bp, 21 predicted proteins | sample MGYA00242489_ERZ504515 | MGnify/ENA primary metagenome ERZ504515 (study PRJEB26092, sample SAMD00036237) | human gut metagenome | host: Homo sapiens | study: EMG produced TPA metagenomics assembly of...
CTAATGTGTCAACTACCTGCACACCTTTATTCTTTAAATCGTTGACCACTTCATCGTTGTGGATGATTGGACCAAAGGTATAGATTGGTGTATCCTTTTCTTCCTCAAGACAACGATAAACTTCGTTTACTGCGCGGCGCACACCAAAGCAAAAGCCCGCGCTTTTTGCAAGAATTACTTCCATCAGCGTGCCGCCTTTGCAAGCTCTACTACCTTTGCTGCTGCCTCTTTTATTGTCATGTTTGACGTATCAAGGTATACAGCATCATCAGCCTGTTTTAACGGTGCGATATCTCTGTGCGTGTCACGGTAGTCGCGCTCTTTAATATCGGCAAGCACAACGTCATATGGCGTATCATCGCCCTTTGACTGCAGCTCTAAGTAGCGTCTTCTTGCCCTTTCCTCGGCACTTGCTGTCAGAAAGATCTTTACATCTGCATTAGGAAGAATACATGTGCCAATGTCTCTTCCATCCATGATGATATCATTTTCCTGTGCAATCTGTCTTTGAAGTGATAAGAGATGCTCTCTTACAGCCGGCACTGCACCAACTACAGATGCCATATGGCCAATATGCTCTTTTCTGATCTCTTCACTTACATCCTCACCATTTAAATATACATGGCGCTCACCGTCGATATAACGAATGGAAACTTCTGTTTCTTTCGCAGTCTCTCCAATAGCGTTTGTATCTTCTTCTGGCACATGCTTACGATATACATACAGACCAATTGCGCGGTACATGGCGCCTGTATCTACATATATATAAGAAAGCTCGCTTGCTGCAAGCTTTGCGATGGTGCTTTTTCCGGCTCCTGCCGGACCATCAATTGCGATGTTAAAACCCATTTGTTTGTCTCCTTTTCTTTTTTACGATTCTTCTGCGAGGCGTTTCGGTGAAGTGTTTGTCACGCTATTCACGTATTTATACAATACTATCCCCCGCAAGGCTTCCCGTGGACCATGCAAGCTGCAGGTTGTAGCCCCCTGTGAGGCATCAATGTCTAGTAGTTCGCCTGCAAAATACAGTCCCTGCACAAGCTTTGACTCCATAGTCTTTGGCTGTACTTCCTGCACTTTTGACGCCGCCCTGCGTGATAATGGCTTCATTATAACTCCTGACACTAAGAATGGTCAATGGGAGATTTTTGGTTATAGAAACAAGATGGGCACGCTCTTCTTTTGTGATGGCGTTTACTTCCTTGTCTGGATTTATGCCTGACAAAATGACGATCTGCTCTGCTAGTCTTGCCGGGAATAAGCCATTTAATGCATTTTTAAACTGCTTATTTTTTTCCTGTGAGAAGTCTCGCAAAAGTCTTGCATCAAGCTGCTCGTCTGTAAGCGCCGGCTTTAAGTCTATGAAAGCAGAAAGCGGATTTTTATCAAGCTTTTTGACTATTTTACTGCTTGCACTTAATACAAGTGGTCCGCTGATGCCAAAATGAGTGAACAACATCTCTCCAAAATCCTCATACAGCTTCTTTTTGCCGTCTTTTACAGTGAAGGTAACATTTTTAAGTGACAGTCCCTGCAGTGTGCGGCACCAGTCTTCTTTTGTGTTAACTGGCACTAATGCCGGAAAGCATGGTGTCACTGTATGACCAAGCTCTCTTGCCATGCGGTGTCCGTCTCCCGTGGAGCCTGTTGACGCATAGGAAAGACCTCCTGTTGCAAGCACTATGGCATCGGCGCTTATTTTTTTTCCATCGGAAAGTGACACGCCTGCTGCACGTCCTTCTTCGGTGATGATATGCGTTACTTCTTTATTTAATATAATTTCTACGCCAGCCTTTTTTAAAAGGCGTGAAAAACAGCTTATGATATCGGAGGACTTATCTGACTCTGGGAATACGCGCTGACCTCTTTCTATCTTAAGCGGACATCCGCCGTTTTCAATAAGTTCCATGACATCTGTGTTGCTGCAGTCAGAAAACGCACTGTAAAGAAAACGTGGATTTGTCACGATCTGGCTCATGATTGTCTCCATATCGGAGGCATTTGTCACGTTGCATCGACCCTTTCCTGTGATAAAAAGCTTTTTGCCAAGCTTTTCATTTTTCTCAAGCAGTGTCACATCATGACCATTCTTTGCTGTCTTTAATGCAGCCATCATTCCAGCGGCACCGCCGCCTATTACTATTACTTTGCTCATAAAAAATTTTCACACAATCCTTTTTTCAAAAAAGGGACCTTGTTTTCCAAGAGTCCCTTAGTTTCTTATTTTTATTTAAATGATACCTACGAATTGCTCCGCTGCTTCGCATCTTTCGCAATTCTAAAAACATTCGGATTCGCTGATTTTCTTCGAAAATCGCTGCATCCTCATGTTTTTACGAGCTCAAGGTCACAAGCCTCTTCATGCAAGCATGATCAGCTTGTGACTTTTCGACCTAGTATCATACCGGGTATGCCTTATTCTTTGTATCTGCAGCAGCTGGATCTACCTTTGTCTGCTGTGCTTCACGATACTTGAAGAACTCAGTAGCAACCTGCGGGAACAGTGCATAGGTCAGTACATCCTCGTCCTGCTGGATATACTGAGCTGCCTCCTTGCGGAAGTTGTCTAACTGTGGCTTGATCAAATCTGCCGGACGGCAAGTGATCGGCTTCTCGTCTCCGATTGCCTTCTTCTGAACTTCCTTGTTAAATGGCTTAACAGTCTGTCCAAACTCACCTCTTAAGATCTTCTTGGACTCCTTGGTCATCATCTTGTATCTCTCGCCCTGAAGAACGTTAAGAACTGCCTGAGTACCAAACGATCTGAGAAGACGGAGTAACAAGCGGCGGCTCTCCGAAGTCCTTACGTACTCTCGGAACTTCCTCAAGTACCTGATAGTACTTGTCCTCAGCGCCTGCTTCCTTTAACTGGCTTACCAGGTTGGAAAGCATACCGCCTGGTACCTGATACATCAAAGTCTTGATGTTAACGCCCATAACCTTCGGTTGATGCGGCCAGACTTAAGAGCTTCCTCCTGAATCGGACGGAAGTAGTCAGCGATCTCTCCCAGAAGCTTCATATCAAGACCTGTATCGTATGGAGTTCCCTTGAAGGTCTCTACCATAACCTCAGTAGCCGGCTGGCTAGTACCCATAGCTAATGGCTCATTGCTGTATCGATAACATCTGCGCCAGCCTCAACTGCCTTCATATATGTCATAGATGCAACACCAGAGGTGTAGTGGGTATGAATCTGAATCGGAAGCTTTGTTGCGCTCTTAAGAGCTGTAACAAGCTCAGTTGCCTTATATGGAACAAGAAGACCTGCCATATCCTTGATACAGATAGAATCTGCACCCATGGACTCGATCTCTTTTGCAATCTTCTTCCAGTAATCAAGTGTGTAAGCATCACCAAGGGTGTAGCACAGTGCGATCTGTGCCTCAGCATTTGGGTTCTCCTTCTTGATTGCCTTTGTTGCGTTTACTGCTGTCTTTAAGTTACGCAGATCGTTGAAGCAGTCGAAGATACGGATGATATCCATACCATTTGCAACTGACTTCTGTACGAAGTACTCTACTACGTCATCTGCATAGTGATTGTAGCCTAAGATGTTCTGTCCACGGAACAGCATCTGCAGCTTTGTATGCTTGAAGCCTGCTCTTAATTTACGCAGTCTCTCCCACGGATCTTCCTTCAGGAAACGAAGGCTGGCATCAAATGTAGCACCGCCCCAGCACTCTACGGAGTGGTATCCTACCTGATCCATTTTCTCAACGATTGGAAGCATCTGCTCTGTGGTCATTCTAGTTGCCATCAGAGACTGATGCGCATCTCTTAAGACCGTCTCTGTAATTCCTACTGCCTTTTTACTTGCTCTGCCATTATATTACCTCCAAATTTTATCAGTATACTTTAAATGATGCCTACGAATTGCTCCGTTGCTTCGCATCTTTCGCAATTCTAAAAACATTCGGATTCGCTGATTTTCTTTGAAAATCGCTGCATCCTCATGTTTTTGCGGGTCCCAAGCTCAAAAACCTCATCGTGCAAGCACGATCGGCTTTTGAGTTCGATCCCCTGGCATCATACTCCAAATATTGCCATAAACGTACCTGCCGCAACGGCCGTACCGATAACACCGGCTACGTTTGGTCCCATTGCATGCATCAAAAGGAAGTTGCTCGGATCTGCCTCTGAACCAACCTTCTGTGATACACGCGCTGCCATCGGAACGGCAGATACACCTGCTGAACCGATAAGCGGATTGATCTTGCCCTTTGTAACCTTGCACAAAAGCTTTCCAAGAAGGACACCGCCTGCAGTACCAAATGCGAAAGCGATCATACCAAGTGCAACGATCTTTAAGGTATCCATCTTTAAGAATGCCTCTGCACTGGTAGATGCACCTACAGAAGTACCAAGAAGGATAACTACGATATACATAAGTGCGTTGGAAGCTGTCTCAGTAAGCTGCTTAACAACACACTCTCACGGAACAAATTACCAAGCATTAACATACCAATCAGAGGTGCAGTACTTGGAAGAATCAATACAACAACGATTGTTACGATGATCGGGAACAGAATTCTCTCCAGCTTAGATACCGGACGAAGCTGCTCCATCTTGATCTTTCTCTCTTTCTCAGTTGTCAGTGCCTTCATGATCGGCGGCTGAATGATCGGAACGAGGGACATGTAAGAATATGCAGCAACAGCGATTGGTCCCATGTACTGGGTCTGTCCTAACTTACCGCAAAGGAAGATGGAAGTCGGGCCATCTGCACCACCGATGATGGAGATAGCAGCAGCTGCCTTATCAGAGAATCCCATAAGGATTGCCATAAAGTAAGCAAGGTAAATACCAAGCTGTGCAGCAGCTCCCATAAGGAAGCTGATTGGGTTTGCGATCAGCGGACCGAAGTCAGTCATCGCACCAACACCCATGAAGATCAAGGATGGTAAAATACTCCACTCATCCAAGATATAGAAATAATGCAGTAATCCGCCGACACCGTTTGAAGTATCTTCCGGGTTTGCCATGATATCTGGATACATGTTAACAAGCAGCATACCGAATGCAATCGGCACAAGCAGTAACGGCTCGTATCCCTTCTTGATTGCCAGATATAAGAATACCAGCGCAACAAGGATCATTAACAGGTTGCCCCATGACAGATTGAAGAACGCGGTCTGGTGGATTAGATTGCCTAATGTTTCAGTTACATAACTCATTGTCTAATACCTCCCGTATATTTCCTGCATATGCAGGATTCACCTACCCATGTAGGAGCTTCATTAGTTCATTGTAGCAAGTACTGCGCCAGACTCAACGGACTGTCCTGCTGTTACATTGATAGAAGCTACGGTTCCATCCTGAGGTGCTACGATATCATTCTCCATCTTCATAGCCTCAAGAACAACGATTACCTGACCCTTCTTTACAGCGTCACCAGCGTTTGCCTTAACACCAAGAATCTTACCTGGCATTGGAGCGCTGATCTTTACAGCACCCTGTGCGCCAGCCGGTGCTGCTGCCTTTGGAGCTGCCTTCGGTGCTGCCTTTGGAGCTGCCTTTGGTGCTGCAGCTGCTGCAGATCCGGTTCCTTCTTCAACAGTTACTTCATATACATTGCCATTTACAGTAATTGGTATAATTTTTTCATCTTAATCTCCTTCTGCCGCTTTGCGGCTGCTTTTATGCTCTTTTCCAGTTGTTTGTCTTGCCAACTCTCTTAATAGAACGAACTACCAGACCATTCGGATCGGTACCTTCGCTTGCTGCGATTGCTGCTGCAATAACAGCTACAAGCTCAAGATCGTCCTCTTCTTCTACTGTTTCTTCTACTACTGGTGCAGGTGCCGGTGCAGGAGCAGGCTCTGAAGCCTTCTTCTTTGCTGCTGCTCTTTCCTCTGCCTCATGGATAAACTTGAAGCAGTAGATGATCAAGCTGATGAAGATCAGCATAACGAATACGACTGCCAGACCCATAACGGTATTTAAGGCTGCCTTTGACATCTTCTCACCCAGTGTATAAACACCGTTGAATGCAACAGAACTTAAATTTCCCTTCTTATCAAAGGTAACAGTGACAACTGCATCACGCTTGTCAAATGTTCCATCTACACTGACAACATAAATCTTGTTCTGGTTTTCGTAGCTGACATCAGCAGATCCTCTTTGATCTCGCTAACTGCGCCGAGTTCTTCCTTTGCATCTTCCCACGCTGAAAAACCAGCCTCAAATGCAGCGGCCTCATCCTCGTCATTTGCCTCAGCCTTTAACTCGTCAAGTGTTTTCTGCTCATTTACAAGTGTATCAATGAGTGCAACTGCCTCTGTCTTGTAGACAGCCATGTCCTCACTTGCTGTATCAGAAGCACTGGATGAGGAGCAGGCAGTCAGCCCAAACGCACACAGCAGCACACTTAATAATACTGCTAACTTTCTTTTCATATCTACCTCTCATTCCACCCCGTACACACATAGGGGATCATTAATCCGCGATGTGTTCACACGGTACTGTGTTTCTGCATTAAACGGTACCGTGCTTCTTTGCCGGACGGTCCTCTCTCTTTGTGAACAGCATCTCAAATGCTGCTGCAGCGATCTGTCTTGTAGTTTCTGGAGCGATAATGCTGTCTACATAGCCTCTCTTAGCTGCAGACTCTGCACTTGCCTGAAGCTTAGCGTAAGCTGCTGCCTTCTCGCTTATAAGAGCATTCTTATCATCTGCCTTTGCAATCTCATCTGCATACATGATCTTTGCTGCACTTACTGGATCCATCATGCCGATGGTAGCCTGCGGCCATGCATATGTCATATCTGCACTGTTGTTCATTGCTAAGGATGCTGTTCCGTTTGCTGCGCCTACGATTACATTTACCTTTGGAGCAGTCATATCATGGAATGCATAAATCAGCTTTGCAGCTGCCTTTGCGATTCTCTTCTCCTGGCACTTTGTTGCCTTGTATCCGGTAACATTTGTCAGTGTTAAAACTGGGATGGAGAATGCGTCACAGAAATTTACGAACTCTGCTGCCTTCTCAGCACCCTCTGCGCTTAAGGTACCGTCGAAGGTCTCAGCCTCCTTGCCCTCTTCGTCATATAAAGCAGTACGGTTTGCAATTGCGCCGATGGTGTTTCCGTTTAAGCGGATAAAGCCAGTTACCATATCCTTTGCGTAATCCTTCTTTACCTCAAAGAAGAAGTTATCATCAGAGATCATTGGCAGGCTAAGTGCCGGATCTGCTGCTGATGCTTCAAGATCTGTACATGCACGATTTAAGTCATCTGTGCACTCGCTGTAGGACATGTCATCCTCGTTGTTTGCCGGCAGGATGCTTACTAAGGTGCGGATGCTCTCTAACAGCTCATCTTCCTGTGCAACTACATCTACAATACCAGCCTCGCTGCTCTGGAATGCTGCGTTTGCTGTATTCTCAGTCTTGTTGCCCTCTAATGCGTTTGGAGAATTAACGAACAGCTTTGCGTTCTTTGCCTCCATAAATGTGAAATCAGTCAGAGCCGGAACTACTGCCATACCGCCGCCGCAGGTTCCGAAAACTGCTGTGATCTGTGGAACTACGCCAGATGCAAGTGCCTGGCACTCATACAGCTTACCAAATGCCTCTAATGCATCGGTAGCCTCCTCTAATCTCATTCCTGCACAGTCTACCAGACCGATTACCGGTGCACCTACCTTCATTGCAAGGCTGTAAAGCTTTACAATCTTCTTTGCGTGCATTTCTCCGATGGAACCGCCCAGAACAGTTGCGTCCTGGCTGTAAACATAGACAAGGGCACCATCAATAGTACATATCCTGTTAATACTCCATCTGCAGGTGTTTCTTTGTTCTGCAAATTGAAATCGGTATTTCTGGCAGTAACTGATCCGCCGATCTCAACAAAACTGTTGTCATCAAGCAAAGCACTTATACGGCTGCTTGCTGAATTCTGTGATGTTGTACTCATATTCGTCCTCCGTTTAATTTTTTATTCTAATGGTTAAAACCATTCTTCTTGCCATTTAACATTGTATCGTTTTTGAGCAAATAATTCAACAAGAATTTGCATTTTTTTGTACTTTTAATAAGACAAACTTCATTTCCTATGGTATAATGAATAAGAATGATAAGGGATACTCTATTTTTTCCCCAAAAAGAAAGGAAGTATTTGTTATGGAACGTAAAAATGCATGGAAATCCTGCGATGAAGCAAAGCTCGCACAGGTAAATGCACTCTGCGCTGATTATATCAAATTCATCTCCGACTGCAAGACAGAGCGTGAGTGCGTAGAGGAAAGTATCCGTCTGGCTGAGGCTGCTGGATACAAGAACTTAAATGACTGTATCGAGCTGGTACACCATTAAAGGCTGGCGATAAGGTTTATGCTAACAACATGGGCAAGACACTTGCTTTATTTGTAGTTGGTACTGAGCCGATGGAAAAGGGTATGCATATCTTGGTGCGCACATTGACTCTCCTCGTATTGATGTTAAGCAGAATCCGCTTTATCAGGATGAGGATTTTGCTCTTCTTGATACACACTACTATGGCGGAATCAAGAAGTATCAGTGGGTTGCTCTTCCGCTTGCTCTTCACGGCGTTGTTGCAAAGAAGGACGGCACTGTTGTCAATGTTGTAATCGGTGAGGATCCGTCTGATCCGGTACTTGGTATCTCTGATCTTTTGATTCACTTATCTGGTGATCAGATGGCAAAGACTCTCTCTAAGGCAATCGAGGGCGAGAAGTTAAATCTGACTGTTGGAAGCCGTCCTGTTATGAATGCTGCTGATGACTGCAAGGAGCCTGTTAAGGAGCTGATCCTTTCTATGTTAAAGGAAAAGTATGACATTGAGGAAGAAGATTTCCTGTCTGCTGAGCTTGAGATCGTTCCGGCTGGTCCTGCAAGAGATTATGACTTGACCGCAGCATGATCATGGGCTATGGCCATGATGACCGTGTATGCTCCTACACTTCTCTTGCTGCTATGCTTAAGGTAGAAAATCCTGTACATACAAGCTGCTGTCTGCTTGTTGATAAGGAAGAGGTTGGAAGCAACGGTGCTACTGGTATGCATTCCCGTTTCTTCGAGAATATCGTTGCTGAGCTTATTGCACTGACTAGCGCATCATACAGCGATCTTATTCTTCGCCGCTGTCTGAAAAACTCCAAGATGCTCTCATCTGACGTAAGTGCTGCATTTGATCCAAATTACCCAGAGGTAAATGAGAGAAAGAACAGTGCTTTCTGTGGAAGAGGCTTCACATTCAATAAGTATACTGGTGCTCGCGGAAAGAGCGGCTGCAATGATGCTAATGCAGAGTATATCGCTTACCTTAGAAAGGTAATGGACGATGCAGGCGTATTCTTCCAGACTAGCGAGCTTGGAAAGGTTGACCAGGGAGGCGGCGGAACTATCGCTTATATCCTTGCAAACCTGAACATGGAAGTTATCGACTGTGGCGTTCCGGTTCTTAACATGCACGCACCGTGGGAAGTTGTAAGTAAGATCGACGTTTACGAGACATGCCGCGGATACGAGGCATTCCTTCGCGCAGAGAAGTAAATAAGATTACTCAATTTTAAACACACAAAAAATCCCCCCGGTAGAGGATTTCTCCTCTATCAGGGGATTTTTTTATGGTTACCACGTAGTCGGAAGTCCACCTCCAAATTCATAGCCTGCGGCGCGCACTGCATCTATCCATTCTCCAAGGATCTGTGTGTTTGTCGCTGACTTTGCATGAAGCAGATAGATTGCACCAGGATGAATGCTGTCCATGCAAAGCTGCAATGTCTCTGCCGGATCTTTCTGAGCATCGGAGTTGTAATCTAAATAGTGGAAGCTCCAGAATACGCTCTGGTAGCCGAGGCTTTCTACAAGACCTAATGACTGCTCACTTGTAGAACCCTCTGGGAATCTAAACAGCTTCATCTCGTAACCAAAGTTGTCTTTAACCAGGTTGTGAAGAACCATGATCTCGTTTGTCTGCTCCTCAAGTGAAAGCGATGGCATATTCTTGTGGTTGCAGGTGTGATTTCCTACAGTGTGACCGTCATCAATCATCTGTTTAATGTACTCTGGATTGCTGTCATAAAATTCTTTTGTGACAAAGAAGGTTGCTTTTATGTTCTTCTCGCGAAGTGTCTGAAGAATCTGAGGTGTAAAGCCTGCCTCATATCCCTCGTCCATAGTAAGATAAATTACTTTCTTTGATGTATCTTCAATAAACTTTGCATTATACTTCCATACAGCTTATTTAAATAATAGCATCCATTCGGAACATTTAACGCATCGCGATCCTTGTAATCTGCAATTCCGCTGAACTCATTCGTACTGAGTGTACTTAAATCACCACTCCAAAGCTCTGTAGCTGCGCTTGGTGCCTGTACCTGCTGATTTACAGTTTCTGGTGCCTTATCTGAAAGATATTCACTTGCAATGTAACATGTTGTACCGTTATATTCTACCTTACTCCACTCTGCAGTGTAGCCTATTCTGTGAATGGATGCACCCGCCTCAAGAGATCCTGCCTTTGCTGCATCTGTTGAAGCTGCCTCGCGAATATTAACCTTTTGTGTCGCATAAACTTCTTCATCTCGCGGCTCGTAGCCATCTTCTGCCTGTACAGCCTGTGACGATTCAGCTGCCAAGCTTGACGCGCTTGCTGACGAAGATGACGATACATTCACTTCTCCTGGCGCTACCGGAACTGGAATTGCTTCTTCCTCTGTCGTTACAGGTATAGTCTGCTCAATTGTTTGTTCTTGTGTCTGCTCTTGTGTTTGTGTCTGGCTTGGCAGCTGCGGAAGACTTGCTGTATCATTATTTTTTTTGCCGCAGCCTGACGAAGCCATCATTACTGCTGCAAGTACAATTACACTGCTTCTCAATTTCCAATTTCTCATCATTGTTCCTTTCACCATTCCTTTTCAAAAAAACCTTGTGTGTTAATTCCAAGCTCTTCTGTCAATGCCTCAAGCATATTTTTTTGTTCTGGCAATGTGCACCATGCAAGCCCACATCCAGCCTCTAGTCCGCCCGGAAGCGGTATCATGCGACCTGGAAGCTTATACTTTGTGGCTGCCTGCTGCATATGCATGGCATCTGTCGTTGTAGGAAATACAACCATCAACTTTTTTTCTCTTTTTAATCTACTCACCTTATACCGCCTGATTTTTCTACAAATTACAGCAGTAAAGAAAGTACACGCATAATATACCAGACAAATGCGCGTTTGTCTACTGCCTGTTCCGGATAAATTGGATATGTACCTAAACATACCTCACTAAGCCAAAAGGAGACTTCACCGCAAACTTCATCTCTTAATACGGGCGATGCAAGCTCTTTTCTGGCTCTGATTTGAATTTCAATTTTCTCTCCATCTTTTGCAAGCACCTGATATTTATCTGGTGCATCGGGACAGATTAACTTTACCTGTGACTTTGTCTGCTTAGTCCAGTCATATACACCATCAATAACTGATGCGCTCATTTTGGGTACTGCCGGTGTCTCAAGCTTTTTTGTTTCATAAGCTGACAGCCCATAGTTCATAAGCTTTTTTGTATCAGCCCATTTATAGCTTTTATTTCCCGGCCAACCGCATGCAAGAAGCGATACTATATAAAGACGCCCATCTCTTTCTAGGGCACCGACATAACAATACCCTGCTTTTCCTGTAAATCCTGTCTTCCCTGTCAGTGCACCGTCCATCATCTGCAAAAATGCATTATGATTATACACTGAAAATGAATACTTCCCTGTCGTATCGGTAAATTCATACTGCGCTGTACGCGTGATCTTTAAAAATTCTTTGCTTTTTGTCGATGTACGAATGCAATAACGAAGAAGAAGGGCAAGCTCTCTTGCCGTTGTATAATGTGCCTCATTATCTAACCCGTTTGGTGTTACAAAATGTGTCTGGCTAAGCCCGATCTCTTTTGCCTTTTATTCATCCATGTAGCAAAGCCCTCTACACTTCCTGCAGCTGCCTCTGCTAAGATAACAGCCGTATCGTTATGGCTTTCTAACATCAATGAATATAAGAGATCCTCGCAGCGAAATGACCAGCCTTTTTGCACGCCAAGATGCACCTGCGGCTGTGAGGCAGCATAGGCAGATGCTGTGCATATTTCTTCTGGCTCCATCATCTCAAGCACAAGAATACATGTCATAATCTTTGTCGTGCTTGCCATAGGCAGGATCACATCTTCCTCCTTACCGTAAAGCAGTCTGCCAGTATCTCCATCAATTAATGCAGCTGATCTGGCATAGAGTGATTCCTGCGCTGGCATTTTTGCTTCATCCGCAGACAACACGATCTGTGCAAACAGCAGGACTGCCACAGCAAATGTTGCCAGTCCTGCCATCATGCTTCGTCTTATTTTCTTTGCTTTATTACTTGTGTTTATAGGATTCACCCACCGCTTTGCATTTTCTAACATACTTTATGCGCGGTGCGAAAATTTTATGAACAAACAAAATCAAAAGCTTTTTATCTCATAGTAAAGTGTTGCCACATATTGGCAGCCCTTCCATACCGGCTCCTTTGACGTATCTTCTCTTGACAGACGCCAATCAAGCCAAAGTTCTTCTGCCGCAAGCGCCATATGACACATTGCAATGCCAATATCAAGAAGCGTCAGCTCTTTCATGCGTTTTGTCTGCATCAGACTTTCTTTTTTCATAAAGATATGAATTTTTCCATCCTGCGTCATAAAACGCCAAGGCTGAAGATTGAATGCAGATGCGCAATCCTTGCTGCCTCGATAATCTTTCGGGCATTTTGCTGCGCTACCGGCGGCTGATTCACAAGCTCTGTTATTTTTTTGCGGCTAGCCGGCTTTTTTACTGCCGTGGCCGCCGCCTTTCCAAATGCCACAACAATCATCGGCTGATACTGGTCAAGATCTGGCTTTGACTTTGCATCTCCAAGATAACATGTAGCAAAGCCCTTTGATACCAGATATAAAACCAGCTGCTCCATCACATATCCGGCATTGACTGCCGCAAATGGATGATCCTTTGCTGAAAGCACCAGATAATATGGTGCCTGCACCAAAAACATGCCTTTAAAAACATGCTTTTGTGTATTGTATGCCTCCACAACGGCGATCCTGTACGCTGCCTGCGGATGCAGCGGTGCAAGTGTCTGAATAAAGCAATTAATCTGCTTCATAATATGCGGATCAATTGCCGTCATCTGAAAACGCCTGACGGAATGGCGTCTGCCTATTGCTTCGTATTGTGTCATGTTTCACCAGCCTTTCAGACAAGTGTTTCCAACTCCGTTACTAACTCTCCAAATAATGCCAGTGCATCAGCTACCGGCTTTTCTGTTGTCATATCTACACCAGCCATCTTTTAAAAGATCAATAGGATCTTTGCTCTCGCCGCCCTTTAAGAAGTTCATGTAGGCATCTACTGCCGGCTTTCCTTCCTTTAAGATCTTTGCAGACAACGCAACTGCTGCGGAGTATCCTGTTGCATACTGATATACGTAGAATGGTGTGTAGAAATGAGGAATACGCATCCACTCGTATGCAATCTCCTCATCCTTTTCCATATCTGGTCCAAAATACTTCTGGTTTAATTCCAGATACATCTGACTTAATGCTTCTGCTGTCAGAGGCTTTCCCTGTGCACAGTAATCATGTGCAGTCTTCTCAAACTCAGCAAACATTGTCTGACGAAACAAGGTTCCCTTAAAGCTGTCCAAATAATGATTTAACAGATATTTTCTCTGCTCCTTATCTGTTGTCTTTTCCAAAAGATCATGCATCAATAAGCATTCATTGCATGTAGAAGCGACCTCCGCAACAAAGATCTTGTAATCAGAGTATGCGTAATCCTGTGCAGTTCTTGAATAGTAGGAATGAATGGAATGACCCATCTCATGAATCAGTGTAAATATCGCTGTCAAGATTTTTTTGTGTAGTTTAACAGTATGAATGGCTGTGAGTCGTAGCAACCCCAAGAGTATGCGCCGCCTTTCTTTCCCTTGTTTGGATAAATATCAATCCAGCGGTTTTCAAGACCCTCACGCGCATGAGAAAGATAATCCTCTCCCATCGGCTTTAATGCCTCAAGCACCATCTGCTTTGCCTGCTCAAACTCGTATGTCTGATTCTGTGCGGCAACGATTGGTGTGTAAACATCATACATGTGAAGCTTGTCTACGCCAAGCACTTTCTTTCTAACAGCAACGTAGCGGTACATCATAGGAAGTGCCTCGTGAACAGCACTTAATAAGTTGTCGTAAACGCTCTCTGGCACATTGGAATCTGCCAAATACATAGCACGCGCTGATGAATATTTTCTTGACTGTGCATAAAATTTTGCCTGCTTTAAGTTGCCGCGGTATATTGCCGCAAATGTATTCTTTAAGCTTGCAATCTGACCGTAAAGTGTCTTAAATGCACCTTCTCTTACTGCACGGTCTGGTGATTCCATGTAGGAAATATATGTGCTGTTTGTCAGCGGCAGATGTGTGCCGTCCTCAAGCACGATATCAGGATACTTCATATCAGCATTCATTAACACGCTGAAAATATCATCTGGTGCCTCTGCCATGTCTCCTGCTGCAGCTAAAAGCTCTTCTTTTTCTGCATCTAATGTGTGCTCCTGTCCGCGAAGCATCTCTTCAATCTTTCTTCCATAATAAGCAGTGCGCTCATTTTCTTTTTCTGCAGCTTCTAACTGCTCCTTGCTGTAAGAAAGAATCTCCGGCTCTACAAAGGCACTGGCTGCGCCAATCTTTACACCAAGGCTGCCGATCTTTGCTGACATTGTCTGGTAGGTGCTGTCTGTCGTGTCCTGATCAAAGCGCATTCTTGCGTAAACACTCAATTTGCTTAAACGGCGATGCAGTCCATAGTAAGCATCGAGAACTGCCGGGATCTTACTAACGTCCTAGCTTCAATTGCCCCCTTTAACTTTGCAAATTCTGCTGCGTCCTTTTACAAGAGCGGCGTAA
>ENA-OQAA01001121-OQAA01001121.1-human-gut-metagenome-genome-assembly--contig:-NODE-1121-length-14919-cov-3.125473_pt1 | contig 14919 bp, 19 predicted proteins | sample MGYA00242489_ERZ504515 | MGnify/ENA primary metagenome ERZ504515 (study PRJEB26092, sample SAMD00036237) | human gut metagenome | host: Homo sapiens | study: EMG produced TPA metagenomics assembly of...
TGGTACTTATGGCAGGCAGCCTACCGCGTGTGCGCCTGTTGTCCGGCGGTATTCTGGGGCTGCTGGGGCGGGCTGTTGTGGTCTGCATCCTGCCCAACGTGCTGAACCTTGCGTTTTATATCTGGACCAGCGATGCCGCCTATCTGCGCACCCAGGCTGGCCGCCTTTGGCAAAAAATTACCCATCGTTAAGGGGGAAACACAACATGGCAACCATTGGCATGCTGTATATCTGCACCGGCAAATACACCGTGTTCTGGCCGGAATTTTATGAAACTTTCAGCCGGAACTTTTTACCCGGCTGCAAAAAAGAATATTTTGTCTTTACCGATGCACCGTCCATCGCTCACGAGGATGACCCGCTGTGCACCGCATTGACCAGCCCGCCTATGACTGGCCGCTGAGCACCATGAAGCGCTTTGCGATTTTCCTAACCCAGGAAAAGGCGTTGGAACAGCTGGATTATCTCTTCTTTTTCAACGCCAACCTGACCTGCCGGGAGGTCATTACCCCGGAAGAATTTTTGCCCCGTCCGCAGCAGGGGGAACAGTTGCTGCTGGTCCAGCAGCCGGGGTTCTGGAACAAAAAGCCGATGTTTTACAGCTATGACCGCAACCCCAGATGTACGGCCTATATCCCGTACAACTGCGGGCGGGACTATGTTTCCGGCGGGCTGAACGGCGGTACCTCCGCGGCATTCCTGGCCATGTGCAAAGAGCTGGACCGCCGCACAGAGCAGGATATCCGCAACGGCGTGGTGCCCCTGTGGCATGACGAAAGCCAGCTGAACCGCTATGCCGCCGAACACCCCGGCAGCTACCGCCTGTTGCCCCCCACTTACTGGTACCCGGAAGGCTGGCAAATGCCCTTTGAGCAAAAAATCATTGTGCGCAATAAATCCCGCTACTTTGATGTGGCGGCGGTCAAACACCATTCTCAGCACACCCGCAGCTGGCTGCAATGCAAGTGGGAAGCGTTTTGTGAAAACTACCTGCCGTACTTGCTGTGCGCGAGGGACAAACTGCTGCACAAACACCTGTAACCTAATTAGCAATTAGAAATTGCAGAACTCCCGTAGGGGCGCACATTGTGCGCCCGTCGCTTTGCCTTACATGAAATCAAACAATAGAGGAGGGGCGGCCTATGCCGCAAAAAAATGCACAGGACCGCCTGTGGAAAATTTTAACCCCGGTGCTGCTGGTTCTGGCGGTTCTCGCCATGGCCAAAACGCTGTTTGTGGGGCTGGAAATTGATGAAGAATATGCGTTCTCCCTGGGCTTCCGCCTGGTAAAGGGGGACCGGATGTTTTATACCATGTGGGAGCCGCACCAGCTTTCGGCCTTACCGGCAGCGCTGGTGCTGGCTCTGTATACCGCCATTGCAGGCACAACCACCGGGGCGCTGCTGTTTGTGCGCGCTGTGGTGCTGGTCTGCAAAGCGGCCATGAGCGCGGTATTTTACCGCGATTTCAAGCAGACCATTGGCCGCCATGGGGCGCTGCTGAGCGCGGTGGTGCTGTTTGTCTACACCCCTAAGTGGTTCCTGGGGCCGGATTATATCAGCCAGCAGTTCCACTTCACCGTGGCGGCATTTTTGTGCTTTTACCATTATTACACCCATGGTTTCCGCCGCCCATGGCTGGTAGTGCTGGGGGCGGTGTGCGCCTGCTTCAGCTTTCTGGCGTTCCCGCAAAGCGCACTGGCGGCGGCGGTGATTTTTATCGGCATGGTGTTGCTGGGCCGCCGCGGCAAGGAGCCGACGATCTGTAAGATCCCCCGCGGCGCGGTGCTGTTTGTGCTGGGCTGTATGGCCTGCGCGGCAGCGTTTCTGGCGTATGCGCTGCCCGGCATGGGGCTTACCGTGTTTTTGCAGCGCGTCAGCCTGATCCTGAACGACCCGCAGTATGATTTTACCACAAGCCAGCGGCTGGCCCTGTTGGCAAGCCAGGCACTGAACACCGCCAAATTCCTGGCAAAGCCGCTGGCCGCCAGCGTGGTGCTCTGTCTGCTGTGGTGGGCCAAAACCCGCCAAAAACGGGATTGGATCGGCCTTGCCCTGAACCTTTGGGCTATTCTGGCGGCCCTGCTCTGCGCGGTGCGTGCTGTGGCGGACTCCAGCTCCGATGAGCGCTACTTTATGCCGCGCTGGTGCTGGCGGCAGCCTGGGCGTTCCGCAAGGGGCGCGGCACAGCGCGGGAGCGCTGTTCTGGCTGGCTTTCTGCCGGGCATGGCGGCGTATGCGTTCATTCTGCGCTCTACGCTGCTGGGCTTTTCGGCTACCTTTATGTATCTGACCTGGCCCGCGCTCTGCGGCTGCTTTGCCATGTTGGCGTGCAGGCAGGAGAATCCGGAGCAGGGAAAACTGCCCCAGGGCCAGTGTGTGCTGGCGGCGCTGCTGGTATTTTTGCTGGTATGCCGGTTCTGGTGCGTTCTGGTAACGGGTTGGAAGCCTGCCAATGTGGCAACAGCCAACCTGAAGCAGATCACCGCAGGCCCCGCCGCAGGGACCTGGGCGGACGAAAAAGCCGCCGATATGCAGATGGCCCTGTACGAAGCGCTGGAACTTGCGGGCAAGCAGGTGCTGCAGGCTATTGGCGAGCAGCACGGCCTTGGCTTTATGATGGCGGGAGGGACCTTGACCATCGGTCAGGCGTCCGTCATCTCCGGTACCGACAGCGACCCGCGGTTCATCCAGTATTATGAGGAACTGCCCGAGAAGCGTCCCGATGTGATTCTGTATGATGAAGCCGAAGTGCGCGATATGGCCGCGTTCCATGCCTGGATCGAAGAAAACTTTACCATCACCGCCCGCTACCCCGTCACCCACGGCACCGCCCACCTGCAAGTGCTGGTAGGCGATTGAGCTTTCCACAAGCACAGGAAAAAATGTGGAAAGTTTGCGGCATTTGCAAGGGAAACGACCCCACTATTATTTTTGAGCCGCGCGCCGCGCGGCGGTCCACCAACATTATTCTTTATTCTCTATTCATTATTCATTCAAATCGCATGATTCGCCTGGCAATCATGCGATTTCGTTTGACCCCCCGCCCCAAATATAGTATTCTATAATCAATCAAAATATCTTGTTCAGGAGGCTTGCCCTATGCCGGAACGCTTTCTTGTTTTTATCCCTGCCTATAACTGTGAAAAACAGGTGCCCCGTGTGCTGAACCAGCTGCTGGACTGTCAGGTGGCCGCTATGGTCACCGAGTGCATCGTGGTCAATAACCGCTCCACCGACGGCACCGAAGCCGCCGTGCAAAGCTGGATGCAGGCCCATCCGCAGGCCCCGGTCCGCCTGCTGCGCAACGACCAGAACTATGGCCTGGGCGGCAGCCATAAAGTGGCATTCCAGTACGCCGTTCAGCATAACTTCGACTACCTGATTGTGCTGCATGGCGACGACCAGGGCGATATCCGCGATGTGCTGCCCCTGGTACACAGCGGCCGCCACCGTAAGTATGATTGCTGCCTTGGCTCCCGTTTTATGCCGGAAAGCCGCATCAAGGGCTACAGCACTCTGCGTGTGGTGGGCAACTATGGCTTTAACTGGCTGTTCAGCCTGGTGGCCGGGCACAAGATCACCGACCTGGGCAGCGGCCTGAACCTGTACGCAGTGCCGCCGCTGGCAAACGGTTATTATAAAAATTTCCGGATACGTTGTATTTTAATGACTGCATGATCCTGGCCCTCTGCCACCTCAAGCAGAAAGTCCTTTTCTTTCCCATCAGCTGGCGGGAGGAAGACCAGGTATCCAACAATAAGCTCACCAGCTTTGGCGTCAGCCTGCTCAAACTGTGCGGGCGCTACCTGAAAAACAAAAACGAGTTTGTGACCCGCGAATGGCGGGAAAAACCAATCGAAGAATATACAAGCACCATCATTGCTTCCAATCTGTAAAGGGGGATGTTGATTATGAAGGTTCTGGTAACGGGTGCTGCCGGGTTTATCGGCGGCCAGCTTATGCATGCATTGTGGAAAAACGGCCATACCGCCGTTGGTGTGGATAACTACAGCTATGGCAGCGCCGATAACCTGCATTTTGACGACCATGATTTTTCCGCCGATGTCATCAAGATGGATATCCGCGATAAAGAGGGCATGAAAGCCCTGTTTGAGCAGGAAAAGTTTGATATCGTCTATAACATTGCGGGCATTGCCCCCCTGCCGGACTGCCAGAGCGACCCGGTGGAGGCCGTCAGCGTCAACACGCTGGGCCTTGTCAACGTGCTGGAAAACGCCCGCCGCACCGGTGTTAAGCATGTCATTCAGGCATCCACCAACGCGATGTACGAGAATGAAACCGAGTTCCCGACCGTGGAATCCAAGTTCAACCCGCCCACGCTGATCTATCCCAACACCAAATACTGCGGCGAGCGGTTCTGCCAGAGCTTTGCCGATACCTACGGCATGAATATCACCTGCCTGCGCTTTGCCAACGTTTACGGCCCGCACATTGACTGCCTGCGCAAGCAGCCGCCGTTTGTGGGCTATATGATCCGCGAGCTGTACTATGACCGCGTGCCGGAGTTCCACTCTGACGGCAACCAGCGCCGCGATTATATCTATGTGGATGACCTTATCGACCTGGCCATGCGCGTGTGGGATCAGCCGGGCTTTGATGCCGTCAACGTTTCCAGCAACAAGAACTACTCCGTCCGCGAACTGTACGCCACGGCCTGCGAGCTGATGGGCAAGCAGATCGAAGCCAAATACTGCCCGTCCAGCCATTACTGGGCCAAGTACCCGGAGCTGTACGGCGGCGCTTACGGCATCAAGCCGGAAATTCTGGACCACGAGGTCAACAAGTATTCCCTGTGCGATAACACCCACGCCAAAGAGTGCTACGGTTGGGAACCGAAGATCGACATCCGCGAGGGCCTGCGCCGCGTGATTGAGAACGAGTGCGCCATGCTGGCTGCCCGCGATGCGAAAGGGGAATAATATGGCAAAGCTGCACCTTGTAATGCCGATGGCCGGGCGCGGCAGCCGCTTTTTTGAAAACGGCTTTGTGATGCCCAAGCCCCTGATCGAGATCAACGACCGCCCGTTTTTCTATTGGGCAACCCAGAGCATTGCCAAATTTGTGGACTGTGCCGATATCACTTTTGTGGTGCTGGAGGAGCATATCCGCGACCATGCCATTGACCGGGAAATCAAAACCTATTACCCCAATGCCAAAATCGTGGCCCTGCCCGAAGTGACGGAGGGCGCCGCCATCACCGCCTGCGCGGGGCGGAAAGCCTGCCGGACGATGAGCCGCTGCTCTTTAATGACTGCGACCACCTGTTCCTCTGCAAGCCGTTCAATGAGTTTTGCAAGGCGGGCGATTTTGCCAACGGCCCGGACGGCGCACTGCTGACCTTTGCCAGCGACTCCCCGGCCTACAGCTACCTGCAATATGGGGCCGACGGCAGGGTGTGCCACACGGTGGAAAAGCAGGTCGTCAGCATGATGCCATCTGCGGGGCGTATTACTTCAAAAATAAGCAGCTCTATGCTTCCGCCTGTGCAGAGTACCTGCACCACTGCGATTATAAAGAATTTTTTGTTTCCGGCATTTACAACGTGCTGGCCGCCCGCGGGGCGGACCTGCGCGGATTTGCAACTGATCTGCACCTGCCCTTTGGCACCCCGGCGGAGTATGCCCAGGCGGAACAGGAAGCCAACAAGGCCGCGTTTGAAATGCTGATGTAAAATCCCCCCAATAAACTAACGGATTCAGGTGACCGCCGATGCAACCTTTCGGGACCATTTTATTATTGCTGCTTTCCTCCGCGGCATTGGTGCTGCTGGGGCATGTGTTCCGCCTGCTCCGGTGGGAACAGTTTATCCGCATTTATGAATACCCCCAGCGCCGCAGCCTGCTGCGCGCCATGGCCGGGGGCTATGCCGTCAACTTTCTGCTGCCATTCCATGTGGGCGATTTTCTGCGCGCCGCTCTGGCTGGCCGCAAAATGAAAACCGGAACAGGCTTTGCTTTTGCCACTGTCATCATGGATCGCTTTCTGGATGTGTGGGTGGTGGCGCTGCTGTTCGGCGGGTTCCGGCTGGCCGGGCTGGGCGGCGCTGCGGTTTTGGGCGCGGCGCGGTATTATCTGGTTTTTGCGCTGCTGCTGGCCGCCGCCCTGGTGCTGGTGGTGCTGCTGCGGGACCTGCTCAAGCGGTGCTGCCTGGCCGTGTGCAGCATTTTCAATGATACCATCAAGCTGGACGGCCTTGTGTTCTGCTGGAGTCTCATCAATACCTTCAAGGATCTGCGCCGCGTCAACCTGTGGCGGCTACTGCTCAATACAGTTCTCATGTGGGGGGCCTACCTTGCTTCTTACGCGGTGCTGGGGCAGGCAATCATTGCCTGCGGCGGCGCTGGCGGCAGCTTTGGCTTGGTGGAAGTGTTCAACATGCTGTTCGGCGTCAAGAGCGTGGATGTGACCAGCCTTGGCGTGGCGGGCTCCCTCGGTTTGAGCGATGCCGCCCGTGGGCTGGTGATCGCCTGGTTCCTGCTGCCGCTGGCGGTTATGTTTGCGGCACCTCTTTTGCCGGAACATCTGCGCGCCGCCCTGAACGGTGCAGCGGAGCCGATCGCCAACCGGGAAGCCGGGCAGGAAAACTACCTGAACTTGCTGCCTCAGGTGGACCCGCGGGACCGCGGCGCATTCCTCAACCAGTATTTCAGCCTGCAGAACAAAGCCTATGTGGCCAAGTTCATTGAGATCAACCAGAACATTACCATTTTGCAGGATTATTCCGCCGGTTCCAACGCAACTACCATGCTGTGTACCGATGGTACCGCAACCTTTTACCGCAAATACGCCTTTGGCGCGGACGGTGCCAAACTGGCCGAACAGCTGCCTGCTGCGCCGCAATGCCGCCCGCCTGCCGCTGTGCGAAATTCTGCGCGAGGGCACCGGCGAAGGCTACTGCTGGTATGATATGACCTATTCCGGCAGCGCGGTGGGGCTGTTCCGCTATATCCATTCCAACCCGCCGGGAAAAAGCGCAGCCATCCTGCGCAGTGTGCTGCGGGCACTGGATGAACAGCTCTACCGCCCCACAGCTCGCCCGGCAGATCCCGAAAAAATAGAGGAATACCTGAACAAAAAGATGGATGCCAATCTGGAAAAGATCCGGGACGCCCGCATCTTGAAAGAACTGTGGAACTATGACCGCATCTGGATCAATGGCCGCAGCTACCGCAACCTGAAAGAGCTGGGCCGCCTGTTTGACCACAATGCGCTGCGTACCCTGTTTGCCGCAGACCCCGTGGCGGATATCCACGGCGATCTGACGGTGGAAAACATCATCTGCCGCACCGATGTGGAAAACCCCGATAAAGCGTGGTACATCATTGACCCCAACACCGGCAACCTGCACGACAGCCCCTACCTGGATTACGGCAAACTGCTGCAAAGCCTGCACGGCGGCTATGAGTTCATGATGATGACCCCGCGCTGCACTGTGCAGGAAAACCATATTGACTTCCAGCTGACCCGCTCCGCCGCCTATGATACGCTGTTTGAAGCGGTCTGCGATGACCTGCGTGCCCGCTGCGGCGCGGCAGGGCTGCACAGTATCCTGGCGCACGAGCTCATCCACTGGCTGCGCCTGATGCCCTACAAGCTCAACAAAGATAAAAAGCGTGCCCCCATGTTCTATGCTGGGCTTGTCATGGTGGCCAACGACCTAAACACATGGGAAAACGAGGGAAAGTTTGATGAAAAAGCAAGGACTGATCGCCGTTGATCTGGACGGCACATTGATTGATACGGTTGCCGTCAACGCTGAAAGCTACCGCCGTGCGCTGGAGTCGTTCGGCTTTACGTTGGATTATGATTACTATGCCGCTTACTGCAACGGCAGGCATTACCGCGCCTTTTTGCAGCCGCTGATGGGCGGCAACCCCTCTGCCGAGGATGTGGAGCGGGTGCATGACCTGAAAAAGCAGTATTACGCCGCCAACATGGACATAGCCCGCAAAAACGAGGCACTGTTTGTCATCTTGGAAGCCCTGCGCCCCACCCATTACCTGGCCGTGATTACCACAGGAAGCCGCCAGAACGCAACGGAAATGCTGGACCACTTTCACTGCACTGACTGGTTTGACCTGATCCTGACCCAGGAAGATGTGGTCAACAATAAGCCGGACCCGGAGGGCTACCTGAAAGCCATGGCCCACTTTGGCGTGGACGCCGCCCATACCATGATCTTTGAGGACAGCGCCACCGCCTTGCCGCCGCCCGCGCCACCGGAGCCAGCGTGTTTGCGTGCAATCAGTTCTGACCTAAGGCAACACCGCACAATTCCCGCCTTACGGCTTAAGCACCGCTCCGACGGCTGCGGCACGGCATCTGCGTTGCCAAAATGCTCGATAATGTCGGGTTGCGGTACCCGCATCGTGCTTCGGGAGCAAAAGCCCCTCGCACTCTGCGACCACTGCCCCTGCTTCGGTTCGCTGTTTCCGCCACTGGCGGCGCTCACCTTTGCAGCATCCAGTATTATCTGCGCTTTTGGCCTAGCAGCTGCCGCACCTCGCTCGCCGTATCGGCACTTAGAATTATGCGGTATTGCCTTATGGCTTTTTGTTACCGTTTTACGCCGGTTGAGGGGTCAAAATAATAGGTCATACCATCAATGGTGGTTGTACCTTTGGCCATGGCACCGGTGATGGGATCGAAGTAATAAGTACCGTCGGCATTGGTGTTCCAGCCTTTGATCATCTGGCCGTTGGCATCATACCGCACCCATTTGCCGCCGCTGGATTCCTGATAGACATCCTTGCTGACGGCTTTTGCACCCTGCTGCACGTTATCCAGCCAGTACCAGCCGTTGCTGGCGGGGTCGTAAATTTCTTTACCGCGGTAGGCTGCATTGTTGGGGTCATAGCCCTGGCGCTTGCCGCCCTCGTACCAGTAATCTTTGCCGTTTATGTGCTTCCATGCGCAGTTCAGGGCAATACCGGTCACCGTATCAAAGCTGCAGGGCAGGCCGTCGATCGTTGCATCACCCTTGGTCATGGCACCGGTGACAAGGTCAAAGTAATAGGTACCGTCATCGTTGGTATCCCACCCTTTGATCATATGGCCGTTGGCATCATAGCGCACCCATTTGCCGCCGTTGGATTCCTGGTAAACATCCTTGCTGACGGCTTTTGCGCCGCCCTGGTTGGCGTCCAGCCAGTACCAGGCGTCGGAATCGGGGTCATAAATTTCCTTGCCGCGGCCAGTGGTGCCCTGCTTTACGCCGTTTTCGTACCAGTAGTCTTTTCCGTTCACGGTTTTCCAACCGGTATAGCCGCTGGCAGGGGGTGCGGTGGGGACTGGGATATCCCTTGTCTTGATATACTGGCGCACATCCTGGTGGTATTCCTGCTGGCTTACGGCATAATAAATGCCATCCCACTGGGCCGCAATGCCGATGCTTTGGAGACTTTCCTTCTTTTTCTCGGTCACTTCATGGCTGGCCGGATCCAGTTCATATTGTTTGATCCAGCTGCTCTGCTCGCACGCTTGTTTGTCCGTGGCGACCAGCAGCGTTCCGTCCAGCGCAATACTGCCGGCAACCACACCCGAATCATCTTCAAGCGCCAGGTTGGAATCACAGTCGCCCAGGTCATCACGCCAGAAAAGGCGTTCGCCGGACGCATAGTACCAGTCGCCCCCGCACGGAAGATTGCACTCTTTTTGTCTTTCCACCAGGTGTTTTCATAGGTATCGTCCGTGGCCAGGTTCACGATGTTCTGCGTGCCAAGGTTTTCAAGGTCAAAGGCAACGCTGTCATCGCCGTCATCGTTATGGTTGGTGTTCATCTCCTCTGTGGTACACAGCAGGTGTTTATGCATGCAATATCCCAGCTGATCCGAACCGTCCACCGGGTCATCCCAGGTGCAGTCCACCTGGTACCAGTTCCCGTCCAGCTCGACCATGTTCCACGCATGGCCGATATCTTTACTGGTTACCAGCACACCAGTGATACCCAGCTTGCGCAGGGTAAGGGCATACGTTTTGGCGTAACCGTCACAGACGGCAGTCCCTTCCAGCAGGGCGCCGCGCAGGTTGTGGTCGTCCTGCACACCATCACTAAGGTGTTCCCGGTCATAGGCAATGTTCTGCACCAGCCATTCATGCACATAGAACACCTTTTCCAGATCCGTCTGGCACAGGGTGTTGGCCTGGTCCACCAGCTGGTCCAGCTTTACCTGCATGGCGGCAACATCCTGCGCCGTGCAGTATTCAAGGCCGATTGCCACCGCCAGCCCGGTATCTCTGCTATAATAGCAGGACAATTTGCTGATGGCCTCGCCGCCTTCCACACGCGCATTCAGGTCAGCTAGGGTGGAAAGCACCAGATCTTTATCCAAGTTCAGGTCTTTGATATTTACTTTCTCTGCTGTTTCCGTATGGTTCTTTACGGCATTGGCCACGCGCTCCACTATGGTCTGCGCCGCCTGAATGTTGTTGTCATCCTCCGCCAGCGTTGCCGGCTGCGCAGCCAGTGCTTCACGGGCAGCTATGATGTTTTCCAGCGTGCCTTCCACTTCCACCACGCTGCTGTCCGCCCGTTTCCGGGGTCTGGGCCCAAACCGGAAGCGCAGTGGTACCCATCATGCCGCCGCCAAAACAAGGGCCAAAATCCGTTTATCTTTTTTCATTTTTCCTCCCTGGAATACAGCCAAAAAACGTTTTTGCCGCTGTATATCCTAATTTTAAATTTTACACGAAACAGAGGAGAAATACAATGCCAGACGCACCAACATCCTGCACAGAAAAAGTTTTCAGACTTTACATTTTTTAACAAAAAGGCTATCTTTTCGCGTGCAAAGTGGTGTATAATGATACAAAATATGGGGGTGTGTGTCCATTTTGGCACACCCCGGAGGCAGCGTGGGCGGAACGGTGTATCCGGCACGTTTCCACTGCCCGAACAACCGCCACCTGCCCTTGCCCCCCACCCGCAGCTGGTGGACAAAAGGAGGATGACTTTTTGATGGAACACAACATTCCCGAACTGGTTGCCCAGCTCACGCTGGAAGAAAAGGCCGGGCTTTGCTCCGGCGCGGATTTCTGGCACACCAAAACCGTGGAACGCCTGGGCATTCCCACCCTGATGGTCTCGGACGGCCCGCACGGCCTGCGCACCCAGGACCCGGAACAGGACGACCCCAACCACCAGCCGCAAGGGCGGTCTGCTTCCCCGCCGGGTGCTCCGTTGCCGCCAGCTTTGACCCCGACCTGGCCCGCCGGAGGTGCGGCCATCGGGCGGGAAGCCCGCGCGTTCGGCGTTGGCGTTGTGCTGGGGCCTGCCGTAAACATCAAGCGCAGCCCGCTGTGCGGCCGCAACTTTGAATATTACTCCGAAGACCCGGTGCTGGCCGGGGAGCTGGCCACCGGGTACATCAACGGCGTACAGAGCCAGGGGGTTGGTACCTCCATCAAGCATTTTGCCGCCAACAGCCAGGAGTACCGCCGCATGAGCGCATCGTCCGACATGACGGAGCGTACGCTGCGCGAAATTTACCTGCCTGCATTTGAAACCGCCGTCAAGAAATCCCAGCCCTGGACGGTGATGTGCAGCTACAACCGCGTGAACGATGTATTTGCCAGCGAAAGCCGCATGCTGCTGACCGATATCCTGCGCACCGAGTGGAACTTTAAGGGCTTTGTGATGTCCGACTGGGGCGCTGTAGCTGACCGTGTAAAAGGTGTTGCGGCTGGGCTTGACCTGGAAATGCCCGGTTCCGGCGGTGTCAATGACGCCAAGATCGTGGCCGCCGTTAAAGCCGGCACCTTGAGCGAAGCCGCGCTGGACAAGGCTGTGATCCGCATTTTGAACATTGTGTTCCGCGCGGCGGACGAAGCTGCCGCCCCGCTCCGGAGCTGGACCTGAAAGGCGACCACACCATCGCCGCAGAGCTGGCCAAGGAATGCGCCGTGCTTTTGCAGAACCGCGGTGTGCTGCCGCTGAAAAAGGGCAGCAAGGTAGTATACATCGGCGGCTTTGCCAAAACGCCGCGCTATCAGGGCGGCGGCTCCAGCCACATCAACACCATCAGGGTGGACAGCGCGCTGGAAATGGCCGAAAGCCATGGCCGCCGAGTGAGCTATGTGGAGGGCTTCCCCGCTGATCTGGACCAGCGGGAGGAAGAAGAGTTCCTGCGCGCGGTTTCCGCCGCAGCGGAAGCTGACGCGGCGGTGATCTTTGCGGGCCTGCCGGAATCTTTTGAAAGCGAAGGCTTTGACCGCAGCCATATGCGCCTGCCGGAAAGCCAAAACAACCTGATTGCCCGCGTGGCCGCCGTGCAGAAAAACACTGTTGTGGTGCTGCACACCGGTTCCCCGGTGGAATGCCCCTGGGCCAACGATGTGAACGCCGTGCTGTGCATGTATCTGGGCGGCGAAGGTGTTGGCGCTGCGGCGGACGCCTGCTGTGGGGCGATGCCAACCCCAGCGGCCGCCTGCCGGAAACCTGGCCCCTGCGGCTGGAAGATACCCCGTGTTATCTCGACTTCCCCGGTGACGGCCGCCATGTGGAATACCGCGAGGGCGTGTATGTCGGCTACCGCTGGTACGATGCCCGCAAGATGCCGGTGCTGTGGCCGTTTGGGCACGGGCTTTCCTACACAGGGTTTGTGTACCGCAATGCCCAGCTGACGGCGGACGAGTTTGCCGAGGGCGACAGCGTGCGGGTACGGGTGAGCGTGAAGAATGTTGCATGATGCCCGGCAAGGAAGTTGTGCAGCTGTATGTAGCAGACTGCACCGGCACCACCGGCCGCCCGCCCAAGGAGCTGCGCAAGTTCGTGAAGGTCAAGCTGGAACCTGGCGAGGAAAAGCAGGTAGAGTTCACCCTGACCGCGCAGGATTTGAGCTACTATGACGAAACGCTGGGCAGCTGGTACGCCGCCCCAGGCGAGTACAAGATTTTACTGGGCCATTCCAGCCGGGATATCCACGCAACGCTCAGCGTGCGGTTCAGCACCCCGCGCCGCCGCCCGTTCGTGATTGACGAAAACACCACCATCGGCGAGCTTTCCAAGGATGACCGCACAGCTGCCATCATCCAGCAGGTGCTGGCACAGACGGGCAATGCCCTGACCGGCGGCAACGCAGGCGGCAGCGAGATTGCCAGCAGCGAAGCCGTAGCTCAGATGCTGGATTCCATGCCGCTGCGCGGCATCGTGAACTTTGGCGGTCCCGCTGCAGCGGGATGATCACCCCGCTGCTGGAAATACTGCGCGCCGCTATCCAGTGATTTGGGCCTTGGCGTAATCAAGGCATCCCCGAACCCCGCAAAAGAGAGTTGAAATATTCCGATCAACACATTATTTATAAGGCAACACCGCACAATTCCCGCCTTGCGGCTTAAGCACCGCTCCGGCAGCTGCGGCACGGCATCTGCGTTGCCAAAATGCTCGATAAGACATCCAGTATTATCTGCGCTTTTGGCTTAGCAGCTGCCGCACCTCGCTCGCCGTATCGGCACTTAGAATTATGCGGTATTGCCATAAAAGAAGTACATGCAGGAGGAATATCCCATGCAATTTCGTTTTCGCTGCGCGGCCGTTCTGACCGCCGTATTGCTGTGCAGTGCTGCTGCACTGCCCGCTTTGGCGGAAGAGACCGCCACGCCGGAAACCGCCGACAGTGTTTCCACCTACACCGGTTGGAAAACCGTGAACGGCAAGGATTACTGGTACGAGAACGGCGTGAAACAGGGTACCACCGGCCGCGGCAAAGAGATTTACGACCCTGATTCCGACGCCTGGTATTGGCTGGACGCCAACCAGGGCGGCGCAAAAGCCGTGAGCAAGGATGTTTACCAGGAATCCAACGGCGGCAAATGGGTGCGCTACGATGCAAACGGCCATATGATTAAAGGTTGGGATACCAACGATGACGGCACCTATTACTTTGACCTGATCACCGGCGCATGGCCAAGGGCGATATTGTGGTGGACAACCTGCCCTGCAGCTTTGATACCAACACCGGCATTGGCTGCAACCTGATGTGGCACAGCATGGACGGCAAAGATTACTGGTATGAGGCTGGCAAGCGCCAGGGTTATGATCCAATAATGCAGCCTACCGCGGCAAAGAAATCTATGATCCGGCCTCCGGTGCCTGGTACTGGCTGGATAACGTGCAGCAGGGTGCTAAAACCGTCAGCAAGGATGTATACCAGGAATCCGAAGCCGGCGACTGGGCCGAAAACGCAGACGGCACCGGCAAGTGGGTGCGGTATGATGCCAACGGCCACATGGTAAAAGGCTGGGATACCAACAATGACGGCACCTATTACTTTGACCAGGTGTACGGCACCATGGCCAAAGGCATTGTGACGATCGACGGCAATCTGTACCTTTTTGATGTTGATACCGGCGTGATGCAGGCCAGCATTACGACCAGCGAGGAAGCCATGGCAGACCGCGTGATCGAGCTGGTCAACCAGGAGCGCACCTCCCGCGGGCTGCAGCCCCTGCTCAAGCACGATGGCCTGATGGTTGCCGCAGCAGCCCGCGCCAAGGAGCTTTCCCAGCGATACAGCCACACCCGCCCCGACGGTTCTGAATGCTTTACCATTTTGTGGCACCTGGCATTGACTATGCCTATGCCGGCGAAAACATTGCCATGGGTCAGAGAACCCCGGAGATCGTGATGAACGACTGGATGAACAGCTCCGGCCACCGCGCCAACATCCTGAACGAAAACTATGACTGCATCGGCGTTGGCTACACTATGGTGGATGGCCACCCCTATTGGGTGCAGCTGTTTACCGGTGACTTTGATTTATAAGGCAATATCGCATAATTCTAAGTGCCGATACGGCGAGCGAGGTGCGGCAGATGCCAAGCCAAAAGCGCAGATAATACTGGATGCTGCAAAGGTGAGCGCCGCCAGTGGCGGAAACAGCGAACCGAAGCAGGGGCA
>ENA-OQAA01001122-OQAA01001122.1-human-gut-metagenome-genome-assembly--contig:-NODE-1122-length-14914-cov-1.731183_pt1 | contig 14914 bp, 21 predicted proteins | sample MGYA00242489_ERZ504515 | MGnify/ENA primary metagenome ERZ504515 (study PRJEB26092, sample SAMD00036237) | human gut metagenome | host: Homo sapiens | study: EMG produced TPA metagenomics assembly of...
GTTTTTGCAGATTTATAGAAACCTACATTTACAGAGGCATTCCGCTATGTAAGCACTAATGAACTTCATATAGGGTTATTGTTTCTTGCGGGACTCCGCATTTTTTCTAACGCGATTATATATTTTTAACATATCTAGGTGATGTGCGGTTTAAGATGAAAAATCCTTTTCAGGAGCTCTCTGAAGGGGGATAAAGGTCGTAAGACCGTACATTTTGTCAGTTTCTTCAATGCTTATCTTTGTAGAGTCAAATGAAAAAATAAGAAATATGAAAAGAAACTTCTACCTTCAGCATCCATTAATGGCTATGCATGACCCCAGAATGCAGAATCTGCTGGCTAAGGAAACGCTTAAAGGAACTGGTGCCTATTGGTTTATTATTGAAAAACTGGAGTTATTGCCCGAGTCGCGTGCTCAGGTGGAATACCTGCGCTCTTTCTGTAAGGTCCATAAGATTTCTTTTGCTTATATCAAGAAAATCATTTTCGGATACCAGCTTTTCGACTTTGAAGAGGATGGCTATTTTATGCCTGCGGAACTGAATCCGATACATGAACGGACGGAACAAACGATATGTGAACGGCAGGTAAACTGTATTGCGACTGATGCGGATTGTATCGGAAGCTCAGAGAAAGAGGTTCGAAAAACGCTCAAAAACAAGCGAGAATCATCGAAAAAAGAGCAAAAAATGGCTGAAAACAGTCAAAAAGTGCTTAGGAATGAAGGGGAAAAAGAATGCTTATCGTCTGGTAAATCGCTGAAAAACAATAGTATTAGCTCAAATGAATATACTGCTAATAAAGAGAATATAAGAGATATAATAACAACAGCAGCAGCAAGAAAAGAAAAAAAGACTGCTGTTGCTGTTGTTGATGATTTATCTGCCGTAGCTTTGACGGAGAGAAACCGCACATTGTCGCCTGGAATATCGAGCTTTGTCATTCGGAATGTCGGCCTCATCATCGAATGCCACACTTCAACGCCTCAATTGCCACACTTCACTGCCCCAACTGCCACACTTCACTGCAGTAATTGCCACACCTCAGCACAGTAAATACCACACGTCACGCCTGATTGGGTGTGGCATTGGGGACGATGAAGTGTGGCATTCGAAGGCTGTTTCTGAAGTTCACATTTGCGGGAGGAATTTTGAAATTGTCAGGGGAGCACTGCCTTATACCGTGTACACCTGCCTTGTGCATCGTAAACACGTATCAGGTAGAAGCCACGCACCAGACTATTTACGGGCAGGGTGAAACGATTTTCTGCATTTTCGGCATTGCTAATGTCGTATGTGGCAATGATTTGCCCACTGATATTGACGATTTCGGCACGGCTGAGGCTGGTGTTGCTTACTAAAGTGAGGTAGCCGCTGCGCGGATCGCCTGTCAGGCAGATAGCGGGGCGGGAAATTGTCGGGGTTTCGATACCTGTGCTGCCGTTCCCCAGATTCAGGAAGGTGACGATGGGGCTGTGGTCGGAGCAGCGGTACATATTGTCTTTTTGTACGCCGCTTTGATCGACGTCCATTTTCTGTGGTTCGTCGGCGTTGATACGGAAGGGACGGGCATCGGTTACTTGCTTTTCAAGGGTACTTGTGGCCAGACTGTGATCCAGATAGCCTACTGCGTAACTGCCATTACTGAAGTAAGCGTAACTGTACTGGTTTGGGGCGTAGGTGGTGAGCAGATTGACCAGACCACCGTTTTCGAGGGTACGGATGGGGTCTTCACAGGTATAGGCGTTCAGGTCGCCTACCACCAGGACGTCGGGATCATTGTAGGTTTTCGTGATTTCTTTGATGAACTTCAGAGTGGCTTCGGCTTCCTGCACACGGCGGGGATTATAGGCGCCTTTGGCCGTCGCCTTTATCTTTGTATTGTTCCGGAACATTGCTGCCTGATTTTGATTTCCAGTGATTGCAGCAGAGGATGAAACGCTCCTGATTGCTGTTCAGTTGGAAACCTTGGGCGGTTTTGCGTTCCGGCAGGTAATTGTCGGCGAGTTTGTTCAGACTGATGGCGCCCACGGGGGTAACTGCGTCGCTATTGTAGATGAAGCAGGCCATGCCCTGCACGTTGTCTTTATAATAGCGTGTCTTGTATTTCTGGGTGTTGCAGTTCCGGTTCAGGAGCTGGCAGAGTTCTTCCAGTCCGGCGGCTCCTTCTACTTCCACAAGGGCGTAGATGTCGGCTTGCAGTGCTTGCAGGGGCGAGGGCTACTTTGGGCAGCTTGAGGCTATAGGTGTTTACGTTTTTGCCGAAGTGTTCCAGGTTGAAGCTGACCACTTTCAGGTTGTACGTTTCCGGGGTGTCGCAGGAGGTGGGGCGTTCGTTGCCTTTGAATTCGGGTTTCCGGGTCAGGGTGATGGTGTATGTGCCGTTGCTGTAGCTGGCTTTTCCGGTCAGCCCTTCTATGGTTTGTCCGATGCGGCAGGTTCCGTCTGCATCGACGATGGGGAAGGAGCCTTGCTTTACGGTGAGTTGGTTTTTCTGGTTCTCCAGGTTCTTCTGATTGAACATATCTACACCCGGTTCGAACTTTTCGGTAGGATCCATAGCTGGCCGTTGGAAAAGGTCAGTGTGCCATACGTGTAGCTGTAGTTGTTTGTCAGCGTCAGGGTGTTTGTAATGGTCACTTCTTTCCCGTTCAGCGCTTGTTTTGAAGTCGTCAGGGAAAATAACCGGTTGCTGGGCAAACAGTAATATAGGGATCAGATTAAGAAGTAGAAGTAGCGGTCTTTTCATAAGTAGTTTCATTAGGTGGTTGTTTCTCATTTCTTAATTTTCATTTCCATCAGCACCGGATTATGGTCGCTGCACAGGTCCAGATCGGGCGAGTAGTAACGGTATCCCTGGATGCCGGGCGAATGGAATATGTAGTCGATGCGCAACAGGCGTTTGAAGTAGCGGTAGGTGTACATATAGCCCCGACCGCTGGTGCGGAAGCCGTCTTTGAGGACATCGGACAGTTCGGCGTAGGTGTAGGAGGATGGCAGGGAGTTGAAGTCACCGCATGCCAGTACGGGGTAGGGGCTGGCAACTACCAGTTGGCGGATGCTGTCCGTTTGTTCGGCGCGTTTCACGAAGTTGTCGTGCAGGGAAGTGATGGCGCCTTGCACGACTTCTGCTTCACGACGGGTGTCGTTACTGTTGGCAAGTCCGCGTTCCCATTTCCGGCGGTTCTGGCTGACGCTGGTGGTCTGCAAGTGGTTGTTGAGCAGACGGACGGTGTCGCGTCCCAGGACAATGTCGCACTGCATGCTACAGTTGGCGCTTTGCTGGTAGGAAATGAACTGGGGATTGACGAGCGGGTAGCGGCTGAACACGGCGATAGGAAGCACTCCGCGGATAGAATCCTCGGTAGGGATTAAGGCGTAGCGCCAGTGGGAAAATACGTTGCGGATGCTGTCCATCGGGAAGTATTTGTTGTCGCCACATTCCTGGAAGCAGAGGACGTCGACTTCCTGTTCTTTCATGTAGCGGGCGATTTCCTTGCAGGAGTAGCCTGTAATCTCTCCTCCGAAATTGCCAACGTTGTAGGTGGCTATTTTCAGGTATCCGTCGGCATAATTGCTGCTGTAGTGCCCTTCGGGAATCTTCTTGGTGAAGCTGAACTGGAAGATGGCGAAGGATATATCCGTAATTGAAAACTAATGCTGCAAGGGGAAATGAATGCCCAGCGCCTGCGGGCGAATGCCCAACAGATGGCGACTAACAGATTGCATAGCAATAGTGCGGGCAATGCTAATCCCAGTACGGGCATGTACCTTGAATTGGCGGGGTCGAAGTTCCCGGAGAATGCAGCAATCATCGTGACAAGGGCCAATACGATGCTCAGGAGGACTGGAATGCTGCAGAATAAACTTTTGATTTCTGATTTTCCCATGTTGTTGTAAAGCTACGGGCTACAAGTTACGAGTTACGAGCTACGAGTGCCTTTCGGTATGATAGCGCAGCCACTCGTAGCCCGTAGCTTGTAGCTCGTAGCTTATTTTATTACATTTACCGGTTTTCCGTCAATATATGCTTTTAAGTTACTGATAAGAATATGTATCAGCCTTTGGCGGGCTTCAAAGTTGGCCCATGCGATGTGAGGGGTGATGAAGCAATTCCGGGCGGTGAGTAACGGATTGTCGGCACGGGGTGGTTCTTCAGAAAGAACATCCAGTCCGGCAGCGTAGATGATGCCGGTATTCAGGGCATTGGCAAGATCTTGTTCGTTGATGAGCGGGCCGCGTCCGGTATTGATGAGGATGGAGGTGGGTTTCATCAAGGAGAGGCGGTTGGCGTTGATCAGTTCACGGGTACTGTCGTTCAGCGGGCAATGCAGGCTGATGATGTCACATTCGTGGAACAATTGGTCGAGTTCCGCTTTACGGATTTCGGGAGGAAGTTGGAGGCGCGATTTGGAAGTGTAGGCCCATACCTTCATACCGAAGCCGATGGCTATACGGGCGGTGTTGTAGCCGGTCTGTCCCAGTCCTACGATACCGATTTTTTTTCCGAGCAGCTCGATGAGTGGAGTGTCGTAGAAGCAGAAGTCGGGATTCTTGCTCCAGTTTCCCTTGCTGACTTCTTCGGAATAATGGCGTACTTGCTGGGTGATGTTCAGGATATGTGCAAATACCATTTGTCCGACAGAGGGAGTGCTGTATGCAGGGATATTGGTGATGATGATGCCGCGTTCGCGGGCGGCGTTGATGTCTACCACGTTGTAGCCTGTAGCCATCACGCCGATGTATTTCAGATCGGGCAGGGCAGCCATTGTCTCGCTGTTGATCACTACCTTATTGGTAAGGATGGCTTCTGCACCGGCAGCACGTTCAAGAACTTCGCCGGGAGCGGTGCGATCATAGATCGTGCACTCGCCTAACTCTTTCAACTTATCCCAGCACAGATCACCGGGATTCGTGGTGTAACCGTCTAATACTACAATTCTCATTTTGTATATATTTAAAGTGAGTACGCAAATTTAGGGAAAAGATTTAGGATTACGATTTTCTGAACTTATCCTCACCCCACAACGCTCTCATCCGTTCCGCATGTTTCTGTTCGGCAGCATTGTCTTGTGCTTCCCACAGACGGCGGTCTTTCAGCTCGTCGGGCAGAAATTGTTGCTTGACGAAGTGCCCGGGATAATCGTGCGCATACTTATAATTGTCTCCATAACCCAACTGTTTCATCAGTTTGGTAGGTGCATTGCGCAGGTGCAGGGGTACGGGCAGATTGCCGGTCTGGCGTACAAGTTCCAGGGCATTGTTGATGGCCATGTAGGCGGAGTTGCTCTTCGGGCTTGTGGCGAGGTAAACGGTGCTTCCGCCAGAGGGATGCGTCCTTCGGGCCAACCCACTTTCATTACAGCGTCGAAACACGCATTGGCAATCAGCAAGCGTTCGGGTTTGCCAGTCCCACGTCTTCCGAAGCGGAAATGACGAGGCGGCGGGCGATGAATGCGGGATCTTCTCCGGCTTCCACCATGCGGGCCAGCCAATAGATGGCACCGTCGGGATCACTGCCACGGATGGACTTGATGAAGGCGGAAATGATATCATAATGCATCTCTCCGTCTTTGTCGTAGGCAAGCGGATTCTGTTGCAGGCGTTCTGTCACCATCTCATCGGTGATGACGACGGGATCTCCGGCTTCGGAAGAAACAACGAGATCCAGGATGTTGAGCAATTTGCGGGCGTCTCCACCACTGTAGCGAAGCATGGCGGTGGTTTCTTTCAGCTCGATGGTACGCTCTTTCAGTATATGGTCGGTGGTAATGGCACGTTGCAACAGTTCCAGTAAATCATCTTTTTCCAAAGATTTCAGCACATAGAGTTGGCAGCGTGACAGCAGTGGGCGGATTACCTCAAAAGACGGATTCTCCGTGGTAGCGCTATCAGCGTCACTGTGCCTTGTTCCACGGCTCCGAGCAGTGAGTCTTGCTGTGACTTGCTGAAACGGTGTATTTCATCAATGAACAGGATGGGACTGCCTTGCGAGAAGAAACGGTTGCTCTTCGCACGGTCTATCACTTCGCGCACATCTTTCACTCCGCTGGTCACAGCGCTCAGGGTGTAGAACGGAGTTTCCAGTTTGTTAGCGATGATCTGTGCCAGAGTGGTTTTACCTACACCCGGAGGACCCCATAGTATGAACGAAGAAATACGTCCTGCGTCAATCATCTTGCGCAGCACCGCACCCGGTCCTACTAAGTGTTTCTGACCGATGTAGTCGTCTAAGGTTTTAGGGCGAAGCTTTCTGCTAATGGAGTCATGTGAATAAGTGTTTAACGTTTAGTGATTAGTGATAAGTAACTATGCTAATCACTAATCATTCATCACTAAGTCGCTATTTTAGAATATCATTAATATCATGAAGCGTATGCCGTCCTTCTTCACTCCCGGTATATCGGTATAGGTGAGGCGGCGTACATATTCGATATGCAACAGCTTGAATATGTTGTAGATACCTACACTGGCTTCCAAGTAGGGAGTGCTGCCCATTACGTGGCTGGTGGGGACACCGTCGCGCATGGGGAAAAGGAACAGTTCACTGTTATGGCTCTTGTACGGATTGTTTTTGTCCGTCAGGGTGCCGTACATACCACGGATGCGGAAAGTTTCGCGCCACTTCAACTTCTTGATAAGCGGGATGCGGTTGAACAGCTTTCCGTTCATGTCATAGGTCAGGGCGAGAGAGGCGTAACGGTCGTTCAGGAACTCCATGTTGTTGATCAGGCTGAATGACTCGTTGTGCTGGGTGATGTATGACAGATTTGCCATGGGCAGGTTCAACAAGGGGAACGGTACAGTGTTCCACTGTGCGCCGGCACGGGCGGTAATATCCAGTTTACCCCACGAACCGAACCAGAAACGTTTGCGGATACTGGCTTCCGTAAGGTTGAAGTTGTACTCGCCACCTAACACGCCTTTCAGACCGAGGGTGTGGGAGAGAGAGAAGATCGGGGCATCCAGCGATACGGGCACACGGCGCTGCTTCGTGTTGACATACGTCTCACCCGGTGCGTAACGCAGAGTGACACCGAGTTCGGTGGTGGTGATGTCCTTGATGAAGGTATTCGTATCATCCCATATTCCGGCGATGTTACCATCGTTTTTCCAGTATTGCAATACACCTCCGGCAGGCTGGTCGTTGCGGTGGCGTGCCATGGCTTTGATGGAAAAACCGGTATTGGTTTCCAGTTCATAGGTCAGGGTAGCGTCGCGCATGTACGACATTTGGTCTACCTTGGTCCACTTCCAGCCCACAAACATATTATCTTTGTCCGTTGAGAGGTATTTATCCATGGGAGACATGACGTCGTAACTGTAATCGAAGGCCAGGTAGTGCTTGGGAAATTCCCACAATACATATTCGCGCTTGTTGAACGAGTAGGCTGCCTGACCTTTATAGAACCATTTCTTGTCCCTCGTACCGTAGGCCGCATATCCGCTGAAACTCCAGTGCGGATCGAGGTTACCGGTGGTCATACCACTGAGACGGAAACGTGTGCCATTCACGTAATTGCTTGTGATGGTGGTATTGATAGGCCCGAAGTCGAACTTGCTGGGGTGCTTCTTGGTGCCCGTTTCCACGAAGTTCTCAATCAGGCTTTCGCACCGAAGATGACATATTTGAATCCGGGAATTTGCTCAATGCGGTTCATGAAGACGTCCATGTTACTCTCTTTCTTTGTGAGGGGAACCTGACGCACGCTCGCCCAATATTCATCACTCTTGTTGAGCATGTTGGCTTCTTTGATGACGTTCTTTCAGGCGGAAGAGACGAGGCTCAATGTCTTCAAAGTTGTAATTGGAGTATTTGGTAGTACGCTGCACTTCAAGCCCTTGTATGCCTTTTACGAATTGCAGTTCCACGGTCATGTCATCGTCCGTAAGTACCCAGTTTCCGTCCGGCATCTGCTCGAATTGCTGCACTATGTCGAGGTTGTCCACAAAGTTCACACCGGTCTTTTTGGGCAGGTTCATGGTACACTTCTTGACGGCATAAGTAGAATCCTTCACTACGTAGAGGTGTCCCGTGAAACCGAAATCCTGTGAGTTTTGAGGCACGAAGGTGAGGTGCACACACTCCTGACGGTCCACCATGACGGTGTCCATGAGGTAGTATTTATAGAAACTGATGGCCCCGCGACCAATGGGGCTGACGAAGCGGCGTTGCAGGAGTCGGATGTCATCGTCGTAGATATTGACATCGGAGAAGACATCGGTCAGGATGGTGCCCAACATGTCTCCCGTATTGAAAAACTCCTCTATACCGCTGGAATTCACACCTTCGATGATGGTTTTTTCGCTTTTGGGACTTTTGCGGTAGATGGTCTTCGAAGATGTCTCCTTGATGGAGATGGGGAGGATCATCTTGTTGGTCTTGGGCGATACTTCCACCTGGTCTTTGAAGAATGAGAATTTCTTGTAGATGCCTTTTCCATCTTTTCGGGGGTGACGTCGTTCATGGACATCTTCATCTTTTCGTATTTCTGATACTGGTAGAAATCGTTGGCTTCCAGTTTCAGTTCTTTCTTATTCTCGATAACTTTCCTCATAAAATCCACGGCGGGATTGTTCTTACGGGAGTATTTCTCTTTCTGGGGCTTCACCACAACTTCGGAGAGCATGACGTCGGCAGGTGCCAGCTTCACGTTCAGTACTTTGGTGGTAGGCTTCAGGGTGACTTTCTTGGTCACGTATCCGATGGCGGAGAATGATAATTCATTCCAGCCTTTGCGGGTTTCCACTGTGTATTCGCCTTCGGCATTGGTGATGGCACCCACGCCTTTTCCCTCGTATTGAACGGTGATGTACATTAATGGTTCATTGGTGAGGGAGTCGGTCACGACACCTTTAATCTGTGCGGATGCGCTGTGTGCGACGAATAATGACAGCAGAAAAAGGATGAGAGCTATATATTGTTGTTTCATATTTAAGTCAGTATGAGGCCGCAAAGTTAACAAAATACAGTTAAATAAGAAGTAAATATAATCTAAAGAAATAAGAGGAATGTTTATATCTGCTTTAACTTTTATCTGATTTGTACTATATTTGTCGCGTAAAATTCACAAAATGCTGTCCATACTCATTCCGGTGTATAATATAAATTGCGTCTCGTTGGTTCGGAAATTATATGAGATGGCCTTGCTGACGGAGTTCCTTTCGAAATTTTGCTGGCGGACGACGCGTCGTGCCGGAAAGTGAAGGAAGAAAATCGTGTGTTGAACCGGTTGGACGGATGTCGTGTGCTGGAACTGGAGACGAATCATGGTCCGGCATTTATCCGCAATTATTTGGGTGAACAGGCGCGTTATCCTTATTTGCTTTTTCTGGATACGGACACAAGTCCGGTAGGTGAGGACTTTCTCTCTTTATACCTCAAGAATGTGGGCGGACAGGTGGTTTGCGGTGGCTTTTGTTATCCGGAGGAGGGGGACTCCTTTCTGCGCAATAAATACGGAGCGCAGGTGGAAGCGCAACCGGCTGCCGAACGTCGTAAGCATCCTTATCAGCACTTTATAAGTATGAACTTTTTTATTCCGAGAGAGCTTTTTCTGCGTGTCCGTTTTGACGAAACGTTTCATCTGGGATATGAGGATACCGCTTTCGGAAAGAGGCTGGAAGATGCGGGTATACCGGTGTTGCATATTGAAAATCCGGTCTGGCATCTGGTGGAGGAAGATGCGGCTTCTTTTTTGGTGAAAACACGCCGTTCTGTGAAAAACCTCTTGGGTCGTGAACGGGAATTGCTTCCTTATGTCGCTTATTGCGCTGGTACAATTGTTTAAAGCGGTTTCATGCTGTTGCACTAACCGCTTTCCTATTTCGTATATCTGAGAGTCTTTTGGAAAAGAACCTGACTGGAAAACACCCCTCTTTACGGCTTTTCGCTTTCTATAAGTTAGGTTATTTCTGTTGGTTATCTGTTTAATTCCTCTAACTTAACTCCTAATTCAGTAATGCTCCTTTAATTCTCCGTTAATCAACGTCTGTACGATACGTTCCGCTGTACGTCCATCCCAACGGTCGGGCAGGGTAGTATGTTTCCATTCGCCGAGCATTAATCTTTCCAGAGCATTGGCAAGAGCCACGGAATCTTCATTCACTAACTCATTGGTACCTACACGCCAGGTTTCGGGATGCTCGGCGTAGGAGTTGAGCGTGATGCAGGGGACATCGAGGAAGGTAGCTTCCTCGGCAATGTTTCCGGAGTCCGTCACAATGCCTTTTGCATGGTTGATGAGGTAACCGAAATGCAGATAACTTTGAGGCGGCAGGATGTGCAGATTAGACGCGGGGATGTCCAGCGATTTGATGGCTTTTTGCACATAAGGGTGCAGGGGCGCAATGATGGGCATGCCTTCGGATTTCTCAATCAATGTTTGTATCAACGATTTGAGAACATGTTTCTTGGTCAGCAGGTCGTGCCGGTTGAGAGTCAGCAACAGGTAACCGCGCTTTTCCAACCCTATGGTGGAGAACCATACAGGCTGCAACAGACGGTGACGGTTGTAGCGGACGGTATCTATCAATATATTGCCTACATAATGGATGTATTCGGGAATCATGCCTTCCTGGTTCAGGTTGCGGTTGGCTACCATGCCTGCGGTAAACAGATAGTCGGAAATGGCATCTACGATGGTGCGGTTTACTTCGCGGGGCATATTCATATCGAACGAACGGGTTCCGGCAATGAGGTGCGCAACTTTCAGACCGCGCTTTTTGGCAACGATGGAACAGCTCATGGTGGCGGTAAGATCGTCTACAACGAGTACTACCTGCGCGGATGATTGTTCAGTTCCTTCTCGAAAGCAAGCATGATGGCGGCTGCCACTTCCGAATGGTCGTGTCCGGTGACTCCCAGATAACCGTCCGGCCGCTTCATGTCCAGGTCGGAAAACAAGGAGCATCCAGACTGGTATCATCTTGTCGCCCGGTGTAGATGAGACGGTATGAAATCTTCTTTCCAGCTTCCTGTGCGGCTCTGATGGCCCGGGTGATGGGAGCTATTTTCATGAAGTTGGGGCGTGCGCCCGATACGATTGTTATTTTCATTGCATATAAATTGATGAGACAAAAATACGTTTTCTTAGGGAAATTATTCGTTACTTTGCCCATAATTTTAATGAATACCGATTATAAATCATTAAACATTTAACGTTAATCATTGATTATCATGCCTACATTTGTTCAAATTCTCGATTTTATAGGTACGTTCGCTTTTGCCATCAGCGGTATCCGGCTGGCATCGGCAAAGCGGTTCGACTGGTTTGGGGGCGTATGTGGTAGGTTTTGTGACGGCTATCGGCGGCGGTACCATCCGCGATGTATTGCTGGGAGTGACGCGGGGTGGATGACTGATCCTATCTATCTGATTTGTACGGGACTGGCTTTACTTTGGGTCATTCTTTTCGGAAAGCATCTCATCCACTTGCACAATACGTTTTTTATCTTCGACAGTATCGGACTGGCACTGTTTACGGTGGTCGGTGTAGGGAAAAGCATTGCATTGGGATATCCGTTCTGGGTAGCCATCATTATGGGTAGCATTACAGGTGCTGCGGGTGGAGTGATCCGTGATGTGTTTATCAATGAGATACCGCTTATTTTCCGAAAAGAGATTTATGCGATGGCATGTGTGGTAGGCGGTACGGCCTACTGGTTGTGCGATCTGCTGGGAATGCAGTCCTATGCTTGCCAGGTGGTGGGCGGAGTATCGGTCTTTGTGACGCGCATTCTGGCAGTGAAGTATAATATCTGTCTGCCGATTCTTACGGGAGGCGGAGAAGAGGAGGAAGACAAGGAGGTAATAAAGAAAGAGCTACGAGCTACAAGCTACAAGCTACGAGTGCTTTTCAGCATCATAGCGCAGCAACTCGTAACTTGTAGCTCTTTCAGCGTTACAGCGCAGCAACTCGTAGCTCTTTCAGCGCAGCAACTTGTAGCTTGTAACTCGTAGCTCTTTAGAACAATGCGTCTTTTCGTGTTGAATAATTTTCTCTCATTCAGTTTCACTACTTTGCCGTATTTCTCCAGTTTCTTCAGATCAATATCTTTCGGGTTACCCATGACACCGATGCAGTAAGGTTTGCCCTTAATATTCTCTTCGTAGAACTTCACGATATCGTCAAAAGTCAATGCGTCAACCTTTGGCAGGTTCTCCTTGGCAGGGTCTGCATTGTAACCTATGCGCTGCAATTCTCTCATGTTCTCTGCTTTATCGCGGAAAGAAGGATGAGTTGTCAGCATCTCTTGGCGTATGTAACTCTTGATGTTATCGATACGGTCTGCATTTTTAGGCATATCCGTTACCAATCCCATGAAGACATCCAGCGCGTCATTGGCTTTGTCGTTCTGCGTACCGATGTTACCAAACAGGTAAGTGGGGTTACCGGGCAATGCAGGAGTTCCGATGTAGGCTCCGGCTGAGTAAGCATAGAACGCTTTTCACGGATTTCAGTCATTACCAAACCGTTGAAACCACCGGAGAAATACTGATTGAACGCATCGCGTATTGCATCATCTTTCTTATCATATTTTGCCATCGGCAGGTAGAAATAAATCTGTGCCTGTTCCGCATCCGTGTTAGGCAGGAAGTAAATGGTATTTTCCGTTACTGAAACCATCGGCTTGTCCTGCGGAGATGTAGATGGCTTTTCGTTGGCAACCAGCGCAGATTCTTGCTGAGGACGTCGTAAGCATTATCGAAAGGCATTGTTCCGCAATAGAAGATTTCGGCTTCATAGTTGGATGCGCGGTTGATATCACCTGTCAGCTCGGAGATCTGCAATTCGTAGATTTCCTTATCTGTCAGTTCGTCAATATAGGATGACTTATCTTGGAAGATCATGTATTGGAGGAGTGCGTTGGATAAGGTGTTTACATTCTCCTTACGTTGTTGGCGGCTGCCAGCATGGAACCTTTGATACGGCTTAACTGTTTTTCGTCCAGTTTCGGCATCAGGATTTGGCGGGCAAGAAGCTGACAAGCTTGCGGCAAGGTTTCTTCGTAGCCTTCCATGGTGATGTAGAGGTAGTTTTGACTGGCGCTTACGCGGCAAGTTGCATTCAGTCTGCTAAGTTCCTCTTTCAGTTGTTGCGGCTCATAAGTACCCATGATACCGGCGTTGTTCATCAAGTCCGCTGCAATACCCAGTTTCGGGAAATCACGTACTCCGACACCATAACGGAGTGTAAGGCTGAATACGTTGTTTTCCGGATTCTGCGAATAATACATCTTGGAGCGGTCATTCAGTTGTTTGCTCTGTATCTCGCTGAAGTCGAGGAATTTCTCTTCCACTTGTCCGATAGGCATATTCTTGAACTGTGTAGCATACAAAGATTGTTTGCCTACAGGCGGTTCGATGGGTTTGTAACCCGGTTTCTTGATTTTTGCATTCTTGTCCAGCTTGCCTTTTTCAATGTAGATGGCCAGGTAATCGTTGGTCAGGTATTGTTTGGCAACACGCTTGATATCTTCTGTGGTAATAGCCATTACCTCATCTTTGTAGTTGAGAACTTGTCCCAGGTCTTCTTCACTGATAAAGGCCTGCATCAGCGTGAGGGCTTTGGAAGTATTCGATTCCATCATCAGTCGAAGTCACGACACATGTTGTTCTTGATAGCATTGATCTGCCATTCTTCGAATTGTCCGTTGGCGATTTTCTCGATAGCTTTCAGTGCTTTCTTTTCAGCGCTCTTGTTCGATTCGAAACGACGTTGGTTTTCATCGTACAGTGGTGTGCAACGTACGATATTGCGGCCTTGTTCGCGGCGGGTGTCTGCATAGGCATAACCATTGGTTAGTTCACCGTCGATGGTCAATTTGTCCAGCGTACCGGTGCTGCTGCTATTGCTCAGCAAAGACATGGCGATTTCCAGAGGTTTTTCATCGGGGTGTCCGGAAGGTACGCCTTTGTATACGAGGCATACATTGGTAATAACCGATTTTAGCATTATACTGCTTGCGACCTTTAATTTCAAGGTCAGGATAAGTTTTACGTTCGGGAGTAGCCTTAGCCGGTAAACGTCCGAAAGTGGCGTTGATACGTCCGCTGATTTGCTTGGCATTGACGTTACCCACAAGAATGAGTACCATGTTTTCGGGAGTATACCATTCGTTGTAGTATTCGATTAGTTTGCTCAAGCGAGGGTTTTTCAGGTGTTCCGGCAGACCGATGATGGGGCGTGCGTACGGATGTCCTTCATAGGCGACACTCGAAATGAATTCTTGCTGTACGCTTCCCGGATTATCTTTATACATATTATATTCTTCGTATACACTTTCCAGCTCAGTCTGAAGGTACGGAATACCGGTTGATAAGACGCTGTGAGTAGATTTCCAACCATTTGTTGATCTGGTAAGGAGGGAATGAGTTGTGATAGTAAGTTACGTCGAAGCTGGTTCCGGCGTTCAGTCTCTTTCCACCCATGCTTTCTATCAGGTTCATGAACTCGTTGGATACACTAACCTTTCCGGCTTCTATGGTCAGCTCGTTGATCTCTTTAGCGATTGCCTCTTTCTTAACGGGATCAGCTTCGTCGGCCATTTCATCGTACTTGGCAATGATTTTATCATAAATAGGCTTTTCGGTAGCCCAGTCCAGTGCACCGATTTTGTCGGTACCCTTAAACATCACGTGTTCCAGATAGTGTGCCAATCCTGTGTACTCTGCCGGATCGTTCACTGAACCTGTTCGGCAGGCCACAATACCGTACACATCCGATTTCGTGTTGTCTTCCCATACATATACGGAAAGGCCGTTCTTCAGCTTGAAAGCTTTCAATCCTTGACCGAATGACGCAAAGCGATAGCCATGATAGCCAGAAGAGTGATTGATTTAATAATTCGTCTCATAAAATAAAGTGTTTTTAAATAAAGTGTTTTTGACTATATGTAGCAAAACTATAAAAA
>ENA-OQAA01001123-OQAA01001123.1-human-gut-metagenome-genome-assembly--contig:-NODE-1123-length-14896-cov-1.966958_pt1 | contig 14896 bp, 15 predicted proteins | sample MGYA00242489_ERZ504515 | MGnify/ENA primary metagenome ERZ504515 (study PRJEB26092, sample SAMD00036237) | human gut metagenome | host: Homo sapiens | study: EMG produced TPA metagenomics assembly of...
GAAAGGCGTTTTTGTGTGTAATTCATGATTTAGAAATAAGGCAGGAAAAAGAAAACTGAATACTCCTATTCAGTTTTCGTCTGCAAAAATATTCTTTTCTTAGTATATAAGGTGTGAAACACTTCCTTTTTTAACTATGTTTCATACATAGATGAGAACGAAAGGACATTTTTTGATTAAAATACTGTAAAGCATACCGCTAATTGGCAGATAACCTTTATTTTTGCAGCATGTTAGAACGTAAACGCCATACTAAAATGAAGCCGCTTTTCCGCAGGTTGTTGGGGGGTGTTGCCATAGCTGCCGCACTGTATTCTTGTGCCAGTGTGGGCCGTATTGAAGGAGGACCTTATGATGAGACTCCTCCGCGTTTTATTTCCGGTACTCCCACGCCCGGCGCACTCCATCACAATAAAAATAAACTTTCCATTGAGTTCGATGAATTTATCAAGCTTGACAAGCCGAATGAGAAGATTGTAATATCCCCTCCGCAGGTGCAGCAGCCCGAAATTAAGTCTAATGGGAAGAAGGTGGTCATCACTCTGCAGGATACATTGAAACCCAATACTACTTATACATTCGATTTTGGTGATGCCATCCAGGATAATAATGAGGGGAATCCCTTGGAGAATTTCTTCTATTCTTTCTCTACGGGCGACCGTCTCGACTCTATGGCTGTGGCCGGTACAGTACTGAATGCGGCCAATCTTGAACCGGTGAAAGGAATGCTGGTCGGTCTGCATGCCAATCTGGCCGACTCCGCTTTACCAAACTTCCTTTTGAGCGGGTGGGGCGTACGGACAGTCGTGGACGCTTCTCTATCCGTGGAGTGGCTCCCGGCAAGTATCGCATTTATGCCTTGCAGGATGCCGACCAGAATTTTGCCTATTCCCAGCCGACGGAAGTGATAGCTTTTAATGACTCTATCATCATTCCTTCCATGGAAGAGCGCATGCGCCAGGATACGACCTGGATAGACTCGCTGACAGTAGATACGATTGTAGAACGTCAATATACCCACTACCTTCCGGATGATGTTCTGCTGCGTGCTTTCAAGGAGCTTTCCTTCTCGCAACGTTTTTTGAAGGCCGAACGGTTGACTCCGGAGAAGTTTTCGCTCTATTTCACTGCTCCGGCAGACACGTTGCTTTATTGAAAGGATTGAACTTTAATGAGGAAGATGCGTTTGTTATAGAACAGCCTACCGGCCGGAACGATACGATTCATTATTGGATAAAGGATTCTCTGCTCTATAAGCAGGATTCCCTGAAAATGAGTATCACCTATTTGTATACGGATAGCCTGAAACGATTGGTACCCCGTACCGATACTTTGAATGTGCTGGCGAAGTTGACATACGACAAGCAGCAGAAACAGAAGCAGGAAGCGAAGGAAAAGGAACAGAAAGAGCGTGAGAAGAAAAAAGAAGAAGTTGAAGGAAGGTGAGGTGGAAGAGCCCGAGCCGACGGAATTCCTGGCTGTAGATGTGTATGCCCCTTCTGCAATCGATGTATATGATTATCTTACTCTGTCGTTTACGGAGCCGGTGGCAAGCATAGATACCACCGCTTTCCATCTGAAACTGAAAGTGGACTCGTTGTGGCAGGATATCCCGTTCGACTTTATGCGCGACTCTTTGGACTTGAAGCGTTATAATCTGTTTGCCGAATGGGCACCCGGCGAAAGCTATACATTTGAAGTGGATTCTGCTGCCATACGCGGGTTGTACGGGTTGTTCTCCGACAAGATAAAGAAGGACTTCAAGGCCAAGAAGCTGGAAGAGTACGGGCAGATATTCTTTAATGTGCATGGAGCGGACTCTCTGGCTTTTGTGGAACTACTGGACGGTCAGGACAAAGTGCTGCGCACGGTGCCGGTGGTGGATGGGAAAGCCGATTTCTATTTCCTCAATCCGGGCAAATATGGAGCGCGGCTGATAAATGATACGAATGGGAATGGCGTCTGGGATACGGGAAACTACGCCGAGAAGCGCCAGCCTGAAATGGTTTACTATTATCCGATGGTTCTGGAGCTTAAAGCGAACTTTGATTTGACCCAGGAATGGGATATTAAGGCCAAGTCCCTGGATAGCAGAAGCCGGACGAACTAAAAAAACAAAAACCAGATGAAGACAAGAAAAAGCAAAACAGGAACAAAAATAACCGCAGTGGCAATAGCAGCCGCAACAGTGGTAGAGGCCATAGCTATTAGGCGGAAGCAATTGTTCATTCTATTGATGGTGGGAGCGGTCTGTTTGGGAACCTCCCAGTCTGTTCAGGCCCAATGTACTGCAAAGAATGAAGCTTTCCAGTCGGGCGAGCATGTCATGTACGATTTATATTTCAATTGGAAGTTCATTTGGAAGAAGGTGGGTCTGGCAAGCCTCACTACCAATGCCACGACTTACCATTCCGAGCCTGCATTTCGCTTTAACTTGCTTTGTGTAGGCAGTAAAAAGACCGATTTTTTCTTCAAGATGCGTGATACGTTGACTTGTTATGTCAGCGATAGGTTGGAGCCGCTCTACTTCCGTAAAGCGGCGGAGGAGGGAAGCCGCCATACGGTGGACGAGGCTTGGTTCTCCTACTCGGACGGACTGGCGAATGTAAAGCAGAGACGCACCTGGCACAATCCCGTGCGTGAGGCTCAGGAGATGGAATACAGTGATAGTCGCTGTATCTTCGATATGTTGAGCATTTTGGCGCAGGCGCGCTCTTATGACCCTAAAGACTACAAGGTAGGGCAGAAGATACTCTTTCCCATGGCCACGGGACGCAGGGTGGAAGAGCAGACGTTGATTTACCGCGGCAAGGAGGAGGTCAAGGCGAATAACGACACCGTTTACCGCTGCTTGGTATTCTCTTTCGTAGAGTACAAGAAAGGTAAGGAGAAGGAGGTCATCACCTTCTTCGTATCCGATGATAAGAACCACCTTCCCATTCGCTTGGACATGTATTTGAATTTCGGTTCGGCCAAGGCATTCTTCAAGAGTGTCCGGGGCAACCGCTATCCGATGACGTCTGTGGTAAGGAAAAAGTGATGTTATCCCCTTTTCTAAATACACTGGATTCGAAAGTGGCAATCAGTTTTCCCTCCTGGTTGGTGACGTCGATCTGGTAATATCCGGTGGTGCGGCCGATGTAGCGTTCGCGTGCTTCGGCATACAGTACATCGCCCGGTCCGCTGCTGCGCAGGAAGGTGATATTGGACGAAAGAGAGAAGGCCAATGTTCCGTGGGAGTTGGCTGCTGCTGCCAGTGCCAGGTCGGCAAGGGTGAAGATGGCCCCTCCTTGCGTACGGCTCCTGCATTGAGATGCTCTGCCGTGATAACCAGGCGTGCCTTGCTGTATCCTTCCTTTATTTCTATCAGTCTACACCTGCATTCGTGGCGAAGCGGTCGTTCTTAAAAAACTCTTGTGCGGTCATGGGGAGTAATGATTAATGTTTAGTGATTAATGATTAATGGGTGGAAAATATGTGCTTCCGGACGCAAAAGTAACGATTTTAGCCATTAATTTGAATTATTTAGGCGGGTCAAATCTGTACACTTGCTCTACTTTTGCAGCAGGAAAATCATAAACTCTTAATAAATAAATCCCTTATTATGAAAACAGTCCTCACTACATTGGGAATCTCCCTCCTTGTATTGGCAGGTTGCGCAGGGCAAAAGCAGGCTGAAAGCAACTTTATCCAAGAAAACATTGATAATGCTGTGGCTCAGGAGACAATTCAGACAGACATTATCGAAAAATCCGGTAAAATCCTTAATCCCCGTACCATTGATAAGGATGGGAACATTGTCTATGTACCTATCGACGATTGGTGTTCCGGCTTCTTCCCCGGTAATATCTGGCATATGTACGAGTTGACCGGTGACCAGAAGTGGCTGCCGCTGGCAGAGAAGTATACCGAGGATTTGGATTCGGTACAATACCTTACCTGGCACCATGATGTGGGCTTTATGATTGGCAGCAGCTACCTGAACGGATACCGTTTTGCGGGTAAGGAGGAGTACAAGCCGGTCATCATACAGACAGCCAAATCATTGTCTACCCGTTTCCGCCCTGCAGCAGGCGTACTTCAGTCATGGGATGCAGACAAGGGGTGGCAGGCTGAACGTGGCTGGAAATGTCCCGTTATCATTGATAATATGATGAACCTCGAACTGCTGTTCGAAGCTTCCAGGCTGTCCGGCGACTCCACTTTCTATAACATAGCCCGGAAGCATGCCGATACGACTATGGCTAACCATTTCCGTGAGGACAACAGCTGCTATCATGTGGTGGATTATGACCCCGAAACCGGTGAAGTCCGTAAGAGACAGACTGCACAAGGCTATGCCGACGAGTCTGCTTGGCACGTGGACAAGCGTGGGCCTTGTACGGCTATACCATGTGCTATCGCTATACACACGATGCCAAATACCTGGAGCAGGCTGAAAAGGTCTACAACTTTATCTTCAACAACAAGAATCTTCCGGAGACTTGGTTCCCTACTGGGATTTCGATGCCCCCAATATCCCGAATGAACCTCGCGATGCTTCGGCAGCTGCCTGCACGGCGTCCGCCCTTTACGAGCTGAGTACTTATCTGCCGGGTAAGGGATACAAGGAAACCGCCGACCGGATTATGGAAAGCCTCGCTTCTCCTTCCTACCGTGCCAAGGTGGGTACCAACGGCAACTTCATCCTGATGCACTCTGTGGGCAGTATTCCTCACGGTGCGGAGATTGATGTACCGCTGAATTATGCGACTATTACTTCCTGGAAGGATTGATGCGTAAAAGAGACTTGGAAAAATGAAACTCAATTAAATATTTTGTTAGGTGGTTTAGGTTTGTTCGCCTTGCAGGGCTGTAAACCCCCGCAGGCGGAACAATCCGTCCAGCCGAATGTCATTTACGTTTTTCCCGACCAATACCGTAACCAGGCGATGGAGTTCTGGGGCCAGGAAGGTTTTCGCGAGAAAGTGAACTTTCGGAATGACCCGGTGCATACCCCGCGCTTGAATGATTTTGCCCGGGAGTCGGTGGTGTTGACATCTGCCATGAGCAACTGCCCGTTGAGCAGTCCCCACCGTGGTTCTCTGTTGACGGGAATGTATCCTAATAAGAGTGGTATTCCATTGAATTGCAATTCGAGCCGTCCCATCAGCTCCCTGCGTGAGGATGCTGTGTGTGTGAGTGATGTTTTCTGCAATGCCGGATATGACTGTGCCTACTTTGGCAAACTGCATGCCGACTTTCCTACCCCCCAACGACCCCGAACGTCCCGGACAGTATGTGGAAGACCGTGTACCTGCATGGGATGCCTATACGCCGAAAGAACGTCGTCATGGGTTCAATTACTGGTATTCTTACGGTACCTTTGACGAACACAAGAATCCGCATTACTGGGATACGGAAGGCCGTCGCCACGACCCGCGCGAGTGGTCACCGTTACACGAATCGGGCAAGGTGGTGTCTTATCTGAAGAACGAGGGGAATGTACGCGACCCGAAGAAACCTTTCTTCATTATGGTAGGCATGAATCCTCCCCATAGTCCGTACCGTTCTTTGGACGACTGTATGGAGGAAGATTTCAATCTCTATAAAAACCAGCCTCTGGACAGCTTGCTCGTCCGTCCGAATGCCGACTCCAAGATGCTCAAGGCAGAGAGTGCACGCTACTACTTTGCTTCTGTGACGGGTGTCGACCGTGCTTTCGGTCAGATACTCGATGCCTTGAAGGAACTCGGACTGGACAAGAATACCATTGTCGTGTTTGCCTCCGACCATGGAGAGACCATGTGCAGCCAGCATACGGAAGACCCGAAGAATTCCCCGTACTCCGAGTCCATGAACGTTCCTTTCCTGGTGCGTTTTCCCGATAAGATTAAGCCCCGCGTGGACGACTTGATGCTTTCCTCGCCGGACATCATGCCTACCTTGTTGGGTCTTGCCGGTCTTGCCGACTCCATTCCGGCCGAGGTGCAGGGACGCAACTATGCACCGCTTTTCTTCGATGAAAGGCGGATATTGTACGTCCCACCGGCGCTCTCTACATCCAGAACCTGGACGGTGAGAAGGATGCGGAAGGTATGGTCCGTTCCTACTTCCCTTCGTCGCGCGGCTTTAAATCGGCGCGCTACACGCTGGCGCTCTACATTGACCGCGAAAACCATAAGCTGGTCAAAAGTTTGTTGTTTGACGATGAAAAGGACCCGTATCAGATGAATAACCTTTCTTTGGAAGAAAACCAAGAAGTCGTAAAAGACCTTTGCGCAGAGATGGGCAAAGTGTTGAAAGAGATTGATGATCCTTGGTATAAGGAAGGTATCTTGAAGGATATGATACCTTATTGATTGGAAATGGGTTATAGATAATCCTCCATAAATTGCTTGAACGTTTTTTGCGACCCGCTTCGACTGATAGTGAACTATTTGTCGGAGCGGGTTGTTTGATTCAGAGTGGAATAAATTACCAATACGTATTAAGTAATGATGGAGATGAAGTATAGACTATGGGCTTGTTTGTTGTTTTTGCCGATGGTCCTTTGGGCGTCCGGGCGTCCGAAAGTGGCTGTCGTACTCAGTGGGGGTGGCGCCAAAGGGACGGCGCATATCGGTGCTCTGAAAGTAATTGAAGAAGCGGGTATCCCTATAGATTATGTGGTGGGCACTAGTATGGGGGCCATTGTGGGCGGTTTGTATTCTATCGGATATACCCCGCAGCAATTGGACAGTATGGTGAATGCCCAGAACTGGAAATTCTTGCTCTCGGATGCCCCCAATCCTAAGGATGTGTTGCTGGATGACCGGTTGAAGTCGGAGCGCTATGTACTCTCCATTCCGTTTTCTTTGAAATCTGCCGCTGTTTCGGATGCGGGTATCATAAAAGGGAAGAACCTGGCACGTTTGTTCTCCACATTGACAGAAGGTTACCAGGATTCTGTGGATTTTAGCCGTCTTCCTATTCCGTTTGCCTGCGTGTCGGAAAATCTGGTGAATGGCAGCGAAGTAGTGTTCCATGAGGGAATACTGGCCACTTCCATGCGTTCCAGCATGTCCATTCCCGGTGTGTTTGCTCCGGTAGACCTGGATGGAATGGTGTTGGTGGACGGTGGAATGGTGAATAACTATCCGGTAGATGTGGCGCTTGCCATGGGGGCCGACTACATTATCGGGGTGGATGTGCAGAGTCCGCTGCTTAAGGCTTCCGAGCTGAAATCGGTGAAAGACATCTTCGAGCAAATCATTAATCTGCAAGGAGAGAAGAAATACCGTGAGAATCTGCGTAATACCGACGTGTTGATAAAGGTGGATGTCACCGGCTATTCGGCTGCAAGTTTCACCAAAGAGGCCATCGACACTTTGATGGTGCGGGGAGAGCGTGCTGCCATGGACAGTTGGGACGGACTGCTTGCCCTGAAACGGAAGCTGGGACTTGCAGAAGATTATCAGCCTCGCCGCCCGGGACCTTTCCGCTTGCCCGGCGCGGCTGTTGATAGGGAGATTCCCGTTGATTCCCAAATAGCCGCCCCTGCTGTACGGGAGAACAAGCTGAATGTCGGTTTTCGTTTTGATACGGAAGAACTGGCGGCGTTGCAGGCAAATACGGACTTCTATTTCGGCCGGCAGCGGGAGTCGCTGGCCAGCCTCACCGCCCGTCTGGGCAAGCGTACACTGGCACGACTCGGATATAGTTATCAGTGGGACGGTGGATGGCAGGCAGGACTTGCCTATCAGTTCGACTATAAAGATATGAATATTTATAATGAAGGCAAACGGGCGCTGGATTTGACTTTTACACATCAGCTGGTCCGTATGGGGGCGGCGAAGGACTGGAACAATATCCAGGTCAGTTTGGGCATTGACTTTGATTACTACCACTATCATGATTTGCTGTCGCTCGACCCGTTGGCTTCGGCACTGTTTGAGAATTCGTCCTTATTCAGTTACTTTGCCGGACTTGTGTTCAACAACTTGAATGAGAGGAGCGCCCCTACAAAAGGCATGTCGTGGGCGGTATCCTACCATCTCTATACGGATAACCTCTTCCAGTATAAGGACAACAATCCTATTTCTGTTTTCGATGCCCGTTGGCAGGGATGTTTCTCTCCGTCGAGTAAGCTCACTGTCACTCCTTCGTTTTATGGACGCGTATTGTCCGGAAGCGATAATTATCCTTTTGCCATCATCAATATGGTGGGAGGGACCATACCGGGGCGCTATATGCCACAGCAGATACCGTTTACGGGTATCAACCGTGCGGAACTGTCACAGGCCGCATTGCTGGTTGCAGGCTGAACCTCAGACAGCGTATCTTGAAAAACCAGTATATATCAGTGATGGGCAGTTATGGGCGAAACTCCGGGAAGTTTCATCAGATTCTTGACTCTTCCGAATCGGTTGATATGGCAGGGGTAGGCATCGGCTATATGTACAAGAGTTTTCTGGGACCAGTGGAGATACAATTGAATTGGTCCAACCAGACGAAGAAGTAGGGTGGTATGCCGGGTTCGGATTCGTATTCTAACAGGGATGTATCAAAATACACAATCACCATAGGATTATACAGATTTTATTTTTCAGTTAAAAGAACAGAAGAACAAGAGAGAGAAATATGTTCTTTTGTTCTTCTGTCTAAAACTTACCCCAATCTGTATGATTCTGTGGTGAGTTATGATACCTTCGTTATTTATTCAGCTTCCATTCGCTTCCGTCCTTACCGTCCTTAATCTCGAAACCGAGCGCGGTGAGTTCATTGCGGATTTTGTCGGATGTAGCCCAATCTTTGTTGGCTTTTGCCTTTGAACGCTCTTCCAATAGCATGTCCACTACCTTGCCGAAGGCAGCTTCACGCTCTTCGTTGGAGGTGTTGTCTTCTTGTAATCCTAAGATGTCGAAGCAGAAGAGGTGGAAGGTTTCCTTCAATTCTTTCAGGTCTTCGGCTGTGATGGAATCGTTTCCAGCTAGGATATTGTTTACCATCTTGGCGCCGTCGAAGAGGTGGGCGATGACAATCGGTGAGTTCAAGTCATCATTCATGGCTTCGTAACACTTGGCACGCAGGGATTTCACGTCTATGGTGGAGGTTGCAGCAGGGGTAATCTTGTCCAGTCCATGTACAGCATCCATCAGTCTTGCCAATCCCTTTTCGGCGGCTTGCAGAGCTTCGTTGCTGAAGTCTACCGTACTGCGGTAGTGGGCTTGCAGGGTGAAGAAGCGGATGGTCATTGGGCTGTAGGCTTGCTCCAGCATGGGGTGTGTGCCTTTGAAGAGCTCTTCCAATGTGATGAAGTTACCGTAAGACTTACCCATTTTCTGTCCGTTCACGGTCAGCATGTTGTTGTGCATCCAATAATGTACCATATCTTCCCCTTGGGAAGCTACGGATTGTGCAATCTCGCATTCGTGATGCGGGAAGATAAGGTCCATGCCGCCACCATGAATGTCGAAGTGCTCGCCCAAGTATTTCTTTCCCATGGCTGTACATTCGGCGTGCCAGCCGGGGAAGCCGTCGCTCCACGGGGAAGGCCAACGCATGATGTGTTCCGGTTGCGCACATTTCCAGAGGGCAAAGTCTGCGGGGTTGTGCTTCTCGCTCTGTCCGTCCAGTTCGCGGGTGGTGTTGAGAACATCATCCAGGTTGCGTCCGGAGAGCTTGCCGTAGTGATGGTCCTTATTGTATTTTTCTACATCGAAATAAACGGAACCTTCACTTTCGTAGGCATATCCGTTCTTCAATATCTCCTTTACAAGTTCTATCTGTTCGATGATGTGCCGCTGGCATGTGGCTCGATACTGGGAGACAGCACATTCAATGCATCCATCGCCTTATGATAGCGGTTGATGTAGTACTGTGCCACTTCCATTGGTTCCAGTTGTTCCAGACGGGCTTTTTTCGCAATCTTGTCTTCACCTTCGTCGGCATCGTGCTCCAGATGGCCCACGTCGGTAATGTTGCGGACATAGCGCACCTTGTAGCCGATGTGCGTCAGGTAGCGGAACAGCAGGTCGAAAGTGATGGCAGGGCGTGCATGTCCCAAGTGCGGGTCACCGTACACGGTCGGTCCGCAGACATACATGCCTACATGCGGTGCATGCAGCGGTACGAACAGCTCTTTTTTTCTATTTAAAGTGTTGTAAATGGTCAGTTGATGTTCCATAACAGTTGATTATTAGTTCTTTTAGGAGTACAAAGGTATAATAAATCTGTGAAAATCTATAATGATATTCTGTTTTATAAGAGTAAATGCAACGGATTTCACCTTCGTTTATTACTTTTGTATCCATGAAGTCAGATAAACGTGTATTGCTTGGCATGAGTGGTGGCACGGATAGTTCCGTGGCCGCCATGAGGTTGCAGGAAGCCGGTTATGAGGTGACTGGCGTGACTTTCCGTTTCTATGAGGCAGGAGATGAGACCGGTATTTGGAAGATGCACGGCTCTGGCCTGAAGCTGGGGATGAAACACATTACCTATGATGCACGCGAGCTTTTCCGTTCGCGTATTATCCGCTATTTTGTGGAAGAGTATCTAAGGGGGCGTACTCCCGTTCCTTGCACGGTCTGCAATAATGAGCTGAAGTGGGCGCTGTTGGCTAAAATAGCCGATGAAAAGGGGATTTATTGGATTTCTACCGGACATTATGTGCGTAAAGTCTTGTCCGGAGGAAAGTATTATATAGCTCCTGCTGCAGATAAGGACAAAGACCAGACTTTCTTTCTGTGGGGATTGAAGCAGGACATCCTGCAGCGTATGTTGCTTCCGATGGGAGATATTACGAAAAATGAGGCGCGCTCGTATGCGGCGGAGCGTGGTTTCGGGCAGGTGGCTGCGAAGAAAGACAGTATAGGGGTGTGCTTTTGTCCTTTGGATTACCGTTCCTTTTTAAAGTGTGAAGTCCCCGAAACACTATTACCCGGTAAAGGTAGATTCGTCGATGAAAAGGGGGATTTCTTGGGATGGCATGAGGGCTATCCGTTTTATACCGTAGGGCAACGTAGGGGCTTGGGTATCCATCTGAACAAGGCTGTTTTTGTGAAAGAGACAAGAGTGGAAAGCAATGAAGTCGTTTTAGCTCCGCTCTCTTCCCTCTACAAGCAGGAAATGTGGCTGGGAGAGTGGAACCTGGTGGAGAATAGTCGTGTGCTGGGTGCAAACGAGGTTATTGTGAAGATACGCTACCGTAAGCAGGCAAACCGGTGCAGGGTGACTCTTACGGTGGAAGGTCTGTTACGTGTCCGTCTGATAGAGCCGCTGGAATCCATTGCACCCGGCAGGCAGCGGCTTTCTATGATAAGGACGGATACTTGTTGGGCGGTGGAATTATTCTCTGAACCTTACATTCGTTTTATAGCTTCTCGAGCAAAAGATAGTAAATGTTGTTAATTTTATGAGACGTCTTTTTATGAGAAACTTTTAAAACGAACTGTAATATGAAAAGGATATATATTGTAATGTTGTTTGCTGCTTTAGCAACCATAACTTATGCTCAGACGGATGATAAAGGTTATCAGGAGGGAGCTTGGGTATTGAAAGGAGTGACTGGTCTTAATATGTCACAGACTGCCATGGCCAACTGGTCGGCAGGAGGTGAGAATTCCAATTGCTGGAAATGCCTACTTGAATGCATCACTGACACACAAGAAAGGAAACTGGCTCTGGGTCACCAACATGGTGCTGGACTATGGCTTGTCGAAAACCAAATCTCAGGGGATGAGGAAAAGTAGTGATAAAATAGGGCTTTCCACTCAGTTGGGATATTCTACAGACAACGTCTGGTTCTATACACTGATGGGTGATTTGAATACCCAGTTTGCCAAAGGATATGACTATCCCGACAAAGAGCACCAGATTTCCAATTTCTTTGCTCCTGCCTATTCGAATATCGCCCTGGGTATGGAATGGAGGCCTAAGAGTAACTATTCTCTACTGCTTTCACCCGTTTCCACCAAGATGACTTTCGTGACTGATGACTATCTTTCCGATTTGGGCGCTTTTGGTGTAGACCCGGGTGACCACTTCAAGATAGAGGGTGGCGCTTTTGTGAAAGCCCGTGCTGAATTGCCCGTGATGGAGAATGTGAATCTGATTACTACGGCTGATTTCTTTACTCCTTACAGCAAAGATTTTGGAAACATAGATGTGAATTGGGATGTACTTATCAGCATGAAAATCAATAAAGTATTGTCGCTACCATCAATACAACTCTGAAGTATGACAATGATGTGAAAACGTTTGATGACAATGGAGTGAAGAAGGGCGCCAAGGTGCAGTTTAAGGAAGTGCTGGGAATTGGGCTGGCATATAATTTCTAATCCTTGAGGCTGATTGTTGAAATGAAAAAGTAAAGTCAAAACGTACTGACTGATTTGTAAAACGCGGATTACGCAGATTACATGGATTTATTAATTTATCCGCGTAATTTGCGTAATCCGCGCTTGATTTTTATGATATAGTAATTTACCGGTTCAGTTCCAGCATTTCCTCTATATACTCCCTCGTGTTGCTGAGCCGGGGCACCTTATGCTGTCCGCCGAGTTTCCCCTTGCTATCCAGCCAGTCGTGGAAGAGGTTGGGGCGGGCAACGATGATTTCCAGCGGTTGCAGCGCCAGATTATTCTGCCTTTTAGCCTCGTAGTCGGAGTTCACCTCTTTCAGGGTGTCGTCCAATACTTTGGCGAACTTCTCCAGGCTGTCCGGCATTTGTGCAAACTCTATCAGCACTGGTGGCGGCATTTGGCATGCTTGTCCATAAACACGGGAGCAGCAGAGTAATCTACTACTTGTGCACCGGTCTCGGCACATGCCCTGGCAAGTCCTCTTTCCCGCGTTATCCACAATCAGTTCTTCGCCGAACGCGTTGATAAAGTGCTTGGTACGTCCGGTGATGACGAACTTATAGGGGTTCTTCGATGTGAACTTCACCGTATCTCCAATCATATATCGCCACAAACCGGCAGAAGTGGAGATTACCATGGCGTAGTTTTTGTTCAGCTCCACCTCCTCGAGGCAGAAGGTACGCGGATTCTCCTTGCCTACATCTTCAAGCGGGATGAACTCGTAGAAGATACCGTAGTCAATCATCAGCAACATGGCAGGGTCGGCAGGGTCGTTCTGCGTGCCGAAGTAGCCTTCGGAGGCGTTATAAGTCTCTACATAATGCATCTTGCTGCTACGGATCACGTCTTTGTATTGCTCGCGGTAGGGAGTGAAGGCAACGCCGCCGTGGAAGAATACCTCCAGGTTGGGCCATATCTCTTCGAGGCTCTGCTTTCCCGTCTTTTCCAGTATATGTTTGATGAGTACAAGCATCCAGGACGGTACACCGGAAAGGTTGCTTACATTTGCATGGATGGTTTCGCGGGCAATGGCCTCCATTTTGGGCTCGAAGTGCTCCATCAAGGCTGTCTGCTTGCTGGGTACGCGGACAAAGTTTACCAGTGGTTGATATTTTCTATGAGGATGGCGGAGAGATCGCTACAAGACTGTGGTTGGTGTTCAGGTTGGGAGCGTGGCTGCTCCAAGGATAAGCCCTTTACCGGAAAAGAAACGACTTTCGGGATTCTGTCCCAGATAGATGGCAACGGCATCCCGGCCTCCCTTGTAATGCGTGTCGTGCAAGGACTCCCGGCTGACGGGCAGGAACTTACTCTTGTCGTTGGTGGTACCCGATGATTTGGCAAACCAACGTATTTCCGAAGGCCAAAGCAGATTTTGCTCACCGGCACGCAGGCGGGTTACATAAGGCTTTACTTCTTCGTAAGTTTGTATGGGAAGGCGCTTCTTGAAATCTTCATAAGTACGGATAGAGGCATAGTCATGCTTCTTTCCCCATTCCGTGTTTGCCGCTGTCCGGACGAGGCGCTGCAGTACAAGCTGTTGCAATTCACCGGCATGGCTGGTGTATTGTTCGATTTCTTTCAGACGGGGAGCAAAATATACCTTATTCAGAAACTTTGTAATATTCATCGTTCTTTGTGAAATCTTATTTTAAACCGCAAAAATAATCTTATTTATCGGCATCTCTATCTTTTTCTCTTTTTTTTCTATCTTTACGGACCTATAGAACAATAATTCAAACAAAAATATCATGAGAATAGGTATTTTGACTTCAGGAGGCGACTGTCCCGGCATCAACGCTACCATTCGCGGTGTATGCAAAACAGCTATCAACCATTATGGAATGGAGGTAATTGGCATTCACAGCGGTTTTCAGGGGCTGCTGACCAAGGATGTGGAGTCGTTTACCGAAAAGTCCTTATCTGGTTTGCTGAACTTGGGAGGTACGATGCTCGGTACTTCGCGTGAGAAGCCCTTTAAGAAGAACGGCGTGATGTCCGACGTGGACAAACCGGCACTGATAGTGCGGAATATCAAAGAGATGGGACTTGATTGTGTGGTCTGCATCGGTGGAAACGGTACGCAGAAGACAGCCGCCAAACTCTCCGCTATGGCTGAACATCGTATCCGTGCCAAAAACAATAGACAATGACATTTGGGGAACCGATTTTTCCTTCGGATTCGATTCTGCCGTCAGTATTGCTACGGATGCCATCGACCGGCTGCACAGCACGGCCAGCTCGCACAAGCGGGTGATGGTGATTGAGGTGAGTGGGCACAAGGCAGGTTGGATAGCCTTATACTCCGGTATGGCAGGCGGTGGTGACGTGATTCTGATTCCGGAGATTCCCTATAATATCCACCGTATCGGAGAAACGATTCTGAATCGGCTGAAGAAAGGAAAGCCTTACTCCATCGTGGTGGTAGCCGAAGGTATACAGACGGACGGGCGGAAGCGTGCCGCCGAGTATATCGCTCAGGAGATAGAGTATGAGACGGGTATCGAGACCCGTGAGACTGTGTTGGGTTATATTCAGCGGGGCGGCTCACCCACACCTTTTGACCGTAA
>ENA-OQAA01001124-OQAA01001124.1-human-gut-metagenome-genome-assembly--contig:-NODE-1124-length-14871-cov-2.983519_pt1 | contig 14871 bp, 18 predicted proteins | sample MGYA00242489_ERZ504515 | MGnify/ENA primary metagenome ERZ504515 (study PRJEB26092, sample SAMD00036237) | human gut metagenome | host: Homo sapiens | study: EMG produced TPA metagenomics assembly of...
TGAAGTTCAGATGGTTGTTGAAGGCGTTTATCGGTCAAGGCAGCGGCGAAGCTGGCAAAAAATATGATGTTCCCATGCCGATCGTGAAGAAGTCAATAAAGTGCTTTTTGAAGGGAAATCACGGCGGAAGCTGTGGATGACTGATGCTTAGAGAGTCGCGTTCCGAGCATAGAGCGCTTCAATGGGAAAAATAAAGTCATACCCCCGTTTGCGGATGCATAAATTGTATCAGCAGAACAAGGGGGTATTTTTATGGAATCATTTCAAGTATACAAAGATATGAAGGCGAGGACGAACGGGGAAATTTATATCGGGGTAGTCGGACCGGTTCGGACAGGCAAATCAACATTTATCAAGCGGTTTATGGATCTTTTAGTGCTTCCGAATATGACAGATATACATGCAAAAGAACGGACGCAAGATGAATTGCCGCAGTCTGCTTCCGGTACGACAATTATGACTACAGAACCGAAGTTCGTTCCGAAAGAGGCGGCGGGGGTGAAGCTGTCAGATGATCTGGAAGTGAAGATACGAATGATCGACTGTGTCGGTTTTATGTCAGAAGGAGCATCCGGCCATATTGAAAAGGACGAAGAGCGGCAGGTAAAGACACCGTGGTTTGAATATGAGATCCCGTTTACGAAAGCGGCTGCAATCGGGACGCAGAAAGTGATCCGGGATCATGCTACAATAGGGATTGTTGTAACGACAGACGGAAGCGTTACGGATTTGCCGAGGGAAAATTATATTCAGGCAGAAGAAAGGACGGTAAAAGAACTCAAAGCGATAGGAAAGCCGTTTATGATATTGCTTAACTGTAAGAAACCATATACAGAAGAATCTAAGAAGCTTCAGGAAGAACTTCGTGAAAAATACGAAACGGCAGTATTGCCTGTGAATTGTGAACAGATGAAAGAAGAGGATATCCATGAAATTATGCGTCAGGTTCTCTATGAATTTCCGGTCACAGAGGTCGAGTTTTATGTGCCGAAATGGGTGGAAATGCTTTCGAGGGAACATAAGATCAAACAAGATCTTTTTGAGCATGTAAGAAAGATCATGGAGACGATGGATGATATCCGAAGTGTCGTGTCGCGGTCTTTTGAGGCTGAAGGACCGTACATAGAGCGTATCCTGACGGAAAAGATCGAGATGGATACGGGAAAAGTACAGGTGAAAATTGAATTTGCCGAATCTTATTACTATGAAGTGATCAGTGAAGTGACAGGAGAAGAGATTCACGGCGAATATGAGCTTATGGCAGTGATGAAAGAGTTGTCGGCAATGCGGGAAGAATTTTCCCGGATCAAAGATGCTTTTGCCGATGTGAAAATGAAAGGATACGGCGTCGTGAGTCCGTCAAAAGAAGATATCCGGCTTGAAGAGCGGTGATTATCAAACAGGGAAGTAAATTCGGAGTAAAGATTCGTTCGGAGGCGCCGTCGATCCATATGATCCGTGCAAATATAGAGACAGAGATCGCACCGATCGTCGGAAATGAGAAGCAGGCGGAAGATCTTGCCGGATACATTAAAAAAGAGAGTGAGACTCCGGAGGGCGTATGGGGAACAAATATTTTCGGAAAAACAGTAGAAGAGCTTGTGATGGACGGCATGAGAAATAAAATAGCGATGATTAATGATGAAAGCCAGGTAAAACTTCAGGATTCTATGCAGAAGATCGTAAATGATTCAAATGGCGGCATGGTATGTATTATTATCTGACGGCAGTTCTTGACAAGAAAATAAAAATAGTCTAGGCTTTCAGTATGACAAAAGAATTCAATAGGAGGCGTAAGATGAGTACGCAGTTTGACAAACTTGAGAAATGCTATGAATATTGTAAAACAGTGACAGATTTTATCCCCCGCGTCGGTCTGATCTTAGGATCCGGACTCGGGGGATATGCGAAAAATATGAAAGTTGTAAAAGAGATATCATATGACCAAATTCCGGGGTTCCCGGTTTCAACAGTGCAGGGACATGATGGAAAATTTCTCCTTGGTTATATAGGGAAAGTTCCTGCAATGGTAATGAAAGGACGCGTTCATTTTTATGAAGGATATACGCCTCAGGAGGTTGTTCTTCCGGTGCGTCTTATGAAGCGTATGGGGATTGAAATTCTTTTTCTGACGAATGCATCAGGTGGAATCAATCGTGATTTTCAGGTAGGAGATTTTATGATGATCACAGATCATATTTCATCTTTCGTTCCGTCTCCTTTGATCGGAGAGAACGTATCGGAACTTGGCGAAAGATTTCCCGACATGACAAAAATCTATGATGCCAATCTGAATCAGATCATTGAGAAAACTGCCGCGGAAGAAAAGATTATTTTGAAAAAAGGGGTATATCTTCAGACGTCCGGTCCGAATTTTGAAAGTCCGGCAGAAGTGCGTATGTATGGAATATTAGGTGCAGATGCAGTCGGAATGAGTACGGCGTGCGAAGCGATGGCAGCTCGTCATGCGGGAATACGGGTGTGCGGGATCTCATGCGTCTCTAATATGGCAAGCGGATTGTCGGGTGAAGAATTAAGCCATCTTGACGTACAGGCTGTGGCAGATCGAAGAGCTCAGGAGTTTGAACGTCTTGTGACAAGATCGATTGAAAAGATGTGCGAGGATGAAAGATCAGAGTAGGAGAAAACGGATGAGGACGAGAATATACAATGCAAGAATTTTGACAATGGAAGAAAAACGACCTGTTTTTAAAGGTGAGATCTATATTGACGGCGGAAAGATTTTCCGCATAAAAGAAGCCAAAACGGAAAAAAGTGAGCGGACAGAAAAACCGGCTTTAAATGAAGAAGAAAAATGGGACGAAGAAATCGACGCAGAGGGAAATCTGATTATGCCCGGGTTTAAAAATGCGCATACTCATTCTGCTATGACATTTCTGCGTTCTTATGCAGATGATATGAAACTTCAGGAATGGCTTTTTGATAAGGTATTTCCGGCAGAAGCAAAGCTGACATCCGATGACGTATATCATTTGACAAAACTTGCGATTTTGGAATATTTGACAAGCGGGATTACGGCGGCTTTTGATATGTATAAATTAAAACAAGACAGTGCAAAAGCGGCAGAAGAACTGGGCTTTAGAATGGTTTTTTGCGGAGATATCAATGATTTCGGCGGTACTTTAGAAGAGATGGAGCAAGACTATTTTCGGTATCAATGTGAAGAAACTCCGCTTTTGTCCTATCAGTCGGATTTCATGCAGAATATACGACAAGCCGCAATTTGATGGAAGGGATCGCGCAGCTTGCCGGAAAATATAAAAAGCCTGTTTATGTCCATTGTTCGGAGACAAAAAGAGAAGTGGAGGAATGTCGGGAAAAAACAGGTATGACACCGATCGCATATATGGATTCTCTCGGCCTTTTTGAAAACGGAGGAGGATTATTCCACGGCGTTCATTTAGATGAAGCAGATTTTGACATTATGAAAAAGAAAAAAATATGTGTCGTTACAAATCCGGCTTCTAATTTAAAACTGGCAAGCGGAATTGCCCCGGTCAAAACGTATCTTGAAAAAGGAATTCCGGTTGCTATAGGAACAGACGGACCGGCAAGTAATAATTGCTTGATATGTTTAAAGAAATGTTTCTTGTGACAGGGCTTCAAAAAGTAGTTCATAATGATCCGGAGGCTGTTCCGGCAGCAGACGTACTGAAAATGGCGACTGTCAACGGAGCTTACGCGATGGGACTTGACAACTGTGATATACTTGCAGAAGGAAAATACGCAGATTTGATTATGATAGATCTGATGCAGCCGAATATGCAGCCGATACAAAATATTGAAAAAAATGTTGTGTACAGCGCCAGTAAGCTGAATGTAAAAATGACGATGATAAACGGGAGAGCTGTTTATCAAAACGGGAAGTTTAAAATCGGGGAAAGCGTGGAAGACATTTATGAAAATGCAAACCGGATCGCAGAGAGGATACTAGATGGCAAAGAATAAATGCTCACAGACGTATCGGAGATTTATTATTTGTGCAGAAGGGGAAACAAATGATTAAAACAGATAGAGAGAAACAAATGAAAGGGGTTACAAAGCAATGAGAACAGCAATATTTACGATCGATACAGAAAGTTATGAAGCAAAGAAAAAAAGTGCGGCAGGAGAGGCTTTGAAGCGTATGCTTGAACAAAACAGGCTGGAAGTGAAAGCTGCGAAAGTTTTGCCAAGAGATAAAGAAGTTGTGGCGACAGTTTTTCGCCAGCTGGCAGACTCGGCTCTGTCGAACTGATCATAACGACAGGGGCGACGGGATATTTAGAGCAGGACTGTGCTCCGAAGGCGGTAGAAGAAGTCGCAGAGCAGCTTATTCCGGGAATCCCGGAAGCGCTTAGGCATATAATCTCAGGTATTCCAAGAAAGCAATGCTCGACTGTATGGCGGCAGGCATTCGGAAAAATACACTTATTGTGAATCTGCCGGAAAGTGCAAAAACAGCGAAAGAAGATATGGAATACATTTTATCGGAAGTAGTACAAGTAGTGGAGAGTATTAACTTATGATGAAGATCACATATATCGGACACAGCGGATTTTTTGTGGAAATGGAAGATGCCTGCTTTTTATTTGATTATTACAAAGGAACGATTCCGGAAACAGACGGAAACAAAAAATGTATGTTTTCGTAAGTCACAGGCATCATGATCATTATAACGAGGAAATTTTCAGGCTGCAGGAAAAATTCCGGGATATACAATATATTATTTCTTCAGATGTATATGAACTGGCTTCTCATCCTGAGAAAAACGATAAAATCATTTATATGAAAGCAGGAGAAGAGGCGGACATAAAAGGATGTTATGTGCGAACGCTCCGGTCAAATGATGAGGGAACGGCATTTTTCATTCGCTATAAAGACCAGACGATCTATCACGCAGGGGATTTGAATTGGTGGCACTGGGAAGGGGAGCCGGACGAGTATAATAAAAATATGCGTCGTTCTTATCAGTCGGAGATCAACAAGCTTTGCGGAGAAAAGATTGATGCGGCGTTTGTTCCGGTCGATCCAAGACTGGGGGAACAGTATTGTCTCGGAATCGACTGTTTCATGAAACGAACGGAAACAAAAAGAGTATTTCCGATGCATTTTTGGGGAAATTATGATGTGTGCAGCCGTTTGATGCTCGAAGAATGCACAAAAGATTATCAGGACAAGATTGTGAAGATCGAGAGGGAAGGACAGACATTTCTATGCAGGTAAAAATATATACAGACGGGGCGGCACGGGGAAATCCGGACGGACCGGGAGGATATGGAGCGATTCTTGAATATGTAGATACGAAAGGGACGCTTCATACAAAAGAACTATCCCGGGGATATGTCAGAACAACAAACAACAGAATGGAACTGATGGCAGTGATCGCAGGATTGGAAGCGTTGAACAGACCTTGTGAGGTAGAAGTTTATTCTGATTCACAGTATGTTGTAAATGCGTTTAATAAACAGTGGGTAGACGGATGGATTAAGAAAGGATGGAAGCGTGGGAAAAACGAACCGGTTAAAAATCCGGATCTTTGGAAGCGTCTTCTCAAAGCAAAAGAAAAGCATAAAGTGTCGTTTCACTGGGTGAAAGGACATGACGGACATCCTCAAAATGAGAGGTGTGATCTGCTTGCCACTTCGGCAGCGGATGGAGATACACTTTTTGTTGACGAAGGAGTAGGAAAATAGTATAATCAGATACTGTGTTAAGTAAGACAGACAATCGCGGATGTAAGTGCCGAAAGGCAGCAGACGAGGAAAGTCCGGGCTTCATAGGGCAGGATGCCGGATAACGTCCGGTGGAGGTGACTCCCAGGCCAGTGCAACAGAAATAAACCGCGTCGGATTCCATATCGGCGTAAGGGTGGAAAGGCAGTGTAAGAGACTACCGCCTCTGCGGTAACGGAGAGGGCACATGTAAACCCCATTCGAAGCAAGACCGGATAGAAGCAATGTGGCGGCCCGTCACGCTTCAGGTAGGTCGCTTGAGCACGGCGGCAACGTCGTGCCTAGATAGATGATTGTCCACGACATAACCCGGCTTATCGTTTTGCTTAACACATTTTGTTACCCCGAATGCTTTAGCAATATAAAGCTGTGATTCGCTAAAATACATGTCGGATCTGTCAAGAGGATACTAATTTAAAAAGAAACAGGAGAAAAAACTATGGGTATGAAAATAAATGCACACCTTCCGATTCCTGCTGATTTGAAAGCAGAATATCCGCTTTCTTCTCAAATTCTTAAACTGAAAGAAAAAAGGGATCGGGAAATCAGAGAGATTTTTGAAGGGAAATCAGACAAGTTTCTTGTAATTGTAGGACCATGCTCGGCGGACAATGAAGATTCCGTATGTGAGTATGTATCGAAATTGGCGACAATCAACGAAAAAGTATCAGATCGCTTGATGATCATCCCAAGAATTTATACGAATAAGCCGAGAACAACAGGAGAAGGATATAAAGGAATGCTTCATCAGCCAAAGCCGGACGAAGCTCCGGATCTGTTAGCCGGAATCATAGCGATCCGAAAGATGCATATAAGAGCGATTGAGGAGAGCGGACTTACCGGGGCAGATGAGATGCTCTATCCCGAAAATAGAAGTTATCTTGACGATATTTTGTCTTATGAGGCAATCGGAGCAAGATCTGTGGAAAATCAGCAGCATCGTCTGACGGCAAGTGCGATGGATATACCTGTAGGAATGAAAAATCCGACAAGCGGAGATTTTTCTGTAATGCTCAATTCTGTAGTGGCAGCACAGAGTTCTCATTCTTTTATATACAGGGGAATGGATGTGACGACAGAGGGAAATGATCTGGCACATGTCATATTGCGCGGAGGCGTAGATAAATACGGGACATGTATCCCAAACTATCATTATGAAGATCTTATCCGTCTTTTGGATATGTACAGGCAAAGGGAATTGAAAAATCCGGCGGCGATCATTGACGCAAACCATTCAAATTCAAATAAACAGTTTAAAGAACAAATCCGAATTGTCAGTGAAGTGCTTCACAGCAGAAATTATAACAGTGAATTAAAAAAACTGATCAAAGGGGTAATGATCGAAAGCTATTTGGAAGAAGGATGCCAGAAGATCGAGGAAAACCGCATTTACGGAAAGTCGATCACAGATCCGTGCCTTGGCTGGGACGATACGGAAAGACTGATCTATAAGATCGCAGAAGAATGCTGATAAAAAGCAAGCCGATTCAGTTTGGCATACAGCAGAAAAAACAAGTGTAAAATAAGAGTGATTATAAAAAGGAAATGGATGCAGTGTAAAAAATTGTTCTTACAGCTCACCATTTCCTTTTGTATATTACGACTTATAAAGCCGGATTTTATTATCGTTGTCTTCGATGTTTTTCTTCGCAATATTTACAGCGGTAGATCTGATTTTCTTCATCTGTCAGAACAAAGACATGATCCAGTTCCTGTTCGATCGAAGTGATGCAGCGTGGGTTTTTGCACCGGATCACATTTCGGATCTCTTTTGGAAGCGTGAGCTGCTTTTTAGCGACAATTTGTTTGTTTTCTATAATATTGACGGTGATATTGTGATCGATAAAACCTAAAATATCAAGATCCATGAAATCAATCGGACATTCGATTTTCATAATATCTTTCTTTCCCATTTTATTACTGCGGGCATTTTTGATAATGGCTACACAGCAGTCCAGTTTATCAAGGTGGAGATATTTATAAATTTCCATACTTTTTCCGGCCTCGATATGATCAAGGACGAAGCCTTCTGTAATGCTTCCGACATTCAATGTGTTTTTTACCATGATCTGTTCCTTTTACCTTTCTTAATCAACATGAATTTCAAGCAGTGTAAGAATTAATGCCATGCGCACGTATACGCCGTACTGAACCTGACGAAAATAAGCGGCGCGCGGATCATTGTCAACTTCGGTTGAAATCTCATTTACTCGCGGAAGCGGATGGAGAACATACATATCTTCCGGCGCAAGCTTCATTTTTGCTTTGTCAAGTATGTAGAAATCTTTCATGCGGACATAATCTTCTTCATTGAAAAAGCGTTCTTTTTGAACTCTTGTCATATAGAGAATGTCCAGAGAGGGCATTGCATCTTCCAGACGGACAACTTCTTCATATGGGATGTTGTTCCGGTCAAGTACTTCGTGGCGGATATAATCGGGAAGCTTAATTCTTCGGGGGAAATCAAGATAAACCGGATTCCTTCATATCTGACGAGAGCATTGATCAAAGAGTGAACGGTACGTCCGAATTTTAAGTCGCCGCATAAACCGATCGTCATATTTTTAAGACGTCCTTTTACGTTGCGGATTGTGAGCAGGTCGGTCAGCGTCTGTGTCGGATGCTGATGCCCGCCGTCTCCTGCGTTGATAACAGGAATTGAAGAGTGCTGACAGGCGACCATAGGAGCGCCTTCCTTCGGGTGTCTCATAGCACAGATGTCTGCATAGCAGGAAATCGTGCGGATCGTATCAGATACACTTTCTCCTTTTGCTGCGGAACTGGAATCGGCAGAAGAAAATCCCATGATACTTCCGCCCAGATTTAACATGGCTGCCTCATGACTTAACCGTGTGCGTGTACTCGGTTCATAAAAAAGTGTTGCAAGTTTTTTTCCTGCACAGGCATGTGCATATTTTGCCGGATGTGCTTCAATATCCTGAGCAAGATCCAGCAGTTTGTCAAGTTCTTCCACTGAGAAATCCAGCGGACTCATTAAATGTCTCATACAAAACCTCCTAAAATCTTTAATTATAATATAATAAAACCCTTTTCTTTTCAACCGTATAGAGAAAACAAACAGTCGGAAATTTTATAAACAGATAAATGTATATTTGCTAAAATAGAGAGATACGGCAAAGAAGAATGAACAAAAAGAAAAAGTTTAAAGCCGGAAAAACAGAAACAAAATATGAAAAAGAAGGCGGCGTATCGTATCATAAAACGAAGACGCCACTCTTTTACTCATAAGCGGACACCTGTATGGATGAACTGTTATCTTAGTTTGTCATTAATTTTGTAAACATGTAGATTTTGAAAGAAAAATATACTATACTGTTGTGAAAAGAAAAATTTGGGGGCATCGGAGGAGAAAAAATGACATCGCTTGGAGAATTGAGAGAAGCACTTGATAAAATTGATAATGAAATAGCAGAGCTTTATGAAAAACGGATGGAAGTCTGCAGAAAAGTCGGAGAATATAAAGTGAAATCAGGAAAAAAGGTGTTTGACAGGCAAAGAGAAAAAGAAAAACTTGCAGATGTAATGTCAAAAGTAGAGGGGGATTTCAATAAGAAAGGAATCCAGGAGCTGTATCAGCAGCTCATGTCTATGAGCAGGAAGCTTCAGTACAGTCAGCTTGTGGAAGCGGGAGCGCTGGGACGCCTTCCGTTTATCAGAATCGAAAATCTGGATCGTGAAAATGCCCGTGTTGTATTTCAGGGAACAGAAGGAGCTTATTCACAGGCTGCAATGTATCAGTTTTTCGGAAGAGATGTAAATAATTTTCATGTGAGGACATTTCGGGAAGCGATGGAAGCGATAGAGGAAGGTTCGGCTGACTATGCGGTGCTTCCGATCGAGAATTCCACTGCCGGTACGGTGAACGAGATGTATGACCTGCTTGATGAATTTGAAAACTATATTGTAGCAGAGACGATCCTTCCGGTTGTGCATACATTGTCGGGACTTCCGGGCGCGAAGCTTTCGGATATAAAAAAAGTATATTCAAAAACAGAAGCTCTTATGCAGACGTCTGAGTTTTTAGACGACCATGGTGATTGGCAGAAAATCAGTGTTGTCAATACTGCGGTGGCGGCAAAGAAAGTGATTGAAGAACAGGATATTTCACAAGCTGCAGTATGCAGTGCTTATGCGGCAAAAGTCCACGGACTGGAAGTTTTAGTCGATGAAATTAATGATGATGAGGACAATTCCACACGTTTTATCGTTGTAACGAATCAAAAAATATTTTTGAAAAATGCTTCCAAGATAAGCATCCGTTTTGATTCGCCGCATCAGAGCGGTTCTTTGTATGGAATTTTATCACATTTTATTTATAATGATCTGAATATGACGAAGATTGCATCTCGTCCGATCAAAGGGAGACCTTGGGAATATTGTTTTTTTGTTGATTTTGAAGGAAACCTTGAAGACCCTGCTGTGAAAAATGCAATTCGCGGACTTCGTGAAGAGGCAACAAACTTAAAAATACTCGGCAATTATTGAGACGGCAGATGCCGTAATCCAGTAGTTTCTGGGAGAAAAGACAGGATGTTTAACATAAAACGGTAAAGCAGGAAAAAACGGAAGGAGAGAGAACAATGCGTACAAATGAACTGATGCTGTATAAAAATATGGAGCATGGCAGAATATTAAAAAACATGACGTTTCTCATGGAAAATTGTGGAAATGATTACTATAACAGGGAAGATTTGAGAAGTCTTCTTTTTGAATGTATGAATGAGATATTAGAGATTTCTGCCAGTCATGGATTCGAGGGGAATCTTTGGCATACATATCTGACGTTTCTTCTTGTAAATGATGAAAATGCTTACAGCACGTCATGTGAGATTGTAGGAGAGATTGACGGAAGCATTAACAGGATTGCCCTTCATGACTTTCAGATATTTAAAGAATTGTTTGATTATGATTTTCAGGAGATGGAGCGTGAATTTTCGGCAGAATGTATGCAGATTCTTTTTGAATATAAAAATACGAGCAATGCGGGGAAGGTTTTTAACCGGCGTATTCGGGATCGTATCTGTAATCTGGCAGAAGGACTTGCAGATTCGTCGGACGCAATAGACTTCAAGAGGAAGATGACACAGTTTTACAAAGAATTCGGAGTCGGTAAATTCGGCCTTCATAAAGCGTTTCGTATCGATCATCCGGAAGGAAAGACGATGTCGGTAGAACCGATCACAAATATTGCGCATGTACATCTTGATGATCTTGTAGGTTATGAGATTGCGAAGAAGAAGCTGATCGATAACACTGAGGCTTTTGTGAAAGGGAAAAAAGCAAATAACTGTCTCTTATTCGGCGATGCCGGAACAGGAAAATCTACGTCGATCAAAGCTGTTTTAAATCAGTATTACGATCAGGGCTTCGGATGATCGAAGTATACAAGCATCAGTTTCAAGATTTAAATGATGTGATCGCGCAGATTAAAAATCGGAATTATAAGTTTATTATATACATGGATGATCTTTCATTTGAAGAGTTTGAGATTGAATACAAGTATTTGAAAGCGGTAATAGAAGGAGGTCTTGAGAGAAAGCCGGATAATGTTTTGATTTATGCGACTTCTAACAGACGTCACCTGATCCGTGAGACGTTTCGGGATAAAGCAGACAGAGATGAAGAGCTTCATACAAATGATACGGTTCAGGAAAAGTTATCGCTTGTCGCAAGGTTTGGCGTGACGATTTACTTTGGCTCGCCCGATAAGAAAGAATTTCGTCAGATTGTTCGTACGCTTGCGCAGAAAAATAAAATAGAAATGCCGGAAGAAGATCTGCTTCTGGAAGCAAATAAATGGGAATTGTCTCATGGAGGTTTGTCGGGAAGGACGGCACAGCAGTTTATTGATTATCTTATGGGACAGAATTAAGAACGATAAAAGGCGTCAGACATGTATCGGTGTTTTTCGGCATGTTTGACGCCTTGTGATGTTTTAACAGTGAAAAGCCGGGCAGAGAGAATAGAGACTCCTTTGCTAATTCTAACTGCCGGATATTTTTTGGATGCCTCTTATATCGCTGTCGATGACGAGAGAGTAATTTGTATAATAGACAACAAAACCGGGTTTTGCGCCTTTTGGTTTTTTAATATGTTTTTTCTCTATATAATCGATTTCGACTTTTTCGCTGCCTCGCATACTTGAATAATAAGCGGCAAGTTTGCCCGCTTCTTCAAATGTACGGTCGGGAAGTTCTTCCCCGTTTGTTTTTACGATCACATGTGATCCGGGAGCTTGTTTTGCATGAAACCACCAGTCGCATCCGGCGGCAAAATCAAATGTAAGGGCGTCGTTTTGAAGATTATTTTTCCCTACATACATATGAAAACCATCGCTTGAAATATAGTGCAGCGGTTCGTTTTTAAGTTTTATTTTCTTTCGTACGGTTTTGCGGCGCACATATCCTGTTTCAGACAGCTCTTCTTTGATGGCGGCAAGATCGTCCTCTGTCATTGCAATATCGAGAGAGGTCTGTATGGATTCGAGATAGGAAATTTCATCTTTTGTTTCCCGGATCAACTGGGTGAGCGCTTCAAAAGTACGTTTTTGTTTGTTGTATTTGGCAAAAAAACGCTGTGCGTTTTCCTGCGGAGTGCTTGTTGGATCTAACGGGATCGTAACCGTTTCGTTTGTGTAATAGTTCAGCGCCTCCATCTGTTTGGCGCCTTCGGGAACATTGTAACCATAAGCGTTGATCAGTTCGCCGTAAACTTTGTATTTGTCTCTGTTTTCGGTATCTTTTAACTGCCGCATCTGCAGATCATATTTTTTCCGATTCCTTTCAAGAGCAGTTTGTACAATGTGTCTAAGATCGACGGATTTCTGGCGAATCCTCGTAATCAGGCTCCGCTCAGAGTAGTAAGTACGAAGAATTTCGCAAACAGAAGGAAAGAGACGTTTTTCATATGCTGAAAGATACGTCAGTTCAAGAGCGGAAAATTCCTTCGGTTCTTGTTTGTCATAGTAGATAGCGGGCTCAAATCTGCCTTCTTTTATTGCTGACAGATAGATCGTAAACTGGGTATACAGATGGAAAAGAACATCCTGACTGTATTCTTTTGCCGGAAGAGTTGAGTCGATACCGGCAAGATAACAGATTTCCTCTGCGGTAACAGGACTGATCCTGTAAAGCTTGTATAAAGAGCTTTTGCCACAGACATCGGTTTATCATTAACGGAAAGGGAAAATTCTTTCCATTCTGTTGTGAGCGGATCTTTTTTATGCATTGTATCAGGAATAAAATATTTCCGTCCGGGAAGAACTTCTCTGACAGAACTCATCTGTGCAGATACATGCTTGATACTGTCAATGATCGTTCCGTCTTCGGAACAGAAAATGATGTTGCTGTGTTTCCCCATGATTTCAACAATGAGCTTCTTTTGGCAAAGGTCGCCCAACTCATCAAAATGTTCGATTGTAAAACAGATGATACGCTCCAGTTTTGGCTGTGAAATATCCGTGATCCGGCTGTTACTGATATGTTTTCTAAGAAGCATACAAAAATTAGGAGCCGTGATCGGGCTTGGTTTATTTGTGTCTGTAAGATAAATAAGCGGAAGAGAAGCGTTTGCTGAGATTAAAAGCCGATGTTGTCCACAGGGGGATTTGATCGTAAGAAGCAGTTCATCTGCTTCCGGCTGCGCGATTTTCGCAATTCGTCCGTCTGTTAGTTTTTGTTTCAGTTCGTGGACAAGACCTGCCACGACAATTCCGTCAAAAGCCATAATAAATTCTCCATATTTTGAATTGTTCAGAAGGGAAATGATAAAACATTTTTCTTTTGAACATGAATATATAAGAAGTATATCATAAAGAGGAGAATGAAAAAAGACCTGTTGACCATTTACGCGCATTAGAGGTATAATAACTAAAATTGCAGTAATCGGCAGTTCTAAAAAACAGATAAATTTGATATATAGACTGCCAAGGAGAAGAACACGAGGAAAGACAAGATGATAAAAAGTATGACAGGGTTCGGAAGATGTGAAGTTCTGAAGGACTCAAGAAAATTTACGGTAGAATTAAAAAGTGTGAATCACAGATATCTCGATGTAAACATTCGGATGCCGAAGAAATTGAATTTTTTCGAGACGTCCATCAGGACGCTCCTTAAATCATATGCAGACCGGGGAAAGGTTGACATTTTTATCACGTATGAAGATCTGTCTCAATCGCAGGTGTCGGTAAAGTATAACGCGGCTCTTGCGGCAGAATATTTAAAATATCTGAATCAGATGGCAGAAGAATTTTCGTTAGATAATGATGTTCGCGTCAGTACATTGTCCAGATATCCCGAAGTCTTTACGATGGAAGAATGCAGCGAGGATGAAGACGAGCTTTGGAATGGATTAAAAGAAGCGTTGGAAGGCGCGTTTTCACAGTTTGTAGAGATGAGGACAAAAGAAGGAGAACGTTTGAAAGAAGATATTCTTTTGAAATTGGATCTGCTCAGTGAACAGATTCGGTTTATAGAAGAGCGTTCGCCGCAGATTATTGCAGAATACAGGACAAAATTAGAAGAAAAGATGCGGGAATTATTAGAGGATACGCAGATTGACGATAATCGGATTGCGGCAGAAGTGATTCTCTTTGCGGATAAGATCTGTACAGATGAGGAAGTTGTAAGACTAAAAAGTCATATTCAGCATATGAAGGAGACATTGGAAGAGTCTAACGGAATCGGAAGAAAACTTGATTTTATCGCACAGGAGATGAATCGTGAGGCGAACACGATCTTGTCTAAGGCGAATGATCTGGATATATCAAACCGCGCGATCAGTCTGAAAACAGAGATTGAGAAGATCAGAGAACAGATACAGAATATCGAATAGGAGGAAACAAAGTGAACAGAAAAGGAATTTTGATCGTTGTATCGGGATTTTCGGGTTCGGGAAAAGGAACGCTGATGAAAGAACTTCTGTCAAGATATCCTGATACGTATGCACTTTCTGTCTCGGCGACTACGAGGCAGCCAAGAGATGGGGAACAGGATGGAAGAGAATATTTTTCATATCAAAAGATGAATTTGAAAAAATGATTGCCAAAGATGATTGATAGAGTATGCTAGATATGTGAAAAAATTATTACGGTACTCCAAAAGAGTATGTGCGAAAG
>ENA-OQAA01001125-OQAA01001125.1-human-gut-metagenome-genome-assembly--contig:-NODE-1125-length-14869-cov-2.887464_pt1 | contig 14869 bp, 15 predicted proteins | sample MGYA00242489_ERZ504515 | MGnify/ENA primary metagenome ERZ504515 (study PRJEB26092, sample SAMD00036237) | human gut metagenome | host: Homo sapiens | study: EMG produced TPA metagenomics assembly of...
GAAGAAATTGGGAGAAGCTCCGGCCTATAACCCACGCAGTGCCAAAACCTAAAGGCAACAGCCAATCAGCTTCCGGAAATAAACGGTCCTGTAAACGGAAACAGACGGAGAAAGAAAAAGAGTGCTCCGGCCAGCCCGTCACCGGCAAAGCCTGAATCCGGTTTCAAACTAAAATCCCTTGCCACTGATCAGAGAATCAAAGGCAAGGGGTTGTTTATTCTACATCCGCAGATGAAAAGGACAGCTGGTCATCCCGGTCAATGGTGAACTCTACATTGTAACAGGATGCCCCATCCGGAATACACAAGGTGGCCAGATAATGATAGCCTTCAGCATCCACACCAATGAAATCCATGTCCGACAGGATAGACATCTTCAGGTAATCATCCGGAACAACTGAGGAAAACATCTGACGAGTGATATCCTTCGCATAAAGCGTTGCTTTCCCTGATACACACAGATATGAATCACGTTGTCATAATACACGTTGTCCATCGTCAGTCCTTCTTCTGTCAGACTCGGACGAACGACCTTGATACTGGTCGGATTTATATAGACATACCCGCGGTAACGCTTGCCTTGATACATCACAGCCAGGTCCTTGGAGATCACTTCTTTCTTTTCCGGTCCGGTCACAGACAGCGCAACAAAGGCTGAATCATTATCCGACTTGTGCAAAGATACCATGTCTCCTACCGGAGTACGGAACTGCAATGCCTGTTCCTGACAACGTTCCAAAAGATAATGCACTGTTTCCACCCCATAGATGGTCAATGTATCATTCTTCAAATCATATTTTAATGGTGCATTGATCTGACTGGCATAATAAATGCTGTCGCCTTTGATCTTGAAGACAGGAGATTCCGTGTTGTCATCCAGCCATACCCCCTGCAGCCATTGCGTATCCGCCAGTGTATCTGCGGCTTGTTCTTCCTGTCTGGCTTCACCTCCCATACAGGCCGGCAAGAGCAGGCAAAAACATCCCATTAAAAAATAATTTTCATACCCATAATCTGTTTTAGCACAAAATACACCGACACCCATTGTATTATAACTAGCATTTGTAATATTTCTCAAATGACTTTCTGATGCAAACCAAGCTTGACAAACATCATAAGCCGATGTAAATCCTTCTGCTAGATTTTCTCCATCTACATTGAATGAAGTAATCCCTCTTTCTCCATTTGGACGTGTATGAGAATAACTATAAGTAATTTCATATGCACGAATATTTGCTGCATTTTGAAGAGAAGAGTCTATTGATGGTAAACTTAATGCACCTCGATGAAAAATTGCTCTTTTTTCATTTACTAAATCTAGAATTTCTTGCCTCATTTCCAAATCAAAGTGTCCAACAACTGTTGTTGTTTTACCATTTCCTAAGTCAATGGTATAAGTTTGATCATTAAATTCTTTTTTAGTTGCACCACATTCTTTACATTTATAATAAATATATTGTAAATCTCTTCCAGTTTCTTCATATGTATGATTATCTGGAGTGAGTGGAAGTTCCACTGTCTTGATGTCTCCACAAACCTTACAAGCATAATTGATATGTCCTTTGGTTGTACAAGTAGAGTCTACTCTTTCAACCTCTGTATTCATATCATAATCATGAGGGATTAAATCATACATTGTCTTCTGTGTTTCTTCACATCTGCTACATTTGTAGATATCATATCCTTGCTCTACACAAGTAGAATCCTTATGCTCTACAAGAACTGAAAAGTCGTGTCCAAGTTTTGCAATCGTTGTACGATAAGAGTCTTTACACATGCTGCAAGTGTATTCTTTATAGCCATCCGTTGTACAGGTTACATCAGCTTTTTTAGTCAGTTTGTAATCATGGTCTGCCTTAGTGATGTCTACCTTTTTCGTTTCGTTGCATCGACTACATTTGTAGAGATCGTATCCGGCAGCCTGACAGTTGGCATCTTTGTGATCCTTCTTTACGGAGAAATCATGACCGAGTTTCTTAGTCGTTACTTCTTTCTTCACATTTCCACACATGCTGCAGGTATATTCTTTGTAACCATCAATGGTGCAAGTAGCAGCTGCGTTCTTAGTCAGTTTGTAATCATGGTGCACTTTTGCAAGTTTCTCTTGATAAGAATCACCACACATGGTACAAGTATACTCCTTGTAACCGTCGTTCTGGCAGGTAGCTTTCACTGTTTTAGTTAACTGATAATTATGATCAACTTTTGCGATGTCTACCTTTTTCGTTTCATTACACCTGCTACATTTGTAGAGATCGTATCCGGCAGTTTGGCAAGTAGCATCTTTGTGTTCTTTCTTTATGGAAAAATCATGCCCGAGCTTCTTAGCCGTTATTTCTTTCTTGATATTTCCACACATGCTACAAGTATACTCTTTGTAGCCATCAGCAGTGCATGTTGCATCGACTTCTTTGTCAATTTATAGTCATGATCGATTTTTGCGATCGTAACTTTCTTCGTTTCATCGCATTTACTACACTTGTAGATATCATACCTTCTGTCTGACAGGTGGCATCTTTGTGGTCTACTTTTTCAGTGAACTCATGTTTATGCTCATAATTCGGTACCCATGCACCTGATGGGTTCACATAGTCATCACCAATCCAGGTATCCGATGCCATCGCTCCGGATTCATACATGTAATAGCAGGAACCTCCGATCCAATGCCAGCCCTTTCCTAACATTGCACCGCTTGACTCCATATAATACCAGTCATTTCTTAATTTCTGCCAACCGGTCAGCATCCATCCTGCAGAGTCAAACAGATACCAGTTATCTCCGATAAGTTCCCAGCCGTTTCTGGTATAATTTCCGTCTGCATGGCGATACCACCAGCGGTCTCCGCTTTTTATCCACTTCGCCTGTTCCTTTGTCTTTCCCTGTACCCAGGTACCTGACGCATTTACATAATAATCACCGATCCAGGTGTTGGATGCCATCGCTCCGGATTCATACATGTAATAGCAAGAACCTCCGATCCAGTTCCAACCGGTTACCATGTAACCATTTCCGTTAAACCAGTACCATTGCCCGTTTACCAGTTTCCATTGATTTCTCGGGTACGAGCCATTGTTCTCCTGATACCACCAACCGACACTGTCCTTCTGCCAGCCGGCTGCACTGACCGGCATCACTGCTATGCTGGTGCTTAACACGGCCGCAAGAAGAATACTACATATTTTCTTTTTCCTCATTTTGCACAACCTCCCTCTGTAGTATTCTTTTATTTTATCATACATGCACAAAACAAAAAACCATTATTTCTCTTGAGCTTTAGCGTGATATGCTTTCTTTTGTATGTACATTACAGATGGATTTACAGTAAATGCCAAGACCTATTAATGATGTTAAAGTGAATTTTCTGAAACAATTGAATAAAAACATCAAAAACAACATTAATTTACCGATATTTTTGGAATTGTCTTAAATAACACTTCTTCAATAACAATATTTATGATAGAATAAATATAAGATTACGATGGGAGGCAAAGCTATGAGCAATAATAATGTACAAGCAGAGAATGTCCTGTTTTTCAATTTAAGTGTAATTGGCAAAAGAATGCAAGATGAACAAGTATCAGGGAACATTAAAAAAAGGAACGGACAATGTGAATGGAAACTATACAGGAATCTCTCAACTGGAGGCAGGGACCAAGCATATACTCTGTCAGCTTGCGTTGGAAGGAAAGAAACTGGATCGTATCGTTATGGTAACATCGAAAGCGACGAGAACAGATAATCGACAGGAGTTCGTAGAATCATTTTGGGAGGATTACGGAGATGATGATGGTCAGGCATCATCTATGAATTTTTACAAGCAAAGAATTACTGATTATCTCAGAAGAAAAGAAGACAAAGAGATATTCAAAGATGTAAAAGATACCTACTACGAAGAAAATAAAAATTTTGAGACCATATTTCCGGATGACGTTACATACACAGATGAAGAGATCAAAAAGCTGTTTATCGAGATACCTACATATGATCCGGAGAATGACAGAATAACAGAAGCGGAAAAAAAGCTCATTACTATAAAGATAAGAGTCTTGAGCTTTTTTCGGAAATTATCAATCAGATCCAAGGAAAAGATAACAGAGCAGTAGATCTATATGTTGATATGCAGGGTGGAATCAGAAGTGCAGTATCACAGATTGATGCCGTACTGGAGCTGTTGAAAGACCGAAACGTTAATATCAAGGGAAGATATGCAATTAAAGGTTACAGGCAGGATGTAGAGAAAGTATATGCCGTAAAACTAGTAGATGATGAATATAAAGCCTATGAACTTGTATCTGCGATGACAGAATTCAAGCGCTACGGAAGAGGTCAGGGACTGACAGAATTCTTCACCAAGGATGAAGAGCCGGAGACACAGAAAATTACGGAATTGATCAGGAAGATATCCGATGCAATTGCACTGTGTAACGTTAAAGAATTTGAAAATCAGATAAAGACATTAAAAGAAATCAATGAGCAGACAGAAATAAGAACGAAGCTGAAAGAAAAGAACTCCCAGATGCTGATCGTATTTCAAGATATTATTGCGGACTATGCCTCTCTGCTGAAGGATGGAAGTACGACCTTCGACATTGTAAAGTGGTGCGTGAACAAATCTTTTTACCAGCAGGCACTTACAATTATAGAAAGCCTTATGCCGAAGATGTTAGCAGAATGCGGATACCTACAGTACAATCCGATGGATGAGGTGATTGTTGAAAAAGAAGAAAATCATAAAAAGATGAAAGAGAAAATCTTCTGGGTATGTGAGCAGGATAAAAGAAGTAGAAACCAAGGATGGAAAGACAATCGAAATATACTTTTTGAACAGTGGGTGCATAATAATACGGATCTAAGAGAAAAAAGTATTTTTGGAATACCAGATGAAAAAGTAAGAAATATAAGCGGGGACACGGATTTTAAGAAAGTGATACTTGAAGTTGGGAAAGACAAAGGATTGCAATGGAAAAGAAAATACAATTCGACATTGCCGGATGTTCATTATGACCGATATAGCATTAATCTGAAAAATAATGCAGAGGGAAAATTATTTTGTTTGTTTGCGGCTTTATCCAAAGTATTAAAAGATGTAAGAAATTCCAGCAACCATGCCAATTCAAAAGAATCATGTGAATCAGTACGGCATTTACTGGAGGGTTACGTAGCAATTGGAAATCTCTTGAAGTTAAATGAAAAACACACAGAGATACCACAACCAAAACAAGGTGATAAAGTAACGTTCATGATAACAAACAAGGAAGAAGAGACACTGAAAGGTTGTGTGGAGGGTCTTTATGAAGGTGCAGTTGTGAAATCCTGCGTGAAGGGATTTCAGCAGAGGGAATTAAAAGAGATGATCGGAAGGACAGTGCAGGCTGAAATAACAGGAATCATTGACGGAACATACATGGTAAAATGCGCAGTTGAAAAAAAGAAACCAGAAACGCAAAGAACCCGTAAGGTTCAAAAAAAGAAACCGGAAGATACATTGGGAACATCATTAGGAGATAAATTAAAAGGAATAACTTTGCAATAGAATGAAAAGGAGAGAAAGCAATGTGTTTCATTAATTTTTCGAATCATTCTTCTGTCTCATGGGGAGAACAGCAGCGGGAAGAGGCACAGAAATGGGGAGATATCATAGATGTTGCATTTCCGATGGTGGATTCGAATCTGTCCGGTCAGGAGGTAGAAGAGATGGCCGGGAAGTGTGTTGCGGACATATTAAGATATCACCCGTCGGCTGTGATGTGTCAGGGAGAGTTCACATTATCTTATCATGTAGTGAGTCTGCTGAAAGAACATGGAATACCCGTACTGTCTGCGTGCAGTAAACGTAATGTTATGGAAGAGAAGAAACAGGATGGAACCGTTTATAAAAGGTCCGTATTTAGGTTTATACAGTTCAGAGAATATTAGATATCGATAGGAAAAGTACATTTAGAGACAAAGGAGGAAGACGATGAAAGCAGAATTACTGGATAAAGAAGTTCTGGCGATGTATGATGTCAGGGGAATCCAAAGTTACATATTCAAAAGCAATGTAGCCAAGGAGATTATCGGAGCTTCGAAGATCGTAGAAAAAATTGTGACAGATGGCCTTAGGGCATACATAGAGACCCTGGAAGAGACAGAAAAGAACAAGTATATGCAGGAGTGGGAAACAGATGATCCGGAAGCATTCCTGAAAGACGCATCAATTATGATGCAGGTCATGTTTGTAGGAGGTGGCAATGCGTATGTGTTGTTCCGAAAAGGTGAGGTATGCCAGAATGTGAATCGGTTCCTGGCCAGATATGTGCTGCAGAAAACATATTCTCTGAATCTGGCAATCGCAGTGATCGAAAAGACCGGTTCTTATGCGAAAGACTACAAGAGTATCAATGATGAGATGAGAAATATAAAAGCATATATGCCGCTGACCCAGCCGGTCGGAGCACTGCCTTTTATGGCGGCAGATTCTATCACAGGATACCCATTGAGTTACCGGGAGAACGGAACTTATTTTTGTACGGAGGCAAAGCTGAAAAGAGCGGCATTTCCAAAGAATGAGGATGAGAAAGTCTTTGACAGAATGGTGACGGAAAAAGGAGACAACAGTACGCTGGCAGTATGTCATATTGATGGAAACAGTATAGGAAAACGGATTCAGAATATTATGCGTGAGATTGATTCTTACAACGATGCAATCAGGGTTATGAGAAGTCTTTCGATGGAAATCGCAGAGGTATTTGGAACTACTTTTGAACAGATGACGGCATATATGAGAGAGCTGTCGGTGAAAGTAAAAAAGAATGCAGAGAATCAGTTATATCGTAAGATCATCGTAGCCGGAGACGATATTACGTTTGTGTGCAATGCGAAACTGGCGTTGCCGGCAGTCAGGTACTTCCTGTCACATGTAGGAGAAGAAAAGGACTACAGTGCCTGTGGAGGTATTGCCTACTTTAACAGTCATTTCCCTTTCTCAGATGCATATCAGGTGGCAGAGTCGTGCTGTGACAATGCCAAAAAACGGGCAAAGAGACCGGAGAATAGAGGAAAGAACGAAAAGATCGGCAATTTCCTGGATTTTCAAATCTGTATGAATGTCAGGGCAGCGAATCTGGATGCTTACAGAGATAAGCATTATCTGGCGGATCGGGGATATTTTATCGCAAGGCCATACTATGTGCCTGAGAAGGAGGACAAAGCAGGACTGAATGAGAAGAATCAGGAATTCGATGTCGGAAAATTAGAATACTGGGAAGGTATTTTTCTACAGATGCCAAGGAGCAAAGCAAAGCAGTTGAGAAATGCAATTCCGATGGGAGAAAATGAGATACAGAAGAATCTGTCCTTCCTTTCTTCCAGAGACTATCAGGCATTCGAAAAATCGCAGGAGGAATATCGAATCTGGTATGATGCGCTGGAAATAATGGATCTGTCTATAGGAGGGGATGAAGATGAAGATAATAATTAGATTATTGAGTGATCTGTGCACATGTTCCGGTGAAACTTATAACAGTATTGTGGATACGGACGTTGTATATGATGAATACGGAATCCCATATATCCCGGCAAAACGTATTAAGGGATGTATCAGAGAAGCAGCGCTGGAAATGATGGAATTTGAAATGATACAACCGGAGACTTATAATCGGATATTCGGAAAGGAAGGCAGTCAGAGGGCAGCATTTTCTATCTCCAATGCATATATAAAGAACTATGAAGCGACAATAAAGGCACTTAAAGGATGTAAAGATAAAGGACTTGCCAGCCAGCAGAATGTACTTAGTCAGTATACCGGTACAAGGACACAGACCGCAGTAGATATGGAAAGTGGAGTGGCAGATGAAAATTCCTTAAGAACTGCGAGTGGTAAATAAAGGACTGGTATTCGAAGCCAAGTGCGAGATGAGAGGATCAGAAGAAGAAAAGGAAATATTAAAGCAGGCAGTGTCGCTGGTGAAACACATGGGTATGGCAAGGACAAGGGGACTGGGACTTGTAGATCTTACAGTGGCCGAAGAACAGGAGAAGCATGCAGCCCATGTAAAGATTAACAAAGAGCAGTTAGGAGAATACAACAAACTTCGCTATCGTATACATTTGAAATCAGCTATGATCTGCAAATCAGCCAAGGGAAACCAGGCGGAGACACAGGATTATATTGCGGGAAGTAAAGTATTGGGATTGTTGGTTGAGGCACTCGGAGAAAGCAAATATCAGGAACTTGTGAAGCAGGATACAGAATTGATCGTGACGAATGCTTATATCACCAGTCAGGGACAGCGCAGCATTCCGGGAAGAATCTCACTTCAAAAGGAAAAAGACCAGCCATATGATGAAGAAGGACGTATGGAGATATTGGATATGCTTTATAATCCGGATATAAAAAATCGTCAGATGTCCCCGGCCGGAATTAACTATATGGATGAGAATGGAATAGTCGCAAGCGTCATGACAGAGATCAGCTATCATCATCAGCGCCCGAAGGACAAATCGATTGGCCGTGCAACGGGACAAGAGGACGGATCGAGCTTTTATCAACTGTGCAGCATCAGCGCCGGTCAGGAATTTAGCGGATATATCTATGCAGACAGGAAGCAAGCCGAATGGATACTGGATGCGATAGAAGGACTGAAGCAGGTACGGATGGGATATGGAAAATCAAGTGAGTTCGGAGAAGTAGATTTTATCATTGACGGACTGGAACAGGAAAGCAAAGAGCCGGAGATCGTCCATGAGGCGGTACTTACTTTGGTATCAGATGTGATTCTTTATAATAAGAATGGTGTACTGACGACAGATCTGGAAGAATTGAAAGCCTACCTCGAAGAAATCACCGGAGTGAAGGATCTTCAGATTATAAATCCGTTCCTTCAATTCACTGCAATCGGAGGCTTCAATGTGAAATGGCGCCGGAGAAAGCGATTTTTAATGCACTTGGAAAGGGAAGTACCTGTCTGCTATCATCTGCGACAGGAATTGATATTCACAGGCTGCAACAGGCATTTGTCGGAGAACGGGTTTTGGAAGGATATGGAGAGATTCGGGTAGAGAAAAATTAGAGCAGCCAGAAGTATACATCCGGAAAGAATATACTGAAGGAGAATGCAGAGAAAGTGGCTTGTAATGAAAATGTAGAGATTATCCAACAGTTGTTAAAGGCAGAGTTTGAGCGGAGAATGCAGGGAAAAGTCAGGGAAAAATTGAACGAAGAACGCAAAGAGTACGAAAAACAGGCAGAATCGCTGAATGCAGCCGTTGCCAGGCTTAGAATTATCTATAAGACAGAGTTCTCTTACAAAGATATGCTGATACAGGTAGAAGAAATTGAAGACGGAGAGAAGAATGGACTGTGTAAAAAAATAACAAAACGCATGGATCCTTCAGTCTTACAGGAAGAACTGTTGCAGGAGATAAAAGAAGAGTATGGCATGACACTTTCGGTTAACTGGACAGAACAAGAACTGTATAAAAAAGTATACCGTGCATACCTTACAGAATTAAAACACCTCGTTCGAATCATTGATAAGAAGGGAGATGCAAAATAATGAGAATTATAAAAAGAAAAGTTATCTATGTGCAGGTACAGCTTACCGCACCGCTCAGTGTATCTTCCGGAGAGAATGAGTGGACGGATTCAGATGTGTTGCGAGACAAAGCAGGAACTCCTTTTGTGACAGGAAGTTCGCTGGCAGGAGCGATGCGTGCATATCTTGGAAAGAAGAAAAATGAAGCCGGAATGATGGGATATTCCGGAAAAGATAAGAATCAGGAAGACATCGGAAAGATGAGTTCCCTCTTTGTGTCTGATCTGAGCTTTGACGAGGAGACGACAGCAGGCGTGCGGGACGGAGTTGCTTTGAATCAGAATAAGACAGCAAAGTCCCAGAGTAAATTCGACATAGAGATGATAGAAGCAGGTGCGAAAGCACATTTTTATATGGAGCTGGTTGTCAGAGAAGGTGATGATGAAGCGAGATGATGCAGGAGATCGCCAATATATTTAACGGCATCCAGTCAGGTGAGATCCGGATCGGAAGTAAAAAAACAAGGGGATTCGGAAAACTTCAGTTGATATATGTCGAAAGCAGAAAATACGGAAAGAAAAATTACCTAGATTATGTCATGCATATGATGAAAGTACCTGGGAAAGAATAACAATGAGCTGGAAGCATGGCTTACATATGCGGTAGGTGCTGCACAGATGACACATATAGAGGTACCGCTTCGTATGAAGGGGGGGATCAGTATACGGCAATATGCAGCGAGAAAAGGAGAACCGGACTATGTACATCTGACGGATCATGGTGTTCCGGTGATATCCGGAAGCAGTCTTACAGGTGCACTTCGCCACAGAACACAGCAAATGTTAGAAGAATTAAAACAGAGTGGCGTGGAACTGCCGGAAAATATAACAGATATCATTAACATCGCATTCGGATATGTAGACGGAACGAAAGCCTGCGCTTCCAATATTATCGTAGATGAGAGCGAGATCAGGAATGCAAGGCCACTGACAATGGTAAGAACGGGAGTCAGCAGATTCGAGTCGGCTGCAAAAAACGGTGCCTTGTATAAAGAAAAGACATTTGTAGACGGTGAGGTAACACTGCGGCTTTCTGTGCGCAAGAGTCAGAATCCGGCAGACTCCGGATGGATTATGGGACTGTTATTATTGGCTTTAAAAGATCTGCAGAATGGCTTCCTTGCAGTCGGCGGAGAGACTGCGATCGGAAGAGGCGTATTCTCTGCGAACGGACCGATTACGATAGACGGAAAAATATCGGAAGAAGAAATATATATTGCAGAAATGTTGTCTAACATGTCTGAGATGGGAGGTCTGAGATCATGAATTTGTCAAATATACCGGAACAGGGAATGATATATGCGCTGTATAGGGAACGGGTTGTGTATCAGCCATATAAAAAAGAAGATCAGGAATTAGAAAAATTACTTGCAGAGGAGGAAAATCTACTGGACTCCATCTTTTTGACGATGTAAAAGAATATCGTTATATAAAAAAGAGACAGGGAACAGTGGAAGTATGTGTGGAAGATTCGGCCCTCTCCTTTGATGACAGTTACGTCGAGCGGATCTATACCTTAGATGCAGGAGAGGAAAATCTGGAGGAACATGACGGAAAGATACGCTGCATAGAGGTTGTGAACTACATTACATACGATGAGAACGATATGATAAAAGTCTCAGACTATCGCTTGAAGGAGGTAAAGGCATGATGAAAGGATTCGTAAATCCATATAATTTCATAAAATTTCCAAAGAAAAAAGCAGAAGCATATCCGGATGAAGACTGCCATACCGGGGTTATAAACTATACAATTACAACCAAGACGCCGCTTTTTATCCCGAATTCCAGTTCAGACTGTGCATTTGGCCAGTCAGATGCGCTACAAGATCATAAGTCATATGATTTCTTCTCCTACACAGAGCTGGACGGAAAGAAACGCTATGAGAATGAATACCATGTTCCGGTAATTCCGGGAAGCGAGATCCGTGGTGTGGTGAGAAATGTATACGAAACCCTGACGGATTCCTGTATGGGATTATTGAATGCAGAGGAATACCCGGTGAAAAGAAGTATGGAAAATTTCAGACCGGCACTATTATATCGCAACAGAAACGGAAGATATTCGCTGTATGAAGCGAGATCTCTGCGAATCGGAAAATTCGAACATAAAGGAAAGGCACCAAAGGGATTTGAAAACTATGCGAACGGAACCGAGATCTATTACCGGAATCCACCTAAAAATCAACCGGGAGTGATCGAGGAGTATAGTGCCAAACGGGGAAGATATCCTCTGAAAGGTTATCTGATCAAATGGGGAATGGGTGGAACCAAAAAGAGATATCATCTGTTTGAGGCAAAGAGTTATGGAAATGTGGATGCCGAAGTAAAAGGAATCCTGGTAAGTAAGGATGAGATTGAACGAAAATTACTCCGGGTGATTGACTACTATCTGGATGAACCGGCAATAGAACCGGGGAATAAAAAAGCCTATGAGGAATATAAGAAAGATGTCGAGAACTTCCTAAAAGAAAAAGGAGAGGGATACTTTCCGGTGAATTATTCAAAGCTGGAAAAAGGAATCTACTATCTTGCACCGGCAACATTTACCAAGGAAGTGTCGGATAATAATATCGGAAAACTTGCCGGAGCATTCGCACCGTGTACCGAAAAGATCTGTCCGGCCTGTGATCTGTTCGGATATGTAGGAAAAAGCAGTGAATTATCGAAAGGATCTAAGATTCGCTTCACAGATATGTATGTAACGGAAGAAAAAGAAGATCCAAAGGATTATTATGTCTGCGATCATGTGACGATACAGGCCCTTGGAGAGCCGAAACTTGGCAATACAGAATTCTACCTGAGGAGACCGAAAGGTGCTTCTTTTTGGAACTATGATTATTATATTCAAAATGGAAAGCCTGTGATGAGTGATGGTGTACTAAGAGGAAGAAAATATTACTGGCATCATCGCAATGTGAATCTGAAAGAAGAGATAGAAGTTACAAAGCTGAATAAGACGATACGTCCGGTAAAGGATAACGTGAAATTTGGCGGACAGCTCTACTATGAAGGAATATCAGAAAGACAGCTTGAACAGTTAATCTGGATATTGAATAGCGGTACAGAGAATCTCGGATTAAAGCTTGGTGGAGCCAAACCACTGGGATATGGAAGTGTCACATGTAAAGTAGACGAGGTTCAGGAAAGAACTGTGGGTGTGTCAGACGGGAAGGTGTCATATCAGATCGTTGCGGTTCCTACAGAGAATATCACGTACGAGAAAGCCGGACTGAGTGAGCCGGTTAAGAAAGAATTTTATAAGATCGCCGGGCTAAATAGTGTTCCGGCAGATGTGGAGATTACGTATCCAAAGGACAAGACGCAAAAAGGACAGACACTTACCGAAGGATATCGCTGGTTCGTCAATAACCATACGACATGGAATGGACGGATGGTGAGAAGCAGGACAGATGTAAAAATCGTTGCTGTGCTGCCGGAGATATTGGAGGAAGATTTTTCGCTTCCGTATAATAGTAAGCCATATGGCGGAAGACCACAGAGTAGTAAATTTCAAAACAAGAGGAGATAAGAATGCAGTTAATTGTACATATCGGTTTGGACAGACCGCTTGTATTACCGCTGAATTATAATCATATCTTACAATCTATCATATACCGGGCAATTGGGAATATGCCGGATTATGCAAACTTTTTACATAATGAGGGATACACAAGAGACAAGCGGCAGTACCGGATGTTTCAATTTAGCCAGTTGTCCGGAGAATATACGATACAGGATCGGAAGATCATATTCCGGTCATATGTGTCATTCGAGATACGGACTCCGGAACCGTTATTGATCCGTCTGCTGGGAGAGTACTTCTGGAATCATGGCATCAGATTTGGCGAAACTGTATATAGAGATATTCAGATGGAATTGTATGATTATACAGTAGAGGAAGAGAATATTACAATCAGGATGAAATCCCCTGTGACGGTCTATTCAACTGACAGCGAAGAAGGAAGAATCTATTATTATAACCCGGAGGAAGAGGAATTCTATCAGCGGCTGAAGGAAAACTTTTTTTAGAAAGTATCAGGCATACTATGGGGTAGAACCCGTAGAGATGCCTGAGATAAAAAAGGAAAGGGATAAGATGCCGAAAAAATTCGTAACGAAATATCAGGGAAGCTATATCACTGCATGGTATGGAACGTACGAACTGTCGGGAAAGAGAAAATATCTTGACTTCTTATATCAGGTGGGACTCGGAAGTAAAAATTCCCAGGGATTCGGAATGTTTGAGATATTGTAGAACATAGTGAAATGTCGGAAAAAGTCCGTCGACCTCAAAGCCAGTGTTTTCAACGGGTGGGCGGACTTCTTTTAATGAAAATTTAAAGAAAAATGGAATTTAATATTGAAAATATGAGAAAAAACTGTCGATGCTGCGTAGGTCTATCAGAAAAAAGTGAAAGTGCGAAAAGGCTTGATTTTAAAGACTTTTTTTAAGGATGAGAAAAACAGGTTGACGGACTTTTTGAGGGGAAAAGATTGACTGAGAGGGAGAAAAAGAGTAGTATGATTAATAGAAGCTGATGAAATCGGCTGTTGTACCTTGCCTATGAGGAATTGACACCATATACATGTTAATGTCATTGCTCCAACAACAACACCTTTAAGTTGTACCTTGCCTATGAGGAATTGACACTAAAATTTTCCGAAAAACTTTCAAAATTCTTGAATATTTCTCTGGTTGTACCTTGCCTATGAGGAATTGACACAAACATATGTTTCATATTTGTTATATTTTTTGTATCTAAATGTTGTACCTTGCCTATGAGGAATTGACACAATAATGTTTAATTGTTCTGCAATTGAATATTCTTCGCTTTTCTTTCCGTTGTACCTTGCCTATGAGGAATTGACACTTGTTAACACTCCAAAAATTTTCATTTTTTTCTCCTTCTGTTGTACCTTGCCTATGAGGAATTGACACTTTCTCTTTCCTCCTATTTGTCTTTTAAGTTGAATTGCGTTGTACCTTGCCTATTGAGGAATTGACACAATTTGATGCTTCATTAATTTCTCTTCCTTTTATTCTTTGTTGTTACCTTGCCTCATTGAGGAATTGACACGCTCTTGTCATATAACCATCTTCCCTATCTCACATTATGGTAATATCTTTCCCATGGTTGTACCTTGCCTATGAGGAATTGACACCTTTCGCTTTTGACTTTCTCATTACCGGCTTTATTCCTGAATGGACTTTCATGTTGTACCTTGCCTATTGAGGAATTGACAACATCATACATTTTATTAAATTTCTCTTCTTCATTAGAATTATAGTTGTA
>ENA-OQAA01001126-OQAA01001126.1-human-gut-metagenome-genome-assembly--contig:-NODE-1126-length-14868-cov-2.820908_pt1 | contig 14868 bp, 23 predicted proteins | sample MGYA00242489_ERZ504515 | MGnify/ENA primary metagenome ERZ504515 (study PRJEB26092, sample SAMD00036237) | human gut metagenome | host: Homo sapiens | study: EMG produced TPA metagenomics assembly of...
CGCAGGCGTCATCCACGGCAACCAGCTCATACTGTTCAAAGTGCTGGTCCAGCACGGCGTTCAGCATCTTAAAAAACCGCACGGCCTGGGCACCATCGTTGTGAAGGTAGACCACAGCGAGATAAAATTCTTTTCTTTATTTGTCACACTCATACGTTCAATACCTCGTCCAGGTCATACACGGTGTTGATCTTGCCGGAAAGTACGCTGACCAGCATCGGTTCGGTGTTCATCACGCGCACCACGGTGGGGCGGGAATCATCTATTTCGCTGGCTTTCAAAATCGGCTTCATGCTGAACAGGCTGCCTGATAAGCAAAGCCGTACTCTTCTTTCAGGTATTTGCGGGCCAGCTGGCTCATGTAGGGCCAGGCGCTCTGCGGCTTAGCCGGGCATTCGTTGCAGTTATACAGGCTGCCCGGCCTGCATTTGCCCTCGCTCTGCTGCTGGCAGGGGAAGGTTGCTACCGCATCATAGCTGGTTTCGTGGGGAGTAAAGGTCACACTGGTCAGGCTGTGCAGGCCGGTCTGGCCAAAGGGCATCAGGCTGAAAAACGGGCCGTCCATCACGGTAATGCCGGTATTTTTCAGCCGCTCATCCACCGTGCACAGGATAATCTCGCACTTTTCGTATTTGATTTTGAACGGCGGCAGGCCCAGCATGGCGTGGATATCGTTCACGCCCGCATAGGTTGCGTTCAGGATGAACGGTGCTTCCACCGTGGTATCCCCTGCCGTTACCCGCCACACGCTGCCGGCTTTTTCAATTTTGTCCGGCTTATGGCTGTACAGAACCTGCACATTGGGCAGCTTTGCCAGCTGTTCCAGGAACCAGTTTTTCAGCACCTGGGCATCATAAGTATACTCGGTGGTCAAAAATGCGCCATCGCACATACCGTTATTAAAGTAGCGCTCCGGGGCAACATCATCACAGCGGATCTTGGCCGCGGCGCAGAAGCGGCGGAATTCGGCCGCATTGGTCCAGCTGAAATGTGCGCTGGTGGCATAGATCTGGTCAAAGCTTGTGTGCAGGCAGAAATCATAATCCCGGCAGAAGCGCTGGAAGTAATGTGCGCTCTTGATGGCCGTGGAGTAGCTGCGCGGGTAATGGTAGCCCATGTGTACGCGGGCCTGATTGATATAGGTCGCGCGCATGAACGGGGCGGGGTCCCGCTCCAGCACCAGTACCCGCTGGCCTGCCGCGCCGCACTTTTGGGCTGCGTACAGGCCATACAGGCCAGCACCAATAATGATTTTATCCACTGTCATGCACAGGACCTCCGATAATCTATTACTATGCCGGGCACCCCTGCCCGATTACGGGTTATACTTGCCCGTTGCGGCGGCAAACAACACCTGCAGCAGATTGCTGTTGCCCTTAAAGCCGCTGATCTTGGTCGGCGTTTTGCCGGATGCCGGGTATGCGCGGGTCACAGGGACCTCGCAGGCGCGCAGACCCAGCTGAGTGGCACGAATGCTGAGGTAGGCCAGCAGCTCGTACCCCATAAACACATCCCGCAGCGGCTGCACATCGGGGTGGGTCAGGTATTCGCGGCTGTAGGCGCGGTAAGCGTTGGTGGTATCGGTAAACCACTGGTGGGCTGCCGCGCTGATGATTGGCGCATGGATCAGCCGTACCGCCGCATAGCGCGTTTTGGGCGTATTGATGGCATGACCGCCGGGGATAAACCGGCTGCCCTGCACAAGGTCATAGCCTTCTTTCAGCTTGGCAACAAATTCCGGAACATCCTCGATGGAATCCTTATTGTTGCGTCAATGGTCAGCACGCCCTTATAGCCAAAGGTCAGGGCAAAATGCAGGCCCATGCGCAGCTGGGCGCCTTGTTTGCCGGGGCCGGTTTTGACCAGCAGGGTGTTCACCCCGTACAGCTCCAGCGTATCGGGGTTCATGCTGCCATCGGTGGAGCCGCCGTCGCAGATGACAATATCCACCAAACGGTCCACCCCGGCTTTCTGGGCGCGGCCCAACTCGGTCAAAATGCGGGAGCTCATTGATGACGGGGATCAGCAGGCAGTAATCGCTGCTTTTGGGCAAAAAGGCGGTGCAGGTATAATCCGGCACGCCGGGAACATTCTGGATCGGCACTGGCTGCAGGCTCATGCAAACACCTCCGCAATATAGGCAAGGGTCTTGCGGACGGTTTCCACATCCGTCCGCTTCATCTCAATGGAAACATCGCCGCTGTAGCCAACGGCTTTCAGCAGCATGGCAAGTTCTTTGTGTTCCTGGCGCGGAACAATGGGTTCCAGCCCGGCTCGCTGATATGAACATGGCTGACGTATTTGATATCATCCACAAAATCCCGCAGGCGCTCGCCGTTGGAGATCATGGTGGAAAGGTCCAGATTAACCGCAAGGCCGGGGCTTTGCAGCCGTTTGACCATGGCAAAAGCATCGGCTGTATTGTTCAGGTAGTTGGTGTATACCGGGGGGTTGGCCTCAATGGCAAGCACCACATCATAGTGGGACGCCAGCGCACCGGCCTTGGCAAAAAAGGCATCACCCTCCGCCGCGGTGTGCGGCGGGTCCAGGCGGCGGTTTTTGGGGCAGCCGAACACCAGACTGGGGCAGTTGATGGTGTGGGCAAACTGGAACGCCTCGGCGGTATAATCCAGCAATTCTTCGGCTTGCACGGGGTCAAAAATATTGCCGGTCTGGCCGTACCAGATGCTTTGCATGCTGGGTACATGGAACCCCCAGCGGTTGAGCAGGTAGCCGCCGAACAGAGCGGCTCCGGTCAGGTTTTCATACGGATATTCCGGGAAAATACGGGTGGGGGCAATTTCCAGCCCGGTAAAGCCGTTCTGCTGCATGGCAGCGTAAACAGCTTCGTCATCCGCTTTATCCCACGCAATATTGGAAATTGCAAGTTTCAGTTCGGACATCCTCAGTTCCTCCATGCGCGCATAAAGGCGCAGATCTCATCCAGCTCCTGCTGTTTTGTACACAGGTATCCGTCCGCCCCGCCCAGCAGCGCAGCATGCCGGCTGCGCAGGTCATAATCAAACGGGGGCTTGGGCAGCTCGTTCTGCCAGTCGCTTTGCCGGTCACTGTGGTGTAAACCTCCGCCGCCGTAACGGGCGGGGTGGTCAGGTTGAGGGTGGTCAGGCCGTTTTGCAGCGCGGTCTGCACATCCTGCCACAGGCGGGCCAGGTGATAGAACTGGTAACGGCTGCGGGAATCCGTGAAGGCAAGGGCGTTAAAATCATTGCCCGCAAAAAATTCCCGCAGGGCCGCGGCATCCACCGCACCGTTGAGCTTATAAAAGCCGTTATCTGCCAGGGTATAGCCATCCGTACCAGGGGGGATTTTTGTGCAAGTTCGGTATATTTTTCCGGCTTGAGCATAGCCGGGGTGATGGTGTGCAGGTCAAACAAAAAGTTCTTTTTCAGCCCAATGCCGTATAGGGCAGGCAGCCGCACAATCAGCGCATTGGGTAATCCTCCCGCACCCATCGTTCCAGCTGCAGGCGGTTGCGGCCATAGGCGGGCAGGCCGTCCGGTGTCATGGGGCTCTGCTCGTCCTTTCCCCTGCTGTCGGCATAGACAGCGATGGAGGAGATCAGCACCAGCTGTTTGGGGGCGATCTGGCGCAGGTTTTCCCGCGCGGCGGCCATCACGGCAAGGTCGGCATCCGGGTCTGCATTCGCCAAAAACATGGCAGCGGGCACCCCGGCGTACACGCACAGATCTGGCTTGGCACCGAACTGCGCGGCAATATCGGTGGAATGGCATACTGCGGCAAACGCATGTTTTGCCGCCAGGTTGCCCCCCACAAAACCGGTGGAACCGACCAGAAGATCCTTTGCCATATGCCCTGCCCCTTTTGTTGTTGATTTTTGCCGCAAAGCAGCGCCCTGCTTTGCAGATTGATACAGAATAGATTATACCATACCCCGGCGGTAAAAGCAATTAAAGCAATTTCAGACAGCAAATAAAAAATCCCATCATGCCAAAGCGGCACAATGGGAATAAAAAAACAGACAGTATCAATACCGGGTGCGCGGGATCTCCACACGGTCGGCCACAGCGGCTTCCAACTGGGCAACAATGGTTTTCATGCTCTCTTCAAACTCTTCATTGGAAGAATTGTGGAAGATCAGCAGCGAATCGGGCTGGTTTTCCAGCTTTAAGCTGAGCGGCGGGTTAAAGTTGACACCCAGGATATATTCGTCCCAGTGGTTCAGCTTCCACATGTCACGGTCGCTGGCGCGGTCGATCATGCGCTGGTGGCACACTTTGGTTAGTATCTACCCAAATCACAACCAGCTCCGCCTGCTTCTTTTTCAGCTCTGCACGCAGGGTGGTAATATAGTCAAGGTCACGGATCTCCTGCGTAAAGGGGGCGTTAATCAGCACAATATCATCGTACTCCAGCGCTTCCATAGCAAGGTCCAGAACCACACGATATTCCAGGTCACGGATATATTTTTCAAAAAAGATGCTGCTGCGGTCATACGGCTGGTGCGCCACCGCAAAGATTTGCTTTGACAAAGGGATCAAGGTATCTTTATCCAGATAGACAACGTGGTTCAGCGCTTTTGCCAGCTGCTTGGAAATAAAGGTTTTTCCGCAGGCCGGCGGGCTTGTGACCAATATCAGCTTTTTCATGCACAGACACCTCTCCAGAAAGATTGTCATTTAATTAACCAAGCTACAGGTATTATTATACACCAAACTTTTGTCCTTGGGAATAGATAAATGACCATTTTTCGGACTTTTATGGACTTTTGGTGCCATTTTTGCAGGCAAATTTGCACCAAATTGTACAACTCCGCCCAAAATTCACCCATCAGTTTAGCAAAACCAACAACAAAAAGGGGAACGCTCGCGCAGAACGTTCCCCAGCATTGGATTATCTTATGTTTGAAAATCCGTTTTATTTCCCTGTTATTCTGCCTGGGCGCACAGGTCCAGGTAGGCTTTGATGATGCCAAGCCCCACCGGGCCGGATTTTTCCGGGTGGAACTGGGTGCCGATCACGCAGCCCTTTTGGGCAGCGGCGCACACCTTGCGGCCGCCATACACGGTATCGGCCAGGCGGTATTCCTCCGCTGCGGGCTTTGCTTCATAAGAGTGGATAAAATAGCATTCCTGTCCCGGCTGCACATTCTGCAAGGCGGTACCGGAAAAATCCGTGCGGCCGCCCGCCGGGTACAGTGGGTTCCAGCTGATGTGCGGCACCCGCTGGGGGCTGCCGTCCGCGTCCACATCCGGGATGCGCACCACGCGGCCGGGAATCAGGCCAAGGCCCTTGTGCAGGCCGAATTCTTCGGATTCGTCAAACAGCATCTGCATCCCAAGGCAGATACCCAGCAACAGGGTACCCTGGGCCGTCTTTTGCTTGATGGGCTCGATCAGCCCCAGCTGTTCCAGCCCCTGCATGCCGTCCTGGAAAGCGCCCACGCCGGGCAGCACCAGGGCATCGGCTGCCAGAACATCTGCCGGGCTGCTGGTCACCTGTACTTCTGCCCCAAAATGGGCGAACGCATGCTGCACGCTGAGCAGGTTGGATAGACCGTAATCGATCACTGTTACTTTCATACCCGGCGCACCTCCACCCCGCCTGCGCGGATTTCATCTTTCAGTTCCTGCACGGTTTCTTTTTTATAGTGCAGCACTGCGGCGCAGGCCACAGCATCGGCACCGGCTTTGGCACCGTCCACAATGTCATCCCCGCAGCCAACACCGCCGCCGCAGATGACCGGCACATTGACCGCCTTGGTCACAGCCTCGATCAGTTCCAGGTCCATGCCGCGCTGCAGGCCCTCGTTGTCCACGCTCATCAGCAGGATCTCCCCTGCCCCAAGCGCCACGCCGCGTTTGGCCCATTCCACTACATCATAACCAGAATGGGCGCGGCCGTTGTCATAATAAGCTTCCCACTTGCCGGGCCAGGTGCGGTTGCGCTTGGCTGGATGGAAAGCACCATGCACTGGCTGCCAAAAGCGTTGGCAACCTCGGTGATCAGCTCCGGGCGTTTGATGCCGCCGTGTTGATGGCAACCTTATCCGCCCCCATGGAAAGAATGTGGCGCACATCCTCGACGCTGCGCAGACCGCCGCCCACGCAGACCGGGATATACACATCATCCACGGTTTTGCGCACAATATCCGAAAGGTTGTTACGGTTATACAGGCTGGCCACAATATCAATGTACAGCAGCTCGTCAATGCCCTGCTCATAATATTCCCGTGCAAACAGGTTGGGATCCCCCAGCTTGCGCAGGCCCTCCAACTGGATGCCTTTGACGAGGTTGGTATCCTTGACATCCAGCCGTGCAATCAGGCGGATTTTTTTCTTAGCCATAAAAAATTCCTCAGTTCCAGAGCTCTTGGCCTTATATTTCGTGGTGGGTGCCCTTCGGGTCGCCCCAAAGCACTTCGCTGTCGCCCTCGTAGGGGGTGTGACGCAGTTTCCACATGTTGTCCTCCCATTTCCAAAGGTGGGGACTGCGGAAACGGTCGGCCAGGTGCATAAAGTATTCGCGGTCCATTTTGGGCTGTTCAAACAGCTGGCTGGCCCACGGGAAGTGCTGGCGGTCCAGGGACAGATACTGGAAGATCTCTTTTTCAAAGCGGTCGGGATACTCGCCGTCAAACTTTTTGCACAGCGCCTTGCCCTCTTCCAGGGTGATTTCCTCGTTGCGGATCTCCTGTGCAGCGTCATAGGTGGTGCGGCCGATGCCGTACTTGATGTAGGTGGTGTAATAGAAGAAGTCGTCGATCTTATCATCGATGGAGTTATACTTGGAATAGGTGCCCTGGGTGCGCTCCGGTGCGGGGCGGAAGCCGCCGTGTTCTACACTGTAATAGTAGGCGCCCTGCGGATGCCATTTTTCGTAATAGCCAAGGTAGCGCACCTGAACATGGTTTTTCTCCAGGTTGGAAGTTTCGGACGGCAGGTAGATGGCCAAGTCGGCTTTATCCACCTTATAATCCTCTTCCAGCTGGCGCAGGCTGACACCGCCAGGTAGATATGGTCGTAATCATTGACGGCAAAAAAGTGCTCGTCACGCAGGCAGAGTTGTTATCCGCAATGGGGTTGCCGAACTCGGCCTCGTTCTCGCCATAGAACACCAGGGGAATGCCGAACTTGGCGGCCATCTTGGGGGCCAGCTGCTTTTGGCCCAAAATGAACGGCTGGAACGGGTGGAACAGGTTCTCGGTCGCCAAACGGGTCAGCAGACGGTGGGTCATGCCGTTGGGGGTACACAGGTAGTTATCAAACCCGGCGTGAATCCAGGCCTGCATGTTATCCCAGCCCCAGGGGGTGTAGATATGCGGTGCCCAAGTCACCGTCAGGGGGTGCATGCCGTATTTGTATTTCAGGATGTGAGCGGCATAAAAGCTGTCCTTGCCGCCGGAGCCGGGCACCAGGCAGTCATAGCTGCCGTCATTTTTGCGGTATTCATCGCACAGCTCACGCAGCTCTTTTTCGCGCAGGGCCCAGTCGATATGGCCGTTAGCCTTATTGTGGCAGGCATGGCAGGCATCGCAGGTGCCGTCGTCCTGAATGACCATCGTCTTTTTAATGGACTTGATCGTATGTTCAAATTCATAGCAGGAGTTCGGCTTCTGGTTGCTCATCACGCATTCATTACAGAACTGTACATGTTTGGGCAGGCCGTAATAAGCTTCCAGCTGATCCTCCGGGATATCGGGCGTGTATTTGGCGTAATCGATTTCGACATAACGAGGATTCTTTTCCATATTTCTCACTCTCATTCCATCCGTGGTAATTCCTATTGAACCAAAAAAGGCGCTGTCCGTATAGCAATGCTATCGGACAGCGCCTTTGCTGTTCTGTGGATATTATAGCACAGCACCCTGCTGTTTGCAAGATGCCAGCCTATTTTTTACATCGGTGCAGTGCTTTTTATTTCTGGCTGACCACTGCGCCGTTGATCAGAACGGCTTTCACGTTGGTCATAACCTCAAACGGGCAGCCATCGGTCAGCACCAGGTCTGCATCCTTGCCGACCTCGATGGAGCCAACACGGTCAGCAATGCCGATGTGCTTGGCCGGGTTGATGGTGATGGCCTGCAGCGCGGCAAACGGATCCATGCCGGCTTTGACCGCCATACCGGCGCACAGCGCAGGTACTGCTGCGGAATGACTGAGTTATCGGTGATGATGGAAACATGACAGCCTGCTTTTGCCAACGCCCGGCGTTTCCCAGGATTTGTTCTGCAGTTCAAACTTGCTGGCAAAGGTCAGGCTGGGGCCGACGGCCATGGGGATATTGCTTTCCTTGGCCAGTTCATCCACGATCAGGTGGCCTTCGGTCACATGTTCCAGCGTCAGGCCCACATCGAACTCTTTGGCAATGCGGATGGCGGTAAAGATATCGTTGGCCTGGTGTGCATGGGCTTTCAGGGGAATGGTGTGGTCCAGCACCGGCAGCAAGGCTTCCAGCTTCTGGTTATAAGCGGGCATTTTAGTCACATCGCCGTTGGCGGCAGCCTTGCGGGCACCGTAATCCCTGGCGGAAGCCAGCGCCCCGCGCAGGAACGCAGCGGTGGACATGCGGGTAGAATCGCATTTATCTTTATAGCAGCGCTTGGGGTTTTCGCCAAAGGCGCATTTCATGGCAACGGCTTCCTTGACGATCATGTTGTCCACACGCTCGCCCACCGTCTTGATGGCGGTAAAGATACCGCCCAGCACATTAGCGCTGCCCGGCCCGGTGCACACGCAGGTAATGCCTGCTTCTCGTGCATGGGCAAAGGAGGGATCGCGCGGGTTGATGCCGTCAATGGCGCGCAGCTGCGGGGTCCAGATGTCATTCATCTCGTTGTAGTCGTAGCCTTCGTACCCGATGCCATAACCATCCAGACCGATATGGGTGTGCGCATCCACAAAACCGGGGAAAATATCCAGCCCGGCAGCATCCAGCACGGCGATATCGGCGGGCACGTTCAGTTCATGCCCCATGGCAACAATGCGGCCGTTTTCCAGCAGCAGGTCGATCTGCTGTGGTTCCGGGTGAACGGCATCATGAACCCGGCCCCCGCGCACCAGCAGCGGCGCGGCGGTATGTTCTGTATTCTGCATCATTGATTGATCCTTTTCAGCCCTGTTATACTTCAAAATCCAGGCAGGTGCGCACGGCGGTATAGGGGCGCACTTTGCCATCAGCCACAGCCACATGAGCCGGGTGAACGGCATAGCCTTTCAGGGCGGCTTCATCCACAAAGGTGGTATCCAGCATCAGGTCCGCATTGGCGGAGCTGGGCAGGGCCTTGGTGTAAACATGGATCTCCGTCAAACCGGGGATCTGCCCGGCCAGACCTTCCAGCCCGGCTTTGATATCCGCCTTGACGGTTTCCTGTTCAGCGGCGGGCATCTCTTTCAGTTTCCACAAAATAACATGACGTACCATTATTTGTTTTCCTCCCAGATGGGGTGTTTCAGCACCCACTCGCCGCAGTCGTTCTTTTCAAACAGGTCACGGTTATAGAACTTGTCCATGATCTTCCAGAACTCGCTCTCGGTGTAGCCGCAGAAATCGCAGAAATCACGCACACACAGCGGTCCAGCTTGCCATCGCGGGCCTTAATGATGGGAATGGCTTCCTCGCGGGTCATCATGCCATAGCGGATATAGCGGGCGGTATAGTCGGTTGCAGCGGCATGGCCGAACTTGGGGTACTTGAGCCAGGAGTGCACCAGGTAGGCGCGGGAATCGATCTGGTCAAAGTTTTCGGCATGGTGGGTGCGGTCCATTCATGGGTCAGGTCATGGAAGCCGTGCTCCTTGGCGATTTGGTAGTTCTTGTAGCTGTTCCAGGGCACAAAGTAGCTCATATAGAACGGGTCCAGCTTCGCGCGTCTTCGGCAGAGGGAGCCAGCGTCAGGGACAGGTCGTTTTCGGTCACGCCGTCGCCCACCAGCTCTTCCATCGGGAAGCCGACCGCCACGCCATTTTCGATCTGATCCATGCGGAATAAGTCTCCTTATCGGAGCAGCCGCCGTATTCAAAGCTGACGTTCTCGCCATAGCACAGCATGGGGGTGTTGAACTTGGCTGCCATGTGCAGCGGGAAGGTATAGATCAGGCGGTCCACATACCAGGTGGGCTTGCCGTATTTTTCAAAGAACTTGCGCATCAGCACTTTCTGGGCGCGGATGTTGGGCTTGCAGCTGATGATGGTGCAGCCGAATTCCTCGCTGATGTTTTTCAGGTTATGGATGCCGGCCTGCGTCATGGGGAAGTTATCCTCCACGCTGAACAGGATGGGGTTCATGTGCATGACTTCTTTCAGCATCCAAACCTGGAAGTGGCTGTCCTTGCCGCCGGAAACAGCAACAGCGCAGTCATAACCGCCGGGGCCGTTCATGCCGCGGTACTTGTTGCAGTAGGCTTCAAACTCCTTAAAGCGGGCGTCCCAGTCCACATTTTTGCGGTTTTCGTAATGGCGGCAGGCGCTGCAAACGCCCTCAGAGTCAAAGGTGATACCGGGGCGGGTGTCCGGCATGGTACATTTTTTGCAATAACGCATAACAGGTTCTCCTTTGCTGTTTCTTATCCAATCTGCCGGGTGTCCGGCAGAATATTTCTACTTATTGTTATCATACCCGATTTTGCCTGCATTGGCAAGTAGCGCGCAGCGCAAGACACGTCAGAATGCACGTTTTTCTTTTGGGCTGCACCGAACCTTCCCTGCCCTGCAAATTCAAGCGTCGATGGGGGTATCGACACGCAGAATTATGCGGTATTGCTTTCAAATTTTACATATGTAACCATTCCCAAGGCTATGCGGTTGTGGTATGATGATAGTTAATGATGTTCACTTTGAAGGAGGAATAAATTTTGAAAGGGACCCTAAAACTGCGCACAGCCAGCCTGGCTGCGGCAGCTGTTATGGCAGCAGGGCTGTTTGCGGCGCTGCCTGCGGCGGCCGAAACCAGCACGCCGGAAACCGCACAGGAAGATTCCGGCGTACCGTATGATGTGGCAAACGGGCTGGAAAACAGCTTCCGCTACAAAGATGGCGTGCCGATCTATGATGATTCCGTGCCCGCCATCGAGTGGGAGGATATTGTCCAACAGGACGCTGCCACCTACAGTTCCAACGGCATTGCCACCTGCAGCGTTACTTATAACGGCTTTGATGTCAGCTACCATCAGGCACCGTTGACTGGGACGCCGTTAAAAATTCCGGCATTGATTTTGTCATGATTCGCTGCGGCATTGGCAGCGAATACGACGGCGTGGGCGAAAACAAACAGGATGACGCCCAGTGGTACCGCAACGTAAGCGAGTGTGAACGGCTTGGCATCCCCTATGGCGTGTACCTTTACTCTTACGCTGAAAATACCGATATGGCCGCCAGTGAGGCCCGCCATACCCTGAGCCTTTTGAGCGGGCACAACCCCACCCTGCCGGTATTTCTGGACATTGAACATACCCGTGACGGCAAGCCCATCGCCAGCAACTCTACTTACGGCGATATTGCCCAGACCTGGTGCAACATGGTTTCCAACGCCGGCTACCGCGTGGGCATTTACTCTTACTATTATTTCTTCCAGAATTACCTGACGGACTCTCGGTTCAGCAATTCCGGATGGTACAAGTGGATGGCCGACTACCGTTCCGGCGTAAGCTATGACGGCAGCAGCTGCAACATGTGGCAGTACAGCAACAAAGGTACGGTTCCCGGTGTGGATGCCAATGTTGACTTGAACTACTGGTTTGGCGAGTATCCCGGCAATAACAACTACTACACCGGCTGGCGCAGCGAGAACGGCCGCGATTACTGGTATGAGAACGGCGTAAAGCAGGGCACCACAGGCCGCGGCAAGGAAATTTACGATTCCGGCAGCAACGCCTGGTACTGGCTGGATGCAACCAGGGCGGTGCCAAGGCCGTGAATAAAGACGTTTATCAGGAATCCAACGGCGGCAAATGGGTGCGCTATGATGCCAACGGCACATGGTAAAAGGTGAGGACTGCCAGAACGGCAAGTGGTACTATTTTGAGCCGGTCACCGGTGCCATGATCAAAGGCCCCTGGACCCTGCCGGATGGCCGCAAGGTGTACTATGACCCCAAGACCGGTATTATGCAGTATGGTTCCGTTGCGGTAAACAACCAGCTGTACTACTTCGACCCCGTTTACGGCAAAATGACCAGCGGCACGCCGGGCAACTTCTGGTACACGATTGATGGCAAGAGCTACTGGTACGAAAACTGGGTGCGCCAGGCTGGCAGCCCAGCAACGCCAACTACCGCGGCAAAGAGATCTATGACCCCGCCAGCGGTGCCTGGTACTGGCTGGACAGCGTGCAGCAGGGTGCCAAAGCCGTAAGCAAGGAAGTATACCAGGATTCCAACGGCGGCAAGTGGGTGCGGTATGACGCCAACGGCGCTATGATCAAAGGCTGGTACGCCCAGGATGGCAAGCGCTGGTATTACGACCTGAACACCGGTGCCATGTACAAGGGCTGGAGCACCATTGATGGTCAAACCTACCACTTGATGAAACCACCGGCGTACTGATCCAGTGATATACACAGGCAAAACCACATAAGAAAAATCAGCGCCCGTACCGGATCCTTACAGTCCGGTGCGGGCGCTGCTGCATATCAGGATTATTATTTCTTTATTCTTCGTCTGTCCGCTTTTCGCGGCCCACTTTTGTGGCAACGCCGTGGCGCAGGCGGCTGAGAGTGACCGGGGTAATGCCCAAAAACGATGCAATATAGCGGTTATTGACCATATCTACCATGCCGGGATACTCCTTGCAGAACCATTCGAACCGCTCGGTCGCGTCCCCCTGGCTCAGGCTCACGGCGCGGGACTGATAGATCATGCCCCACTTGATGATCTGCTCCTGATAGACGCGGGTCACCTCCGGCTCATCTTTCATGTTCTGCAACACATAATCAATGGGCAGCAAAATCAGGGTTGATGGAACCATTGCCTGGTCCGTGCTGATATGGCAGCCGGTCAGGTCCATGTTGGAAAGCACCACATCGCCGCGGCTCATGGTAAAGCCCACGGTTTTCTCTTTGCCCTCACTATCCAAGGTAACACAGCGCATCATGCCTTCGATCAAAAACGGCAGCATGGTCTGGCGTTCCCCTTTTTTATTCAGGATCTCCCCTTTTTGCAGCGTTACCGCCTGGGATACCGCCTCCAGCTTATCCAACAGTTTTTCGGAATGGACCCCAAGATCTTCCCGGTAGAACTGCCGGATATCAACATTCCGTGCTTTCTCCATGTGTGTTTCTCCCCTTCAGGCATATCTTTTTTTGTCTCTTCGCATCCGGGGCACACAGCCAGCCCGCAACTTGCTGGCAGTGTTACCCCCCCCATAAATAATATGCGCTCCTGTTTTCTTCGTTTTTGTTCATAGCCAACATATTCGGTATTATAACACATATGGCTTCCGCATTTCATTATCATATGTTAACATTGAATTTTTTTCTTCATTATTTCCATTTTGCACAAAAAAGAGGCCCAAAAACTGTCTTTTCGACAGTTCCGGGCCTCTTTTACTTTATTTGAGTGCTTAGTCAACGATCAAGCTCTTACCGGTCATCTCCGAGGGTACCGGCAGGCCGATATAAGGCAGCATGGTGGGGGCAATATCTGCCAGGCAGCCGCCCTCGCGCAGCTTCACATCGCCGCAGCCGATGGCCACAAACGGCACCGTTGGTGGTGTGGGCGGTAAACGGGGTGCCGTCCGGGTTCTTCATCTTTTCGGCGTTGCGTGGTCAGCGGTCAGGAACACGCAGCACCGGCGTTCAGCACAGCGGTCACAACCTCGTTCACAGCGGCATCAACAGCTTCCACAGCCTTGACAGCGGAATCAAACACGCCGGTATGGCCGACCATATCGCAGTTGGCAAAGTTCAGGATGATCACATCGTACTTGCCGCTCTCAATGCGGGCCTTGCACTCGTCAGCAACCTCCGGGGCGCTCATCTGGGGTTTCAGGTCATAGGTGGGCACATCCTTCGGGCTGGGGATCACCTTGCGGTCCTCGCCCTCATAGGGGCTTCCACACCGCCGTTGAAGAAGAAGGTCACATGGGCGTACTTCTCGGTCTCGGCAATGCGCAGCTGGGTCTTACCGTTCTTGGAAAGATACTCGCCCAGAACGTTGCTCAGCTCAACCGGCGGGTAGGCAACTTCGCAGTTGGGCATGGTAGCATCATACTCGGCCATGCAGACATAGTGAACCTGCTTGCGGCCGCCGCGGCGCTCAAAGCCGGTAAAGGCATCATCGCAGAAAATGCGGGTCATCTGGCGGGCACGGTCGGGGCGGAAGTTCATGAAGATGATGGTATCGCCATCCTCCACGCGGCCACCCTCACAGGTAACGGCGGGGATCACGAATTCATCAGTCTTGCCGTCCGCATAAGAAGCCTCAATGGCCTCCTGTGCATTGGCGGCATGGTTGCCCTCGCCGTAAACAAAAGCGGCATAAGCCTTTTCTTCACGGTCCCAGTTGTTGTCACGGTCCATAGCATAGTAACGGCCGCTGACACTGGCGATGGTGCCAATACCCAGCTCGTCCAGCTTGGCCTGCAGGTCAGCCAGGAATCCCTTACCGGAATGGGGGTCGGTATCACGGCCGTCCATGATGCAGTGCAGATAAACCTTGGTTGCGCCATATGCTTGGCCATTTCCAGCACGCCGAACCAGTGATCGGCATGGCTGTGAACGCCGCCGGTACCAACCAGGCCCATCAGGTGGATGCCTTGCCGGCATCAATGGCAGCTTTCATGTTCTTGACCAGCACGGGGTTCTGAACATTTCGCCGTCCTTGATGGACTTGGTGATCAGGGTGAGCTGCTGGTACACGATGCGGCCAGCACCCATGTTGGTATGGCCAACTTCAG
>ENA-OQAA01001127-OQAA01001127.1-human-gut-metagenome-genome-assembly--contig:-NODE-1127-length-14859-cov-10.975699_pt1 | contig 14859 bp, 14 predicted proteins | sample MGYA00242489_ERZ504515 | MGnify/ENA primary metagenome ERZ504515 (study PRJEB26092, sample SAMD00036237) | human gut metagenome | host: Homo sapiens | study: EMG produced TPA metagenomics assembly of...
GAGGCGGCGCCGCAGCGGCAGAGAGCGAACGGGCACCGAGCGCCAGCCCCGGCCGCGATAACGCCGCCGACAAAGGTGCCGTGCGCGTCGATGACCTCGATATTGGTCGTGGTGCCCAGGTCAATCACAATGCACGGCGAGCCGTAGACAGCGCGGGCAGCCACGCGTCGGCGATGCGGTCGGGACCGATCTCGGCCGGGTCATCGTAGTGCACGGGCATGCCGGTCTTGAGGCCCGGCCCCACGGTGAGCACGCGCCCCGTGCAGGTACGGGAAAGTGCTGCCTTCCATGGGCGCTCGAGCGCCGGGACCACACAGCTCAGCACGGCCGCGGCGGGTACGAGCACCCCGGGCACACCCGCATCGGCTGCCAGTGCGCCCATGACCTGCGCGAGCCTCATGCGCGCTTCGTCGGCCGTAATGCTCGACGGTGTCGTGATCTCGCACGTTGCAAGCGGGCATTCCTGCGCCGCGGCCGAATCCTCGGCAAACAGGCCAAAGCGAATGAACGTGTTGCCCACGTCGACCGTCAATATATATGCGCACCCATTAAGCATCGTCGGCGCTCCTTTCGTCTGCCCAGCAGTATATCGCCTACCTAAACCAGTCATCCCAAAATGACTAGCTTGCGGCTATACTGGTGCGCGGTCGTGCGCGAGCTCACGCGGCGGCCCTTGGTAACCCGACTTCCCGCGCCGTATCCGTAGCGGCGCTCCCGGGGGAAGCGGATATACGCAAAGGAGTTCTATATGAGCAATCCCTCGAACCGCGCTTCGATGCGCGGGCAACTCACGCTGCGCGGCGTCGTCATCGGCGTCCTTGGCTGCGTGATCATCACGCAAGCTCGGCCTACACCGCCCTCAAGATGGGCGCACTCCCCTGGCCGATTGTCTTCGCTGCCGTCATCTCGCTGTTCTTCCTTAAGCTCATGGGCAACGCCAGTCTCAACGAGGCCAACGTCACCCACACCATCATGTCCGCAGGCGCCATGGTCGCCGGCGGCCTGGCGTTTACCATCCCGGGCGCCTGGATGCTGGGCTATGCCGACCAGATCAGCTGGCTTGACATGTTTATCGTGGCGCTCGCCGGCACCATCCTGGGCCTGCTGGCCACGGCACTCATCCACCGTCACTTTATCGTGGACGCCGCGCTTGAGTTCCCCACTGGCAACGCCGCAGCTCAGACCCTGCGCGCGACCGAGGCCGGCGGCAAAACCGGCAAGCAGCTCTTTGGCTCCATGGCCATCGCAGGCATCTACAGCGTGCTTCGCGACGCCCTGGGCGTGGTGTCCAGCATGCTGTGCACGCTCAACATCCCCGGCGTGACCTTTGCCATCTACAACTCGCCCATGCTGCTCTCCGTCGGCTTCCTTGTGGGCTTCGCCCCGGTCGCTTCTGGTTTGCCGGCGCCCTGCTGGGCAACTTTGGCATCATCGTGGGCGGCACCGCTGCCGGTCTGTTCGACATTGTGACTGCGCAGGGCATCGTCAAGTCCCTGGGCATGGGCCTCATGATGGGCTTTGGCGTCGCCGTCGTCCTCAAGGACATCCTGCCGCAGGTCGCCGGTATCGTCCGCGGTCTTGCCGCCGATAGCTCCACCGACACCGACGAGCAGTCGCTCATCTCGGGCTCCCTTAAGCTCGACGCCGGCATCATCGGCCTGGGCGCTGCCGCCATCGCCGTGATCGTCGCCATCGTGCTTGACCTTGGTCCCGTCCCGGCCGTCATCGTGACGCTGTTCACCTTTGTCACCACCATCATGAGCGCACAGAGCTGCGGCCAGACGGGCATCGACCCCATGGAGATCTTTGGCCTCATCGTTATGCTCATCGTGGCTGCCTTTGCACAGATCGCTCAGGTCAAGCTGTTCTTTATCGCCGGCATCGTTGCCGTGGCGTGCGGCCTTGCGGGCGACGTCATGAATGACTTTAAGGCCGGCGCCGTGCTGGGCACCAACCCGCGTGCGCAGTGGATCGGCCAGGCCATCGGCGGCATCGTGGGTGCCTTGGTCGCCGCAGCGTCATGGTCGCGCTCGTCACCGCCTATGGCCCGGACGCCTTTGGCCCCGACAAGAGCTTTGTCGCCGCGCAGGCAAGCGTCGTCGCCACCATGGTCTCGGGCATCCCGAGCGTGCCGTGGTTCGTTGGCGGCTTTATCGCCGGCATCGTCATGTACTGGCTCGGCATTCCGGCCATGATGATCGGCCTGGGCGTGTACCTGCCGTTCTACATGTCACTCACGGCATTCCTGGGCTCCTGCGTCAAGCTCGCCTACGACAAGTGGTCCGCCCACCGCGACGCCACCGCTGGTCTTTCTGACGAGGAGAGGGCTGCCAAGGACGCCGCCTTCCAGGAACAGGGCCTGGTTGTCGCCAGCGGCCTGCTCGGCGGCGAGTCCATCGTCGGCGTTATCCTGGCGTTTGTCTCCGTGGGCTTAAGCTGCTGGGCTAAGTCGAGCAGCTGCTCGACAGCAACCATATTGCCTACGGCTTGCCCGGTCGGTAGCTTCTGCGGCTGCTGACCGGGCTTTTTGATATCGAAACAAAGAAAGGCCGGCGCGCTGCGTTTAACAGCGCGCGGCCTTATCGGTTAAGCTATCGAAGCGTTCCTGCTATGAACCGAAGTTCGTTGCAGAATCTACGCTCGAAACGCTACATCTGCTTGCGACGACGATCGCCCAGCGTCACGCCCGCTGCCACGAGCGTCACACCGCCGATGACGAACACCTCGCCCGCAAGCGCGGAATTGTCGCCAGTCTGGGCGAGTGCGGCAGGCGCAGCCTGTTTCTTGGCAACGGGGGCCTTTGCAGCAGCCTGCGCAACCTGAGGCTTGGCCTGCGGCTCAGCCTTGGGATGGTACTTGTCGTACTCGGCCTGAGCGGCAGCCAGGGCATCCTTGGCATCTCCGAGCTCGGCAAGCGCGGCGGCATAGGCGTCGTTGGCATCGGACAGCTTGGCATCGGCATCGCTCAGAGCAGCCTTGAGGCCAGCGGCGGCATCGACGGCGGCCTTATAGCGAGCGTAGGCAGCGTTCAGCTTGACCAGCTTCTCGTTGCCCGTCGTGCCCGCGGCAAGGGATGCCTTGTGGTCGACAGCCTCAAGATCGGCCTTGAGCGCCTCGTCGTTGGCAAGCTCGGCCTTGGCCTCGACGATCTCGAAGGTCGCATCGACGACGGCTCCGTTGGCGGCCTCGAGCTGCTTCTGGGCATCGGCGACACCGGCGACGGTAGCGTCATAGGTGCCTTGGCGTCGTCGACCGCCTTCTGGCGCCGGCGAAGCGCTCGAAGGCCTTGTTTGCACCGGCCAGCTCGCCCTCGGCAGCCTTGACCTTCGCCTGTGCGTCGGACAGGGCCTGCGTCTTGGCGGCAACTGCCTGCTTGGCGTCCGAAAGAGCGGTCGCGGCGTGCGTATCTGCGGCCTGAGCCTTGTCAACGCCAGCCTGGGCAGTGTCGTCGGCCTTCTTGGCATCGTCAAGCGAGCCCTGCTTATTCGCAAGGTCCGCCTGGGCGGCATCGCGCTTGGCGGCAAGGTCCTTGACCGAAGCGTGGCGTTGTCATACGCCTCATTGGCCTGTTCGGACTTTGCCTTGGCGGCATCGCGGGCGCTGCGAGCCTTCGCCTTGTGAGCAGCGGCCTCGGCTGCCTTCGTCTTGCTGTCAGCAAGCGTGGCGTTTGCCTTATCGAGAGCTGCCTGGGCAGTAGCGGCCTCGGACTTGGCGGCATCGAGGTTCTGCTTGAGGGACTCGATGTCGATTCCGCCGAGCGCGTCCTTCGCGGCGTTGTATGCCGTCTTCGCGGCGGCGGTGCCGGACTTAGCCTTCTCGTACTCGCCCTTGGCGGTGTTCACGTTCGTGTCGGCTGCGGTATAGGCGTCTTGTGCGCCTTTCTGATTATTGAGAGCAGCGAGATATGCCGTATCGGCCGTGCCCAGCGTCTTCTGCGCCTCGGCGAGCTTGCTCTGGAGCTCCTTGAGTTGCGCCTTCTGCGCCTGCGTGCCGCCAGCGTTATAGGCAGAATCGATGTAGTCGTTGACGAGCTTCTTGAACTCGGAAACAGTGAAATCAGCCTGAGTGTCATCAGCGCTGTAATCGAATATGGTTACCTCGGAATCGGTGTTCTTACCGCTACCGGTCGCGATGCCGATAGCCACCGTAGCGGAATCGATAATGTTGAGATAGTGCCCGCAGGCGTCTCCTCTTTGATTGCCATTCTTATCTTTTGTACCGTGGTACACATCGTAATAGTTTTGGTAGATATAGTACGAATCATAGCGATGAGCCATGAGATCTTTGCCGGCCTCGCTATCCACACCGTACTTTTTAATCCAATTCTCGTAATTAACCTTCTCCTGAGTGTAGAGACCGGTGTAGGGCCAGCCCAGGGTATCCTCGGTCTCACCACCGGTATATGCACCGCCACCACCTGCGAGATTCTCAGCATTATCGAAGTAACAGTTCGAGTGATCCCAAATATTCGATAAATATGAGGCGTTGAGTGCAGCTGCTGCGGTCATGCGGAGGCTGACGCTGAGCGCCGACTGACCGTTCGCCTTGCGGAGGTTGTTCTGGGTGTCGAGATATGTCAGGGCGTTGCGCAGCTGTTCCAAGGAAAGCGGATTGGTGTCGCGAGACATGTCCTGATCGACGTAATCGTCATACCACTCGGCTTTGTCGTCAGCGCCGGTGAGTGTAGCCATTGCGTCCTTGGCGTTCGATTTCTGCATAGCCGTGAAATCGCTGCTGTTGCTGATGTAGGCCATAAAGCCGAGCATGCCCTTATTGATGACTTCCTGGTCAACGGTCATGTTGGACTTGAGGTCAGCAATCTGCTGCTCAAGAGCCTCAACCTGGACATTAGCAGCGTCATAAGCCTTTTCCGCGGCGTTCGAAGCAGCGCAGGCTGCCTCCCACTCACTGCGCTTCTGCTTGCGAACTTCGACAAGCTTATCGTACGCGGTCTTCTTGTCGGCCTCGGTCTGCTGAGCCTGCTCGTATGCCGTCTTCGCGGCGTCACGCTTACTGGCCGCGTCCTTGTACTCCTTGTTTGCCGCATCGTATGCAGACTGGCAGATGCTACAGCAGCGTTGGCGGCGTTGGCCTTCTCCTGCGCGGCGGTGACGGTAGTCTGCGCAGCCTGCAGGTTCGCCTGTGCGGTGGCGTCTGCAGTCGTCGCGGCTTCGAGCGCGTCCTGCGCGGTCTTGAGCTCACCGGCAGCAGCGATCTTGGCGGCCTCAAGCGCGCTCAGGTCAACACCCGTACCCGAGACGGCAGCATCGAGCGCGGCCTGCGCCTGGTTGAACTTCTGCTGGGCGTTATCGCGCGCGGTGGTTGCGACTGCGAGAGCAGCGGCAGTCTCCTGCTTCTTGGCCTGGGCAGTCGTCAAAGCTGCTCGGTATTCTGCTTTTCCTGCTGGGCGCTGGCCTCGGCAGCCTTGGCCTGGTCCAGATTGTCCTGTGCAGTAGTAACGGCCTTATTGGCGTCATCGAGCTTTGCCTGCGCGTCCTCGACGGCCTTCTTGGCGGCCTCGTACTCGTCCATACCCATGGCCTCGAGCTTGGCCTGGGCATCATCGAGGGCCTTCTTGGCCTCATCCTGCTTTGCCTTGGCGTCCTTGAGCGCCTGGGTCTTATCCTCGACACTCTTGTTGGCCTGTTCGAGCTGATCGTTCAGGTCGCCCAGCTTCTTCTGCTGCTGCTCGGTCTTTTCGACGGCCGCTTTAAGCTCGTCAATCTTCTCCTGAAGCGCGGCTACCTCGGCCTCGTTCTGCTCGGCGGCGTTATCGGTCACGGCCTGCGAGGCTGATTCTTTTGCTGCTGCGCCTGCTTTTGAGACTGGCCCGCCGCGTCGGCCTTCTTCTGGGCGGCATCGTAGGCGGCCTGAGCGTCCTTGAGCTGCTTTGCCGACTCCTCGGCCAGCTGGGCAGCCGTCTTTACGACCGCTTGGTTACCGGCGGTAACGGTATTCTCTACAGAACTACCCCCCCCTGAACAGAATCGCCGTTACCGGTTGACGGTGCGGCGATTGCCGCCAGCGGCGACATGAGCGGCTGAGCGATGAGGCCCGCCGTCAAAACGGTTGCGACGGCGCGGTTGGCAACGCCCTTGACGTTGACGGCCTTGGCCCGAGGCTCAAAGTGCTGTGGGCTGTAGTTTGCCATGGCTTTCTCCCTTTGACACGGATGTATCCATACGCTTCAAAATGTAGGAGCTGATTTTTGAATTCTGTTGCGCAACATTGGTCACCAGCGGATTTTTTGAAATTCGCACTCTCGTGCTTCACAATTTCGTCACATATGTAGGAGCTGGTGCATCATATTCTTGCGGGATGGAATTGAGTCTGTGATTTGCATTTGCTCCCGCGTCATCCGCCCTATCGGATTCCGCATGCAACAGACACCCCGCCCGCCACGGTGTAGAGTAAGGACAACGGGCGCGTTGCGCGGACCGCGCTGGAACGAGGTGGACATGGAGCTCGATAAACAACAGATCAAGCGACTGCGCGAGCGCCATCATCGGCGCCATGGCATCCGCCCTGCCCATAGTGAGGCTGCCGAGCAGGCTGGTCGCTTTTTAAAGCGCGCGTTCAACATTCGCGAGGACGCGCGCCCTATCACGTGATCCGCAAGCGTTTTGTAAACGGGGCGCGTCTGACTGGCTCTCACCTGTGTATCCTCATCATCGCCATGCTCATCGCGAGCATCGGTCTCGATATCGACTCGGACATCGCCATCGTAGGTGCCATGCTCATCTGCCCGCTCATGGGCTCGGTTCTTGCCATGGCATACGGCATTGCCACGCTCGACCGCGAGATTGCCGTCGAAGCCATCGCCAGCCTTGCGCTACAGATGGCCTTTTGCCTGGTCACGTCCACGTTGTACTTTAAGCTCTCACCCCTTGGCACCACCACAGCTGCCATCATCGACAACTCGACACCCACCGTCTGGGACCTTACCGTCGCGCTCGCTGGCGGCTTTGCGGGTGGCCTGGGCAACTCGCGCGACCAGGAACCCGCCACGCTCATCGCCGGCGTGGCCGTGGCGACCGCGCTCATGCCGCCCCTGTGTGCAGCGGGCTACGGCATCGCCATCGCAAGCGGGTCGCTGTTTCTCTCGGCACTCTACGAGTTTGGCATCAACGTGGTCTTTATCGCGCTGGCAGCCGAAGCCGTGCTGCTTCTTTTGCGCGTGCCGCTCAAGCGCGACCTGAACGGCGACGGTATTGTGACCGCTGAGGAAGACGCCGAGGTCGACGAGCTGTCACGCAAGGTGCGCCGCCGCATCATCGTGGGCACGGTGATCTTTGCCATCCCCTGCATCGTCATGACGGCGGGCTCCATTGGCTCGGCGCAGGCCGGCGTGCAGGACGGCTACGGCGTCACCGAAACCACGCGCGAGCTTGCCGCGGTGCTGCCGGGCTTTAAGGATTACACCGTCGCCGTCGAGACCTCGGCCACCGAGGGCGACAAGGAGGGCCTTGTCGAGCGCGAGGTTGTCGCCCACGTGACGACAAGCGAGGCGCTCGGGGCGCACAACCGCCACGTCGCCCGCAAGCTCATCAACCTCAATGTGCCCGAACTCGATCGTGTGGAGTTTGACGTAAAGTAATGCGGAGCATGGGATGGCTCCCGCGCACAGGCGCAAGTCGCGGCGAGGCTCAGACGCGACGCAGGCACATGCAAAAAGCGGGACGTAGTTCACGTCCGCGCCCCGCTCGCTGTTTTATTGCCGTGAATCAGACGTCCGCATCGACATCGCCAGACTCCACCGTAAACGCCGGATCGGTGCTCACAAGATAAAATCGGGTCACTTTGCTATCTCTAAATAGATAGAGCTGGCCCTGCTCGCGTCGGCGTGACGTATACGCCACGTGAACCGTACCGAATTCTTCGCCGTTTTCCTTCTTTAATATCAGGATGTTGGGGTCATCCGTACGCTTAAACTGCCCGTCTACGCAGCTGCCGTCTTTGTCGACCAGTTGCCACCGATGGTTATCCTCTTCAAGAAAGGCCAGGGTTTCCAGACTCGTCTTGTCGTCCCGATAGTAACCGTCAATGGCAAACCCTTCGGAAGCGCATTCCTGCATATAGGACGTTTCTCGGCTTATAGCAAACAGCCCTGTAGCGCCCAGGAGCACAGCCAGGCAGACCACTGCAAGGGCTATCGAAATAGTACGGCGACCCATGTTAGCCCAGCCGATAGTTGCTTAACGGAGCGTGAAACATACCTGGAACCTCCGATATCAGGGGGAACGTCGCCAGCAGGCTGGCGACAACTATATGTTTCTGACATCAAACCATATGGCTGCCACTCGCGGAGGGGGCATCGGCGAACGGCGTGTTTTCATACTCCATTGGTCAAACCTAAGCGCGGCCCTACAGCTCGTACTTGTGCACGCGGTAGATATACTTTTCGGCTTCCATCTCGTAGGTGGTGATGGGCAGTCCATAGCGATCGTACTCGGCAAAGGTCTTGGCCATGCCCGATGCCACGAGCATGCTATTCGAATCGCCGACGCGCTGCACGCTACTTACGTAACCTGAGAACGGCACTGCGATCTGGTCCACAAGCTCGTAGGTGCGCGCGGTCTCGTCCACCGTAAAGATGCGCCCAAACGAATGCGTCCCCTTACTGTAGTCGGTCACCACCGCGGCGCCCAGCTGGCCCCAGTCGAACTTGGGATAGCGCTCGGTCGCACCAAAGTTGTTGTCGTATAGCAGCACCTGGTAGCGACCAGTCACTGCCGTGTCAGAACTCGGCAGATACGTCACGCTGTGCTGGCCTGCATTGAGCGAGAAATCGCCCTGGGCCTGCAGCAGCTTGTCCTCAAAGCCCGAGCCGGCCCATTGCCACTCCTTTCTATTTCTGGGTCCATCTTCTCACTGTTGGCGGCCGGAAATGATCCGTTTTCCTCCGACCCCGAGGGATCATTTTTAGTACTTGAAGAAGCCCTCGCCCGAGCTTTCGCCCAGCTTGCCTTCGTCGAGCATTTTCTTGAGGACGGACGCCATGGCCTTAAAGTTGTAGGGCATCATCATCTTTTTGAGCAGTGGGCTCACCAGGCCCGGCACCTTCTGATACTGCATGACGATGTTGTAGGCCGTCTGGATACCCACCGTGTCGAATACGCGGAACGGGCCCTTGGGAGCGCCGGTGCCACGCGTCCACGCGAGGTCGATGCTCTTGGGATCGCTCACGCCCGAGACGTACAGATCAAGGCCCGAAAGCAGCCACGGTACCAACATGGAGTTGAGCAGATAGCCGTTCTTTTCCTTGTTGACGGGCAACGCAGCATACGGATGTCGTTGGCAAAGTCGACGAGTTCATCGAAGTAGCGCTTGTCGGTCTGGTCCTGTGCCATGACCTCGGTCATGTTGTTCTTCCAGATAGAGTTGGCAAAGTGCAGCGACAGGTACTTCTCGGGGCGGCCGGTGTACTTGGCAAAGGTACTCGGCAGCAGCGTGGAGGAATTGGTCACGACGACGGTCTTTTGCGGGAGAACCGGGGCGAGCTTCTTGTAGAAGTCAATCTTTGCCTGGGTGTCCTCAGCCATAGACTCGATGACCAAATCGGCGTCGGCCACTGCCTTTGCAAGATCGAGCTCCAGCTTGAGTGTGGAGTAGGCGCGCTCAACGGCGGCGAGTGCCACCTCTTTGTCGAAGGGCTTGCCGCTATCGGCGATACCGGAGCACCACTCGCCCGTGCCGTCCGCCATACCCTCGATTGCCGCGATGTACTCCTCGCGCACATGATCGATCTTGGGCTGGGTGCGGCCGATGCTGCCCTCGCTGCGCAGCCAAATCGTTACATCAAAGCCGCAGTAGGCAGCCTGAAAGGCAATCTGGCTTCCCAGCACGCCGCCGCCGGCGACGCAAACGGTCTTGTAGCTCATGGGACGGTCCTCTCTTACGTAATTCCATAGATGTGTATTTATTCAACCGTAAGGAGGCCGCGAGCCGGGGGCGGGTTCTATAAACGGACGGTATTTCGCGGCGAACGGCTACATTTGTTCATTAACTCTCGATTTTGAGGCCATTTTTTGGCGCTGCTGAACCGCTGTTTTCGGAAGTGCGGGGAAAAATCGGGTTTCGCCGACCAGATCGGCTTTTTTGACAACAAAACCGCAGGTCGCGGGAGTCTAAAAAGGCGGTGTGCTCGGGAGGTTCGCGCTTTTCACCGCACTTCTGAAATACGAGCCCACGGAAGGCTGCAGCGAGATCATTTGCGCAACATATGTCCAGCAAAAACGGGTGGTAGCCGGTACGGCCACCACCCGTTTGTCTCATATCCAGCCCATAGCAGGCCAGCTACTTCTTAATGCCGCGTCCCAGGCGCTCAGCGACCGACGCCACGGCGCTCTCATCGACCGAACCGCAGCTCACGCAGCCGTCGTGGGCACGCATCTGGCCGGTGACCTCGTCCATCGCGAGCGGCGCCACCTTCTCAAGCTTAAAGCCCTTGCCGGCGCGCATGTTTTCCTTGGCCACGCTGATCATGAGCTTAATACGGTTGAGCTGGTTGACCTCGGACGCACCAGGATCATAGTCCACCGCAACGATGTTGCTCTCGGGATGCTGGCGGCGCAGCTCCTTAATCACGGCCTTGCCCACCACGTGATTGGGCAGGCACGCGAAGGGCTGCGTGCAGATGATATTGGGTGCGCCATGATCGATCAGGTCGAGCATCTCGGCCGTGAGCAGCCAGCCCTCGCCCATGTTGTTGCACACCGAAAGCACCGTGCGGGCCTTGTCGGCCATGGTGCCGATGCGCTCGGGCGCCTCGAAGCGGCGGGACTTCTCGAGCATCTCCTCCACCGGCGTGCGCATCCAGTCCACGAGCTTGATGAGCGCCTGCATACCAGCGCGCGTGGTAGCGGAGCTTCCCAACTCGTCCTTCTGCAGCTCGGCGTTGCTCATGGAGTACAGGAAGAAGTCGAGCAGGCCCGGCACCACGGCCTCGCAGCCCTCGCGCTCGATCACATCGACCACGTGGTTGTTAGCTGTGGGGTGGAACTTGACCAAGATCTCACCGACCACGCCCACGCGCGGCTTGGTGCCCTCGCCCACGAGCGGCATGGTGTCGAACGCGCGGATGGCCTCACGCGCAAGCTTGGTGTAGTTGTGCCTGTTGAACTTGGGCGCCAGCTTGCGGGCGCGCGCCATGTACTCCTCGTAGAGCGCGTTGGCGGCGCCGGGCGTGGCCTCGTACGGGCGGCAACGATAGAGCATCTGCATCATCACGTCGCCAAAGAGCACCGCGTAGACTGCCTGCTTAAGCAGCGCCGGCGTAATCTTAAAGCCGGGGTTATCCTCGCCGAGCGCCACGGCCGAAAGCGAGATCACCGGGATCTCGGGGTGGCCGCTCTCGCGCAGGGCCTTGCGGATGAGTGCGATGTAGTTGGTGGCACGGCAGCCGCCGCCGGTCTGGCTGATAACCACGGCCGTCTTGGACAGGTCGTACCGGCCGCTCTCGATGGCCTCCATAATCTGGCCCGTTACCAGAATCGACGGGTAGCAAATGTCATTGTTCACATAGCGCAGGCCAGCCTCGACAGCGTCGTGATCGGTCGAGGGCAGCAGCTCCAAGTTGTAGCCAGCACCACGGAACACCTCTTTGACCAGGTCAAAGTGGATCGGCGCCATCTGCGGGCACAGGATGGTGTAGCCCTCCTCGCGCATCTGCTCGGTAAAGGGCACCTTGGGCCACGCGGTCGAAGCGCTCTCGCGCTGAGCCTCAAACGTGTACTTGCGGCTCGCGAACGCGGGGGCATCCGTAGAGGGCGCCACCGGCGCGGCATCGCCCTGCTCGTAGGCCTCGCCCGCGGCCGTGGCCTCGGCCAAGCGCTCGGCCTCCTGGTCCTTGAGCGCTGCCATGAGCGAGCGGATGCGGATGCGCGCGGCACCCAGGTTGGACACCTCGTCGATCTTGAGCACGGTGTAGATCTTGCCGCTGGCCTCCAGAATCTCCTGCACCTGGTCGGTGGTCAGAGCGTCCAGGCCGCAGCCGAAAGAGTTGAGCTGAATCAGGTCCAGGTCGTTGCGCATCGTCACAAAACGGGCGACGGCGTACAGGCGGCTGTGGTACATCCACTGGTCGACGACGCGAATCGGACGCTCGGGCTTCACCAGGTGCGCGAGCGAATCCTCGGTAAAGACCGCAAAGCCAAAGCTCGAGATAAGCTCAGGCAGGGCGTGGTTGATCTCGGGGTCGTTATGGTAAGGACGGCCGGCGAGTACGATGCCATGGCCGCCGTGGTCCTCGACCCACTTAAGGGCCTCCTCGCCCATGGTCTGGATATCCTCGTGGAAGCGCGCATCGGCCTCAAAAGCAGCGTTGACGGCGGCATCGACCTCGGAGCGTGTGATCTTTGGACCGCGCACGCGACCGCGACCGGCTTGCGCATCGGCCACGCGGTCGACGGCGAGCACCTGGTACAGGCGGCGCTTGAGCTCGGTCTTGTCGTGATAGGGCACAAACGGGTACAGGAACTCGATGTTCTGCTCGCGGATCTCATCGATGTTGAGCGCCAGCGCCGTGGGGTAACTCATGACGATGGGGCAGTTGTAGCAGTTACCGGCGGTCGGGTCCTCCTTGCGCTCCCAGCGCACGCACGGCATCCAAATGAAGTCGACGTCACGGTCAATAAGGTTCATCACATGGCCGTGGCTCATCTTTGCCGGGTAGCACACGCTCTCGGACGGCATGGACTCGATGCCCGCCTGGTAGGTCTTCTTGCTCGACTGGTCGGACAGCTGCACGCTAAAGCCCAGGCGTGTAAAGAACGCGTGCCAGAAGGGGTAGTTCTCGTACATGTTGAGTGCGCGCGGGATGCCGACGGTGCCGCGCGGGGCCTCGTCGGGACTCAGCACCTCGCGGTTAAACAGCAGCTCGTTTTTCTTTTTGAAGAGGTTGGGGGCTCGGTCTTCTGCTTTTTGTGGCCGGCGCCCTTCTCGCAGCGGTTACCGGTAATGAAGCGCCTGCCGCCGCCAAAGTCGTTGACGGTAAGCTGGCAGTTGTTGGAGCAACGGCCGCAGCGGACGTGTTTTTGCGTCACGGTGAGGTGCGCGATGTCCTCGGCCGAAAGGATGGTCGAAGTGCCGTCGGCGCCGGCGCGATCGCGGGCGAGCAGGGCCGCACCATAGGCGCCCATGCAGCCGGCGATGTCGGGACGCACGGCGTGAACGCCAGTGAGCTGCTCAAACGCACGCAGCGTGGCATCGGACATAAAGGTGCCGCCCTGAACGATTACCTGGCTGCCGATCTCCTTGGGATCGCGCAGCTTAATGACCTTGAACAGAGCGTTCTTGATGACGGAATAGGACAGGCCGGCCGCGATGTCGCCCACCGTGGCGCCTTCCTTTTGCGCCTGCTTGACGCGCGAGTTCATAAAGACCGTGCAGCGGCTGCCCAGGTCGACGGGGGCCTTAGCATGGATGGCAGCATCGGCGAACGCGCGCACGTCCATGTTCATAGACACGGCGAAGCTCTCGATAAAGCTGCCGCAGCCCGACGAGCAAGCCTCGTTGAGCATGATGTGCTCGATGACGCCGTCCTTGACGCGCAGGCACTTCATGTCCTGTCCGCCAATGTCCAGAATGAACTCGACGCCGGGCAGGAACGCCTTGGCGCCGCGCAGGTGCGCGACGGTCTCGATCTCGCCGGAATCGGCCTTGAGGGCCTCAATGAGAAGCGCCTCACCGTAGCCCGTGGTGGTCACGTGGCCGATGGTACAGCCGGCAGGAATGTGGTTGTAGAAATCGGCCATGATGACCTTGGCCGTGCCCAGGATGTCGCCGTTGTTGTTGCCGTACCAGGTGTGCAGCAGCTGACCGTCCTCGCCCACGAGCGCGGCCTTCATGGTGGTGGAACCGGCGTCGATGCCGATGAACACGCGGCCGGTGTAGCCTTCGAGCTTGCCCTTGGGGACGACCTCGGTGTCGTGGCGGCCCTTGAACTCGGCAAAGTCCTCGTCGGTGGCAAAGAGCGGATCCAGACGCTCAACCTCGGCACCTGCGTGTCACCCAGGGCATCGATGGCCCCGATGAGCTGCGGGAACGTGCTGAGCTTGTTGGACTCGTGCGCCATGGCGGCGCCGCTCGCCACAAACAGGTGAGCGTTTTGGGGCACGATACGGTGCTCCTCGTCCAGATTGAGCGTGAGGTAGAAGCGGTGGCGCAGCTCGGAGAGATACTGCAGCGGGCCGCCCAGGAAGGCGACGTTGCCGCGGATGGGACGGCCGCACGCCAGGCCCGAGATGGTCTGGGTCACGACAGCCTGGAAGATGGAGGCGGCCACGTCCTCGGGGCGGGCGCCCTCGTTGAGCAGCGGCTGCACGTCGGTCTTGGCAAAAACGCCGCAGCGGCTGGCGATGGGATAGATGGTGGTGGCGTTGGCCGCGAGCTCGTTGAGGCCGCTGGCGTCGGTGTGCAGCAGGGTTGCCATCTGGTCGATGAACGCACCCGTGCCGCCGGCGCAGGTGCCGTTCATGCGCTGCTCGATGCCGTTATCGAAGTAGATGATCTTGGCGTCCTCGCCGCCCAGCTCGATAGCGACATCGGTGGCCGGGATGAGGGTCTCGACGGCACGCTTACTGGCGATGACCTCCTGGACAAACTCCAGGTCGAGCCACTGGGACAGCAGAAGGCCGCCCGAGCCGGTGATGGCGCAGGTCATCTGGCCGTCGGCAGCACGGTCGCAGCGCCTCGAACAGGTCGCGGGCGCAGGCACGGACGTCGGTGTGGTGGCGCTGGTACTTGGCGTAGACGATCTGGTTATCGTCGTTGAGCACGGCGAGCTTAACGGTGGTGGAGCCACGTCAATGCCCAGGTGCAGGTTGCACGAGCGTTCTCGGGGTTGAAGATTGCGCCTCG
>ENA-OQAA01001128-OQAA01001128.1-human-gut-metagenome-genome-assembly--contig:-NODE-1128-length-14853-cov-2.669292_pt1 | contig 14853 bp, 10 predicted proteins | sample MGYA00242489_ERZ504515 | MGnify/ENA primary metagenome ERZ504515 (study PRJEB26092, sample SAMD00036237) | human gut metagenome | host: Homo sapiens | study: EMG produced TPA metagenomics assembly of...
CCGTGGCTGCCGGGCGGGGCGTCTGGTCGCTCGGACGGGTGCAGACCCCCACGCTGGCGATCATCTGCTCCCGTTACCTGGAGAACAAGGCGTTCAAGCCGCCACCTATTTCCGGCTGAAGCTCTCCACGGCAAAGGAGGCACGGAGTTCACCGTCCTCTCCACGGAGAAATTCGACGGCAGGGAGAAGGCGGAAGCAGCCCGCGCCGAGGTTATCGGCGCCCGAACGGTACGCGTCGTGAACGTGGAGCGCAAGGAGGCCAGGGAACAGCCGCCTCTCTTGTACGACCTGACGACACTCCAGAAAGAGGCCAACAGCCGGTATGGTTTTTCGGCAGAAAAAACGCTCGACATCGCCCAGTCGCTTTACGAGAAGAAGTTCATCACTTATCCCCGTACCGGCTCACGCTATATATCGGAAGATGTGGCCGAGGAGATTCCGGCACTCATCGGGAACATGACACGCTATCCCCGTTTCGCGGAATACGCGGGCAGGATGGATACCGCATCTCTCTCCCGCCGAAGCGTGGACAACGAAAAGATCGCCGACCACCACGCGCTGCTTCCCACCGAGAACCTCCCCTCCGAACTGGATGCCGACCACCGCATCGTCTATGAGATGGTCGCGGGGCGGATGCTCGAAACCTTTTCCGGGGCCTGCGTGAAAGAAAACACTTCCCTTACCCTGCAAAGCGCGGGACATGATTTCATGGCCCGCGGCAGTATCATGGTCGAGACGGGCTGGCGGGCCGTCCTGAATGAATCTGTCGAGGAGAAAGAGGAGGACATGACCCTCCTTCCCGACATCGTGCAAGGCGACGAGCTGCCCGTCAAGGGATGCGTCACGGAACAGAAACAGACCCGGCCGCGCCCCCTTCACACGGAATCGAGCCTGCTGGCGGCGATGGAAACCGCCGGACGCGAACTGTCCGACGAGGCCGAACGCGAGGCGATGAAGGATGCCGGCATCGGCACGCCCGCCACCCGTGCCGCCATCATCGAAACGCTCTTTGCCCGCGAGTATGTCAGGCGAGAGAAAAAGTCGCTTGTACCCACGGACAAGGGACTGGCCGTGTATGCCGTGGTCAGGGACAAGAAGATCGCCGATGTCGCCATGACGGGCGGCTGGGAACTGGCCCTCTCGAAGATCGCCACCGGGGAGATGGACGCCCCGACGTTCCATCGCGGTATCGAGGTCTTCGCCTCGCAAATCGCCAAAGAACTGCTGGAAGCAAGAATCGACGGCGCGGAGAGTGACACAGCCTGCCCGCGTTGCGGCAGGCCCGTGGTGTTCTATCCCAAACTCGCCAAGTGTCAGAATCCCGATTGCGGCCTGACCGTATGGAGAACCGTGGCCCGCAAGGAGCTGACCGACAAGCAGCTCGCGGAACTGCTGACCAAAGGCAAAACCGGCACGATCCGGGGATTCGTCAAAAACGGCGGCGGGACGTTCGACGCGGCCCTCACGCTCGATGACCAGTTCAAGACCTCGTTCGTTTTCGAGCCGCGCGATACTCCCAGGCAGGGAAAGAGGAACAAACGGAAATAATCGTTACCTTTGCCACTGGAAAAGACCTGTCATAACGAGATACGCTTGTTTGATAAGGATTTTTCAGTGGTCGGCGCTTCGGGTGGGAACCCGGGGCGCCTTTCTCTTCCCCGATTATCAACGACCACTAAAAATTCTTATCATGCCAGACAAGCAACACCATACCCCCACGGGGGAATTGTCCTATTACGGACTTTCGTTACTATCCTACCTCAAGGACAGCCACCCGGAACTCATCGCCGAAAGTGAGTTCATCGCCGAGCGGGCCGACAGCGCCGCCCAAGCGTACAGCGAGGCGATCCGTTCGGGCTGCAACCACATCGAAGCCGAAGAAATTGCCCGCGAGGAACTCTACCGCGGATTGCACTTTTCACCCTACAACACGCTGGTAAACATCCTCTGGAGGGAATTCGAGGCGGAGATTCCCGAGGATACCGCCCGGCAGGCGGCTCTACGCCTGCTGCCCCTCTGCCGCGGGGTGCTGGAGAAGTACGACCTCACGGACGACTTCGCCAACACGCCCGACTATGAACTGTTCTATACCGAACTGACGGGAACCGTCCAAATACTTCTCGAAGATGGCATTCAATAAGAAAACCCACCTCCGCCAGAATATCGACGCGCTGAAGACGGCCTTCACGCTCGACAGGGAACGGCGGGCGCCGACTCCCGAAGAAGAAAGGACACTCGGCGCATACAGCGGCTTCGGCGCCATCAAGGAAGTGCTGGAAACCCCCACCGGGAAACCGGACAAGGACGGCATGGCAACGCTCGTGGCCGAGTTGCACGAGGTCATCAGGGCGAACACCCCCGACGAACGGGAATACAAGCGCTACATGGACGGGATCAAGAACTCCGTCCTGACGGCTTTTTACACGCCCCCGAAAGTGGCAGACGCCATCGTGGAGGCGATATGGGATACGCGGATCGCCCCCCAACGTATTCTTGACCCCAGTGCGGGAACGGGGGTTTTCGTCAATGCCGTGGATTTCCACGACCCCTATGCGGAGATCACCTGCTTCGAGAAAGACCCCGCCACGGGGTTGATCCTGAAGCACCTGCACCCCGAAAAACGGGTGCGGGTACAGGGATTCGAGCGCATCGAACCTAAATACGCCGGTTACTACGACGTGGCCGTGAGCAACATCCCTTTCGGGGACGTGGCGCTCTTCGACCCGTTCTTCTCCACCCATACCGACCCCGTGCGGCGGCAAGGCACACGGGCGCTACACAACTATTTTTTCATGAAGTCCGTCGATATGGTACGCGAGGGCGGCCTGGTGGCATTCATCACCTCGCAGGGAGTATTGAACGCCGAGCAGGGACGCCCCGTGCGCGAGTGGCTGATGAACCGCTGCGAGCCCGTATCGGCCATCCGGCTGCCGAACAACCTCTTTACAGAACACGCGGGGACGGAGGTCGGCAGCGACCTGGTTATCCTGCAAAAGAAAGCCGCCACGGGGGAACTGTCCGAAGGGCAGCAGGATTTCATCGAATCCCGCAAGCTGTCGAACGGCATCCGGATAAACAACCTTTTCCAGTCGTTCGACAGGGTGATCCATACCGAGGCCAAAGTAGGCAAAGACCCCTACGGCAAACCGGCGATGGAGTTCACCCACGCGGAGGGCGTGGACGGCATCGACCGGGAGATGCGGCGTATGCTCTCGGAGGATTTCAACCGGCATTTCAACGAGAGTTATTGCCTGAAACATGCTCCGGAACAGACACCCGGTACACCGGAGCGGGAATTGTCCCGTTCCCGTCAGGCGGAACGCCAGCGTGCCGAAAGACACGAGCCCCGCCTTGCCGGAGAAATCGTCAAGGAGATTATCGCCGACGCCCGTAACCTTCAGCAGCAGCGGGAAGAGGAGGAAAAACGCCGCGTCGTCGCCGAAATGGCGGCGCAGGGCTACCATGTCGATACCGAAACCGGGGAGATTACCCGAATCGAAAACAAACCCGGACAAGCGTTACCGGATTCTGCCGCCACACCCGCCGGAGAACCGACCGGGGAGGATCTGGCCGACTTCGGGGCCTGGTCGAAGGAGCGGGAGAATCGCTTGTGGGAGCAACACCCGCCAAAACCCGAAGATTTCGGCATGACGGATACACCCGTGCAGCACGTGGGCGGAACAACGGAACCGAAACCGCGGGAGGGCTTTGGCCGGGTCGCTTTTCGACACGGTGGAAACGGCGGCTCCCGCACCTGCCACCCAAGCTGCCGAACCGGTAAACGTGCAGCAGGAACCGTTGCTGACGCTCTACGATCTGTTCGGCTTCAGCGCCGAGGAGCGGCGGCAGGCAGAACTCGGTATATCCAAGAAAAGGAACAGCCGCCGGGGAGCAAAGCGGAAGACGCCCCGACAACCCTCATTATTCGCCCCGGCCTCCTCTCCGGAGGAACAGAAGAGCGAAATGCCGAAAACGACGCCACCGGAGCGTGATCCCGAAGACTTGTATGCCTCCCTGAACTGGGAGGACAACCCGCCGATCAACGGCTTTTACGAGATGATGATGTCGCTTACCCCGGAACGGAGGGCGGAACTGCGCCGGCAAAGCGCCCGGCTGCAGGAAACCCCGGAACAGCGGGAACGGCAGGCGGTACGCCCCCCGACGGAAGCCCCGAAAGACAGACGGAAACAAGCCGCCGGTACGCCGAGAACGGGCGGCCTGTTCGACACGCCGGAAAATCCGGAGGAGAAAGAACCCGGTAAAGAAATGCCGCAGATACGGGAGGCGGATATGAAACCCCGCCCGTTCGAGGGGGAGGTCGCCCCCTATTTCCGCGAGGGGACACTCGTCACGGACGGACAAAACCGGGTCGGCTACCTGCGGGAGACTGAATCCCTGCAACCCATGTTCCACCCGCTGGAACTCACGCCTGCACAACGGACGAAAGCCTCCATGTATATCGAGATACGCGATGCCTATTACCACCTTTATAACAACGAGGCGGAAACGCTGACGGCGAACCCCGCCCTGCGGGAGATGCTCAACCGGCTTTACGACAATTTCACCGAACGCTTCGGACGGCTCAATGACAAACGCAACCTCGACCTGATCAAGATGGACGCGCGGGGGACGGAGATTCTATCGCTGGAGCGTTACATCGACGGCAAGGCACGCAAAGCCGACATCTTCGAGCGTCCCGTGGCCTTCAATCCCGATGAGATCACGCACGCCGACGACGCTTCGGAGGCCCTTGTGGCCAGCCTGAACAAGTACGGCCGGGTGGAACCGCACTACATGGCCTCGCTCACGGGAACTACCGTGGAGGGAATACTCGGGGAACTGAAAGGACGTATCTATTACAACCCGGAAACGGACGGCTACGAGGTTGCCGACAAGTTCATCGCCGGCAATGTCATCGGGAAAGCCGAACGGATCGAGCGTTCCTGCGGGAGAATCCCGACCACGCCCCGGCCCGGGAATCGCTGGAGCTCTGCGCGAGGCGACGCCCAAACCCATCGCTTTCGACGACCTGGATTTCAACCTGGGCGAACGGTGGATTCCAAAAGGTGTTTACGAGCGTTTCGCCTCCTCGCTCTTCGATACGGAGGTGAAGATCACCTTCGCCTCCAACCTGGACGAGTACGGCGTGAAGGCGGAAGCGACGAACGTGAAGATCACGGAGCAGTATGCCGTCAGCGCGCAGACCCGTAAGTACAACGGCCTGCACCTTTTGAAACACGCCCTGCAAAACACTTCGCCCGACATCACCAAGACCGTCCTCAAATGGGTGGACGGCGAACGGCGGGAGGTCAAAGTGCGTGACGGGGAGGCCATACAGCTCGCCAACAGCAAGATAGACGAGATCCGGGGTGCTTTCCCCGAATGGCTGCGCGAGCAGTCGTCCGACTTCAAAGACCGCCTGACAGACCTCTATAACCGTACTTTCAACTGTTACGTGCGCCCGAAGTACGACGGGACGCACCAGGAATTCCCCGACCTCGACCTCAAGGGGCTGGGAATCGACAAACTGTATGACAGCCAGAAGGACGCGATATGGATGGACAAACTGCTCGGCGGCGGGATAATCGACCACGAGGTGGGCGGCGGAAAGACCCTTATCATGTGCTGCGGGGCCTACGAGAAGAAACGCCTCGGGCTGGCCAACAAACCCATGATTATCGGGCTGAAAGCCAACATCCATGAAATAGCCCGGACGTTCTGCACCGCTTACCCAATGGCCAAAGTCCTCTACCCGGGCAAGGAGGATTTCACGCCCCGGAAGCGTGAGCGCATCTTCCGGGAGATACGCAACAACGACTGGGACGCCGTGATCCTCTCGCACGAACAGTTCGGCATGATACCCCAGTCCCCGGAGATACAGCAGGAGATATTGCAGGCCGAGCTGGACTGCGTGGAGGAGAACCTCGAAGTGCTCAAAGCACAAGGCAGGGACGTTTCCCGCGCCATGATGAAAGGGTGTCAGAAACGCAAGGCCAACCTGGAAGCCAAGTTGCAGAAGGTGGCGCACGCGCTGGAAACACGCAAGGACGACGCCGTGGACTTCCGCCTCATGGGTATCGACACCTCTACGTGGACGAGAGCCACAAATTCAAGAACCTGACTTTCACGACCCGGCATGACCGGGTGGCGGGCCTCGGAAATCCCGAGGGGTCGCAGCGGGCGCTCAACATGCTTTTCGCGCTGCGTACCATACAGCAGCGCACGGGCCGCGACCTGGGGGCGACGTTCCTCTCGGGAACGACCATCTCTAACTCGCTCACGGAACTGTACCTGCTTTTCAAGTACCTGCGCCCGAAGGAACTGGAGCGTCAGAATATCCGCACCTTCGATGCCTGGGCGGCCATATTTGCCAAGAAAACCATCGACTACGAGTTTTCCGTGACCAACGAGGTCGTGCAGAAAGAACGGTTCCGATATTTCATCAAGGTTCCCGAACTGGCCATGTTCTACTCCGAGATTACAGATTACCGCTCGGCGGAGGATATAGGGATCGACCGACCGCAAAAGAACGAGATATTGCACAATATCCCGCCGACACCCCAGCAGACGGAGTTCATAGAACGGCTGGTGCAATTCGCCAAATCGGGCGATGCCACGCTCCTGGGCCGCCTGCCGCTCTCGGAGCGGGAGGAAAAGGCGAAAATGCTCATTGCCACAGACTACGCCCGCAAGATGTCGCTCGATATGCGTATGATAGACCCCGAACTATACAGCGACCACGTGGACAACAAGGCGAGCCACTGCGCCCGTATGATTGCCGGTTACTACCGCCGTTTCGAGGCGTACAAAGGTACGCAGTTCGTATTCTCCGACCTGGGAACCTACAAACCCGGAGCGGGGTGGAACGTCTATTCCGAGATACGGCGTAAACTCGCGGAGGATTACGGCATACCCCAAAGCGAGGTGCGGTTCATCCAGGAGGCGACCTCGGAAAAAGCGCGCAAGGAGATGATCGCCGGTATGAACGCCGGAAAAATCCGCGTACTCTTCGGATCGACCGAGATGCTCGGGACGGGAGTGAACGCGCAGAAACGCTGCGTGGCGATACACCACCTGGACTGCCCCTGGCGTCCCAGCGACCTGGAGCAGCGCGACGGGCGGGGAATACGCACCGGGAACGAGATCGCCAAACTCCATGCCGACAACAAGGTGGACGTGATATTATACGCCGTCGAGAAGTCGCTCGACGCCTACAAGTTCGGGCTGTTGCACAACAAGCAACTGTTCATCCGCCAGCTCAAGACCAACAACATGGGAAGCCGTACCATCGACGAGGGGGCCATCGACGAGAAAAGCGGCATGAATTTTTCCGAGTATGTAGCCGTCCTCTCGGGAAATACAGACCTGCTGGACAAGGCCCGCCTGGAGAAGAAGATCGCCACGCTCGAAAGCGAACGCCAGGCATTCGTGCGCGGCAAATCATCGAGCCGCTACAAGCTGGAGCAGATCACGGAGAAGATAGAGAAGAACAACGACCTGATACGGCGTATCGGCAAGGATCTGGAACACTTCAAGGCCCGCGTCGAGTTCAACGAGGACGGCTCGTACCGCAATCCCGTGAAACTGAACGGGCTGGAAACCTCCGACCCCAAGCTCATCGGGAAACAGCTCAACCATATCGCCGAAACGGCACGCACGCTCGACAGGCTCGAACCCATCGGGAGCCTCTACGGGTTCGAGCTGCTCGTCCAGAGCGAAACGACCGGGAAAGACGGGCTCGACCTGGTGCAGAACCGTTTTTATGTCCGGGGTGAAGGGGATTATCTATACCAGTATAACTACGGGAATATCGCCTCCGACCCGCGACTGGCGGCGATGAACTTCATCCACGCGCTCGCGACCATCGAGCCGACACTGGAGAAATTCCGGAAAAAGAATGAGGAACTGGAGAAAGATATTCCCGTCCTGCGGGAAGTGGTGGAAAGTTCCTGGCGCAAGGAGCCCGAACTGACGGCCCTAAAAGCTGACCTGACGGAAATAGACCGCAGGATACAGCAAAGCCTCAAACCGATAGAAGAGAGCGAGGGAAAGGAGGCGGAGGAGGATAACGACGTGTGCCGGGAACGGCATGACACGGCGGAAGAGCTCCCGAAGGAAGACAACACGGCGGCCCGTATTCCTTCCCGCTGCGGCAGATTGCCGACGCCTCCGGGGGGCGCATCGTGATCGCGGGCGTGGGCAGCCCGCCGGAGAACGGCCCTGCGAAGAAAGGGATCAAGATGTAAACGAAAAGCCGACGGAAGTACAGATTTCCGTCGGCTTTTTTCATATGCCGTGAGCGTTGTTGTCACACTTCCTGCAAGAGTGTTTGCAGCTCCTCCTGCGTGGGAAGATAGGTCATGTACTGGGCGGCGAAGACCTGCTTTTCATCTTCGGGCAGCGTATAACGGACGACCGCGTCGTTTTTCTCCGCGCAGAGGACGATACCCACCGGAGGGTTATCCCCGGGATTCATCAACTCACGGGTGTAGTAATTGACATACATCTGCATCTGCCCCAAATCCTGATGGGTCAGCTCCCCGGATTTAAGGTCTATTAAAACGAAACAGCGGGCCAGGTAATTGTAAAAGACCAGGTCGATGTAGAAATGCTTGTCGTCGAAGGAGATACGCTTCTGTCGCGCGACGAAGGCGAAGCCTTTCCCGAGTTCGAGCATCAAGCGCTGCAAGCGGCTGATGAGCAGTTGCTCCAGATCGGTTTCCAGAAAATGCTCTCCCTGGGGGATACCGAGAAACTCCAGGATATACGGGTCGCGGATGATCTCTTTGGGTTCGACACGCCCGGGTTCGGTACGGGAAATCTCCTCTTTCACGGCTTTCTTGTCTCGGCTGGCCAGCAGGCGGTCATAGAAAAGCGTGTTGATTTGGCGGTCGAGCTGCCGGACACTCCAGTTTTCCTTGACGCACTCGTGCAGGTAAAAATCACGGGCGGCATCGCCCGACACCTTGAGAAGCGTGCGGCAATGCGACCAGCTCAATTTATCACACAGCGTGTGATATTTCGGGTAGCACTGGTAAAACTGCCTCATGTACCGCAGGTTGGTGGCCGTGAACCCGTTTCCGAACTCCGCCACGAGCCGCCTGGAAAGGGTGTTGATGACAGCCTTGCCATATCCGGCACGGCCGGTTCCCTGCTGCTCGTACTCCACTATATATTTCCCTACCTGCCAGTAAGCCCTCACGAGTCGAATTGACATGATGTATCACCTTCGCGCGCGCTTCCTGCAAGATATGGCGCACGTTATGCAGTAGCTCTTCCTCCCCTTTGTCGGCAGGATATATTTTATCTGTTTCTTTCATTGTTCATTATTATATAGGCTTCCAAGTGCAAACATACTGATTTTACGGCAAATATCGAACGGTTGTACCGCCTTGTCGTGCCTTATTCCATGTATCTCCGCGTTTTTCCATGACGCCGGACTCTCGGGACAGGGCCTAACCGGAACCGGCAGGACGATCCTTTTTCAGCTTGCGGAAATTACTGAAGTTACGCTCGATGAACCGCAGGACGTCCGATTCCCGGTAGAAGGTCTTGTGATAGATCATCTCGTAAGGCAGCTCTCCCGAGGTGCGGTAACGCTGGAGTGTGCGCTTGCTGATATTGAGCATACGGCACAGGTCGTAATTGTCCAGAAGACGCTCCCCGTCAGGCAGGATGGAAAGCGGTTGCTCCACATCCCCCGCGCACAGCTTCTCAATACGTTCCAGCCGTTCCGAGAGCCGCTGCATCCATCCGTCGAAATATTCCTTATCCAGAAACATGGCCTACTCCTTTGGTCGGTTTTTGCGCCGCACGGAACGCTCCTTCAGCACACGGCGGATTTCCGTGAGGGAATAATACAGCTTCCGGTTGATGGCCGAATAGGTGATCACGTGATCCGAGCGGAGGCGTTGAAGGGTACGCCCGCTGATGCCCAGGTAACGGCAGACCTGCTCGCCGTCCATCCATTCGTCGTTTATATACTCCTTATTCCATGCACGCCCCTTTTCAGGGAGAGAGGCGATTGCAGCCTCTATTTTCTCTATACGCCCGACAAGCTCGTTATAGGCTCGCGAACCGATCACTATGATTTTCATACTCCTTTGTTTTTTAGTCTGTTACAAAGGTCGGGCTTATATGGACAGCTTAAAACGAGGTCGGTACGACTTTTTTTTGATAATTTGCAGTGAACTGATTCTCAACGGTTCATGCGGTGAAGAAGGCAGTGTTTTTTACCGAAATCCGCGGCCCGTACTCGGTATTTTTATTGGCAGAAATGCGATAGCATACTGTGATTCAACGCTTAACGGTGTTCTAATCCGGACGGGGCTACAACGGAACACCCGTATCGGCTCCTTATACGGGTGCAAATACGGGCGTTCGGGAAAGTTCCTTTCGAGAGTTACGGGGGAAAACCGACCTCGGTTCTTTGTTATATACAACGCTGATTATCAGTGCTTCTATAAGAAATAGAGTGCTTTACCGGTTCATGTTCTACTCGGAATTGCCGTTTTTCTTGTTTCGCTTCCACGTCTGCATACGTTTAAGCAGGGCCTCTTTCGCCTTGTCAAGCCACGGTGTCGGGTTGTTTCGGATTTTCATATCGCAGAATGTCCTCGAAAGGTTCATGTCGAGGTGTACGTTGAAAGCGTTGGAAATGTAGCTGGCAAGTTGCGTGAGTGGCACATTGCCGAAACAGCCTTTACTGTCGAGCAGGTAAATAAGTTCCGTCAGATCCGTCTTCGAGTCCTGCCATGTCGGACGCACGTCAGACAATGGCAGAACCATGTTCCGGAGGTTCGTGCTCTCCAGTGATTCCAATTCGCCCATAAGATAAACCGACAACATATCGTTGGCCAGGATTTTCGCCACCTTGAAATCCGCGTTTGTCGAAAACTGCGGGTCGAGTTCATAGTAGAAGGTTTCCAGGTATTGCTCCGTGTCGGTCTGCCCGCGCAGGAAATAGAGCTGTCCAGGTGTGTAGCGCCGCTGCGGAAATAGCGGATAAAGTCGAGGCGTTTCTGCGTGTACGCGTTGATGGCCCGAACATGGGCGTCCAGGTACTCCCGTTGTGCCTCGATACTTCCTACCGGACGGTTCATCTCGATATTGTAGAGCTTGCGGTAATAGATCAGACGGCAAAAAAGACGAGGTTTGATTTCTTTGAAGAACTTTATTTCCTCGTCATCGTTTTGAAAACGGTAGCCGATGATATATTGTTTCAAACGGTCGAACGCTTCTCCCAGGACACGTGACGCTTCAAGCGACTTTTTCAACACGTCGGTATCCCGCGATTCGATACGTTCGATACTCCGCAGGACTTCGCTGTTTAATTTTTCTATAAATGCAATCATAATCCGTCTTGTTACTTTCGCGTATAAAGTTAGCGAATCGAAAAACCGGCGGATTACGATTTTTATCTTTCTCTTCGTTTTTTTATCACGGAGCCGATTTTAATGTCAGATCCGACCTTCCTGGCGGATGGAAGTGGGATTGCTCCCCATATTCCGCTTGCAAAAGTCCGTAAAGTGGGATTGGGCGGAGAAACCGCACATGTAGCTATTTCCTGCAACGTGTAGTGTGTCGTCCGCAACAACTCCCCGATACGTTCGATACGGCGCTGACGTAACCACGAGGAGGCCGAGCAGCCGAAAACCCGCTGGAAACGCCGGCGGAAGGTAATCGTGCTGGAATACCCGCAAACCCCGGCGAGTTCCGTGACGTTATCCGAGGCAAGATAATTCGATTTGACACGGGAGATGAACTCGTAATCGTCCCCCAGGTGCAACAGCTCCTCGAACTCCCCGACATCGGCGGGAGTGAGATGTTCATAAGAGGCGTCGAGCATTTTCAGCATGACAGCAGCGTTACATTCAACGGGCATACCCAATGTCTTACGGGCTTCACGCAGGTAATTCTTGAACCGCAGCCGCAGCGTGTCGTGATGCGGGTAGGAACACTGGGACAGAATGGTGCAGACCGTCCGCAGTTCATCGACACAACAGTAGCCGAAATACCACGTTACAAGACGCTCGACGTAATGGACGGCATGAAACTCCTCCGAAAGCATCAGAAGAAGCAGGAACGGGGTGAAATCCTGGTATTCCCTCGTTATGGGACGGGGTGCTTCGTCAAGCAAGGAGGCGATGTCCCGCATCAGCAGAGAATCTCCCGAGTACGCTTTTATTTGTTCGGAACTGCGGGCATAATCCCGGTAACGCGATATGACCGCCGACAAAGCATTGAACTTCACGGCGTGAACGCTTCTATAAAGGAAGGGCGAAGACTGTTGTAAATGGATAAGTCGGTTTGCATAAGTCATTTCTATAAAACGGAGCCGCATCCCCTTGTTGCCAAAACTCCGCAAGTCGTTACTTATGAACCGCTTGGAACACGGTACGAATCCTAATTACAAATATATCGCATCTGATAATCCGGAACAAATATCAGCAGGTAAAAATGAAAATAAACCTCGTTATTTTTGATTATTACCTGCAATAATATTATATTTGCAAACAAATAAGAGTTGTTTGACAGCATGAGAAATATAGTGTATCAAAGCACTTTACCAATTTCTTATCCGTTGCCTATTCTCATGCGAGTTTCTTTTAATCTATTTGTAGTCAATTAAATACCTTCAGACTACATCAAATATAGGAAAAATGTTTGAATTCTTTTGGAGTTATAAAAAAATGTTCTACCTTTGCACCCGCATTCGAAAGAAAGCACTGAAGGACCGATTCGCTAGCTCAGCAGGTAGAGCACAACACTTTTAATGTTGGGGTCCTGGGTTCGAGCCCCAGGCGGATCACAGAAAGGCAGAATAGAAAAAAGATAACTCCTACAATATCAAGGTATTGCAGGAGTTTTTTTATATTATATCCGTAACCAATAATCACTATCATATTTCCTAAAAATTGATTAGTCACACTTTTATCTACAACTCTTTCACCATATGAAAAGGTGCGTCTTGATACAGCCCTGACTGATCTAATGCACTACTTATGTGCTTATACCCGCATTTTTCATACATAGCGACAGCATTTCCAAACTGGTGATATGAAACAATATACATATATGTATATCCAGCCTTTATTGCTCGCTGTTCTATTAGTTGAAGTAGGCGTTTTCCAATTCCTTTTCCTCTAAGCTCTGGTTTAAAATTGGAATTTTGACAATTCAGCGTTACCCTTTTGGCAGGCCTTTAGTTGGATAAAACCGCCGCCACCCAATATTACACCGTCACATTCAACCACCCAATATTCTGCATTTTTTATATTAAAAGTCTGAAACATCATATCTGTATGTGGATCATCATAAAATGTACCGACTTAGGAGCGTCATGTTCTTCAACTGAAGCACGAAGTACACAAGCAATTGAAGTATTATCTTCTTCCTCTATTGGACGTATTACAATGGGCGCAACATTCTTAACTGCAAGATTGGTTTCCTTTTCGTTCATTGTATTATAGATGAAGTCCATACTATTTATTATCTCTTGCAGTTGGCCATCATTCAGGTGTGCAAAGATTTCCTCCACAGATTGATTAGCGGCAGCATTTAAGCAATGATAAATTTCACATCCTTTTTGTGTGAGATTTATCAGCCCATGCGACTATCTCTTTCTGTTCCTTTTCGACATATATACTTTTGTTCCATGTTGTTTAATAACGGGAGAGCAATCCTTTATCCATGTTTAACTCACTGGATATATCTTTGGAACTTCTATCAGGGTGCAAATAAACATCCTGAATAATGCGAACCTCGGGAAGTCCAAATTCACTTTCTAAATAATACTTGTTAAGTACGCCTAACAACTTTGTATAGAACCTGTTAAAGCTCTTATACTATTCACATGTTCCTGTTTCATGCCGCAAAGATAAGCCCTTTAGTTGACAAAGTCAACTAAAGGGCGAAATATATTATTTATCGCAAACTTTCAGGGCAATATTCATGAATCAAGGGAATCTTTCTTTTTTATATTTTCCCCAATATACTCATTCAACAGGTATAGAATGGCACGGTAATTCGATTACGAAGTAGTGCCTATCCCCAGTTGGGAATCTACTAATATCCGCCCGTTCATTTTTTCGACGATCAATTTACAAATAGATAAGCCCAAACCGGCTCCTTGAACAAAGGAGTCCAACTTTTCAAACCTTTCGAATATCTTTTCAAGCATATTTTGCGGGATACCCCGCCCGGTGTCTTTAACACCGATTCGGACAACTGATGGTCTATCTCATAGAAGCTTCCACATGTCGTGGTAGTATTCTTTAAAGCATTCGAGAGGAAGTTACTTACTATCTGTTTGATGCGCAGCTTATCCAGTTCTGCCAGAAAAGCATGCTCGGGATAGTTGGTTAAGAGTTCAACACCGGAAGGTACTTGATGAACATACTCCGCCACGCTCTCGTTAAGAAGTTCGGTAAGATTAACCCAGTCCGGATGGAGTTCTATATATCCGGATTCTATCTTAGAGAGATCAATCACGTCATTAATCAGATTAAGCAGAAGTTTGTTGTTGTGGCCGATCAGGGAATTATAAGTTCTTTTTCCGCTGCATCCTCCGTACTAGCCAACAAGCTCGAAAACCCGATGATAGCATTTAAAGGAGTACGGATTTCATGGCTCATATTGGCCAGGAAAGCAGACTTTAAACGATCGGATGCTTCGGCTTTATCGCGTGCTTTGACAAGCATTTCCTCTGTCCGTTTCAGTTCCGTGATGTCATAATTGATGCTGATTATTTCGATAATCTGATCTTGCGGGGCATATTTCCTGACTAACAAATGGACATACGTCCATGTGCAGGTGCCATCCTCTCTATAGATACGCATCTCTTTGCTAAGT
>ENA-OQAA01001129-OQAA01001129.1-human-gut-metagenome-genome-assembly--contig:-NODE-1129-length-14848-cov-1.839277_pt1 | contig 14848 bp, 23 predicted proteins | sample MGYA00242489_ERZ504515 | MGnify/ENA primary metagenome ERZ504515 (study PRJEB26092, sample SAMD00036237) | human gut metagenome | host: Homo sapiens | study: EMG produced TPA metagenomics assembly of...
TCTCGGTTGAGTAGGTCCGAAGTCCTTGTAAGCCCAGCCTTTGGCTTCCAACCAGCCGCGAACATATTCCTTCAATTCGAAGCCTGCATGGTCGGAACAGATTCCTATTGTTTTCATGATGGTCAGTTAATATACCAATGTGCCAATGTGCTGATGCCTGCAGCTTGTAGGGCGCGGGCAATCAGCACATCAGCACATTGGATAATGATTATAACATTGCTTTTACTTGTTTGTAAACGTTCTCTGCGGTGAAACCGAGCTTTTCGTCCAGCACTTTATAAGGTGCCGAGAATCCGAATGATTCCAATCCCCATACTTTACCGCGGGGACCTACCAGCTTGCAGTGTGACGGGCAGACCGGCTGTCAGGCCGAATACCTTGGCACCACACGGGATAATGCCTTCTTGATATCCCGGAGCTTGGCTACGGAACAGACCTTCGGAAGGAACGGACACGATACGCACCTTGATGCCATCCTTGCGCAGCAATTCAGTACCGGCTACCAATGTGGCAACTTCCGAGCCTGAAGCAACGAGGATTATATTTGGATTTTCATCGGAGCCGGCTACAATATAAGCGCCTTTGGCAGCTTGTTCGTAATCGTTGCCTTCGGGCAGGTTGGCGATGTTCTGGCGGGAGAAAATCAAACCGGTTGGGGTTGTGGTATTTTCCATTGCCAGTTTCCATGCCACAGTTGTTTCTTCTGCATCTGCCGGGCGGAGTACCAACATGGAATTATGTCCCTTGTGGTTTTTCAGTTTTTCCATCAGGCGGATTTGGGCTTCCTGCTCTACCGGTTCATGGGTAGGACCGTCTTCACTACACGGAAGGCATCGTGTGTCCAGATGAACTTCACGGGAACTTCCATCAGGGCTGCCATACGTACGGCAGGTTTCATGTAGTCGGAGAATACGAAGAAAGTTCCGCAAGCGGGGATTACACCGCCATGCAGTGCCATACCGATACAGCAACATGCCATAGTCAGCTCGGCAACACCGGCCTGGAAGAATGCACCGCTGAAGTCACCTTTCTTGAAGGCATGTGTTTTCTTGAGGAATCCGTCTGTCTTGTCGGAATTGGAAAGGTCGGCAGAAGCAACAATCATATTTTCTACTTGAGTGGCGAGAGCACTGAGCACAGTGGCAGATGCTGCGCGGGTGGCAACGCCTGCTTTCTGTTCGATGGCGGCCCAATTCACTTCGGGAGCCTTGCCGGAGAAGAACATTTCCAGTTTGGCAGCCTTTTCTTGGATTGGCTTTTGCCCATGCGGCTTTGGCTGCATACTTTTCAGCCATGATTTTCTTCAGCTCAGTTGCACGCTTGGCATATAGTTCGGCCACTTCGGGGAAGATGACAAACGGATTTGTCGGGTCACCACCCAAATTCTTGATAGTGTTTATATAAGCGTCGCCGCCCAGAGGAGCACCGTGCGTGGCACAATCAGCCTCGTAGCTGCTGCCGTCTGCCTTGCGGGCACCTTTACCCATTACGGTATGGCCGATAATCAGCGTCGGACACTCTTTCTCAGCTTTGGCTTCGTTCAGTGCACCGCGGATGGCATCGGGATCGTTGCCATTGATTTTAATGACTTTCCAGCCCCAAGCTTCGTATTTCTTGCCGGTGTCTTCGATGGTTACATCCTTTGTTTCGGTAGAAAGCTGGATGTCGTTGGCATCATAGAACATGATGAGATTATCCAACCTAATGCTCCGGCAATACGGCCTGAGCCTTGGGAGATTTCTTCCTGGATGCCACCGTCGGAAATATAAGCGTAGATGGTCTGTGGCATTACTTCTTCGAAACGTGCCTTCATGAACTTGGCTGCGATGGCCGCACCGACTGCAAATGTGTGTCCCTGGCCGAGCGGTCCGGAAGTGTTTTCGATGCCGCGCATGATGTCACGTTCGGGATGTCCCGGAGTAGGGCTTCCCCATTGACGGAACTCTTTCAGTTCGTCCAGCGTGAACTTGCCGGTCAGGGCCAATGTGGAGTAAAGCATCGGTGACATGTGTCCCGGGTCGAGGAAAAAGCGGTCGCGACCTTCCCAAGCCGGATTTTCAGGATCATATACCAGGAACTCTGAGAAGAGTACATTTACAAAGTCGGCACCACCCATGGCACCGCCCGGGTGTCCGGAGTTGGCTTTCTCAACCATGGATGCAGCAAGGATACGGATATTATCCGCTGCACGGTTCATAAGTTTGTTGTCGTTCATATTGAATCTAATTAATTTTGAATATTATCAATAGGTTATTTGGTCCTTGTAGGTTTTCCAAGGGCAAAGATAACTCTTTATGCGTAATTCACAACACTCGAAGAGTGTCTTTTTTATCAGTATTACTGCCTTTTTGCTGCTAAAATGATACTAAACGTATTTAGCTGATTTTGTGCGGTGCACGGTAGTTTTACTGTAACTCAATAGTAACGATTGATTTGGCCGGAAGTTTAATCTTGAGAATATCTTTATTGACTTTTACCTCTTTGAACGGAACGGGTTTCACATTGTCGGGATTTTCAAATGAATTGTAGTCCGTCAGATTGGTGGAAGTCAATATTTCGCCAACTGCTTTCTTGGCTTTCGTTCCAGACAGATTGATGGTCACTTCTTGTGCATTGTCTGCATCTACGTTGGACATGGAAATGTGTATCTTGCCATTTTGGTCTTTGGAGGCGGTAGCGCTGACATTGGTATTTTGCGGTTGTCGCGTACATCCATCATGTCGCAGTTCAGCTCAAGAGGAATGTAGGTGGCATCCTGGTGTACATTGTACATTTTGAATACATAATAAGTGGGGGTGAGTACCATGTTTTTTTCCGCTGGTCAGAATCATGGATTGCAATACATTGACGATTTGGGCAATGTTCGCCATTTTCAGACGGTCGGTATATTTATGGAAGATGTCGAAGCTGAGGGAGGCGACAAAAGCATCACGCAATGTATTCTGCTGGTACAGATGTCCGGGATTGGTACCCGGCTCAGTGTCCCACCAGGTTCCCCATTCGTCAAGCATCAGCGCCACGTTCTTTTGAGGGTCGTATTTATCCATAATGGTGCAATGCTTCTTGATGACATCTTCTATTTCGCGGCATTTGCCCAGTGTCCAGTAATAATCGTCTTTACTGAATCGGGTGGCGGCGCCTTTACTGCCGTTCCATCCGCTGACGGTATAGTAGTGCAAGGAAAGACCGTGCATACGGCCGCCTACGCGGTCCATCAGCACTTTGGTCCAGTTATAGTCGTAGTCGCTGGCACCGCTGGCTATCTTGAAGAGGCTATTGCGTCATAGTTGCGGCAGTAGGTGGAATAGCGGCGGTAGAGGTCGGCATAATATTCGGGACGCATGCTCCCACCGCAACCCCAGCTTTCGTTACCCACACCGAGGTATTTCACTTTCCAGGCTTTGTCGCGACCGTTCTGGCGGCGCAGGCGTGCCATGGGGGAGTCTCCTTCGGAGGTCATGTATTCCACCCATTTGGCAAGTTCTTCTACGGTACCACTGCCTACGTTTCCGCTGATATAGGGTTCACAACCCAGCATTTCGCAGAGATTGAGGAACTCATGGGTTCCGAAACTGTTGTCTTCGATAGTGCCTCCCAGTTGTTGTTCACCATTTTGGGGCGGTTTTCTTTAGGGCCGATACCGTCCATCCAGTGGTATTCATCGGCAAAACAGCCGCCCGGCCAGCGGAGGACGGGTACACGGAGCTCCTTCAGTGCATTGAATACGTCGGTGCGATAACCGTTGATGTTGGGAATATCGGAGTTTTCACCTACCAAAGTCCGCCATAGATACAAGTTCCCAAATGCTCTGCAAATTGGCCGTAGATTTCTTTGGGAATGATTTGCCCGCTCTGGTCTGTGTGTAAAGTGATAGTGGCACTTTTCTGTGCGAAGAGTGACAACGAGGTGGAGAGAAATATGCTACTGATAAATAACTTTGTGTTCATAGTTTTTTAGTGTTATTAAATACTTAGTTCTTGAATCTTACTGCTGCTTCTTCGATGGGCAAACCTGCTTTATAGCTTTCAATGTAGGTGTTGAATCCGCTACATCTTCGGCTGTCGGTGAGATTTCAATACCGGCATCTCCGGTGAATACATGCTTGTCCAGGAAGTCGGCAAGGGATTGGCTGTTTCCGTTATTTGCGAGGTAGGAAGCGAGGAGGGCAATACCCCAGGCACCACCTTCGCCGGCTGTTTCCATAACGGAAATGGGTGAATTGATGGCAGCTGCAGTATTCTCTGGCCTACTCCTTTGGTTTTGAAGAGTCCTCCGTGACCGGTGATTCTGTCTACTCTGATTTTCTCTTCATTGAAAAGGATGTCGTTGCCGATTTTGAGAACTCCCACTGAAGCATACAGATGGGTGCGCATGAAGTTGGCAAGGTTGAACTTGTCGTTTGCCGAACGTACAAACAGTGGACGTCCGTCTGCCAGTCCCGTTATAGGTTCGCCTGATATGTAGTTGTATGAGATGAGGCCTCCGCAGTCTGCATTGCCTGTCAGGGCGTGGTTATAGAGCTTTCCGTAGATTTCGTCCATATCTACGGGGATACCCATCAGTTCCTGGTATTCTTTGAAAATATTGATCCAGGCATTGAGGTCGGAAGTGCAATTGTTGCAATGCACCATAGCTACGAGGCTTCCGTCGGGGGTGGTTACCATGTCAATCATTTCGTAGGGCTTGGACAATTCTTTCTCCAATACAATCATTGAGAAAGAGGAGGTGCCTGCCGATACGTTTCCAGTGCGCTGCTTTACGGCGTTGGTGGCAACCATGCCGGTTCCTGCGTCACCCTCGGGCGGACAGACGGGAATTCCTGCTTTCAGATGTCCCGATACGTCGAGGCGACTGGCTCCTTCGGGAGTAAGGAAGCCTGCGTTTTCACCGGCCGACAATACCTTCGGCAGAATATCTCGAAGCTCCAGTCGTATCCTTTCGGAGCAATAAGTCTGTCGAACTTATCCACCATTTCAGAAGAATAGTTTTTGGTGATGGGATCGATGGGGAGCATACCGGAGGCATCTCCTATGCCCAGTACCTTTTGACCGGTTATTTGCCAGTGGACAAAACCTGCAAGGGTGGTCAGGTAATTGATGGATGGAACGTGTTCTTCATTATCGAGGATGGCTTGGTAGAGGTGGGAAATGCTCCAACGCAGAGGGATGTTGTAGACAAATAGTTCGGATAGGGCTGCGGCAGCCTGGCCGGTATTGGTATTTCTCCAGGTACGGAAGGGCACAAGGATTTCTTCTTTTTCGTTGAATGCCATATAGCCGTGCATCATGGCACTGACACCGATGGCTGCCCAGGGTTTCTATCTCTGTATCGTAAAGGCTCTTTACATTAGCACGAAGGTCTGCGTAGCAATCCTGCAACCCATACCAGACAGCTTCGACGCTATATGTCCACAGTCCGTCGACTAACTGATTCTCCCAAGTATGGCTTCCCTGGCGATGGGTTTGTTTTCCTGGTCAATCAAAACCGCCTTGATTCGTGTGGAACCGAGTTCTATGCCAAGGATGGCCTTACCTGCCTCAATGGTTGATTTTGCATCTAATTTCATGGTATTAATGATAATTTACGGATTTATAGTACGATTATAAACAACGGATTACTAATTGCAAACTACTAGTTACGTTTGTGGTACGTGTAATTAGTAGTCCGCAATCGGTAATCCGTAATGATTATCAGCAAAGTGCCTTGTTCAGCATATAGTAGACTTCATTCATGCGCAGTTCTTTTTTGAACTCGCTGATGGTGGTATTTTCATCGATGACTACCATTTCGATGCCGGCCATTTCGGCAAAGTCTTCCCAATATTCCACCGTCAGGTCGTAGGAGAAGCTGGTATGATGTGTACCTCCGGCCAGAATCCAGGCTGCAGCGCCCACCTCGAGGTTGGGCATTGGAATCCACAGTGCGCTGGCAACGGGCAACTTGCAGAGGCTTGCTCTTGATGCATTCTACTTTGTTCACAATGAGGCGGAAGCGATTGCCCAGGTCTACGATGGTAGCGGCTACACCTTCACCTTGCTTGCTGGTAAATACCAGGCGGGCTGTTTCGCTGTCGATACCGATGCTCAGACGGTGCACTTCCAGTTTCGGCTTCTGTTCGGCAATCAGTGGACAGACTTCCAACATGTGTGCCTGCAGGATGGCGCTCTTTTCTCCGTCGAAGTTCAGCGTATAGTCTTCGAGGAAGGAGCACCCCTTCGGCATGCCTTGACTCATCACCCAAGTGGTACGGTATAGTGCCGCAGTTTTCCAGTCGCCTTCGGCACCGAAGCCGTAACCTTCTGCATCAGTCGCTGTGAGGCCAGTCCGGGGATTTGGTCAAAGTCGCCCAAATCGTTGAAGTTGGTGGTGAAGCCTTTGGCACCCGTGTCTTTCAGCACGCGGCGAATGGCGATTTCGGCCTTGGCGGAGTTCCATACTTTGGTGTAGGCTTCCGTACGTGCGTCTTCCAGTTCGGGAGCGTGGTCGTAGAGCTTGAAGTATTCTGCTACGAGTGCCTTCACGTCCTCGTCGCTGACAGCATTGTAGTATGTCATCACATCATTGATGGGATAGTAGTCCACATGATAGCCCAATACTTGTTCGGCACTGACCTTGTCACCGTCTGTCACAGCCACGTTGTTCATCTGGTCGCCGAAGCGGATGATGAGCATATCCTGCGCATCAGCCCATGCGGCAGCTACGCGCATCCATGCGGCAATCTGGTTTTGGGCTTTTTCGTCCTGCCAGTGGCTACTACCACTTTGCGGTTCTTTCGCATACGTGTCACGATGTGTCCAAATTCGCGGTCGCCGTGAGCCGATTGGTTTAGGTTCATAAAATCCATGTCCATCGTCTCCCAGGGAATTTCCTTGTTGAACTGTGTATGGAAGTGTAGTAATGGCTTCTTCAGTTCCTGCAAACCGTGAATCCACATTTTGGCAGGAGAGAAGGTGTGCATCCAGGTGATGACTCCGATACACTTATCGTCGTTGTTGGCGGCTTTGAAGGTAGCGGTTACTTCTTTGGATGAATTGACCGTACCTTTATATACTACCTTTACGGGCAGTTTCCCGGAATCATTCAGACCTTTCACCATTTCATTACTATGTGCGTCTACTGCGATAACTGCGTCACCTCCGTACAAGAGCTGTGCTCCGGTTACGAACCATACTTCATATTGTTCAAATGTGTTCATACAATTTATTTTTATAGTTTATATTTAAAGAATTGATAGTTATTTCTGTCCATAATAAGCGTTAGGACCGTGCTTGCGGCTGAAATGTTTTTCTATCAGCAGCGGATTCATGGTCAGATTGGGGTTCACGGCATAGGCTATACTTGCCATTTTTGCCACCTGCTCCATCACTACGGCATTATGTACCGCTTCGTGTGCGTCTTTTCCCCACGAGAAAGGACCGTGGTTCTTTACCAATACTCCGGGAGTATGTACCGGGTTCAGCCCCTCAAAGCGTTTTACGATGACATTTCCCGTTTCCAGTTCATACGCTCCTTCCACTTCCTCCTTCGTCATGTCTGCTGTGCAGGGTATGGCGTCGTGGAAGTAATCGGCATGTGTTGTCCCGATATTCGGTATGTCACATCCGGCTTGTGCCCAGCTGTGGCGTAAGTAGAGTGCGTGTGCACCACACCGCCGATTTCGGGGAATGCTTTATAGAGAACCAGGTGGGTCGGCGTGTCTGAAGAGGGCTTTAACCGTCCTTCCACGACCTTACCGTCAAGATTCACCACTACCATATCTGTAGCTTTCATGTCATCGTAGCTTACACCACTGGGCTTGATGACTACCAATCCCGTCTCACGGTCGATGGCCGAAACATTGCCCCAGGTGAAGATAACCAGTCCATGCTTCACCAACTCAAGATTGGCATGGAATACTTTTTCTTTCAGTGCTTCTAACATAACTCTATTTTACAGTTTAAATTTCGGTGCCTTACGATATAGATTCTCGTTGAACTGATATAGTGCAGCTCCCCGTTTGGAGCCGGTTTTGTCTATTTTGTCCGTCTTTTCGATACAGTCCAGTTCGGCTATCCGCTTACGGAAGTTGCGTTTGTCCATGGCTTCTCCATAGATGGCTTCGTATAGACTTTGTAGCTGCGATAAGGTGAACAGCTTGGGTAGCAGGTTGAAGCCTATCGGCTCGGTAGAGGCCTTCTGCTGCATCAGCTTCCGTGCCTGCGCTACCATTTGCGGATGGTCGAAAATCAGTTCCGGCAGTTCGTTGATATTTACCCAAAATGCATTGTGTTTCTGCACCAGTTCTTTATCATACTCATTGATGTTGATTAGTGAGTAGTAGGCAATAGAGACAACACGTTCGCCCGGGTCACGGCCGATGGCTCCGAATGAGCCGACCTGCTCCATGTATACATTGTCCAGTCCGGTCAGTTCATGCAGTACGCGTTTGGCAGCATCGTCCACGCTTTCATCCTCTTGTACAAATCCTCCCATCAGAGACCATTCGCCCATTGCCGGCTGAAAGTTACGCTTCAGCAGCAGCAGGTTCAGTTCCCCTTCGTTGAAACCGAAAATGATGCAGTCCACGGAGACGTAGAATTTGGGGTTCTTACTATAATAAGTTGTCATAAGTATGTATATTTATCGTTTGACAGTTGAGTGTTACCAGAAATAAATATAGAATAGAGCACAGAGAATCACAACTCCCAGTGAAGCAATGACATCCCATTTATTCCAACTTTCTCTGATTAGTTTTTTGTAACTGCCGGTGAAGGTTATGGCTTCTATCTGCTCGGCAGTGGGTTTGGGAGTGAAACAAGAAACTACTGCCATCAGTACGAGCAGGAATACAAGCAGCCAAATTTCGAAGATGAGCCAGTTGGTCTGCCAGAACCAGCTGGTGTATTCCCAGTACCAGCCGTTCATGACGTCTTTACCGGTATTGGTAAAGATATTCGTCAGTAGGCGTACCATACCGATGATGAATCCTACAATCATGCCTACTTCACCCGCTTTCGGTGTAATCCGTTTTGAGAAGATACCCAATGCAAATACGGCTACCATGCAGGAGCCAGGAGTGACTGGATGCCTTGGAGGTAATCGTATAGACTTCCTAGACTCATCATGATGGGAATCCATGCCATACCAAGGATAACAACTACTACTGTGGCAATACGTCCTACCAATACGTAGGTAGCTTCACTTTTACCTTTGCACATGGGTTTATAGAAATCTTCAGTGAAGAGAGTGGCACATGAATTGAAGAATGCAGCCAGCGAAGCAACCAGGGCACAGATGAAACCGATAGTTACAATGCCTTTTACACCGGCGGGCAACACGTCTTTTACCATAACGGCAAAAGCGGCATCTGTGTTTGACATGTCGAACTCGCCTTTGGCGGCCAGGGCTGCTGCACCATGCCCGGAATGAGGAACATGAATACCGGCAGAATCTTGAAGTAACCGGCTGCAATGCTACCGCGACGGGCGCGCTTCATTACGACATCATTCGCTTCTCCTTTACTTTGTCCAAGCACACGTTGAACAATGTGCTGGTCTGTACACCAATACCAGAAACCGATGATGGAAGCTCCGATGAATACCCAAAAACCGGGATATTCCTGATACATCGGGTCTGCTTCACTCCAATGGAACATGTGGTTGGCACCGTATGCATGGCCGTCTGCTCCTACATTCATGGCATTGCGGGCATGTTCCATCATTTCTGTCCAGCCGGTAGCGATACTTCCACCACCTAGAGCTGACAGCCCCAGGAACAGAACGAGAAAGGAACCGATAATTAGAATAGGGGTCTGGATAGCTGAAAGGGTCATTACCCCCTTCATACCACTCAATACCGTGAAAAGACCGGTCAGTACAATCAGCCGATAGCTCCGTACCAGAATGGTAGTCCAAGAAGAAATTCGAGGAAGATACCTCCGGTATAGGCTGTTACGCTCACTTTAGTCAGAATGTAGCAATCAGTGTTATGATGGAGAGCCATGAACCGTGCGTTGTGTGTAACGGTATTTCAGAAAATCGGGCATAGTGATGATTTTTCCCATCTTATTATTCAGCAACTGATAGAACGGAACAAACAACCATCCTAAAAGAAGAATCATCCAGCCTTGCATTTCCCAGTGAGCCATGCCTACTCCCGATTTTGCTCCGGTTCCGGCAAGACCTACCAGGTGTTCCGAGCCAATGTTGGCAGCAAAGATTGCTGCACCGATAATGTACCAGGGTTCTCCTTTACCAAATAGATAATCAGCACTGCTTGCTCCTTGTTGCATACGTTTGTCTTTCTGGACAGCACGCCATACAGCCCATATTACAGCTGCCATGCCGACTATGAGGATTACCCAGTCGAGCCATATAAATTCATGTGAATTCCAATTCATTGTACGATGTGTATTTAAAAGGTTATTTTTCTATAGTGAATTTAAAGATACATTCACTGTTGTATGTTTGTCCGGGTTCCAGTACGACAGAAGGCCATTGGGCTTTGTTGGGGCTATCCGGATAATGTTGTGTCTCAAGGCATACGGAAGCGCGCTGGTTGTAAGTAATGCCTTTTTTACCTTTTACGGTGCCGTCCAGGAAATTCCCGGTATATACTTGTATGCCTGGCTCATTGGTATAAACTTCCAGGGTGATGCCGCTTATAGGCGATGTCAGTTTGGCTGCCACTTGGGATAGGTCACCTTTAGTATTCAGTACCCAATTATGGTCATATCCGTTTCCGTTCTTTATTTGTTCAAAGTCAATCCGGTTGATGTCTTGTGCCACACTCTTGGGAGTGGTAAAGTCCATTGGTGTTTCTTTGACGGAGATGATGTCACCCGTTGGCATGAAAGTACTGTCTACCGGAGTATAGTTGTCTGCATTGATGTATAAGATGTGGTCTGTTGCTGCCTTTGAAGGATCACCTGATAAATTGAAATAAGAATGGTTAGTCATATTGATAACCGTCTTTTGGTCTGTTGTTGCACTGTATTTTATATCAATGGCATTGTCATCCGTTAACTTGAAAAGTACTTTTGCCGTAACATTACCCGGGAAATTCTCGTCTCCATCCGGTGAAATGCGGGTGAGCTCCAGAGTTGTGCTGTCAATGGGATTGGCACTGTATACTTGGTATTGCCATCCTTTGGGGCCACCGTGCAGGCAATGTCCGAAATTGTTCTGTGGTAACTGTATGGTATCTCCGTCAAGAACGATTTTCCCTTGGTTAATCCGGTTGGCGTAGCGTCCGATAGAAGCACCAAAGTCACTTGGTATGTTGATGTAATCGGCAATGCTGTCAAAGCCCAATACTACATCCTGCATAACTCCATTTTGTCGGGTACCATAATGGATACAATACGTCCTCCAAAGTTTTGTGATGCATACTTCCATGCCCGCTTTTATTCTTCAGCGTATAAAGCTGTGTCTGGGCGTCATTACTGTTGTTTGGAATTTTACTGGATCAAGACCGGACAGCGTAAGCGTTGTTTCTGTCTTTTGATTGCACGCAGTTAGCATCATTGCGGCAATTCCTGCAAGTAGAACATGTCTTTTCATGGTTTTGTATTTAATGTAAATGAGATGATTATCTTTCTTTGGGTGTAAAAGTAACACTTTTCTTTAGTGTAGGCTGTACACTTTTATATGTTATGCAACATAAGTGTCAAGAAACATATCTGTGCCAACTGGCTGTACAGATAGATGTGTTCGGAATAAACTTCTCGGATGATTTTGTTTTTAGAGTGGAAAACGGTGGAATAGGGGAGAAGAAAAAGGCGCTTCTCATTACTGGGAAACGCCTTTTATTTGAATGCTGATGTCTATTATTCTAATCTGCGGGCACCGTCGCTGATGACTACATCATATACTTTTGGGCTTCTGCCGAACTTCTTCTTGATTCATCTTTTGCTTTTTCGATGAATGTACTGTACAATTCATCCTTTACCAGATTGATTGTACATCCACCGAATCCACCGCCCATGACACGTGAACCGGTAACTCCACAATCGAATGCAAGGTCATTCAGAAAATCGAGTTCTTCGCAGCTTACTTCATACAACTTACTCATGCCATGATGTGTTTCATACATCTTTTGGCTACAGTTTCATAATCGCCTTTCTCCAGGGCGTCGCAAACGTCGAGTACGCGTTGAATCTCTTCGATGACATATTCTGCACGCATATAGTCTTCTGCGCTGATGTCGGCTTTGGCTTCTTCCAGCATGCCCATGGTAACGTCACGCAGGAATTCTACGTGTGGATGCTTCTTCTGAACAGCGGCAACAGCAGCTTCGCAGCTTTGACGACGTTTGTTGTATGCTGAAGATGCAAGTTCGTGTTTCACTACAGAATCTACAAGAACCAGACGATAGCCTTGCGGGTCGAATGGGAAATACTGATATTCCAGTGAACGGCAATCCAGGCGGATGAGGCTTCCTTTCTTTCCGAATACAGAAGCAAATTGGTCCATGATACCACAGTTTACGCCACAATAGTTGTGTTCTGTAGATTGTCCCACTTTTGCCAATTCAAATTTGTCTATCTTGTTGTCACCGAACAAGTCGTTCAAAGCATAGGCATAGGTACTTTCCAAAGCTGCTGACGAGGACATTCCTGCACCCAGAGGCACATCGCCTGCAAAAGCGGTATTGAAACCTTTTACATCTACACCGCGTTTCATCATTTCCCGGCACACGCCAAAGATATATCTTGCCCAGCTTGCGCGGGGTGCATCTTCTTCATTCAAGCCAAATTCCACGTAATCTTTCAGGTCGATGGAATAAGCTTTTACTGTGTTTGTGCCGTTGGGCTTTATTTCTGCAATCATTCCCTTATCGATTGCTCCGGGGAATACAAAACCACCGTTATAGTCTGTATGCTCACCGATAAGGTTGATGCGACCCGGAGAAGCATAAACAGCTCCCGTTGTTCCGTCAAAGTGCTTGATGAAACGGCTTCTTACGTATTCTATATCCATGATATTTATATTTTATAAGGTGAATAAATAAATTACCTATATTTTCTTGTTAATCGACCTTGATGTCCTTATTGACATTTTTGCAGCCTACCAAACCGTAGAACAACAGATAGCCAAGGGCTGCGATGATAACCCAGTAACTCGGCATGAAACCTGCAATGTCGGCCACCAAACCTTGGATAACGGGCAAGATGCCGCCGCCGCATACCAATACCATGAACAGACCGGAAGCCGCTGCCAGATATTTACCCAATCCTTCTACGGCCAAATTAAAGATACCACCCCACATGATGGAAGTACACAGACCTACCAGTACCAGATACATTGCATTGATGGGTACTTCTGCAAATCCGAAAGAGAGACCTCCCGTAGCACTTTGTTGGAGTACCGGCAGATTGACAAGCGAACCGTAGATGAGAAGATGGCAAGGAATACCAAAAGTAAGCCTAATGCGGAAGTAAAGGTAAGCATTGCCTTACTGGAGATTTTTGCACCCAATGAAGCGCCGGCCAGACGTCCAATCAGCATGAGGAACCAATATGTACCTACAACAAAACCGGAAATGGTGGAAGAAATGCCTGCTCCTCCCTTTTCAATCGGATCGGTCAAGAACAAGTTCAGAGTACCCGGTACACCAACTTCGACACCTACATATACAAAGATCGCTATAGCTCCCAAAATGAAGTGGCGGAATTTTAAAGCGCCTGACATCAACTTACCGATAGGTTCTGTTGAAGTTGCAGCATTGGGTTCCGGTATGGGCACAATCAAAAGAACGAAGAACGCGATGGCAAATACAGCCATTGCTGTGTACATTACAGGGAATATCTGAGAGATAGTAGCTTTTTCAATGGAACCGGCAATCAGGATACCTACGAACATCGGAGTAATGGTGGCCATTACGGAGTTGAAAGAACCACCCACTTGGATAAGCTGGTTTCCTTTGTTACCTTCGCCGCCGAGCTTGTTCAGCATCGGGTTGACTACCGTATTAAGCAAACACATGGAGAAACCGGCGATGAAAGCGCCAATCAAATATACGGCAAAAGCCATATCAGGCTTGAATGACCTGATAAATATTGGATACCTACACCGATAAAGCCTACAGCTACTGCTATCAATGCCGTTTTTTTATACCCTACCCGTTGTAGTAAGATGCCGCTTGGTATTCCCATCACTGCATATGCAATAAAGTTACCAAAGTTACCCAACATCCCTAAAGCGTTGGATACTGAAAACTGATTTTTCAGTACGATTCCCATAGGGGCAGCAAGGTTGGTAACAAATGAAATCATACCAAAAAGGAAGATCATCGTGATAATTGCGATGAGTTTACCATTCTGTTTTTGTTGTGTCATGGTTTTGTAAAATTAATAAGTTTATAAATTGGATTAGTTATTTCATTCTTGTACACCAAACTTGTAGATTGTCACTTGCTGGTACTCATCACCCGGTAGCAATACTGCCGACGGAAAATGGGACTTGTTGGGCGTATCGGGAAAACACTGGGCCTCAAAGCAGACTGCACTTCTTGCAGGGAAAGTGGCTCCATGGGCACCTTCAAAGCCCCCGAGCCAGTTTCCTGTGTAGAGCTGGACGCCATTTTCAGTGGTATATACTTCCATCGTTCGCCCGTGTTGGCTCTATGCAGGTGGCTGCAAGGCTCAGCTCTCCACTTTCAGTCTTGTTCAGTACATAGCAATGGTCATATCCTGTGCCATTCACAATTTGCGTATGTTTCTCATCAATTCGTTCACCAAGAGTATGGGGAGTACGGAAATCCATAGGAGTACCTTCTACCTTCAATATCTCTCCGGTAGGAATGGATACTTCATCGATGGGTACATAAAAATCTGCGTTGATGGTAACAATATTGTTTAAGACTGTAG
>ENA-OQAA01001130-OQAA01001130.1-human-gut-metagenome-genome-assembly--contig:-NODE-1130-length-14832-cov-3.278681_pt1 | contig 14832 bp, 18 predicted proteins | sample MGYA00242489_ERZ504515 | MGnify/ENA primary metagenome ERZ504515 (study PRJEB26092, sample SAMD00036237) | human gut metagenome | host: Homo sapiens | study: EMG produced TPA metagenomics assembly of...
GGTGTTTTTTGTGAACAAAAGTTCACAGAAACCCGAGAGTTGCGGCGCGAAATTATGCAAAGCATGATTTCTTGTGCATCGCGAAGCGTGTTACTGTGAACGAAGTGAACAGTAAACATCATATTCGAAGGAAAAGTCCTGGATAGCAGCCATGAATGAGCCATGCTACCTAAGCGGATTTATGGATATTGTATGGCAGCAGCTGACTTTCATATTTTGACATGCCTGCGTGGGCAGACATGTCCATTTAGGAGAAGTTCCATTATGGCAAGAAGATATAGATATTCATTTACAAAGAAAAAAGAAGCGAAAAAAGGGAAGCTGTCTGCCGGTCTGGCGGCAGCGTCCTTTTTGTTGTTTATAACGGCTGTTGTCCTGGCATATCTTCTGGATGACAGCTTTGGGTTTCTGGTAGGAGGAGTGGGCTTATTTGCACCCTTCTTTCCGTATACGGATTTATTATGGGACTGCTCAGCTTTTCTGAGGAGGGCAGAAGCCATAAAACCAGTATTATCGGTTCGATCAGCAATGGACTGTTTCTGATCGTGTGGATCGGAGTGTACCTGACCGGATTGTAGAGCACGGCGTATGTATTGTGGAAATCCGTTTGAAAGCAATAATAATTGATCAGACAGGGGAAGGGGAATATATATGGATGAACGTTTAAAAAAGCAATTGGACTTTATTCTGGAAGCAGATAAAGTGAAAAATATTATGCGTCAGACCTATCTGGCGGATGGAAAACGCAAGGAAAACGATGCAGAACATTCCTGGCACCTGCACTTATGGCAGTACTTTTGAAAGAATATGCACCAGAGAAAGTTGACCTTTCCAAAGTCATTCCTATGGTACTGATTCACGATCTGGTAGAGATCGATGCTGGAGATACCTATGCTTATGACGCTGTTGGGGGAGCTACCCAGCATACAAGAGAAGAAGCGGCTGCACAGCGCATTTACGGTATTCTTCCGGAGGATCAGGGAAAATGGCTTTATAATCTTTGGGAAGAGTTCGAAGCTTATGAAACACCAGAGGCCAAATATGCGCACATGCTGGACAACAGTCAGCCTCTTTTTCTGAACAATGCTACAGATGGAATCAGCTGGGTAGAGCATGGCGTGAAGAAAAGTCAGATTTACACACGAAACCGCCGTACTGGTGAGGGAGCACCAAAAATCTGGGAATATATGCAGGAATTGATTGACCAGCATGTAGAAAAAGGACATGTGATCGACGATATGTCCAAAAAAGAATAAGAAGTGTGCTGATCGCGGAAAAAATTATTCAAACAGGCGCTGTCGGTGCCGTGACGGATAGCTTCGTATAAAAAAATGAAAAGTGAGGGAAACGTGTGGACGAATTACTGATGGAACGTTATGCTCTTGCAAAAGAAAGAGTATGTGAGATCAAAGAGGAGAAAGCAGTACAGATGCCATATCTGGACTTTTTCCAGAAAACAGCTGCTTTTCTTGAAAAAATGTGGAAATTATGGATGGCGTTGTATTTTTGGGAGAAACCAGGGAACCAAGGAAACTTGCAGATGCGGCTGATTTATCTATAGATGAATGGAAAGAACTGAATCGTGATCTGTATGCAGATATCCTTCCGGAAAATTATAGAAACAGCTACGGGAATCCGGTTTATGCCTGTGAAAAGCTTGGGGAATACGGAAAAGACTTTTCTTTCCTGTATGCAGAGCTGCGTGGTATTGTGGTCTATGCCTTTGAAAAGAGGCTGTGGGACATAACTGTGCTTCTGGAGCTGTTTCTGGAAGTTTATGGCGCTTTTGCTCAGGAAGAGATTCCTACAGAAGAAGAATTGAGGGGGATTTTAAATTCCTATGCAAATGATTACTGCCAGGATATGATAGAGTACCGCACTAGAGAGTGCGTGGACCCGGAGCTGGATTTTGCGGCAAAAATTATCATGCGTTCTGATATTTCAGACTTTCGTTACCTGTATCTGTTTGGAGAATGCATTACAGAGAATGAACTTGGAGTGGCTGCATTTCTTAACGGTCTTTCCCAGGAAGAAATCGATTCCTGCGCAAGAACCTATACAGAGGGCTACCGTTTGGGATTTGTAAATGGACACAAAGACCTGAGCAAAAAGAAAACAGTCAATATCCGCTACAACCTTGGTTTTGAACGTATGGTAAAAGCGGCAGTTCTTCAGTTTGAGGAGATGGGGCTGAAGCCAGTTATATATCGCTATCCGACCCATGCGGTAAACAGGCGCGGCTCTTATAGAATTGGCTATACAGGCGCTGTTGCAAACCCGCAGTTTGACTATGATCATCGACAGGACGGGGCACTTTTTTTGGATCAGGATTTTGTGCAGAAGCGCCTTCGTGCCCTGCAGACTTCCTATGAGAAATATAAGGAGCTGGCGTATGTTCACGCTGGTCCAGCCTGCATTGAGGTATTTGGGGAAGCTCCGTTTTCACCGGTGAGTGTAAAAGAGGCATGGCAGTTCAGTGATGTCCAGCAGAAGCTGGAAATTGAGATGCAAAATGAAGCTGGACAGATTACAAACCGCTACATAAAAGGTGATGAGAGAAGCTTTACCATTATTGCATATCCGGTTCCTGAGATCGGCGGTGATTATGAGGAGATTTTCCACCAGATCGTGAAAATCAACACCCTGGATTACCAGCTTTACCAGAAAATCCAGCAGACCCTTATCGATACTCTGGATACTGCAGAATGGGTATCTGTAAAGGGAAAAGGAGCAAATGAAACAGATCTCAGGATACATCTGCACACTCTTACCGACCCGGCGAAGCAGTCCAATTTCGAGAACTGTGTAGCGGATGTAAATATTCCCGTTGGTGAAGTGTTTACTTCCCCGGTTCTTTCCGGAACAGACGGTCTTCTTCATGTAAGCCAGGTATATCTGGAAGGCCTTCAGTTTCGTGATCTGAAGCTTGAATTTAAAGATGGAAAAATTGCATCCTATTCCTGCGGAAATTTTGAAAATGAAGAAGAGAATAAAAAATATATTGAGGATAATATCCTGTTCCATCATCCAACACTTCCAATGGGTGAATTTGCAATCGGAACGAATACTACGGCTTATGTAGCTGCGAAGAAATACAACATTGCAGATAAGCTGCCTATTCTGATTGCAGAAAAAATGGGACCCCATTTTGCAGTAGGTGATACCTGTTACAGCTGGTCTGAGGATACTGCCATGTACAATCCGGATGGAAAAGAGATCATTGCAAGAGATAATGAAATCTCCATTCTAAGAAAAGAAGATATAAGCAAGGCGTACTTTGGCTGTCATACAGATATTACCATTCCTTATGATGAATTGGGAAGCATCTGTGTTCCTGGAAAGAATGGGGAGAAAATTTCGATTATTGAGGATGGCAGATTTGTGCTGGCCGGAACGGAAGAACTGAATAAACCTTTTGAGGAATAAAGAAAAATTTAAAATCTAACAGCAAAATTAATTAGCCCTACAAAATTTTTCTTTGCCTCAATCGTATTGACAGAAAATGTTATTCTTAGTAGAATTTACGCGAATGGTAGTTCTAAATATAACTAAAAGAGGAGAATATTATGCCAAAAGTAGGAATTGTAATGGGCAGTGATTCAGATATGCCGGTAATGAGCAAGGCAGCAGACATTCTGGAGAAACTTGGGATTGATTACGAAATGCGTATCATCTCCGCACACAGAGAGCCGGACGTGTTCTTTGATTATGCGAAGACAGCTGAGGAAAAGGGATTTAAGGTCATCATTGCAGGTGCCGGTATGGCAGCACATTTACCAGGAATGTGCGCAGCGATTTTCCCGATGCCGGTTATCGGAATTCCTATGCACACTACATCACTTGGGGGAAGAGATTCCCTGTATTCCATTGTACAGATGCCATCCGGCATTCCGGTAGCAACTGTTGCAATTAACGGAGGGGCAAATGCTGGTCTTCTTGCAGCGAAGATTCTTGCAACATCCGATCCGGAGCTTCTTGCACGTCTGAAAGCCTACAGCCAGGAGCTGAAAGAGCAGGTCGAAGCCAAGGATGCGAAATTACAGGAAGTGGGACATAAGGCTTATACAAAATAGAATTATACAGCAGGGGCAGAATAACCTTTTTCTGCTGATGCAGGTGAAGAATCCTGCGAGGCAGGATCTTTCTATGAAAACCATAATAAACACCATAATAGAAACCATAAAATTCTGGGAGGAAAAAGGCATGGATTACAAGAACGCGGGCGTTGATATTGAGGCAGGATACAAATCAGTAGAATTAATGAAACAGCATATTGCAAAGACTATGAGACCAGAAGTACTTGGAGGAATCGGCGGATTCTCAGGTGCTTTTTCCATGAACAGCTTCAAGGATATGGAAGAGCCTACACTGGTTTCCGGAACTGACGGAGTTGGAACCAAGCTGAAACTGGCATTTATTATGGACAAACATGACACTGTTGGAATCGATTGTGTGGCAATGTGTGTAAACGATATTGCATGTGCAGGCGGAGAACCTCTTTTCTTCCTGGACTACATTGCCTGTGGAAAGAACTATCCGGAGAAGATTGCTGAGATCGTAAAAGGTGTTGCAGAAGGCTGCAGCCAGTCAAGCGCAGCCCTCATCGGCGGCGAAACTGCTGAGATGCCAGGATTTTATCCGGTAGACGAGTATGACCTGGCTGGATTTGCAGTTGGTGTTGTTGATAAAAAAGACCTGATTACAGGAGAGAATTTAAATACCGGAGATGTTCTGATCGGAATGGCTTCCTCAGGCGTACACAGCAATGGTTTTTCTCTTGTCCGCAAAGTGTTTGAGATGACAAAAGAGTCTCTGGACACATATTATGATGAACTTGGAACTACCCTTGGTGAGGCGCTGATCGCACCAACCAAGATTTATGTAAAAGCTCTTAAGAGCATTAAAGATGCAGGGGTTAAGATCCACGCATGCAGCCATATCACAGGCGGCGGTTTCTATGAGAATGTACCTCGTATGCTCAAAGAGGGCACAAGAGCCGTGATCGAGAAAGACAGTTATCCGGTACTTCCGATCTTTAAGCTTCTTGCAAAGACCGGAGACATTGAAGAAAAGATGATGTACAACACCTACAACATGGGACTTGGTATGGTTCTGGCAGTTGATCCGGCTGATGTAGATAAGACTATGGAAGCAATCAAGGCAGCAGGTGAGACACCATACGTAGTAGGACGTATTGAAGCAGGAGAAAAGGGAGTGACATTATGCTAAAGGTTGCTGTCCTGGTATCAGGAGGCGGTACCAATCTCCAGGCAATCCTGGATGCCATTGATTCCGGCAGGATCACCAACGCGGAAGTTTCTCTTGTGATCAGCAATAATCCAAATGCTTACGCACTGGAAAGAGCGAAGAACCATGGTATAGAGGCTGTCTGTATTTCACCTAAAGAATTTGAAAACCGTGAAGAATTTCATAAGGCACTTTTAAAGAAATTGCAGGAAAGCGGAGCAGAACTGATTGTTCTTGCAGGCTATCTGGTTGCAATTCCACCTATGATCGTGGAGGCATTTCCAAATAAGATCATCAATATCCATCCATCCCTGATCCCATCCTTTTGCGGCGTAGGATACTATGGACTTCATGTTCATGAAGCTGCCTTAAAAAGAGGCGTGAAAGTAACAGGTGCTACTGTTCATTTCGTGGATACAGGTACAGATACCGGCCCTATTATTTTGCAGAAAGCAGTAAAAATCGAGCCGGATGATACCCCACAGTCTCTTCAGAGAAGTGTAATGGAAAAGGCAGAGTGGAAGATCCTTCCGAAAGCAATTAATCTCATTGCCAATGGAAAGATTTCGGTAGAAGATCATATTGTGACTATCAGCGATTAAGGAGGAGATTATGAAAGTACTGATCGTAGGAAGCGGCGGAAGAGAGCATGCAATCGCATGGAGTGTATCCAGAAGCCTAAGGCAGATAAGATTTACTGTGCACCGGGAAATGCAGGAATTGCAGAGTATGCAGAGTGCGTGAACATTGGTGCTATGGAATTTGAAAACTTGCTGATTTTGCTCAGGAAAATCAGATAGACCTTACCATCATCGGTATGGATGATCCGTTGGTAGGCGGTATAGTAGACGAGTTTGAATCCCGCGGTTTACGGGTATTCGGACCTCGTAAAAATGCAGCAATCCTGGAAGGCTCCAAGGCATTTTCCAAGGATCTGATGAAGAAATACAACATTCCGACAGCCGCATACGAGAATTTTGATGACCCGGAAAAGGCACTGGTTTATCTTCGCACCGAAGCAAAATTCCCTATCGTCCTCAAAGCAGACGGACTTGCTCTTGGAAAAGGTGTTCTGATCTGTCAGAATCTTCAGGAAGCAGAAGCTGGTGTGAAAGAGATCATGGAAGATAAGAAGTTTGGAAGCGCCGGAAATACCATGGTTATTGAGGAATTTATGACTGGTCGTGAAGTTTCCGTTCTTTCTTTTGTAGATGGAAAAACAATTAAAACCATGACCTCCGCACAGGATCATAAGCGTGCAAAGGACGGTGACCAGGGCTTAAATACAGGCGGAATGGGAACCTTTTCTCCCAGTCCTTTCTACACAAAAGAGGTGGATGAGTTCTGTAAGAAATATGTATATCAGCCAACTGTGGATGCAATGGCCGCTGAAGGAAGAGAATTTAAAGGAATCATTTTCTTTGGTCTGATGCTGACAGCAGATGGTCCGAAGGTACTGGAATACAATGCCCGTTTCGGAGATCCGGAAGCACAGGTTGTTCTTCCGCGTATGAAGAACGACATTGTAGAAGTTATGGAAGCCTGCATTGATGGAACTCTGGATCAGATCGATCTTCAGTTTGAGGACAATGCCGCTGTTTGTGTAGTTCTCGCAAGTGACGGATATCCGGTGAAATATGAGAAAGAAATCCCGATGTATGGATTTGAGAATTTCAAGGATAAAGAGGGATATTACTGTTTCCATGCCGGAACCAAGTTTAAGGATGGACAGATCGTTACAAATGGTGGACGTGTTGTAGGAATCACAGCCACAGGCAGCAATCTGAAAGAGGCCAGAAAAAATGCCTATGCGGCAACAGAGTGGATCACTTTCGCAAATAAATATATGCGCCATGATATTGGAAAAGCAATTGACGAAGCATAATTAAGTGGTATAAAATAGGCAGGAGACAAGAGTGTTTCCTGTCTGTTTTTGGTTATGGAAGTCCTGACAGGATGAAAATACAAAAGTCAGAGAATTCTGTGTTGCAGAATTTATTTAGCAAAAGCATTAGGAGGAACCATTATGTACAATGTGAAGAAAGTAAACGAAGATTTATACTGGATCGGTGCAAGTGACAGAAGACTTGCCCTTTTTGAAAATATTTACCCGATTCCAAGAGGAGTTTCCTACAACTCTTATGTGATCCTGGATGAGCATACCGTGCTTCTGGATACAGTTGACAAGTCTGTAAGCGGACAGTTTTTTGAAAATCTGGAGCATGTTCTTGGAAACAGACCTTTGGATTATATGATCGTAAACCATATGGAACCAGATCATTGTGCAATTGTGGAAGAGGTGGTAAGAAGATTCCCGGAAGTGAAGGTTGTGGGAAATGCCAAGACCTTTAACATGATGAAACAGTTCTTTACCTTTGACGTGGATGCCCATGCAGTTGTGATCAAAGAGGGAGATACCATCAGTACAGGTAAACATACCCTTGCGTTTGCCATGATCCCCATGGTTCACTGGCCAGAAGCAATGGTTACATACGATGCATATGACAAAGTGCTTTTTAGCGCAGATGCTTTTGGTACTTTTGGAGCGCTGAATGGAAATGTGTTTGCAGATGAAGTAAACTTTAAAGAAGAGTGGCTGGATGATGCCAGAAGATATCTGGTAAATATTGTTGGAAAATATGGCGGACCGGTTCAGAGTGCCCTGAAAAAGGCCCTTACACTTGATATCGCCATGATCTGCCCACTTCATGGTCCTATCTGGAGAGAGGATCTTGGATGGTTTATTGACAAATATCAGAAATGGAGCACTTATACACCTGAAGATCATAATGTTGTGGTTATGTATGCCTCCATTTATGGAAATACGGAGAATGCAGCTGATGTTCTGGCAGGCAGACTGGCAGATGCAGGGGAGAAGAATGTGAAGGTTTATGATGTTTCTGTAACAGATCCTTCCTATCTGGTAGCGGAAGCATTCCGCTGTGACAGAATCGTATTTGCCTGCCCGACTTATAATGCAGGACTTTTCCCGAAGATGGAAACCCTGCTTCATGAACTTGCTGCCCACAATCTGCAGAAGAGAAAAGTGGCAGTTCTGGAAAACGGTACCTGGGCTTCTACTGCAGGTAAGCAGATGAAAGAGATCCTTTCCGGTATGAAAGATATGGAAATCTATGAAGAGACGGTAACGGTAAAGTCTGCCCTGAAAGAAGACCAGCTGGCACAGCTTGATAAGATTGTAGAATTTATGACAAAATAAGAGAAGGCTTGTCGGATCAGTGGATGCCAGGCGTGACAAGATATGCCGAAAATTGGGGCGTGCAGCATGAAAAAATGATTTTTGGGACACGTTCTAGTATGGAACGCGGTAAAATTGCATAAAAACACTGACGGTTAGACTTTACTTTTTTGCAATTTTGTTATAAAATAAAACCTATATTAGGTTTTTGTCGATATGTTTTGAAATCTGCCAAACAGGACAAGGTTCATAGAATTTTCGTATACGACAGCAGGAAACCAGGACTGAGAGGATAATGACATGGGAATCACTGAACAGGAAGCAATTAAGGAATTACAGACAAGAGACGAAATCTTTGTAGCGTATTCACAGGCTACGAAGCTTCCATATGTAATTTGCGATCAGGAGAGCTTTAATGATCAGGTGTGGGTATTTGCCACAGAAGAAGAGATTAAAGCATTTGGTAAGAAGAAATTAGAGGATAAGATTCTTCTTATGGGAATGAAATATGAGAAGAAAGACTACCCAAGATTCTACGGCACACTTTATGCAATCGGTGTAAACAGTGTAGTATGGGTTGATGGAGAGAATCAGATTGAGGTTGAACTTACCAGAATTGCCAGACAGGCAGATTTCAGCCAGCTTGAGCCGAAGAAGCAGCCACTTTTTAATTCCACTCTTCAGCTTTCCGGTATCTATTTTATGCAGGAGCTCCGTCGCCCGATTAAGAAAGAGGAGCGCACTGTGAACCTTCGTGAAATGGAAGAAGAGCTGATCGTGAACCTTAAGAAATCTGAATTCCTGGTAGCTATGGCTACTGATCCGGAAGACCCGACCAAGGTTAACATTCCATATCTTAAGAACAAACAGGGGGATATTCTTCAGCCGGCTTTTACAGATGTTATGGAATTTGATAAATTTGCAAGAGGCAAGAAGCTTCGGGCAGCCAAGGTTCCATTTGCCAAACTGCCAGGTCTCATTATCAACCAGGCGAAAGCATTTGTGATCAACCCGATGGGATTCAATCTGATTCTTGACAGAGTACAGCTTGGAAAGATTCTGGGTGTGGAGATTCCTCCGGCTTCAGTACCGGCTGAGAGTGCACCTGCTGCGGCAGCAACGCAGGAGACTAAGGCATCAGAGGGTGAAGTAAAGGCAGAAGAAGCACCGGCAGCTGAGACACCGGTTCAGTAGGAATAGGGAGCGCTGCCAGCTTTGCAGATGGCTTGGCTTATATCTAAACGAAGTGTTTATTACGAAAGATAGGAAGAGACCGGGGCTGTATGACTCCGGTCCTTTTGTTTTTGGGATATTCACTATTTTTTACAGGGAGGGATAAAATGGTAATAGAGATAGATTTCCAGAGTGACGAGGCACTTTATACCCAGCTGATGAATCAGATCATTATGGGAATTGCCACATCCCGGTTGCAGGAAGGAGATCCTCTTCCATCTGTCAGACAGCTTGCGGATACCATTGGAATTAATATGCATACTGTAAACAAGGCCTATTCATTGTTACGCCAGGAAGGATTTGTCTCCATTGACAGAAGAAAAGGCGCAGTAATCTGTCTGGATGTGGATAAGTTAAGGGCTATGGAGGAATTGAAGCAGAATTTACGTGTTGCGCTGGCAAGGGGCTGCTGCAATAATGTGACCAGGGAAGAAGTGCATAGTCTTATAGATGAGATTTTGGATGAATATGAGAAATAAAAGCGAGATTGTTCGAGAAATCAACTTGTTTGTACACTAGCGTAAGGAGGAACAATTGATCAATGCGAAATAAATTTACGAAACAGGCTCAGACAGCCTGACACTGGCAAAGGCAGCAGCCATTGATTTTGAACTGGGCTATATTGGTACAGAACATCTTTTACTGGGACTTTTAAGTGAGACAGAAGGCACTGCCGGAAGAGTCCTGGAGGAATTTCAGGTAGATGGCAAGAAACTGGTGGAACTGATCGATAAGCTGGTAACTCCGGCAGAAGTGGGAAATATAACTGAGATTGAAATGAAGCCGCCATACAGTCCGAGAACAGAGAAGGTTCTGAAAAGTGCCGTGGCAGAGGCACAGAATTCTGGCTGTGAGAAGGCAGGAACGGAGCATTTGCTCCTTGCCATGCTCCGCGAGACGGACTGTGTTGGAACCCGGCTTTTGTATACGATGGGAGTGAATATCCAGAAGCTTTACGCAGCAGTCCTTGGAGCCATGGGCTATGACAATGAGGCTATTCAGGAAGAGTTCCAGGCTGCCAAGGCAATGCAAAATCTCGGAGGCAGCCCGACGCCGGCGCTTGACCAGTACAGCCGTGATCTGACCCAGATGGCAGCAGAGGCAAACTGGACCTGTTGTGGGAAGAGAAAAGGAAATCAGCAGGCTAATCCAGATTTTAAGCCGCAGAACCAAGAATAATCCATGTCTGGTAGGCGAACCAGGGGTAGGTAAGACTGCCATTGCCGAGGGGCTTGCCCAGAGGATTCTTGCAGGTAGTGTTCCGGAGACGATTAAAGACAAGCGACTGGTAGTGTTGGATCTGTCTGGAATGGTGGCTGGAAGCAAGTACAGAGGTGAATTTGAGGAGCGTATCCGCAAGGTCGTGGATGAAGTACGTGAGAATCAGGGGATTCTTCTGTTTATTGATGAGCTTCATACAATTATTGGAGCTGGCGGAGCAGAAGGAGCCCTTGACGCTTCCAATATTCTGAAGCCATCTCTTTCCCGTGGGGAATTGCAGATCATAGGCGCGACCACTCTGGAAGAGTATCGCAAATATATAGAGAAGGATGCCGCTCTGGAGCGACGCTTCCAGCCGGTTACCGTGGAAGAGCCTTCTGAAGAGGAGGCTTACGAGATCCTGAAGGGACTTCGCCCATACTATGAAAGACATCATAAGGTAGAAATATCAGATGAAGCTTTGGAAGCAGCAGTTAAAATGTCAGTACGTTATATTAACGACAGATTTCTTCCGGATAAAGCAATCGACCTGATTGATGAAGCTGCATCTAAGGTACAGCTTTCCGGATATCAGGCTTCTTCCGAGATTGAAGACTTAAGCCGTGAGATTCAGGAAATCCTTCAGGAGAAAGAGCGTGCCATCAAAACTGGTTATTTAAGTCTTGCCAAAGAATGCCAGGAGAAACAGAAGGAAGCAGAAGCCAGACTTGAGCAGCTTCAAGTAAAAGAAGAAAAAGAAGAATCAGAGAAAATCCGGAAAAGTGGATGAAAAAGCCGTAGCTTCCATTGTATCCGACTGGACTAAAATTCCGGTACAAAGACTGACGGAAGGAGAGACCAGACGTCTTGCTCAATTGGAAAAAGAACTTCACAAACGTGTGATCGGTCAGGAGGAAGCAGTGCATGCTGTTTCTCAGGCTGTAAAACGTGGTCGTGTGGGATTGAAGGATCCGAACCGTCCAATTGGTTCTTTCCTGTTTCTGGGACCAACAGGCGTTGGGAAAACAGAACTTTCCAAAGCACTGGCTCAGGCTGTGTTTGGCAGTGAACAGGCTATGATTCGTGTAGACATGTCTGAATATATGGAGAAACATAGTGTTTCCAAGCTGATCGGTTCTCCGCCAGGATATGTGGGATATGATGAAGGCGGACAGCTCAGCGAAAAAGTACGCAGAAATCCATATAGTGTCATTCTTTTTGATGAGATCGAGAAAGCACATCCAGATGTGTTTAACATTTTGCTTCAGGTGCTGGATGACGGACATATTACAGATGCCCACGGAAGAAAAGTGGATTTTAAACAGACGATCATTATCATGACTTCCAATGCGGGCGCACAGGCAATCGTAGAACCGAAGCAGCTTGGGTTTATTTCCCAGAAAGATGAGAAAAAGGATTATGAAAAAATGAAATCCGGCGTTATGGAAGAAGTGCGCCGTCTTTTCAAACCAGAATTCCTGAATCGAATTGACGAGATTATGGTATTCCACACCCTGAATAAGGAGGAAATCCGTAAGATTGTACTTCTGCTCCTGAAATCACTGGAAAAACGTTGTGAGGAACAGATGGATATTCATCTGAATGTGACGAATTCTGCAGTAGATTATATTGCAGAAGCCGGATTTGATGCTAAATACGGTGCAAGACCTCTTCGCCGGGCCATTCAGTCCAAGATAGAAGACCGGCTGGCAAATGAGCTCCTGGAGGGTAAGATCAGGCGGGGAGACATCGTGCAGGTACAGTATAGAAATAAAGAAATTCGTTTTATAGTGAAGTAAGATCCTGTTTGAAAAGTAACGTAATCTTCTAAAATTACTATAAATTTTATATAAGGTACTGGCAAAGAAAAAAGTTTTATTATATAATATGTACAACATCGGGAAACCGGTGAAAAGGATCTGGCAAGGAGAAATCCGCTGGAGAACATAACGAAAGAGTCTTAGGGAGGACAAGCATCATGGCAGTAGTAAAGGAACTGATCCGTACAGAGGAAAATGGTACCATCAGCTTTGGAGATTATGAGAAAAACCAGAAATCAAAGGTTTCAGACTATCCCCATCAGGGAGATATGTATAAAGTAAAAACATTCAAGGAGATCACCAAGCTGGAACGCAACGGTATGTTTGTATATGAGTCCGTACCAGGTACCGCTGTATTCAATCTTGCACAGGACGGAAACCAGATGAGTTTTCGCGTAGAGGGACCGGAGGATGCACAGATTACTGTAGAACTTGAAGCAGAAGCACAGTATGAGGTATATCTTGACGGAGCAAGTACAGGTAAAATGGAGACTAACCTTGGCGGAAAGCTTTCTTTCAGCGTAGAGCTTGGAAATGGCTCAGCTGTTGATGTAAAAATTGTAAAATGCTAAAAAACAAAAAAATGGTATATTTTTGCCAGGAGTGCGGTTACGAATCCTCGAAATGGATGGGACAGTGCCTGGATGTAAGGCCTGGAATTCTTTTGCGGAAGAACCTGTATCCACAGGGAAAAAGGCATCAGGAGGCGGTAAGTCCGTTTCCAGGCAGCAGTCTGAACCAGTGATTCTGAAGGAGATCAGTCTGAAAGAGGATGAACGTCAGACAACGAACATAGGGGAACTTGACAGAGTACTCGGGGGCGGCATTGTCCCCGGGTCTTTGGTTCTTGTGGGGGGAGATCCGGGTATCGGAAAATCCACCCTTCTTTTACAGGTGTGCCGGAATCTGGCAGAGAATGGAAGCTCTGTCCTTTACATTTCTGGAGAGGAATCCCTGCGTCAGATCAAGCTTCGTGCGAATCGTATCGGTACTTTCAACGAGAATCTTCAGCTTTTATGCGAGACCAATCTGGATACAGTGCGTGAAGTGATGGAGCGGAAGAAACCGGATGTAGCAATCATAGATTCCATCCAGACCATGTTTGACGAAGAAATCGGATCTGCGCCGGGAAGTGTTTCCCAGGTGAGAGAATCTACCAATGTACTGATGCAGATTGCAAAAGGATTTGGAATCACGATTTTCATCGTTGGTCATGTTACCAAGGAGGGGAACGTGGCTGGACCGAGAGTGTTGGAGCACATGGTAGACACAGTGCTCTATTTTGAAGGAGACAGACATGCCTCCTATCGAATCCTGCGTGCTGTAAAAAACCGGTTTGGTTCTACTAATGAGATTGGTGTATTTGAGATGCAGGGCTCAGGTCTTGAGGAGGTTTCCAACCCATCTGAATATCTTCTGGAGGGACGGCCTGAGAATGCATCTGGATGTGTAGTGGCCTGCTCTATGGAAGGAACACGTCCGATTCTGGTGGAAATCCAGGCGTTGGTTTGCGAGAGCAATTTTGGTATTCCCAGAAGAGCCGCAGTGGGAACAGATTTTAACAGAGTGAATCTTCTGATGGCTGTATTGGAGAAGAAGGAGGGACTTCGCCTTGCTTCATCTGACGCCTACGTAAATATTGCCGGCGGTATGAAGATGACAGAACCGGCGATTGATCTTGGAATCTGTCTGGCAATTGCATCCAGCATGAAGGATATTGTAATTCCAGATAAATTGATGGCTTTTGGTGAAATCGGACTTAGTGGAGAAGTACGTGCCGTAAGTATGGCGGGGCAGAGAGTGCAGGAGGCGAAAAAGCTGGGATTTGACACTGTGATCCTGCCTGAAGTGTGCAGAAGCTCGGTGGAAAAAGCTGATGGGATTAAGCTGGTGTATGTGAGACAGATTCAGGAGGCGATTCGGTATATTATGAGTAAATAGGTTTTATGTTTACATTTGTAAAAATATATAGAAAAATAATAACTTGAAAAAGTAAGCAATGAATAACCTGTAAAAAAATATGGATTTTTTTGTAAAAAGTGCTTGACGATTCCTTGCGGCAGTGGTATAGTAAACAAGCTGTCGCAAGGAATTGCTTCTGAAATAACTGAAAAATAAAATAGTTTTCAGAAA
>ENA-OQAA01001131-OQAA01001131.1-human-gut-metagenome-genome-assembly--contig:-NODE-1131-length-14806-cov-3.823762_pt1 | contig 14806 bp, 18 predicted proteins | sample MGYA00242489_ERZ504515 | MGnify/ENA primary metagenome ERZ504515 (study PRJEB26092, sample SAMD00036237) | human gut metagenome | host: Homo sapiens | study: EMG produced TPA metagenomics assembly of...
TTTTAGACAGATTTTATGCAGAATTATGGAGGGTGTCAGGGAAGAAGATAGGGTATGTAAAAAATACTCAAAAAATTCTTTCAAAAAAAAGACAGAATTGTGCAAGACTTTTTCGGGGCTCATGGTATTATAATAACTGTAAAAACCCCCCAATACATTATATAGTTTTTGCTACACCCCATAAGAAGAAATACCTTCTCCAAAAACGCCAATCGAAAGATTGCGTTTTTACTTGCATAACATATGGTGGTAGGATAGAATAAGAATAGAGACAGTAATTCGGCAAAGCAAAGGATTCATTTAGTTTTGCAGAAAAGAGAGGATGCAGTATGAATTACGAAAACCTAGTGGATGCTAGAAAAGTTCAGGAATATGTGGCGAATATGCGTCCGAATTTTAACAAACGTGCAGTATTTAGTGATGAAACGGAAAATTATAGAACACCAGTAGAACCACAGCCGGGAGAGGCTGTGAATATCCGGATTCGTACTAAGAAAAATAACGTAGATTTTGTATATCTTATATGCGGGGAAGAGAAAAAGCAGATGAATCTTGTGGAATCAAAGGATGGTTTTGATTACTATGGAATCACCTTACAGGTGGAGACAGAGACCATTCACTATTATTTTGAGATTATTTCCGGGAAGATTCATTGTTTTTATAATAAAAGCGGCGTGACCAGGGAAGTGGATGAGCATTATTCCTTTGGCATTGTGCTGGATTTCAGACGCCGGATTGGGCAAAAGGCGCTGTGATGTATCAGATTTTTGTAGACCGTTTTTGCAATGGGGATGCCTCTAATGATGTGGTTACCGGAGAATATTGTTATATTGATGAAAAGGTAAAAAAGGTGGAGGACTGGAACCGTCCGCCACAGGCCATGGATGTCCGCGATTTTTATGGGGGCGATTTGCAGGGAGTCTGGGATAAATTAGATTATTTGCAGGACTTAGGTGTGGAAGTGATATATTTTAACCCGGTGTTTGTTTCCCCTTCCAACCATAAATATGATTGTCAGGATTATGACTATATTGACCCTCATTATGGAAAAATTGTAGCAGATGGGGGAGAGCCTCTTCAGGACTGGGATAAGGAGAATGCCCATGCGTCAAAGTATATTCAGCGTGTAACCAGGCGTGAAAACCTGGAGGCCAGCATGATTTCTTTGCCAGACTGGTGGAAGAAATACACAGGCGTGGCATGAAGGTTATTCTGGACGGTGTGTTTAACCACTGTGGCTCTTTTAATAAATGGCTGGACAAGGAACGGATTTATGAGAACCAGGAGGGCTATGAGAAGGGGGCTTACATTTCTGCTGATAGTCCTTACCGCAGCTTTTTCCGTTTTCATAATGACAGAGACTGGCTTATAATCCTTACTATGATGGCTGGTGGGGACATGATACCCTGCCAAAGTTGAATTATGAGGACTCACCGCGTTTGTATGAGTATATTATGCATATTGCAAGGAAGTGGGTTTCCCCGCCGTATAATGTGGATGGATGGCGTCTGGATGTGGCTGCGGATCTGGGTCACAGCAATGAATACAACCATCAATTTTGGCGGGACTTCAGAAGAAATGTAAAGGAAGCCAACCCCAATGCTGTGATTCTGGCGGAACATTACGGAGTGGCAAAGTCCTGGCTGGAAGGCGACCAGTGGGATACGGTTATGAACTATGATGCATTTATGGAGCCTGTCACCTGGTTTCTCACAGGAATGGAGAAGCACAGTGATGAATACAGTGAGGCCATGTATGGAAACAGCGACTGCTTTATCGGGGCCATGAATTACCATATGGCGAACTTTTATGCCCCGTCCTGATGTGTGCCATGAATGAGCTGTCTAATCATGACCATTCCAGATTTCTGACCAGAACCAATCACAAGGTAGGGCGTGTGGGAAATCTGGGAAGCCAGGCAGCAGAAGAAGGTATTAATAAGGCAGTGTTTCGGGAAGCAGTGATGATACAAATGACCTGGCCGGGAGCGCCTACCATTTATTACGGAGATGAGGCAGGCATGTGCGGGTTTACAGACCCGGATAACAGGCGAACCTTCCCCTGTGGGAGAGAAGATCAGGAACTGATTACCTATCACAAAGAAATGATACAGATTCACAAAGAGAACCGGGAGCTGGTGACAGGTTCCCTGAAATTTCTGTCTAATGACTATCAGTTGTTGAGCTACGGAAGATTTACAGACCGGGAAAAGACCGTTGTTACCTTAAACAACAGCAATGCCACAAAAATGGTAGAACTGTCTGTATGGGAGCTGGGGATTCCGCGAAATAAAACAGTGCGTTTCCGTCAGCTTATGGTAACCGGAGACTTTGGATTCAGTATGGTAAGAAAAATACACGAATGCAAGGCAGGAGTTCTGCAATTAGAAGTACCATCCCATGGAGGAATCCTGGTGCGGTGCGTATTGGAATAGAATTAGATATCGGAGTCAGAAAACTAGAAATAGATCCAGAATACGGATACGGTTTTCGCAAATTTGTCGAGTACGCTTTGAGACTACAGGCTCAAAGGGAAGGCAGACTGAGCGTAACATGTATTCGTGTTCTGGATTATTTTTTTTATCTTCCAGAAAAAATGTTAGGAATCATAAAAATGTGCAATTTTATCCTGGAAAAAATACACGTATAATAAAGACAAACAAAGGAGGAGTAAACCATGAAGAAAAAAATCATTAGCGTGGTATTATGTGCGGCTATGGCAGCCGGAGTTTTGGCAGGATGTGGAGCAAAGGGATCTGACAGTAAATCAGAAAAAACAAGTGACGGAAAAACAAAAATCAGAATGACTTACTGGAACAGTGAAGATACTGTGAAGTCACTGTTAGAGTATCTGGAAAAAGAAGTTCCAGATGTGACGGTAGAATTCCAGTTTATTGACAATTCCAACTATGACACAGTGGTTGATACACAGTTATCTGCAGAGGAAGGTCCGGACATTATTTGTGAATCACCAGCATCTGCATTAAAACATGCAAAACTTGGATATTTGGAAGAATTAGATGAGCTGGGAGCAAAATATTCAGAAGCAGGAACGAATGTGTATAGCTATGATGGTGGTGTCTATGCACTTCCAGGAATCAGCTGGTTTGAAGGAATCTATTTTAATAAGCAAATGTTTGAAGAAAACAACATTGCACTTCCGACTACTTTTGACGAATATATTGATGTTTGCAAGAAGTTCCAAGAATTAGGTGTGAAACCTTTGGCAGCAGGTTTGAAATCCTGGGAACCTATGCTTAAAAATTCCATGGCATTTGTTGCAGCAGAGTACCTTTCCACAGAAAAAGGGAAAAACTTTGGGGAAGAATACAGAGAAGGAAAAACAACACTGGATGGAAACTGGAATCCATATTTGGAAAAATGGTCTGAAATGATTACAGAGGGTATTTATACCGAAGATATGGTGGGAATTGACCATGATCAGGCATTGGAAGAATTTGCAACAGGAAAAGCGGCTATGTTCTGTTCTGGACCATGGGATTTAGAAACCATTCAGGAAAAGAACCCGGAACTTGTGATTGATATGATGCCGTTTTATGGAACAAAAGCAAGTGATGGCTGGCTGATTGGCGGACCTGGCTGTGGATTTGCAGTGAATAAATCTTCTGAAAATAAAGAAGCGGCTATGAAAGTTCTGGAAGCAATCTCTACTGTAGAAGGTCAGAAAGCGTTCTGGCAGGATAATCAGGGTGGTTCTTCTTATCTGGAAGGTGCAGAGTTTGATTTGCCAGAAGCATATGCAAGTGCTTCTAAAGCTCTGGAAGCTGGAAATGTATACTGCCCATGGAACGAATGGGGAGATGCAGCAAGTGCTCATGAAACTTATGGAACTCAGATGCAGTCATATCTCCTTGGAGAACAGGATTTATCTACTACGTTAAAGAACGTAGATGCATCTGTAAAAGAACTGCTTGAAAAATAAAAAGGAAATTTGAAAAGGTGCCTCTCGCGTCCAAGGTGGCGCAGGGGCACTTTTTGCGCTCAGGAGGATCATCATGACAAGAAAAAAGAAATTACGGGCAGGGGAATTAGGGAAATATTTCCTTATTTTTATTATTCCTGCATTAGTGGTTTATCTGGTATTTAGTATCACACCATTTCTCTACACTATTTATTACAGTTTTACCGATTATACAGATATGAATCCTATACATTTAAATTTTGTGGGGTTGAAAAATTATCTGAAAGTGTTTGAAACTCCGGTTATGATGACTGCGATTAAAAACTCAGTTGTGTATGCTATTTTACTCACTGGTTTTCAGACTGTTTTAGGTCTTCCTCTGGCAGTGGTTTTAAACAGGAAGCTGAAAAGCAGAAATATCCTGCGTGCAGTATTTTTCTTCCCGGCAGTATTTAGTTCCCTGATTATTGGATATTTGTGGAACTTTATTATGTCCTCTTCAGACTTTGGTTTAATCAATAATATTCTTCATCAGCTGGGATTTGGAACTGTGAATTTTTTCACTTCGAAAACAGCACTGTATTCTGTAATTTTTACACAGATTTGGCAGTGGACAGGATGGGCCATGGTTATTTTCCTGGCAAATCTCCAGGGAATTGCACCGGAGCTTTATGAGGCAGCTGAGATTGACGGAGCCAATGGTATCCAGAAGTTTTTCTATGTTACGTTACCTCTTATGTGTCCATCTGTGAAAATTGTAGTGGTTACCGGCCTTATTGGAGGTATGAAAGTTTTCGATATCATTTATTCCATGACATCCGGAGGTCTGGTGATGCAACACAGACCGTTATGACGGTTATGATGAAAAAGGGAATTTCCGAAGGTTTTTATAGTACAGGTGCTGCCTTTGGTGTTTGCTTCTTTATTATTGTGTTAGTGATTAGTGCAGTGGTAACAAAACTTATGGGGAAATGGAGTGACGCAATACAATGAAAAAAGAGAAAAGAAATCTTATTATTACGGAAATTGTTATGGTTGCCATTGCAATCATCTGGTTTATACCAATTTACTATTTGATTGTAACAACATTAAAAGGTTCTCAAGAAGCTACCTTAAATCCTCTTGGACTTCCAAGAGAACTGCGCCTTGATAACTATGTCAATGCCTGGATTAATATGGAATTTCCAAGAGCATTTGGAAATACCTTTTTTATCACAGCAACAGCAGTATTACTTATTGTAATTTTTGGATCTATGGCAGGATATGCCTGGCAAGAACCAAATCTAAATGGGAACCAGATTATTCCTTCTGTTTCTGGCAGGACTGATTGTTCCTTTCCAGATGAATATCGTCAGCTTATATAAGATCGTAAAGAGTTTTGGAATTATGAATACCCTGTGGTCTGTTATTTTAGTCGATGTAGCTATTAATACGCCTCAGGCGGTGTTTTTGTTCAAAGAATTTATTGAATCTACTGTTCCAAAGGAATTAGAGGAGGCAGCTTCCATTGATGGATGTTCTGTAATTCCAAGATTTTTTAAGATTGTTTTGCCTTTATTAAAACCAGTTATTTCAACGGTTGTCATTATTGTAACCTTAAATGTATGGAATGAATTTATGACACCTCTGCTGTTTTTACAGAGTAGGGAAAACGATGTGATTCTTCAGGAAGTAACCAGAAATATCGGGCAGTTTGCAACGGATTGGACTGCACTGTTTCCAATGTTAATGCTGGGCGTGGCACCGCTTATGATTTTCTATGTGTTTATGCAGAAATATATTATTGCAGGCGTTGCAGCAGGTGCAGTGAAAGGATGATAAAACATGAAGATTCAGAAGGATTTTGGAAATATTGTCATTGTGGTTCCTCATGAGGATGATGAAATTCTCATGTCTGCAGGGGTCATTCGGGAAGCTGTGAAAGCAGGGATTTCGTGCACCGTAGTTATGGCTACCAATGGAGATTATGAATGTTCTGATTATGAAAAGGACAGAATAGATTAAGAGAGAGTATAGCAGGACTCCAGGTTCTGGGGCTTTCAAAAGAACATTTAGAAATTATGGGCTATGCAGATACAGGAATGCCAAGAGAGGACAGTTTTCTGACTCATTTGTATGAAGAAAGGGAGGAGGAGAAATGTTATCCTTCCTCCTGCGCACAGGAAACTTACGGACTTGTGGAAAAAGATGAGTTTCATAAGAAGAAATGGGGAAAACATGGGGCATATTGCAGGAGAGCTTTCAGGGAAGATTTAAAGGAAATTCTAAGAGACAAGAAGGCGGAACATATTTTTACCACTTCTCCCTATGACACCCATGGAGACCATGAGGCTTTGTATCGGTTTGTATGTGAAGTGCTGGATGAGCTAAAAAAAGAGGAAGGGTACGAACCTAATCTGTACTGTGGTTTAATCCATTCCTGTGCAGGGGATGAGGTGTGGCCTTTACGGGATACAAAGAAATTTACCTGCCCCAAAGGATTAGAAAAACAGCATCCCTGGGAAGAGCGCCGCATTCTGGAGCTTCCGGAGGAAATGAGACAGGAAAAGGGGACAGAGAATTTAAAATACCAGGCGTTGCTGCAGCATGAAACAGCCCTGGAGCCGGATGCCTATGAGTTTTTAATGGCATTTATCAAAGATGAAGAAGTATTTTGGAAAATGAGGTAAGACAATGAATACAGAGAAACAGCCTATTTATCCTGTTGAAGTGTGGGATATTACAGAACAGGAATTTCAGAAAGAGAATAACTACCGCAATGAAACAACCTTTGCTCTTTCTAATGGATATATTGGAACCAGAGGTACCTTTGAGGAAGCGTATCCCTTTGATATTGATACCGGACTGGAAGGAAACTTTGTCAATGGATTTTATGAGAGTGAGCATATCCGCTATGGGGAGGCAAATTTCGGTTCCCCGCTTCTTAGCCAGTCCCTTTTAAACCTTCCCAATTTAAAGGAAACCAGAGTTCTTTTAGACGGAGAACTGTTTTCTATGAAAGAAGGAAGTGTGGAGGAGTACAAAAGAACCCTTCATATGAAGGAGGGCGTGTTAGAGAGAACTCTTGTGTGGATGTCTCCAAAAGGAAAAAAGACAAAAATCAGAATCAGCAGACTGGTTTCTTTTGCCAGAAAAAATATTATGGTTATCTGCTATGAGGTAACTCCATTGAATTACAGTGGCAGTATAGAATTTGTATCAAAACTTAGTGCAGATGTGGAAAACCACACCAGAAAAACCAATCCTATTGTGGATTACGGTCCTTTTGGAAGACGTCTGGAAAAGAGAAACCTGTGGGCAAAGAAAGACAGACTTTATTATGAAGGTGAAACCATAGGAAGTCATCTTACCATGGCCTGTGGAAGCGCTCATACCATTCTCTCCCAGAAGGAAACAGTAAAAGCAGACTGGAAGGCAGACATGGGAGAACTGGAGGCATCCCTGTCCTGCACTTTAGAAGGGACAGAGGGAGAATCCATTGTGCTGGAGAAATTTATCTGCTACACCACACAGTTGGATATGCCAAAAGAAGAACTGGAAGTTTTGTAACAGAAGAGTTAAACAGAGCCAGACAGGAAGGCTATTCTTACCTGGAAGAGCGCCAGAAAGAATATATGGAAAGCTTCTGGAAAATTGCAGATGTGCGAATCAAAGGCAATGAGGCTCTGCAGCAGGGCATTCATTTTAACCTGTTCCATATTATCCAGTCAGCGGGAAGAGACGGAAGAACCGGAATGGGAGCCAAGGGTCTGTCTGGAGAGGGCTATGAAGGTCATTATTTCTGGGATACAGAAATGTATGTACTGCCGGTTCTGGTGTATACAGAGCCGGAGGCAGCCAGACATTTGCTGGATTACCGGTACAGCACCCTGGATCAGGCAAGAAGCAGAGCCAGAATCCTGGGACATGAGAAGGGCGCCTTGTATCCATGGAGAACCATTAACGGAGAGGAAGCTTCTACCTATTATCCACTGGGAACTGCTCAGTATCATATTAACGGAGATATTTCCTATGCCCTGTCCCTGTATTTACAGGTGACCGGAGATGTGGAATACCTGAAGGAAAAGGGCGCTGAAATCCTCATTGAAACTGCCAGAGTCTGGGTAGATGTGGGAAGCTTTGCCAAGTGCAAAGGCGGAAAATATTGTATCTGTGATGTGACAGGGCCGGATGAATATAATGTGCTGGTGGACAATAACTTCTACACCAACCTGATGGCAAGAGAGAATTTAAGAGATGCGGTAAACGCTGTGGAATATCTGGAAACACATGCGCCTGAATGTTTAAAAACCTTAGAAGAAAAGCTGGAATTTTCCACAGAAGAAACACTGCTTTGGAAGGAAATCATTGAGAAGATGTATTTCCCTTATGATGAAGAGAGACAGGTTTATCCTATGGATGACGGATTTATGATGCGCAAGCCCTGGGATGAAAATAAGATTCCACCGGAAAAGAGAGCATGGCTGTATGAAAATTATCATCCTCTGTTTATTATGCGTCACCGCATGTCAAAACAGGCAGATGCTATTCTGGGTATGTATCTGCACAGTAATCTGTTTACAAAAGAAGAAATCAAAAGAAACTATGATTTCTATCAGGAAGTGACCTTGCATCACTCCTCACTTTCCACCTGTATTTTTGGAATTGTAGCATGCAGCATTGGTTATCTGGAAGAAGGATATGAGTATTTCTCACAGTCTGCCCGTATGGATCTGGATGATTATCACAACAACTTCTATGCCGGTATTCATGCAGCCAATATGGCGGGAACCTGGCAGGCCATTGTAAATGGTTTTGCAGGGGTACGCTGCCAGAACTCAAAACTGACCTTTGAGCCATCCATTCCAGAAGAATGGGAAGAATATGCATTCAGACTGAGATTTCGGGGAACACTTCTGGAAATTCAGATTTCTAAAAAAGAAGCGAAATTTACCGTAATAGAAGGAACAGCCATTCAATTTTCAGTGGATGGAAAAGAAATTACATTACATGGAGAAGGGGAAACCTATGTGGAAGAATTATAAAGCAATTTTTTTTGACTGGGACGGAACAGCCGTTATGTCCAGAAAAGCTCCGGCGGACGATGCGGTGCAGGCTATGAGGCCATTACTGCAAAAAGGCGTGAAACTTGCTATTATCAGCGGTACTACCATTGAGAACATAGCAGGAGGAAAACTGGAGAGCTGTTTTACCAAAGCAGAGCTTGAGAACCTTTATCTTGGACTGGGACGGGGAGCTTATAATTATGCTTTTCGTGATGGAAAACCTTATATTTTCAAAAATATGGTGCCAGAAAAAGAGGAGCTTTTAACCATTCACAGGATTTGTTTTGAAATCCATGAGGAATTAAAGGCACGCTATGATTTTGATACAGATATTGTATTCAGCAGACCAAATTATTGCAAGATTGACCTTATGGTGTCCAATCAGAGGGGAGAAAACCTGTTCATGCAGGAGGATGAGCTGGGAAGTCTGAAAGCCTCTCTTACAGAGCATGGTATTACCGAGGGACTTCAGGGGCTTATGAATCTGGCAAAAGAAATCGGAAAGAAGTACGGTGTGGAAGTCCTTCCTACCTGTGACGCCAAGTATCTGGAAGTAGGAACCACAAGCAAAAGTGACAACGTGGACAGTATCTTCACCCTGATTTCTAAGGAATCTGGCATCCTTCCAGAAGAATGTACCTACTGGGGAGACGAATACGTGGGTATTGAAAAAGGAATCTTCGGCAGTGACAGCTTTATGAAAACAGAAAAAACCGCCAAAGGAGACTTCTTCGATGTATCCGAAGTAAACGGCGAAAGACCAGAAGCGTCCAGCAAATCGGCGGTGGCGTTGCTCAGTTCTTAAATTTTTTAAAAGACCAGAAATAAGCAAGTAAAGATTTTTCAAGAAAAGTTGCAATGCAGAAAATAACAATCAAGAATAGTGGTGCAATTCTGGCGAATTTGCCGAGTACCCTTTGAGACTACAGGCTCAAAGGGAGCGCAGGCTGAGCTAGAAGTGCATCACTATTCTTGATGTCCGTCTTGCATGGAAACTTTTTGCATGTATTGTTGAAAAACCCAGAAAACAAAGGTATACTAAAAGAAAATATGTGCAGAGTATACAGAGAATAAAAACACCGGGCGCTGGAAGGGAAGGCAATGGAATGGGGAAAATAAAGATTTTATTAGTAGATGATGAGAGGGAAGAAAGAGAAGGGATTTCCTGGCTGATTGAGAAATATCAATATCCTTTGGAAATTATGCAGGCTTCCAATGGAAAAGAAGCCCTTCAATGGATAGAAAAAACAAAGATTAATATTTTGTTTACAGATGTAAAGATGCCTATTATGGATGGGCTGGAGCTGGCAAAAAAGGTTCATGATACCAGACCAGAAATAAAGATTATTATTTTCAGCGCCTACGGAGAATTTAGCTATGCGAAGCAGGCTTTAGAAGCAAATGCAGTAAGCTATTTGTTGAAACCCATTGAGATTGAAGAATTTCAGAAAATTATGGTTTCTGTCATAGAGTCTGTGCAAAGGGAAAATGAGGAAGGACAGAGACTTCAGACTGCGGAGGTTCAGAATCGGAGAAATCTTTTGTATAAAATTTTCAGTAGTGCTAAAATTGAGCAAGAAGAGGCAGAAAAGGCAGAGCAGATTTTGAATCTGGGGACAGGAAAGCATTGCAGAATTCTGGACATTGAATTCACAGAAAACTTTTTTGAAGAACACGAAGAAATTTTCCTTCAATTTTTGAAAATGTATCTGGGAGAAAACACCTCTTATCTGGAAATGTACCCAAATGAAGCTTATGTAATGGTGCGGGATGCCCGCTTTTTTACTGGAAATGAGCTGGAAAAACAGGTACAGAAAATCCTCCGGGACTTACAGGTGAAAACCAGAAGTGAGGCAGCAGTGATTATCAGTGAAGTAGTGGAGAACGCGGAAAAACTGGAAAAACAGTTAGAGCAGATGCATCAGATACAGGCAGAGCTTTTCGGATATGGGAATCAAATTGTCAGTACCAGAGGGTATTACAGCGAAACAGAACTCTATGCGCAGGATGCAGAGAGGGCTGCAAGGCAAATGATGCAGGCCATTGAATCCATGGACACAGAACTGATTGCCAGACAAAATGAGCAGCTTATGAAAGTGGTAGCTTCTCTTGATAAGGTAAGTAAGATTTATCTCCAGAACCTGTTATATTCCATTATTAAAGCCATTTATGACAAAGTTCCAAAGATTGAGTTTGAGGAAGCTCTTGCTCTGGCAGAAGCCCTGTTTAGGGCAAAAAGCCTGAAAAATATGATGGAAGTCTATGAACAGGCAGTGGAGAAAATGCTGTCTTTTATTCAGGGAGAAGACCAGGATGAATCCAGGATTATCCAGAAGATTAAAAACCTCATAGAGAAGGAGTATGCAAAGGATATTAGTCTCAATTATGTGGCTGAGAACGTAAATCTTACTCCTGCCTATGTGAGCTATATTTTCAAAAAAGAAACCGGACAGACACTGGTAAAATATGTAACGGATATTAAAATGATGAAAGCCAGAAAAATGCTGGAAGAAGGAACCCTGAAGATTGTCCAGGTGGCAAAAACCTGCGGATATGAAAATCAGTCCTATTTTAACCGCCTGTTTAAAAATTATTATGGTGTGACACCAAAACAGTTGAGAGAGAAATTATGAAAAAATTATGGAATTGGTATTATGGAGGCGCATCCATAAGAAAGAAACTGGTAATCAGCTATCTGGTGCTGGTGCTGATTCCCATTTTTGTGCTGGGAATTTATTCCTACTCTGTTTCCAGCAAGAACCTTATGCGTCAGACCAGGTATACTATGGAAAACAACATAGATTCCATTTCCTATAGTCTGGAAAGCAGCATTCAAAGGGAAAACGACAATATTAAATATCTGTCCTATCATGCAAAGCTGCGGGAAAGCCTGGAAGGAAGTAAACATGATATGAATGCTCTGGCAAGGGAAATGAATGATTCTGTGGAGCCTACCTTCTGGTATTTTATTACCAGTGATTACAATATAAAGGGATTAGAAATTTTTTCTCCTTATGTACAGCAGCCTTTGGGAAATTTCCTGAAACCCATGAATGAAGAGGCGCAGAGATGGATGGAGAGAGAAGTCGGAAATTATAAAACGAAATGGGTGGTGAATGATGACCGGATTTATGCAGTAAGGATGCTTTTGGATGCTGAAACATCTTCCAAACCTATTGGCGTTATGAAACTGGAGGTCTTTCCAGATGAAATTACCCAGGGGCTTTACCAGTCTGACTATTTGAACAATGGAGTTGTACTTACAGATTCTGAAAATCAGGTGATTAAGAACAGAGTAATTGCAGATGAAAATCTGGAAAAAGAAATTGCTGCAAGTATTGAGAAAGGACAGGAGCCTGGATTTTACCAGACCAGGAAAACGATGTTGGCAGTTTCCGAAGAGCTGAGTAATGGCTGGAAGATTTATTATTACATTGATAAATCAGAAATTTCAGGACAGATGATTACCATATTGGCAACCACCTGTTTTGTTATGGGAATCTGCCTGGCAGCAGCAGCGGTTTTAATGAGTCTGATTTCCAGACTTTTAAGCTCCAGAGTCCTTCAGTTGAAGCATTGTGCAGAGGAAGTGAGCCAGGGGAATTTTGATTTAACACTGGAAGAGGGATATTCTGATGAAATTGGAATTGTGTCAGCCAGTTTTAATAAAATGTGCCGGAAAATCAATGAGATGATGGAAGAGATGTACCAGCTTGGTATGGAAAAGCGAAAAGAGGAGCTAAAAGCCTTGCAGGCTATGATGAATCCTCATTTTCTCTATAATTGTCTTTCCAGTATTAAATGGAAAGCTATCCGCTCAGAACAGGATGAAATTGCCGATATTACGGGGCTGCTGGCAAAATTTTACCGAACAGCATTAAACAATGGAAAGCAGATTACCATTGTGCAAAATGAGTTGGAGAATGTCAAAGCATACTTACAGATTCAGTTGAAATCTCATGAAAACAGCTTTGAAGTGATTTACAATCTGTCAGAAGAAGGCAGGGAATGCAGGATGCCTAACTTTCTGCTGCAGCCTATTGTAGAAAATGCTATCTGCCATGGCGTAGATTTCTGCGAGGGAGAAAAAGGAAAAATCAGAATAGAATATCTATGTGAAGAAGACTTCCTGGTGTTCCATGTCTATAACAATGGAGGGAAGCTAAGTGAGGAAGAAGTAGAGAAAATACTGAGTACTCCGGGAAAAGGATATGGAATATATAATATTAGAGAACGAATCCGTATGTATTATGATGAAGAATGCGGACTTTTTAGCCATGTTACAGAAGAGGGGCTGGTGTGCTTTACCATTAAAATCAGGAAAACCATAAAAGAGGGAGAAACGCTGTAGAAGCAACGTTTCTCCCTGCTGTTTTTAATCAACCAATTCTGAAATAGCAATCTTTGTTTTATAACTTTTTTTTGCTGCGCCAGGAGAAGTCATGAAAATAGTGGCATATTCTCCTCCCTCATAAATCGTAAGTTCTGTTACATGATTATTTTGTTCCTCAACAGAGTCATAAAGTTTTATCAAATATTGAGGCTGTGTATTTTCACTTATGTTTGTATTTTTCCAACTTTTCATATTTAAAGCAGAAATAACTCTTTTAATAGAATTTTTGTCATCATATTTTTTCAGTAATTGGTTGTTTGAAGAATTGTATATCTCTATTACTGCTATTTCTGTATCCTTGCCTATAGAATCCTTTGCAACATCACTTATAGTTTATTGGTTAAATAAATAACAGAAGACAGGATCGCAATTATGAGTATCAGCCCCAGTATAATTCCTTTATAGAGCGTATGTTTTTTTACTTTTTTATCAATATCATTTACCATAGTAGGATTCCCTTTCAATAAAATATCAAGAGAAAGATGAAACTCATCACTTATTTTTACTAAAGTATGTAAATCTGGATAACTTTTCTCATTCTCCCAATTTGAAACTGTTTGTCTTGTTACATTAAACTTTTTTGCAAAAGTCTCCTGTGTCAGTCCTTGTTCCTTTCTGAGTTTTACAATCATCTGACCTAATTGCATTTTTGAATTCCTCCTTATAATTTCATTTTATCTTTTATCGTGAATATAACAAGCAATTAGCTTTTTACATCCTTGATTTTACCACGCAAATATTCTTTGCAGCCCTTATTTTAAGGCTTTTCCATGCTGTATTTAAAAATTTAAAGATTCGTTTCGTATAAAATTTTTGAGGATAGAAAAAAGCTCCAAATCCTTATATCATTAGGATTTGAAGCTCCTCATTGAAGTGCCGCAGACCGAATCGAACCGGTACGGGAGTATAAGTCCCGCAGGATTTTAAGTCCTGTGCGTCTGCCTGTTCCGCCACTGCGGCATATTACAATGGGCGATGGTGGATTCGAACCACCGAAGGCGTTGCCAGCAGATTTACAGTCTGTCCCCTTTGGCCACTCGGGAAATCGCCCACATTGCTTTGAAACAAATAAATTATATCATAACTTTTTAAAATTGCAAGAGTTTTTTGCGTATTTTCTTTTGAAAGGTATCAAAGTTTTGGCAAGTCGTTAAAGCGGTGATGTTTCACATGTTCATAAATAATAGAAGCAATCACCGTGATATCTTCCTGCATATCATCTTCAATCCAATGCATAAAAATGTTGTATAAAGCTCCAGAGTAGTAGTACAGTTCATATTTCGCTAAATTTGATTTTTCCAGAGGTTCTGTGACATGGAGCATGTATAAGTCAAGTCCGTAGAGAACGATTTCTGCCCGGTTGGCTTTTTTTAAGCACAGTACATAGTCCTTGTATTTTCCAGATACTTTAGGCAGCGGAGAATATGTTCATAGGTCTGGAAATTTG
>ENA-OQAA01001132-OQAA01001132.1-human-gut-metagenome-genome-assembly--contig:-NODE-1132-length-14802-cov-1.637342_pt1 | contig 14802 bp, 25 predicted proteins | sample MGYA00242489_ERZ504515 | MGnify/ENA primary metagenome ERZ504515 (study PRJEB26092, sample SAMD00036237) | human gut metagenome | host: Homo sapiens | study: EMG produced TPA metagenomics assembly of...
CGCTTGCCACACCATACAGCTTCGGGTCGGTTGAGAATGAATACTGAGTCTTGGCAATACAGATCGGGAAACGGGTGTAGCCCAGCTCCTGAATCATCTTCAGTTTCTTGCGGGCAGCCGGACCGAACAGTACCTGTTTGGCTCCATACAGTTCGCAGGCTACCTTGGTTACTTTTTCTTCAACAGAATCCGTTTCATCATAAGCAAAGCTCAATGGCTGAGAAGGCTGCTTTTCGATGGTGTCAACTACCAGCTGAGCCAGCTCTACGGCACCGTCACCACCTTCCATGAAGCGTTGTTGATGGCAAAGCCCACTCCGGTTTCTTCGCAATGACGGCGTACGAAATCCAGTTCCTCATCCGTATCGTTGGCATAGCGGTTGAACGCAACGACAACTGTCTGACCGAACGACTGAAGGTTTTCGATATGCTTGTCAAGGTTCTTGATACCCTCTTTCAGACCTTCCATGTTCGGTTCCTTGATCAGTTCGGGAGCCACACCTCCGTGCATCTTCAAGCCCTGTGCAGTAGCTACCAGCACAGTCAGCTTGGGCTGGAGTCCGCCCTTGCGGCATTTGATATCATAGAATTTCTCGGCACCCAGATCCGCACCGAATCCGGCTTCCGTAATGGCATAGTCACCGAAAGTCATCGCCAGTTTGGTAGCCAGGATAGAGTTACATCCGTGAGCGATATTGGCAAACGGACCTCCGTGGATGAAAGCAGGCGTATGCTCAGTGGTCTGCACCAGGTTCGGCGAAATGGCATCCTTCAGCAATACAGTGATGGCTCCGGCCACACCCAGATCTTTCACCGTGAAAGGCTTGTTGTCAATGGTGAAGCCCAGCAGAATATTCTCGATACGGCGACGCAGGTCTCTTCATCCGTAGCCAGACACAGGATAGCCATGATTTCCGAAGCCGGAGTGATGTCGAAGCTTGATTCACGGGTAATTCCGTTGGTCTTGCCTCCCAGCCCGGTTACAATGTAACGCAGACCACGGTCGTTCACGTCAAGTACGCGGTTCCAGAGCACTTCCTTCAGGGCAAATCCGTTGTCCTGGTTCTGATACATATAATTATCCAGCAAAGCGGCGATCATGTTGTGTGCCGAAGTGATGGCGTGGAAGTCACCCGTAAAGTGGAGGTTGATCTTCTCCATCGGAAGTACCTGTGCATATCCTCCTCCGGCAGCTCCACCCTTCATACCGAAACAGGGGCCGAGTGAAGGCTCACGAAGAGCACAGATGGCTTTCTTGCCGATCTTGTTCAGTCCCAGTGCCAGACCGATGGAAACAGTGGTCTTACCGATACCGGCCTTGGTCGGAGTGATGGCAGTCACCAGAATCAGGTTGCTGCGTTTCACCTTTTCTTCATCAATGAGTGACTCGGACACCTTGGGCAATATAGCGTCCGTAATTAGAGATTTCTTCTACGGGGATGTCATAGTCCCGTGCAATTTGTTTGATTTTTACCAGCTCGATGCTGCGTGCGATTTCTATATCCGATTTCATACGTAGTTTGAAAATTGAAAGCACAAAGTTAACAAAAATCTCCGGAATATCCGAAGAAAAACGGAGAATCCTCCCTGCGGTGACGGATTTCAGATGGAAGCAGCATCCAGCACCCAGTGCTTCAGTGCCTGGCTGATACCGTCTTCTTCAACGGACGAGGTCACATAATCAGCCACAGCCTTCAGAGACTCGTTGGCATTGCCCATAGCCACTCCGATTCCGGCTTCCCGATGATGGTATATCGTTGCCTCCGTCTCCGAAAGCATGGTTTCTTCACGCTTCAGTCTCTTCCAGGCCATGACAGCCCGAAGCCCCTTCCCCTTGTCGGTATCCCGGGCCGTAATGTCGGCAAAGTCCGGATACCAGCGCCCCGAACAGCATTGGGACAACTGGGGCAGGACGATTTTCTCTTCTTCCTCAGTGATGACCGGTGTCAGCTGGAGCACTTCCTGCCCCTGAAGGAAATCCAGAGAATCCACTTCTTTCAGGTCCCGGACATTCAGCATCTGCCGGAAGATAAAGTCGGACTTCTCATTGGCATTGTACATTGCCAGATCCTTCTCGCCCACCACCATGCAGGAGAAATTCATTTCGTCAGCCAGACGAATCAGGGTCTGCACATCCTTGCGGGGAATCGGGCTGCAGGAAATGACCTGTCCGTCCATAAAGCAATAGGCTCCGTTGACGGTGATGTATCCGTCGATCAGATGCCGGATATCCCCCAGATTGTTGATGAGCGCAAACGGCCTGCCTGTAGAAATATATACCTGGATTCCCCGTTCCTTGGCCTGCTCAATGGCACGTACGGCCGAAACCGGTATCTGATGGGTCTGGAAGCTGACCAGTGTCCCGTCAATGTCAAAAAATAATGCTTTTATCATAATTGGAGTTTGTCAATAGAAATTTCAGATTTCATCCAGCGGCTTCAGCCGGTGTTCCTTCATCCGCCTGAACTGGGTAGGCGACAATCCCGTCAGCGACTTGAACTGGGCACTCAGATGGGCTACGCTCGAATAATGCATCCGGTCAGCAATCTCACTGACACTCAGTTCATCATAGAAGAGCAGTTCTTTCACCCGTTCGATCCGCTGCTGAATGGAATATTTTTCAATACTGATCCCCTGAAGCTCGGTGAACAGCTTGCTGAGAAAACTATATTCGCGGTGACACTTGTCCTGCAAATATTCGGACAGGTTCTGCCGGTCCTGCAAATCCGGATCGCGCACATACCCGATCACTCCCAGACGGATCTGTTCCACCATCCGCATCCGCCGGTCGTCGATCACCTCAAAACCGACCGCCTCCAGCTGTTCCCGAATGCGCTGGAACTGTTCAGGAGACAAGGGAGCGGCAAGTGTGACCATACCCAGTTCCACTTTCAGCGGCAAAATGCTTTCTTTCCGGAAAATGTCCGTAACGGTCATTATACACCGGCGGCATACCATATTCTTTATATAAATTGTCGTTTCCATGATCCGTATGCAAAGATAGTAAATGTTTCGCAAGTGAACAGCTTCCCTTCCCGCTTTCTCGTTCCGGTCTCTCCGGATTCAGCCTGTTTCAAGCAGCCGTAAGATGGGCAGACGGCCCTCCGGAAATCCTTGCAGGCAGACCTGTGTAACCCCTTCTGCAATACCGTCTGAATAATTATTTGCATAAAGATTTGGAAAATATTCAAATCATACTTACCTTTGCACCGTCAAATTACAAGAACCAATGAAAGAAAGAATGATACATATCCCGACTTCCTGTCTGCCGCACAAAATTGCCTGTGGCAGCCACCGGATCGTGCATATCCATTGGTTCAGCGGGTTCCAATGAGGTTTTGCCGCGTCCGGCGGCTGATACGAGATCAGAAATCAGTTTATCCAACCTCATAATTACGTTTTATATGTTTACCATTATCGGATTTATGTTGACGGGTATCACATTAGGATACCTGTTCAGAAATATTGCCTGGCTGCAAAAGACAGAAAAAAGCATTTCACTGACCATCATCCTCCTGCTGTTCCTTCTGGGAACCTCAGTAGGCTCCAATCAGCTAATCGTCAACAATCTGGCCACCTTCGGAGGACAGGCCGCCATACTGGCTCTTTCGGCTACATGCGGCAGCATCCTGGCTTCCTGGATGGTACTGAGATTCTTTTTCAGGAAAGGAGGTGAACAATGAAAGGCAGTATCATTGTCCTGCTCTTCTTTGCGGCTGGATGTCTGTTGGGAGTAATGGGATGGCTTCCGTTCAATCCGGAAGGCAGTAACCTCACCTTATACATGCTTTATGCGCTGATGCTGCAGGTGGGACTGAGCATCGGGTTCCAGCAAGGACCTGAAGTTCATCGTGGGAAGCCTGCGTCCGAAATACCTGCTGATTCCGCTGGGAACCGTATGTGGCACACTTCTCTTCTCCGCACTGGCCAGCCTGCTGCTCTCACGCTGGAGCATCTTCGACTGCATGGCGGTAGGAAGCTGATTTGCCTACTATTCACTCTCGTCCATCCTGATTACACAGTTCAAGGAACCCTCCATCGGACTGCAACTGGCAACGGAACTGGTACCATTGCCCTGCTGGCAAACATCTTCCGCGAAATGATGGCACTTCTGGCACTCCCTTACTTTGCAAATATTTCGGGAAACTGGCACCTATTTCAGCAGCGGGAGTAAACTCCATGGACGTGGTTCTTCCGTTGATCACGCGCTATTCAGGCAAAGACATGATGCCTGTCGCCATTTTCCACGGCATCCTGATCGACATGAGCGTTCCGTTTTTTGTATCTCTGTTCTGCCGGCTGTAGAATTGTCAGCCGGCTGTCTCCGTGTCTTCAAAAATTTTTATACCTTTGGTCCGCTAACCAAAAAATCCGACAGTCATGCAATTCAACAATTCACAGTTACGTCGGCAGGACCGGCTATTGGACGAAAAGAGAGCTTTCCAGCTTTTGAAGGAAGGTACATACGGCATCCTCTCCATGCAGGATGAAAATGGAGAAGGAGCTTACGGAATCCCAGTCAATTATGTTTGGGATCACGGAAATTCCATTTATATACACTGCGCCCCCGTGGGACGGAAACTGCGCTGCATGGACGCCTGCAACAAGGTCTCCTTCTGCGTGGTAGGACATACGGAAGTGCGCCCTGATCAGTTTACAACCGCATACGAGAGTGTCGTTCTGCGCTGTTCAGCTATCGCACCCTGCATGAAGCAGAACGCATGTCAGCTCTTTCCCTGCTGATTGCCAGGTATTGTCCCGGCCATAAGATAGCAGGCATGGGATATGCCGAAAAGAATTTCCTGCGCACAGAAATCGTTCGTCTGGATATCGAAGAGATCAGTGCCAAAACTAACCCGATATTCACTGCCGGTGCCCATGGAACAGAAAGCCGTTGATTATTCTTACCGCAGTATCTGGCTGATGGCCTACCCCATTCTGATCAGTCTGATTATGGAACAGATGATCGGAATCACCGATACCGCCTTTCTGGGAAGGGTCGGTGAAGTGGAACTGGGTGCTTCAGCCATTGCCGGAGTATACTATCTGGCCATTTTCATGATCGGTTTCGGCTTCACGGTCGGTTCGCAGATTCTGATGGCCCGCCGTAACGGAGAAGGCAACTACAAAGCAATCGGAGGCATCTTCTATCAGGGAATTTATTTCCTCCTGCTGATGAGTGCAGTGATCTTTACCGTCTCCCAGGTCTATTCTGAGGAGATACTCGGACTGCTCGTCACTTCCGACAAGATTGCCGGAGCAGCCTCCAGCTATATCCACTGGCGGGTGTACGGCTTTTTCTTCTCTTTCATCGGCGCCATGTTCCGTGCATTCTTCGTAGGAACTACCCAGACCCGTACCCTGACGCTGAACTCCATCGTAATGGTACTGGCCAATGTGATATTCAACTATACTGATCTCGGAAATTCGGATTTTCCGTCCTCTGGGTATTGCCGGAGCAGCCATCGGTTCCTCCCTTGCCGAACTGGTATCTGTAATCTTCTTCGTGATCTATACCTGGCGCCGGATAGATTACCGAAAATACGGGCTCAACCGGATTCCGGCTTTCCGTACCCGTTCGCTTACCACAGATCATGAACGTTTCCCTGTGGACCATGGTACAGAATTTCATTTCCCTGTCTACCTGGTTCCTGTTCTTCATCTTCGTGGAACATCTCGGTGAACGCCCTCTGGCATATCAAACATCATCCGCAGCGTTTCCAGTCTGCCGTTCATGACCATCATGGCTTTTGCATCGACATGCAGTGCCCTGGTCAGCAATGCCATCGGACGGGGTGATACCGCTCAGGTCCGCTCGCTTATCGGCCGTCATATCCGTCTGTGCTCCTGCATCGTATTGCCGGTCATTGCGCTGATTGCCCTGTTTCCCCATCCGGTACTCCGCATCTATACAGACATTCCGGAGCTGGTGGAAGCCAGTGTTCCAACCCTCTGGGTACTGTGTTCCTCATACCTGGTCATGATTCCGGGAAACATCTATTTTCAGTCCGTTTCAGGCACCGGAAATACACAGGCTGCCTTTATCCTTGAACTGGGTGCGCTGGTGATTTATCTGGTCTATATTACCATTGTCATTCAGGGGCTGAAAGCAGACGTTGCCTTCTGCTGGACTGCTGAGCATCTGTATGCTTCCTGCATCGGTATCGTCAGCTATCTTTACCTGCGGAAAGGAAGCTGGAAGAACAAGAAAATCTAGAACGGGGAGAAACAAAACACTTCGGCGTGCAACCTGAAATGCTTCGATATTCAGGGTTGCACGCCGAAGTGTTTTTTCAATATATGCAAGACTCAGACCAGCCCTTCCGGCTTATCTCAGTCTCTCGTATGCTTTTACCAGCATTTCGTCCTTGCCGATGGCACGGATAGCCAGCCACGAAAGAATGATCGAAATCAGTGGCAGACATACAGTCCATGACGGAACGAAAGAGGCATCTCCTTTCAGGTTCAGCACGAAAATGACCAGTGTGACATAATAGCCCACCAGCACCAGCATGTTGAACAGAGTCAGACGGATTTGAAGCATGCGCTTCTTGTAGAGGAAGATCGTCACCAGAGCAAGGATGGCAGAAACGGTCTGCAAGGCAAACAAAGCCCACGGAGCATAGTCTGAAACTCCTTCTTCAGACACGAGCGCCAGATTGGTCAGTTCACTCATGTGATAATCCGGCGTAACGAAACTTCCTACCGGCAGTGAGATCATTACTACTGCCAGAATGGCTACAACCAGCAGATAAACGGTCTGAATGCGCTGTATCATAGTTCCGGCTTATTGCAGTCTTTCCTTTTCCTTGGCCGGGTTTCTGTAATACACCTTTCCTTCGATGTATTCCTGAGTAGCGATCAGAGTCGGCTTCGGAAGTTTTTCGTAGTAACGGGAAATCTCAATCTGTTCTCTGTTTTCAAAGACTTCTTCCAGGTTGTCGCTGTATGAAGCAAATTCCTGCAGCTTCTTGGAAAGATCGTTCTTCATTTCCACAGCAATCTGTTGGCACGTTTGCCGATAATTGCTACGGTTTCGTATACATTGCCTGTATCTTCGCACAGTTCCATCATGTCACGGGTAACGGTGTTAGTAGGGGCATTTGTTTTTTTGTAATCCATAACTTATTGTTAATTATACATTTAATGTGATTAATTATTCTTCAGTTGTTGTTGTGTCCTCATCCGGGTTCACATACTTGTTCGCTTCCTTGAAAATGGATTCCACCTCCTTGCGGTACTTGCTTTCGGGGAATTCATTGATGAAGGCATAATATTCGTCGATGGTGTCGCGCATACGGTCTTCCTTCTTTTCCAGCACACTTTCCCTGGCCATGCCATACTTTGCACGCAGGATCAGGATCGAAAGATCTTCACGCATCTTGGTATAAGGATATTCCTTCAGGATGTTCTGGGCAGTGATTCACGGCTGGCCAGATAGTTGTTACCGGTACTGCTGTACACGGCGTTACCCGTATAGGAGCAGATCATAATACGGCTTGGCCGACATATACTCCTTCTCCACGAGCTTGTCCTGCAGTTCGAAGATCATGCTCTGAGCCTGATCCTTCCGTGAACTCATCGGGAAATATTCGATGAACATCTGCAGTTCCTCAATAGCTTTGTAAGTACTGCTCTGGTCCAGACGCGGTTCGGGAGTATCCAGATACAGCGCGCGTCCGCAGTTGAAGCGGGCCAGTTCCGTATAGGTTCCGCGCGGATAGGTTGTATAATAGGTATTGAAATAATGCGAAGCCGTCACGTAGTCACCCTGATTGAAATAGGTCATAGCCTGCATATACAGGGCTTCTTCCCCGTTCATCATACCTTTCAGGATATTGACCAGTTCTTCCAGAAGTGTAGCGGCCTTGGTGTTCTGCCCCTTGGCAAAATACTCTTTTGCTGCTTCGTATTTGTATTCATAATCCGTGCTTTTCAGCACCTTGTTGTACTCTCCGCACGAAGTTAAGACTCCCGCGGAAAGGAGGGCCATTGCTATGTACTTTTTCATGTCAATCAATATAGTTGTGCAAAATTACTCTTTTCCAGTGAATAAATCAATACCCGCGGATATTTTAATATTATTTTCGCTTTCTCCGGGGCAAAAAAGGTCCGCTTCCGTGGCTTTTCCGGCAGAAATACGTACCTTTACACTCACTTTTGATCACAATTTCACTGATTATGAACTTTGAACTGAAATCCGACTATCAGCCACCGGCGACCAGCCGGAGCTATCGCACAACTGACTGACGGAGTACTGAACGGCCTGCCCGCCCAGACACTGCTGGGAGTGACAGCTCCGGAAAGACTTTACCATCGCCAACGTGATCCGCAACGTCAACAAACCGACGCTGATCCTGAGCCACAACAAGACGCTGGCCGCCCAGCTCTACGGGGAGTTCAAGGCGTTCTTCCCCAACAATGCGGTGGAATATTACGTTTCCTACTACGACTATTACCAGCCGGAGGCATACCTGCCTTCCACGGATACATACATTGAAAAAGACCTGGCCATCAACGAAGAAATCGACAAGCTCCGGCTGGCGGCCACCTCTGCCCTGCTTTCAGGCCGGAAGGATGTCATCGTGGTTTCGTCCGTATCGTGCATCTACGGTATGGGAAATCCGGCCGACTTTTATAATAATGTGATCGAAGTCAGACGGGGCAAGCGCATGGACGCAACGTCCTGCTCCGCCAGCTGGTGGACAGTCTCTACACCCGCAACGATGCCGAACTGAACCGCGGGAATTTCCGGGTCAAGGGAGATACGGTGGATATCTTCCTGGCTTATACGGATCACATCCTGCGCATCATGTTCTGGGATGACGAAATTGACGGCATTGAGGAAGTCGATCCGGACACGGGAGCCCGTATCTCCACCTTCGATGAATACAAGATTTATCCGGCCAATCTTTTCATGACGACCAGGGAAAGCACCCTGAGAGCGATCCATCAGATTGAGGACGATCTGACCCTGCAGGTACAGCATTTTGAGGAGACCGGCAAGTTCTACGAGGCAAAGCGCCTGAAGGAACGGGTCACTTACGATATGGAAATGCTCCGCGAACTGGGACACTGCTCGGGCATCGAGAACTATTCCCGCTACTTCGACGGACGCGAAGCGGTACAAGGCCCTACTGTCTGCTGGATTTCTTCCCGAAGGATTTCCTGATTGTCATCGACGAGAGCCATGTCAGCGTACCGCAGATCCGGGCCATGTACGGAGGCGACCGGGCCCGCAAGACCAACCTGGTGGAATATGGTTTCCGCCTCCCCGCTGCCATGGACAACCGGCCGCTGACCTTCGACGAGTTCCGGGAAATGGCGCGTCAGGTCATCTATGTCAGTGCCACTCCTGCCGAATATGAATTGCAGGAAAGTGAAGGGGTAGTCGTGGAACAGGTGATCCGCCCCACCGGACTGCTGGATCCGGTCATCGAAGTACGCCCCAGCCTGAACCAGATCGACGACCTGATGGAAGAAATCCAGCAGCGCATCGAGGCTCAGGAAAGGGTGCTCGTCACCACACTGACCAAGCGTATGGCAGAGGAACTGACGGACTATCTGTCACGCCACGGCATCCGCTGTACCTATATCCACAGCGATGTGGAAACCCTGGAGCGGGTGAAGATCATGGAAGAACTGCGTCAGGGTATTTTCGACGTCCTGATCGGTGTCAACCTGCTGCGTGAGGGACTCGATTTGCCGGAAGTGTCCCTCGTAGCCATCCTGGATGCCGACAAGGAAGGATTCCTGCGCTCTCACCGTTCCCTGACACAGACTGCCGGACGTGCTGCCCGGAATGTCAACGGAAAGGTGATCATGTATGCGGACAAGATCACGGACAGCATGCGCCAGACCATCGACGAGACCAACCGCCGGCGGGAGAAGCAGCTGGCCTACAACGAAGCCAACGGAATCACTCCCCGCCAGATCAGGCGCAGTCACACCAACATCCTGCTGGAAAACCAGGAGGCAAAGGCAGGACAGGGAAAGAAGGCAAAGGAATATGCCGATATGCCGGACGGCCTCACGATGGCTGCCGACCCGATTGTGGAATACATGTCGAAGGATCAGCTCAAACGCAGTGTCGACCGCACCCGCAAGCTGATGCAGGAAGCAGCCAGGAAACTGGACTTCATCGAAGCTGCCCAGTACCGCGACGAACTGATCCGGCTCGAAGAGATTCTCAAACAGAAGAACGGATAGCAGACAAGCGGATAACAACGGACCGGTCAGAGTTTTCCAGCACGAAGCAGTCCAGATCCGGTGTCCAGGTCAGACGGCTTCCGATACTCACCGTGTTGTATCCTTTTTGCAGGTCAACGGTCAGTTCCGCACGGCAGACTCCTTTCGAACGGTCCGTTTCCAGCTCCGTCAGGCTTACCCGGGTTCCGTTGACTGTCACTTCCAGTCTCCGGTCATTGATTTCGCGTTCCCGCTTGGCTGCCGGCACATAACAGACGGTCATCCTGTAACGGCCGCCCTCTTCGCTGAACACCTCGTTCCAACGGGCATAATTGTCCCGGTGACCGCCCAGATTGGTGACAAGCATGCCTCCGGAAGCTCCCTCATAAGGCAGATATGCCACTCCCCGCGGACGCTTGGCCAGGTTGTCAAACTGATGCAGATAAGCCTGTTCTGCTTCGTAGCGCACCGGCTCCAGCCGTTCCTCGCCTTCCACGCGAAGGATTTTGACTCCGTGGGCCGGCACGTCATACTGGAAACTGCCTGTCACCCGTCCTTCGTCTTTCCGCTTCACCAGATCACGCACCCGTGTCTTGCCGGCCAGTTCCAGAATCTCCAGAGGCACCCGGAAGGAGCAGACCGAATCCGAGGATTATACAAGGCCACGACACGCACCTTGCCCCGTTTCTGTTCGATATCTTTCACCAGCACATAACCGCCTCCTTCATGCTGCACGATGTATGCCTGCAGCCCCAGCGGATCCTGGTTCAGGGCAATCAGTTCCTCGTTGCGGAGCAGGTTCAGCGACTCCTCCGGAATCCGGGTCAGGTCACATCCGATCAGCAGCGGCGAACTCATGATACACCACATGCCGAAATGCGTCTCTTCCTCTTCCGGTTTCAGACCGCGTCCGATCTCCAGCATGTCCATATCGTTGTAATGCCCGTCTCCCGCATAAGCCGAGAGATACAGGTTCATATCAATGCAGCGTTTCACGGCTGCCCAGTTCGGAGCGATGTCAGGACTGATTCTCCAGGAACGGGCCAGATTCCGCACCCAGGTCCCCGGATAAGCCAGCGGCAGATATTCAGGGAGATATTCCGGGGACAGACTTCCCGGATCGCCCGTACAATCTCCGTATAGCGTTCCTGTTCGTCCAGTTCCAGCTGCTGGCCGGCCCCGCAATAGTCTATCTTGATAAAGTCGAATCCCCATTCATTGAAAAACAGGTCTGCATCCTGCGTTCAAAGCCGTACAGCCCTACCCCGATGCCATGCTTGTCGGCATCCCAGATCGATCCGCAGGTATTGGCCCCGGCCTCCGAATAGATTCCGGCCTGGAGTCCGAGTGAGTGAATATAGGCAGCCACGCCTTCAGCCCGTTCGGGAAACGTTGCGGATGCGTATGCAGCCGTCCTTTCTCATCCCGGTAGCCGAAAAATCCGTCGTCAATGTTCACATAGCGGTATCCGGACTCCTTCAGTCCCAGTTCCACCATGGCATCAGCCTGCTTCCGGATCAGTGCTTCATCAATGTTCACCCGATATGTATTCCAGGAACTCCACCCCATTACAGGCGGTTCGATCCATTCGTTCTGTGCATTCATTCCCCCGACGCCACCCAGCATCAGCAGGCAGGCAACCCATTTTCTTCCAGTTTTCAGTGTTTTCATATGACAGTCATTTATGTTTCCTGCAAATATAGGATAATTTTGCGGATCTCTCATTGCCACGGGAGAAATGAAAACAAAAATGCCCCATGCATTTGCACGGGCCAAAAAAACAACACTGCCGGACAGGATTGTCCGGCAGAACTAATCTAAATCACTTCTGTGCAACATCAATGCCTTTATTCCGCAGAGTAACAGCCATCAGACGCACATAGTCAGCATATTGCTTCTCGTTCAGCGTTTGCTTCATCAGTTTCAGGTTTCCGTAAACAGCGTTGCGCACTTTCTCATCGCTGTTCTTCTTCGCACGCAAGGCACGGCTCATCTCGCCCTGGAAATAGTCGCAGATGTTCTCTACTTCCTCGTGCTGGTCAGAAGTCAACTGCAAATAGCGGCTCAGCTTCACCTTATTGATGCTGGCGTCCCAACGTGCAGCTGACTTCGTTTCATTTCCCTGAGTTCCTCCCGCAAATACAGATGCGGAAAAAGCCAATGCGGCTACCAATGTTAATCCTGTTCTTTTCATCTTTTACCTTAAAAATTTAATTAATACCTGAATTAAAAACCTTAAAATAAGAATCTTGTTACCTTAAAAACTTTCTTTTACCTTCGCAAAGGTAAGCACCGGAAATCAAACAGAAAAGCAATTAACAGATAAAAACACAGAAATGCGTCATTTATTGACAAACATCAAGAAAACACTTTCAAATGAACAACTTATATTACATTTCTGTAACATTTCGACATATTCGTTAGCAATATTGCCCCTCTCTTTGCCTTCTCCCCTGTCTTAATTTACAGAACGCTGCCAAATAGGAAAAGATTGTACGCCATTTGGAAATTATGAAAGAAAAATTGCGGATATTTCCGACTTCTTGCTATATTTGCGGGCAAATACTAATGAAAACTTATGAAAAACGACAATTTGTACTTACACCCCGAGTTGGAGACGCTCTCCCGCTCCCGACTGGAGAAGCTGCAGATGGAAAGACTGCAGCAGACCCTTGCCCGCTGTATGCGCATTCCCTTCTATAAACAACGGTTCGCTGCCTGCGGACTCCGGCCTGAAGATATCCGAACCCTCGACGACGTACGGAAACTCCCGTTTACCACCAAGCAGGATCTGCGCGACAACTATCCCTTCGGACTCTCTGCCGTTCCTTTGGAAGAGGTCGTACGCCTCCATTCTTCCAGCGGTACCACCGGCACTCCCACCGTCATCCTGCACACACAGCACGACCTTGACGAATGGGCCAACGCCGTAGCCCGTTGCCTCTACATGGTAGGACTGCGCAAGGGAGACATCTTCCAGAACTCTTCCGGCTACGGCATGTTCACCGGCGGTCTGGGCTTCCAGTACGGTGCCGAACGCCTGGGCATGCTCACCGTTCCTGCTGCTGCCGGAAACACCAAACGGCAGATCAAGTTCATCACCGATTTCGGCACAACGGCCCTGCATGCCATTCCGAGCTATGCCGGACGCCTGTATGAAGTGATGGAAGAAATGGGCATCGATCCCCGCCGGGATACCCGCCTGCGTACCCTGATCATCGGAGCCGAACCCCATTCCGACGAACAGCGCCGCCGCATCGAGCAGATGCTGGGCGTCAAGGCCTACAACTCCTTCGGAATGTCCGAAATGTGCGGTCCCGGTGTGGCTTTTGAGTGCCCCGAACAGAACGGACTCCACATCTGGGAAGACTATTACATCGTGGAGATCGTCGATCCCCAGACCCTCGAGCCGGTGCCCGACGGTGAAGTGGGCGAACTCGTATTGACAACCATCAACCGCGAAGCCATGCCTCTGCTGCGCTACCGCACCCGCGACCTGACCCGCATCCTTCCCGGAGAATGCCCCTGCGGCCGTCACCACAAACGTCTGGACCGCATGAAGGACGAAGCGACGATATGATGATCCTCAAGGGAGTCAACATCTTCCCGATCCAGATCGAAAACATCCTCATGCAGTTCCGCGAACTGGGCACCGATTACCTCATCACGCTGACCAACCTCGAAGCTAACGACGAAATGACCGTCGAGGTGGAACTCAACGAGTTTACCGACGACTACGGCTTCCTCCAGCGCCTGACCAAGGAAATCACCCGCCAGCTGAAGGACGAAATCCTCATCACTCCGCGTGTGAAACTCGTGCCCAAAGGCAGCCTGCCCAAGCAGGAAGGCAAGGCAGTCCGCGTAAAAGACCTGCGCAAGACATTGATTTAATGAACTTTCAAAACAAGAAACAAACTTATGACCATTCATCAATTATCCGTTTTCGTGGAAAACAAGTCGGGAACCTTGCTTCAGGTGCTCGAACTCTTCAAGGAAGCCGGCATCCAGCTCATCGCTTCCACCATTTCCGATACGGTGGAATATGGAATCTACCGCATCATCTGTTCCGAACCGCAGCGGGCGTATGACACCCTGAAGCAGGCCGGCATTTCCGTCAGCATGTCCGAAGTCTTTGCCATCACCCTCGACAATACCCCGGGACAGGCAGCCGATGCGGTCCGCCGTTTCAGTGAAGCCGGAATCGGCATCTCCTACCTCTATTCCTTCCTGCTCGGAGGAAAAGGTATCCTGGTGTTCCGTACCGACAGCAACGATCTGACACGCGACGTCATCCTGACCCACCGGATGAACTACATCGACGAGCAGGCACTCACTGCCATCTGAATCATCTGAAACAACCGGATACGGAAAATCCTCCTGTCTTCAGCCTCAGACAAGTCCAGGCCGGGAAACAGGAGGATTTTCATATAAGGTTCCGGAGACAGGCTGCCCCATCTGTCCGGAAAAATCTTCTTCAGCAAGAATCCACAAATAACAAGCGGCTATTCCGTGAAAGCCCCGCAGAAAGTCCGCATGCTCTCAGCGGAAAGTCAGAAATTTGTTGCAGGAGAAATTCACGGCCCCGTAAATAAAGAAGCCCCAGGAAACTGACGCC
>ENA-OQAA01001133-OQAA01001133.1-human-gut-metagenome-genome-assembly--contig:-NODE-1133-length-14784-cov-1.850788_pt1 | contig 14784 bp, 22 predicted proteins | sample MGYA00242489_ERZ504515 | MGnify/ENA primary metagenome ERZ504515 (study PRJEB26092, sample SAMD00036237) | human gut metagenome | host: Homo sapiens | study: EMG produced TPA metagenomics assembly of...
CGACGAGGATGGCTTTCACACAAGCGTAATCCTGCCAGAAGCATCTGCCCTCTCCATGGACGATGCCGATGACTACAGCGACTTTTTAAGCCAGATGTTCTCCGTCTTTGCCGTAGCCAAATCAGGGGCATCGATCAGTGATCTCACGGCTCTGGGCGGCATCAGCTATAAATATTCCTATTATGAGAGCCAGAACGGCACAGACACACTTGTAAGCGGCGACGATGCCAACTCCGAGCAGAATGCAGATGCTACCGTTAAAAACGTCTTAGGTACATGCTTCCATATGTAAACATCATGCTTCTGTATTTCTTGATCCTGTTTTATGGACAGGGCACCGCAAACTGTGTTGTACTAGAAAAATCCTCTAAGCTTATGGATACGATGCTTGTATCTGTAAAGCCAGAGGCAATGGTCATCGGAAAAGTACTTGCACAGGCATTTACCTGTGTCATTCAAATTGCACTGTGGGTAATCGGACTGTGGGGCGGCTTTGCAGCCGGTATCTGGGCAGTAAAAACAATCAATCCATATACCACCATGCCGCTCATCCAGATGTTTGGTCATATGGGACTGCTCTCAAGCATCTTTACACCGGTCAACATCCTATTTTTCTTACTCTACTTAGCAGCTGGCCTGCTTCTCTACCTTGCAATCGCCTCAATTGGCGGTGCAATCGCTTCCAAGCAGGAAGACCTAAGCATGACAAACGGTATCTTCGTTATTGTCCTGCTGCTTAGCTTCTTTGCAACACTCGGTACGGGCAGCTTCTCCGGAAACTTTGATTCGATGGGTTCTGTCGGCATCCTCGACTGGATTCCATTTACATCAATCCTTGCTTCACCAAGCCACCTGCTTCTTGCTCCATTTCCATTGCCAAGGCCTGCGGTTCACTCGTAATCGTGGTTATTACCGCCCTTCTTGGCATGGCACTTGCCGGACGTATCTACAAGGCGATGTCCATGTATAAAGGTAATATTCCAAACGCGAAGCAATTATTCGCTATGATTTTCTCGAAGTAAGCCTAGTAACCTAACAGTCCGCATAAAAATCCCTCGCCTGGCACATCCATGCCAGACGGGGGATTTTTTTTATTCTTCGTTTGTTACATGAAGCCGGACTAGTGCTCTGCGAAGCTTTGCCTCGGCAATTCTTTGCTCTCTGTCTGAAAGATTTTTCTGATTCAGGCGCTCCTCGGCTCGTTCCTTTGCTTTCTTTGCGCGCTCCTCGTCAATCTCTTCCTTCCATTCCCAGGTTGTCGCTGCTACCTGGCACTCGCCATTTAACATCGACACCATGCCGCCAATGCAGGCAGCATATCGCTCATGACCATCTGCGAGCGTCACATGAGCCTGACCCATGCCGATTCCGCTGCAGTAATTGATATGACCTGCGCGGATCGCCACATCACCATCAATTGTTCGCAGAAAAATCTGAGATGCCTGATCATCAAACACTTTTCCGTCCATCGTCACTATGCGCAAATGGAATGTGTTCATACAGTTCCTGCCTTTCCAGCCTTTTTAAATACTTCGTCAATAGTTCCTGCAAAGAGGAAGCAGCTCTCCGGAATATCATCGCACTCACCGTCAATAATCATACGGAAACCACGAATAGTCTCCTTAAGCGGAACATATTGTCCCGGCATACCTGTAAACTGCTCTGCAACAGAGAAGCTTTGTGACATGAAACGCTGCACCTTACGCGCACGGTTTACAGCCAGCTTATCTTCCTCTGCCAACTCGTCCATACCCATGATGGCGATGATATCCTGCAGCTCCTGATAACGCTGCAAGATCTGCTGAACAGCTCTTGCTACCTCATAGTGCTCCTGACCTACCATATCAGGTGTCAGAATACGGCTTGTAGATTCCAGAGGATCAACAGCCGGATAAATACCCTGACTTGCGATATCACGGGAAAGAACCGTTGTCGCATCCAGATGGGTAAATGTAGTTGCCGGAGCCGGGTCAGTAAGGTCATCGGCAGGCACATATACAGCCTGAACAGAAGTAATAGAACCCTTCTTTGTAGAAGTGATTCGCTCCTGAAGTGCACCCATCTCGGAAGCCAGTGTCGGCTGATAACCTACGGCTGACGGCATACGTCCCAAAGTGCAGATACCTCGGAACCAGCCGTGTAAAACGGAAAATGTTATCAATAAACAGCAGCACGTCCTGATTCTTCACATCACGGAAATACTCTGCCATTGTAAGACCTGACAGTGCAACTCTCATACGTGCACCCGGAGGCTCATTCATCTGTCCATATACTAAGGCAGTCTTTTCGATAACGCCGCTCTCCTGCATCTCACCGTAAAGGTCATTTCCCTCACGTGTACGCTCACCAACTCCTGTAAATACAGAAGTACCGCCGTGAGCAGTCGCTACATTATGAATCAGCTCCATAATCAATACTGTCTTTCCTACACCTGCACCACCAAACAGACCGATCTTTCCGCCCTTTGCGTAAGGACAAATCAAGTCAACAACCTTAATACCTGTCTCAAGAATCTCGGTCGTAGGCATCTGCTCCTCATAGGACGGTGCCTGTCTGTGAATGCTCCAGCGCTCTGCATTTTCTGGTGCCGGCTTTTTATCTACCGGATCGCCAGAAGATTAAATACTCTTCCAAGGCATGCATCACCGACTGGAACGCTGATCGGTGCACCTGTGTCAACTGCATCCACGCCGCGAACCATACCATCAGTAGAGTTCATCGCAATGCAGCGCACAACATCGTCACCGATCTGCTGGGCAACCTCTGCAATGACGCGGCTGCCCTGATTTTCAATCTCAATGGCATTAAGCAATTCCGGAAGCTGTCCTTCCTGGAAACGAATATCCAGAACAGGACCCATTACCTGAATTACCTTGCCAACATGTCTTTCACTCATATATTCACCTTTCATCAGCTCTCTGAGCCTGCAACAATCTCTGTAATCTCCTGCGTAATACCAGCCTGACGAACACGATTATAGTGGAGATTGAGCTTATCAATCATCTCCTGCGCATTCTTTGTCGCTGCATCCATCATCATTCGGCGGGAGGCAAGCTCACTGGCCACAGATTCACTCATGGCTCCATAGATCAGTCCTGCCAGATATTCCGGCACGATGGCATTAAATACTGCCTCACTGTTCGGCTCGTAAATAATCTGATGCTTCTTTGCCTCAGGTGCATCCTTTGGAAGCAGTGACTTCATATCCGGCAGCGGCAAAATTGGAATAAATTTTGGTTCCTGCACCATCATGTTTACAAAATTCGTGTAAACAATCGCCACATGACCAAAACCGCCTTCCTTATAGCCATGGCATATCAAACGTGCGATCTCAAAGCAGTCCGCCACCGAAATATCACCTGCCTCCGGAAATGAATCTGAGACGACAGGAACCTTGCGGTTTGAAAAATGCTCCAATGCCTTCTTTCCTATCGGAAGCACACACGCTTCATGACCTTCCATCTGTTCTTCGACAAGGCGGAACAAATTGTTGTTATAACCGCCTGCAAAACCTCTGTCACCTGCAATTACGATGAAACACCAGTCATCATTTTGCGGTTCCTTCGTGTAGATGGACATCATATCGATATTTTCAGCTGCGATCTGAGCCAGTGTGCCCTGAAGTGCCTCAAAATATGGACGGCTGTTCTCAGCACGCTCCATTGCCTTGTGAAGCCTTGATGCTGCCACCAGCTCCATTGCCTTACAGATCTGCATCGTACTCTGTACGCTCTTGATTCTCAGTTTGATTGCTTTCTGATTTCCAGCCATACAAACTCTCCTTTAATATTACTGTAAGAACTTCGCCTTATAATTGTTGATGCAATGCTCCAGCTGGCTCTTTGCCTCATCGCCAAGTACGCCAGTGCGTCGTATCTCTTCCATCGCTGCTTTTCCTTCACGATCAATATCAAGCTCATTGTTTAAGCCTGTCTCAAATTCGTGAATACGCTCTACTGGAACGTCTGCTAACAGATCGTTAACTACGGCGTAAATAATAGCAACCTGCTTTTCAACAGGAAGCGGAGAATTTTGAGGCTGCTTTAAAATTTCCACGATACGCTCGCCCTTTGCAAGTCTCGCCTTTGTATCAGCATCCAAATCGGAGCCAAACTGTGCGAAGCTTTGCAGCTCTCGATACTGTGAATAAATAAGCTTTAATGTTCCGGCAACCTTCTTCATCGCCTTAATCTGTGCATTTCCACCTACTCGTGATACAGAGATACCAGGGTTTACAGCCGGGCGAATACCTGAGTGGAAAAGCTCTGTCTCCAAAAAGATCTGTCCGTCTGTGATGGAAATAACGTTTGTCGGAATATAAGCAGATACATCACCTGCCTGTGTCTCAATGATCGGAAGCGCAGTAAGGGAACCACCACCCAGCTCATTTGACAGTTTAGATGCACGCTCAAGCAGACGTGAATGCAGGTAGAAAACGTCGCCAGGATAAGCCTCACGGCCCGGTGGACGACGGATCAGCAAAGAAAGTGCACGGTAAGACTCTGCATGCTTACTTAAATCATCATAGATGATCAGCACGTGACGTCCATTTTCCATGAAATACTCACCCATACTGCAGCCTGAATATGGCGCAATATATTTTAATGCATTTGCATCGGATGCCGTTGCTGCAACAACGATACTATACTCCATCGCACCATTTTTCTCCAGTTCGGATACAATTGATGCAACAGAAGAACGCTTCTGTCCAATTGCAACGTAAATACAGATAACGCCCTTGCCTTTCTGGTTAATAATCGTATCAACGGCGATCGCAGTCTTACCAGTCTGACGGTCTCCGATAATAAGCTCTCTTTGTCCTCTTCCAATCGGAATCATGGAATCGATTGCCTTAATTCCTGTCTGAAGCGGCTCCTTAACTGGCTGACGGTCACAGATACCCGGTGCCTGACGCTCAATTGGACGGTACTCGCTTGCTGTTACTGGTCCTTTGCCGTCAATTGGCTGTCCAAGTGCATCTACAACACGTCCAAGCAGTGCATCGCCTACCGGCACAGACACTACCTTTCCAGTTCTCTTTACAGTCTGACCCTCGCTGATACCGTCATCTGTGCCTAAAAGCACAATAGATACACGGTTTTCTTCAAGGTTCTGAGCCAGACCATATGCACCATTTCAAATGCAAGCAGCTCACCTGCCATGCAGTTTGATAATCCGCTGGCACGCACAATGCCGTCGCCGACTGTCAAAACGGTGCCAATCTCACTTTGCTCCAAGGCATTCGAATAATATTTAATCTGGCTTCGAATAACCTTGGAGATTTCTTCTGGTTTCAGATTCATTCGTTCGTCCTCACTTCTGCATATGCTTTTTTACTGCTCAATCAGCTTATGCAGTCTCTCCAATCGGCCGCGGACGCTTCCGTCCAGCTGCGTCCTTCTATTTCAACTTTCAAACCGCCCATAAGGTTTGGATCGGTCTTTGTGACCAATATGATTTCCTTCTTCCAGACCTCTTCAAGCTTCGCCTTAAGTGCCGCCTTTTGCTGACTGCTCAAGGTCACTGCACTGACAACATGTGCCTCAGCGATATTGTGATCCTTCTGGAAGCGCTGCCTGTATTCTTCCTCACATCCTGAAAACTCGGATAAAAGTTCTTCTTCGCATAAAAGCTTTAAAAAATTCACAAGATACTCATCAGCCTGCGCGCCAAATGCCTTATCAATAAGTCCAAGTCTTGTTTTTCTTGGAATAGATGGCTCCTGCAGCAGCCTAATGTAATCTGGATTTTCATCAAAAAGACTCTTTACAACGCGAAGCTCATCAAGCAGCTCTTTGCTGTATGTGCGCTGCTCAACATCCTTTTCAAGCGCTAACTCATACAGACTGTCTCCATATAGCTTTCCGGTTTTGTCATGATGCCTCACCTACATCTGAAATAAACTCATCAATCAGTTTCTGATGATCTGCTTCCTTTACTTCCTTTTCAATCACCTTTCCGGCAATGGATACGGCAATATCACCGATCTCGGACTTCATCTGCTGGAATGCAGCAGTGCGCTCCTTGGCGATATCAGCAGATGCCTTTTCCTTGATGCAACTGCTTCCTTCTTTGCGTCAGCAACAATCGCCTCACCTCTCTCGGTAGCACTCTTTTGAGCATCGGAAATGATCTGTCTTGCCTCATCCTTTGCGTTTGAAATGCTTGCCTCGTATTGATCGCGCATCGTCTTCGCCTCTTCCTTGGCTTTTGTCGCATCTGCGATCTGGGAGTCTGCCATCTGCTTTCTCTCTTCCACTACCTTATTAATACGGTCAAAAAGGAACTTTTTCACCAGAAAAACAGTCAGAAACAAATTACAGATCTGTGCAACGAATGTCCACGGCACAATTCCTACCAGTTCCTGTACTTCCTTCATGTGTCAACCATGCCTTTCTTTGGTTCTAGCACATTTTGTGTTAGAATCCAAATATGTCTTTTATATACTTTATAATGCCCACGAATTGCTTCGTTGCTACGCAACTCTCGCAATTCTAAAAACATTCGAATTCGCTGATTTTCTTCGAAAATCGCTGCATTCTCATGTTTTTGCGGGTCTCAAGGTCACAAGCTTCCTCATGCAAGCATGATCAGCTTGTAACGTTTCGCCCCTGATTAGCCCAAGAAATTCATAAACATACCAGGTGCAACAAAGATCAAAAGAAGACCGGTAACGAAACCATAAATACCGGTAGTCTCTGCAACGGCACAACCAAGAAGCATGGTACTTGTAACATCACCCTTGCACTCTGGCTGACGTCCAATTGCCTCAAGTGCCTTTGCTACTGCATTACCTTCACCAATACCAGGTCCGATACCTGCGATCAAAGAGCAGCCTGCACCAATTGCACAACCTGCAAGAGCAATACCTTTAGCCAATACTGTAAAATCCATTCTTTTTTTCCTCCTGTTAGAAAAATCTTTTTTTGTTTTATCAGCCTCTTCTGCGGCGTTTTGCGATATACATAATCGTCAGCATACAGAAAATGAATGCCTGCATAACACCTGAGAACCAGTCAAAATATAAAGATGTAATTGCCGGAAGACCCACCGACAAAAACGGAATTGTTCCAAGCACATTGCCTACTGCGCCAGGAATCAGACCAAACAGCGCCTTTGTTGCAGTTGCAAGCGCTGCGTAAATCAAACCATCAATAACGACACCAGACAGAATATTTCCGAAATGACGGCATGCCATGCTGACTGGTGTTGCCAGCTCAGACAAAATGTTAAACGGCGTCATAACTGGAATTGGCTGTGTAAAGCCCTTTAAATATCCGCCAAGCTTGTTAGTCTGGATCTTCTTTGCCGTGATCATAATAAATACAACCACTGCCCATGCTGCCTCTGTTGACAGATCTGCCGTTGGGCTTCGAAGACAAGAAGACTGATCAGATTTGAAAATACACTTGTGGTAAACAACGCTGCGATAAACGGAATCATGTAGTCAAACTTATAACCACCCGTATTGCCGCGCACAAAGTTGTTCGCCTTTTCTACCAGAAACTCAGCCACTGCCTGACGCTTTGAGATGTTTGTTACTTTTAAGTCATGTGTCAGCCACAGGCAAAGCACTGCAATAACTGCCATGACAATCCAGCTGACCACCATAGTCTCACTGATCTGAAGATCACCCAGAATAGGAATGTTCGTCGGAATCGTAAAAAACACCTGAGCTCCTGAAATGTCAAAATCCATTGTTTACTGTTCACTTCCTTTCCCAGCTGTGGGATCAGCTGACTGGCTGTCCTTTTTTTCCTGCGCAAGCTTAGCTTTTCCAATTGTAAGATAATAAATTTTTATTACCATACTAGGAAACAGAAGCGGAATAATTCCGGCTGCCCCATTAAAACACGGAGCTGCAAGCGCTACAACACCCCACGCAAGCATTAAAAGCGTTCTCTGACGCTGACTAACCTGCATGCGCTGACGCGCTCTGCCTTCGTCTGTCTCTGCAGCTACCTTCTGAACGGTAAGTCCCATCAAAAAGAAATTTCCAGCTGCAAAATAAAACCGCCAATGCCGGCAAGAAATACCGTATAATCAAACGGTATCTTTTCCGGATTCGCCTGATGAAGAAAGAAAAATACAACCCACATCAGTACAACACCAATGGCAGTTCCAGATGCAATCCGCATCGTTTCCTGCTTTACCGCAGGAGATACACTTCTCATTCTCTCACCTTCCCTTTCTTAATGATAACAATTCATGCCATCATTAAACATGATCATTAAATCCGAATGGTTTCTTGTCCTTCTTTTTATTATTATGCTTTTTCGCACGCAAATACAGCTTATACCAGGTCATAATGCCGGCTCCGATCCCAAAGATCAAGCCGATGATATAACCCAGCTGCCTACACCTGTATGTTCACAAAGCCAATAACAAAAATACAGACATGCAAGGAGAGGGATCACAAGTGTCAGTCCTAACTGAATAATCACAAACAGCCACCATCCTTTCACCATTTGCTAACTAGTATAACAGTTTTAACGGAAAAGAAAAGAAAATTTTCTATAAAACCCTTTCCAAAAACTACTATATTTAGCATAATTGATTATAATTTCTTTCGTTTATGTCTTCAATAGACAATGATTTCTTCGTGTTCAAATTTACACAAAACGATTTGCGTGTCTATGAAAAACACGAATTGAAAATTTTTTTTGAAAAAATTTGAAAAAGTGCTTGCATTTTGTTCTGAGTTGTGGTATCATTCATAACTGTCAAGGAAATATGACATGGATGGATTCCCGAGTGGCCAAAGGGGACAGACTGTAAATCTGCTGCAACTTGCTTCGGTGGTTCGAATCCACCTCCATCCATTGAGCTTCACAAGAAGCTATGCCGCAGTGGCGGAACTGGCAGACGCCCGGGACTTAAAATCCCGTGGGTAGTGATACCCGTACCGGTTCGATTCCGGTCTGCGGCATTGAAAACAGTAATCGAAAGATTGCTGTTTTTCTTTTTCTCATTTTTGTTTTGTTTTGTTTTTACCGCTTCCCGGAAAGCTAAATGACCGGGAAGCGGTTTTGTGCATGATAGGCGCGAGTGAACTGTTTCTTACTAATATCAGCGAATCCGAATGTTTTTAGAATTGCTCACTTCATCCCAATTCTTATAGTAAAAGTCTGCAATCTTTCTAATCTTCTCCTCGTCCTGATTATATGAATCATAAATACCCACAGTAATAAAGCCTGCATTCTTTGCAGTAACAATAGCATGAAGTGCGTCCTCAAATACAACTGTTTCTGAAGGCTTACTTCCAATATCTTTTGCAGCGGCAAGATAAATATCTGGCTCTGTCTTTCCCTTTCCAATATCACTGCATGTCAAAATTCCTTTAAAATAACTCCAAACACCAAGACGCTTTAATCCAGCTGTAACACATGCACTGTCACTTGAGGTTGCAATAATCATCGGAATGTCTTTTGATGCAAGCAACTTAATTACCTGTTCTACACCTGGTTTTAGCTGCACCTCATCCTCATAGAAGCCGCGTATAAGCTCGCGTATACCGTCAAGAATCTGCGTCCTCGTCAAACTCACACCATAGTGATCAATTAAATAGTCTGCACCCTCTTCCATCGACATAGTCATGATCTTCTCGGAAAGATTTTCCTCTGGCTCTAATCCAAGGCTATTTAGATAACGTACCGCTGCCTCTTCCCAGATCACCATAGAATCAAGAAGTGTGCCATCCACATCGAAATCGCACCGTGGATATCGCTTTCCCACACTTTCTTTTTTTTATTCAATTCTGCATCAACTTGCACGGTTGTCTCATTCACCTTTTCTTCCATACTAGTTGCCTCTCTTTTTTTTTAATTTTATCTGTATAAAAATTTCAATTTGTTCCTTTGCATTGTATCACAATCTTGCTCTCTTGACAAATGCATCCTCTTGCTACTATCATATTGGATAAAATTACAATGATTTTGACGAAAGGCAAAGTTGAAATTTTATGAACAATTTATACGAATATATTGACCAATTGCCTCACCCTATGAGGTATTTCTTTTTGACAGCAACACCTCCCCTCTGCCAATTCCTGCACACTGGCACTACTATGCAGAGCTTCTCTACATTCATCAGGGTACGATTACTGTCTCCATGGATAACACACTTGTAACGGGTACTCGCGGCTGCGTGATCCTTTTTCCACCAAGATGTATGCATTCAATTGCTCTGGAAAAGGACATTTTCTCTTCTCAATACTATGTGATTAAATTTGATCCTAGTCTTCTTCCTTCCTGCAAAATGGATGTGCTTGATTTAAGAGCCGTTCTTCACAGCGTCCATGTTCTTCACTGTCCCTGCCTCTTTTCCCCTGAGCAGGTTCAGGAAATGAATTTGGAGCCCTTGTTTTCCGAAATTCTTTTGGAATATCAAAGAAGGGATTTTGTAAGCTCTATGATTCTGACTACCGATCTTCGAAAAATTGTCAGTAAACTTGTTCGTTTCTGGCAAAAAGACAAAAACTATTTTTCAGTGTCTGGCGTACACCCCTCCTATGAGGTTAGCTTTGACCGAATTTGTGAATACATTGACACCCACTATTTTGATGAGCTGACCGTAGAATCACTTGCCGCTATGTGCGGTCTGTCCCACTCAACCTTCTCTTTGAATTTTTATCGCCGCTATCAGATGACCTGCAAGGAGTACATTACCACCACTAGGATCAATGCTGCTGAAAACATGCTGCTTTTTTTCCAACCACGATGTCTCCTTCATCGCCCATGAGGTTGGCTACACAGATTGCAGTTACTTTATCCGATGCTACAAAAAAATCAAAGGCATCACGCCAAAACAGGCCCGCAAATTGCGGACCTGATATTGTTTGGTTCATTAACCGAAAGTCCAACGAACCGTATCTTTTATTTAAAGATTCTGCAAACTGACACTTTTATTCAAATGTTTCGTAGACACTTCTTACGCGGAATGCACCTGATACACCCGTTTGCGATGCAGTGAAGTCACGACTTGGCAATATATGGAAGATTTTCGTACCGGCTTCCATATCGACAAAGTTATCGTCAAGACGCAGTACCCCCTCTTTCGTCTCGACACTCACTGCCTTTGCAAAGTTCTTTGCGGTTACCGTTACCGTAGTTTTGTCAACTGATACCTCAAGCTTTGGATCTGCAAAATGATAATGCTTCGGCGCACAAAATAGTGTGCTTCCCGATGAAACTATTTCGCCCGCTACCTCTAACTCATAGGAAAGGTGTACGGTAAGCGGATCCTGATCATTAAAGTCAAGATGCGGCAGCCACGTACCACCAAATGGCGGTGCCACCACCTCAAAGCTGCCCGCTCTTACGACAGACGAGTCTGGGCGGCGAAGTGACCATTTTACAGTGCCCTGCACCGTCTCACCCGTCTCATTTGCGACATGCAAATCGGCACTCACATCAATTGGATGCGGCAGCGTATTGACAAATGGCTTCTGATCAATCTCTCCGTGCTCCTCGCAAGATAACAGCACCGGTGCAAACATTTTCTTCTCGGCATACTGAAGTGCCTTCCAGTTTCCATAGTAATCGACACTTGCCCATGATGCAACTGGCCAGATATCGTTTAACTGCCACACAACTGCACCCATACAAGTTCCACGAAAACGGCGAAAATGTTCCACACCATATCGAATTGCATCCGCCTGAAGAAGCTGTGAAACATACAAAAGCTCATCAAAATTCTTTGGATACAAATACGTCTGTGAAATATAATTCAAAATTTTTCCATTTGCCGCCGTATTTCTCTGATGCATTTCCATGACACGCGAGAAAATGTTTCGATCACCCTCGGCTGTAAAACGTTTTACGTCTGAAGTGCCGGGAATGACTGGAAACCAAACTCCGAAAGGAAGCGGTAATGATGTAAACGATATGCAGTAAGGATTCGTTTCCATGCCAAACACCCCAGTAATGGTATCTCCGACATTCTCCGCATTGCTGTTTTCAAAATTTCCACCAGAGGATGGCGATGACGGCCAATAAAACTTCTCCGGATCTTCCTCCTTTACTAGCTTTGGAATCAGATATTCATACAATCGAATATAGTCATAATATTGCTTTCTCGTCTGTGGCCAAGATAAATTCTCATACTGTGTCTCTAACTCATTGTTTCCGCACCATAGCGCAATGCTCGCATGAGAGCGCAGTCTTCTCACATTCTGACGAATCTCAATTGATACATTTTCCTCAAAATGATTTGAAAGTTCATAGGATGCGCACGCAAACATAAAGTCATGCCAAATCAAAAGACCTCTTTCGTCACAAATATCATAAAAGAAATCATCCAAAAAATAACCGCCACCCCATACACGCAGCGTATTAAAATGGGACTCCTGCGCAGATAAAAGCAATAAATCCGTGCGTGCCCTATTTTGTCGTGTCAAAATATTGTCCTCTGGAATGTAGTCGGCACCCATCGCAAAAATCTGAAGACCGTTCACCTCATAGGCAAAATTGCGTCCCTTCACCTTTTTTTCCGATTTATCCACGATTGCAACCATCCGGTCTCCCTCAGACAACAGCATATTTCTTCCATCATCAACATCATCTTTTTGTCCGACCATATGAGAATCATAAACCTCATCCTCCATTAGATCGGTGTTTACCGTGATTGTGCGAAGACCAATCTTCTTTTCCCAGACATCAAGCACATGTACTTTTAATGGCTGTTGTATATCTTTTACTTCTTCTGTTACCAGTTCCACCTTTACCTGATATAGATTTTGTTCTCCATAGCCGTTGGGCCACCACAGCTTCGGATTTTCTACCAAAAGCGATGCCTTCACATGGTTGCTCCGAAGTGCACAGGTAAGTCCTGTCAGACATGCAGATGGTGCACTTTCCGTCTCCTGATCAATCCAGTTACTTTCTGCACGCTGGCAAACTATTCCATCTGGGGCGACAACTGTCATTACAATTTTTGCTTTTTTCTTTGCGATATATGGCATCCATTCAATCTCAGCATCTGCCGTAAGCCTAACTGCATCCACCACGTTGCCATGCACAGTTTTTCCAATTATATGGTGCTTTTGCGCGATCATCACCTGTGCCATACGCGCTGTCTTTACCGACACGAGAGAAACACATCGAAACAGTCCGGCATCTGGGAGTCTTGGACCCCAATCCCATCCATACATGCAGGCAGCCTTTCGAATATGCGGAAAGCCAGGCATCGCATCAGAAGCTGCTCCGACTGGGCATTTTTGATCTTCCATCGCTGCATACCTGATCGGAGAATGAAGAAGCACTTTCAGCTGATAGACCGTATCCTCCGCATCTTCCTTTACAAGCGATGTAATATCGTATTCCCAGACGCGATTCATATTCTCTGCCGAGCCGATTTTTTATCATTCAAATACAAATCGGCAATCGTGTCAATTACCATCGAAATGTAAAATATCCGGTCTGCACTTCGCTCTTCTTCGTCAAATCGTAAAGCTGTTTCATACAAAAACTCATTTTCCATTAGCTTTGTTGCATCCAGCTCATTATCCCGATAAAACGGATCTGGCATTAGTTTCTTTTTTAAAAGTGTCTCGTAAACAGTCGATGGCACCGTTGTCTCAATCGGTGTCTCTGGAATATGATAGACATTGTCCCCGAGAACGGTCAATGTCCAGTTGTCCTTTAACAATCGTACCTTCATTCTTTGATTTCTCCTCTCATTTCATTATGTATTTCTTGATTTTGTTCTCTTTATTCTACTTCTTTTTTTCAAAAATAATAGAAAAAGACTCTTAAAAAAGAGGAGAAAACTCTATGGTGACAGGAACAATGGCTCTTTTATTGTCCCTGATGACTCATTGCAAGTGATAAAATAGGGCGCACCCTTTCGGATGCGCCCTGCATAACAATATTTATTCAATTGGAAGAATCCAATTTATTTTTGAGCCAAGGGACAAGGAGCCAGTTTCCAGCTTACTGCCTGTTCTCTGGCATCTACAAATCTCTTATATATACCATCCTGCGTCATAAGCTGTTCGTGTGTTCCCTTCTGTACAATTCTTCCTTTATCAACAACTCAGTATCTGACTCTGCATGACGAACAGTCTTTAATCTATGAGCAATCATGATAATTGTCTTTTCCTTTGTAAGTGCTTCTATGGCATCCATCAAATCCTTTTCATTCTCCGGATTCAACATTAGCTGTTGCCTCGTCTAATATGACGACTGGCGCATCCTTCATAATAGCACGTGCTATAGAAATGCGCTGCTTCTGGCCTCCTGAAAGCGATGAACCACCCTCTCCAATCACTGTATCATACCATTCGGAAGTTGACTTATAAATCATGACAGCATGCTTTCTTTGCAGCTGCTACAACTTCCTCGTGTGTTGCATCCTGACGACCAAATTTGATATTATTTTCAATCGTATCGGCAAACAAATATACTGTCTGAAATACAAAGGAAAAATTGTTCATCAGACTGTTCATGCTGTAATCCTTCACATTTACACCGCCAAGTGTGACTTTGCCTTCATCTACGTCCCAAAATCTTGCGATCAAATTGCACAATGTAGATTTACCGCCACCAGATGGACCAACAATTGCTGTTGTTGTCTTTTCAGGAATTGAAAGCGATACATCATCAATGATTTTTCTCTTGTCATAAGAAAACGAAATGTGGTCAAGTTTAATATTACAGTTTTGCGGCTTGATTTCTTTTCCGTCAATGTCCATCGTATCAAGCTCAAGAATTGCATTTGCCTTATCTACGCACACGCTTACCACATGCAAAAGTGATAGTAGTTTCCAGGCACACTCAAGGCTTG